>Ga0210389_10000427_pt1 | contig 39525 bp, 37 predicted proteins | sample IncBWH28OmetaG_FD_160127 | JGI IMG/M metagenome (GOLD analysis project Ga0210389, IMG submission 160127) | Forest soil microbial communities from Barre Woods Harvard Forest LTER site, Petersham, Massachusetts, United States - Inc-BW-H-28-O ... | reverse complement strand
ATCCGTACGAGTATTTCGGCATCTACGACTGCGTGCGCTTCGACACGTTCTGGCTCGACAAGTAGGACTGGCGCGACGCCCTCACCCTCTATTCCCTGTTTCATATTCCTCTCCCCCTTGGGGGGGAGAGGTTAGGTGAGGGGGTCAACCCGAAGACTGTCTCCTGCATCACCCCCTCACCCAGCCTCTCCCCCAAGGGGGAGAGGAGCATGAGTGGGGAGAGGACTATGAGCTACAGCAGGTCGGCCACAGCAGCGCGATAGCGCGTGATCGCGTCCAGGTGGTCAGCATAGCTCTTGCCGGCGATGCGCTTGTGATGCGCGCTGACGTAACTGGTGTGCGCGTTGACATGCGTCACGCCGGCTTTCTTCCAGAAGGAAATCTCGCGCCGCCAGTCTTCCTCCTTGCCGATGCCAGGCGACACCCAGACTTCGAGCCCCACCGAGGCGGGATCTCGCCCCGCCGCGCGGATCATGGTGCGCAGCTTGTCGAAGGCTTTCAGCGCCTCGTCGCCCGCCGGATAGGCAAGCGGCATGAACCCGTCGCCGTACTTCGCCGCCCGCCGGAACGTCGCCTCGGCATGACCGCCGAACCAGATCGGCACCTTGCCCGACTTCGGGCGCGGGTTGATGCCGCCGTCGTCGAGCTGGTGGAATTCGCCGGCGAATTTCACATGCGGCGCGGCCCACAGCGCCTGCATGAAGCGCACCTGCTCCGCGGAGCGCTTGCCGCGGCTGTGGAAATCCGCGCCGAGGCCCTGGAACTCGATCTCGTTCCAGCCGACGCCGATGCCCAGGCGAAAGCGGCCCTCGCACAGCGCATCCAGGCAGGCCGCCTGCTTGGCCACCAGCGCCGCCTGGCGTTGGGCCAGGATCAGCACGCCGGCGGCAAAGCCCACCTTGCGCGTGACGCCGGCCAGGAAGGCGAACAGCACGAAGGGATCGTGATAGGCCGTGGCGGTGGTGCCGACGCGCCGTCCGCCGTAATCCTTGGCGGGATCGCCGCCCAGCACATGGTCGGGGGCGACGAGATAATCGAAGCCCAGCCCCTCCGCTGCCTGCGCATAGTCGCGCAGGACGGTCGGGCCGGTGCCGATGTCACCGACCGGCAGCGATGCACCGAGTTGCATGGTCGTTCCTCTCACTCCGCCGCGGCGGCCTTGGCGGCCTTCAGGTCGGTCGAATAGTTGATGTGGACCGGCGCATTCGATTCGAACGGACTCTTGAGGTCGAGGCTCTTGGCGATCTCGCGGATCGCCGGGAAGACCTCCTGGCCGATCAGCCTGATGCAGGTGAGCGAGTCTTCCTGGCTCACCTTCCCGTCATTGCCCCACAGCGCCAGGATGCCCGGCCGCGTCTCCTCGAGGATGCGCTTCAGCTTGGCGATCACCGTCTTGGGCGTGCCGGCGATGATGCGAAGGTCGGCCATCTGCTGCTCGAAGCTGGTGTTGCCGCGCGGATTGATGGCGCGGCCGGCGGCGAACTCGACGAAAGCGCGACGGGCGGACGGCGAGCCGTAGCCCGACGGCGTGCTCCACACCGGATGGGCGAGACCGGTGAACTCGCCCTGCATCCAGCGGAACTGCTTGGCGTTCTCGATCGCCTTCTCCTCGTTGTCGGAGACGTGGACCTGGATCAGGTAGCCGCGATTCTCCGGCCCGCCGACATAGCCCGCCTGCAGCGCCACTTGATCGTAGAGCTCCCAGATCTTCTTGGTCTGCTCGATCGAGGTGTTGAGGGCGATGTAGGGGTAGCGCTGTTGCGCGGCCCATACGATCGTCTCCTTGCTGATCACGCCCGGGATCCACACCCTCGGATAGGGCTTCTGCAGCGGCACCGCCCACGGGTTGACCACGCGATGCTGGTAGTGCGTGCCCTCGAAGCGGAAAGGTCCGGTTTGCGTCCACGCCTTGACGATCAGCTCGTGCGCCTCCTCGAAGCGCTCGCGGTTGAAGGCCGGGTTAACGCCGGTGGCAAGCTGCTCCTGGCCGCCGCCGCGCACGAAGCCCGAGACCAGCCGGCCCTTGGAGATCATGTCGATCATGGCGAGCTCTTCGGCCAGCCGGATCGGGTTCTCCGCCAGCGGCAGCGGGTTGCCCAGCATGACGATCTTCACCTTCTTGGTCATGCCGGCCAGGATCGCGGCGAAGATGTTGGCCTTGGCCTGCATGCAGAACGGCGCATTGTGGTGCTCGTTCAGCATGATGCCGTCGACGCCGACCTCCTCGGCCAGCATGTATTGCTCGATGTAGTTGTTGTAGAGCCTGGAACCCGCGACCGGGTCGAAATGCTTGTTGGAGAACATCAGCGCCGTGGCGCCGAAGTCGCGGCCGGCCTGCTCGGAATAGGCCGACATCGGCTGCTCGGTGAAATACATCAGGTGCATGGCGTTTACTCCCGACCGATGAAGGTTGTGACCAGCCTGGCGAGCGCCTCGGGCTGCTCCATGTCGACGCAATGGCCGCACGCCTTGACGATCTCGAGCTTGGCGTTGGGCAGGGCTTCAAGGTAGCGCTTGGCGGCACTCTGCGGCACCACCTTGTCGTCGTCACCCCACACCACGAGGGACGGCGCGCGCACGGCGCCCAGCAGGTGCGGCAAGGTCTGGCTGTACATGTAGGGTTTCCAGGCGATGCGGAAGCTCATCTCCCGGCAGACGTCCCACATTTCGAGCTGTTCGCCCGAGGGCTCGGCGCCATAGACGCGGTCGAACGCCTTCTGGTCGTGGAAGCCGGCGCGCGCATAATCGATATAGCCGGTGACGGCCGCGTCGAGGATGTCGCCTGCCGGCGGCTTGATGCCCATGGCGCCGACCAGGACCAGATGCGAAAGATCGGCTGGCGCCATGCTGGCCATCTCGGCGGCAACCCAGCCGCCGAAGCCCAGGCCGACCAGCGCTGCATTGCCAAGCTTCAGCTCGCTCAGCAGGCCGCGATAGATCACCGCGATGTCGCGTGCACTGCGCATCCAGTCCGGCCGCTGCGAACGGCTGTAACCGGGATGATGCGGCACCAGCACGTCGAAGTGCGCAGCCAGCGCGTCATAGAAAGGCAATCGGTCCAGGGTGCCGGTCTCATGGTGCAGGACCAGCACGGGACGGCCACGACCGGCACGCGCGACATGGAGCTTGGTTCCTGCCGCATTCATCGTGGACTCGGTCCAGTCTACGCCGGCCATACGCGTTCCTTCCCTGCTGAAGGAATGGTTGCAACCGGGCCTCCGGGAGTCAAACGAGCGACGCTGCCGCTTTCGACTGGCGAAGATTCTGCCCGCGCCGGAGTTTCCGCAGTTTCCGCAAGCGTTATGGCATTCCCGCCTCCCGTTCGCTGAGCGGCAGGACATTCCCAGCCAGCGGCTGCAGCCGGAACAGGGTGGCGTCCAGCGTGCAACACAGGCGGGTGCTCTCTGCCGGCTCGGGCCTGAAAACCATATGACGTCCTGCGGGCATGGGGTGCTCCTCGATGGTTTGGGTAAACATGGGCCGTACCTTAGTAAAGGTCAAGGAAAAGGTTAGCAAAAATACAGAATTGAGTTTTTGCGCACCATGCCGCGCAGAAACTCGACCTCCGCCGGCCAGCAATGCCGCCTCTTGCCGCCACTGATGTTTGCAAGCCAATTTGCGGACAAATGGGAAAGGAAACGCATGACGTCGGGTATCGCCGCGGAAGACTGGATCGCCCATCACGCGCGCTTCGCGCCGCGCGCCGAGGCGGCGCACGATCTGGCCTCCGGCCGGCGCTTCACCTATGCCGCGTTCGACGACCGCATCACGCGCGCCGCCTTGTGGCTCGCCCGCGCTTTCGGGGTCGCGCGCGGCGACCGGGTGGCGGTCCTCAGCATGAACGACAGCGACGTCTTCGAGCTGCAGTTCGCCTGTCGGCGGCTGGGCGCCATCTTCCTGCCGCTCAACTGGCGGCTGGCGGTGCCCGAGCTCGAGTTCATCTGCAAGGACTCGAGGCCGGTGGTGCTGATCCACGGCGAGGAGTTCGCCGACGCCGCGCTGCAGGTGGCGCGGCTGAGCGGCGTGCCTCACACCGCCGACCTGGCCAACGGCAAGCCCAGCGCCTACGAGGCGGGGCTCGCGGCGGCCAGCGGCACCCTCGCTCCGCCGGCGCTCGATCTCCCCGCTCTGGATTTGGCCGACATCTGGACCATCATGTACACCTCGGGCACGACAGGCCGCCCGAAAGGCGCCGAGATCACCTACCGGATGGGCGTGTTCAACGCCATCCAGTGCGCCATGATGGTCGGGCTGACGGCGCAAAGCCGGAACCTGGTGTTGCTGCCGACCTTCCACACCGGCGGGCTGAACGTCTACGCCAACCCGACCTTCCACACCGGCGGCTGCAACCTGGTGATGCGCAGATTCGATCCCGCTCTCTTCCTTCGGCTGCTGACCGACCGCGCGCTCGGGCTCACGCATGCCCTGGGCGTGCCGACCAACTACCCGATGCTGGCGCAGGAGTAAGCGGCAGCGTTGCTCGAAATCCGCCGAGATCGTTACCATTCCTTAAATGTCGGCTCGATGCAGCCCCCGCAGACCCAAGGAAAGGTCCAATCGGCCGTACGCTTAGCACTGTCGGGGATGTACTTACTCCAGACATCGGCTCTGATCGGGTTGATTGACTGCCAAATGACATCAAAAGTCCCGGAAGAATTCGTTTTGCCGATCATGACCGGCTTGGAAAGATGATGATTGGAGTTCATCACGACCTCAAAGCCGCTCGGCGCCTTGATTCTTTGACCGTACATGGCCTGCCGGACCGCATCGACATCGGTGGTGCCTGCTTGGACAACAGCCTGCGCCCACATCCTAAAGCCAATGAAGGTGGCTTCCATCGGATCATTTGTGATTTTGTCTCGTTGCTCGTTGAAGTCCGCCCACATTCTCATGAACACGTTGTTTTCCGCAGAGTTGATCGAGTGGAAGTAATTCCAAGCCGCTAGGTGCCCGACGGCAACAACGTGTGCATTGCGCAATTCGCGCTCGCCGATAGAGAAAGCCATGACTGGAATTGCGTTTGCGTCTACCCGTTGGTTCGCGAGTTCTCTGTAGAAGTACGCATTTGCATCTCCGTTGACCGTTGATATCACCGCGGTCTTCCTTCCCTCCGAACCGAAGGCTTTGATCCTCTCGACGATGTCTCGCCATTGGGAATAACCAAACGGCGTATAAATCGTCATGATGTCGTCTGAGGATACCCCCACTGCGGTAAGGTACGCGCTCAAGATCCGGTTGGTCACTCGTGGATAGACGTAGTCAGTACCGAGCAGGACCCATCTGCGAACTTGGCCTCCTTCCTTGCTCATCAGATATCGAACGGCCGGAATAGCCTGTTGATTCGGGACGGCCCCCGTGTAGAAAATGTTGCGCGAGCTTTCTTCACCCTCGTATTGCACTGGATAGAAGAGTAGGCCGTTCAGCTGCTCGAAAATCGGCAAAACGGATTTGCGGGAGGCGGAAGTCCAGCAGCCGAACACGACCGCTACCTTTTCCTTGGTGAGTAATTCGCGGGCCTCTTCGGCAAAGGTGTTCGAATTGGACGCCGGGTCAGCGACGATTGGTTCCAGTTTCCGTCCGAGCAGCCCACCCTTCCTGTTTTGATCTGCTATCAGCATAAGAACCGTGTCCTTGAGGACCGATTCGCTGATTGCCAAAGTGCCGGACAGGGAATGCAGAATACCGATTTTGATGGTGTCTTCGTCGGCGCGAGCCGTTGGAACGACAACGAGCACGAGCTGGGAAAGGAGCAATCCCCGCACGATACCTCGTAGGACCGAAGCCAACTTCATGTCGATGCCTCGACGAGCTCGAAAACGCGGGTTTCCTTTGTCATCCCCTTTGCAACGACCGACTCGAAGGGTCTGAACTGGAAGCAGTGCTGCACCCGCATATAGACGTCTTCGCTCACAAGGATAACAGTCCCGAATCGCTTGTTCAGGCCTTCGAGGCGCGCGGCGAGATTCACCGTGTTGCCGAGCGCCGTGTAGTTCATACGCTCAGTCGAGCCGAGGTTGCCCACGACAGCCTCCCCGACGTGAATGCCAAACCGTGTGAAGAACGGCTTCAGACCCTCAGTTTCGAACTGGGAGTTGAGTTCTTCGCACGCTAGTCTGCCCGCAAGAGCTGCCCGGCAGGCTCGCTCGACGTGGTCAGGCTGTGGATTGGGTGCGTTCCAGAACACCATCACCGCGTCACCAATGAATTTGTCAATTGTTCCGCCTTCGGCGAGGAAAGCCTCTGCAAGTGCGGAGAAATAGCGTGACGTTTGGTGCATGAGAACGTCGGGCTCGGCGGACTCGGCGATAGTCGTAAAGTCCCGGACATCGGTGAAAATGACGGTAATCTCTTCTCGGACTCCGCCAAGCTCTGCAGAAATGGATTTATCGATGACCCGCTTGACGAGCTCCCTAGGGACAAAGTGCGCGAACGACCATATCGCGCGCTGTGCCAAATTCATCGCACTGCCAAGTTCATGAATTTCCTTGATGCGTGATTCGACTGGGGAGGGTTCGGGCTGCGCTAGCTGTTGGAGTTTAACTGCCTCCACCGTTATCTTTTTCAAGGATCGAGACATTCTACCGCCAAACATCCAAACAACCGGAATAAAGGCAGCGCCGGCAGCAATTGCGAGGATTAGTCCGGTGAACTGGAGTCTCCGAACATCTTGGACAAAGTCCTCTTGCGCCGCCAGCATCACTATGTTGGCGCGGTACCGCTCGCCCAGCGTGAATTTCGCCACCCTGAACAGATAGTCTTGCCCGTGGGCGTCACGGATACTTCCCTCGAAGTGGTCGCGACTACGCGACCTTTGTAAGATTGCCGCCACGACTCTGGAGTTGATCTCCTTGATGTTTGGCAATTTTGGTTGGGATGGATGTGTCATCGCATCGACTACAAACTGTGCAAAATTAGGGTGGGCGATAAGCGAGCCCATCGAGTCGAAAATCAAGACGATCCCGTGCTCCCCAGGCCGTTGCTCTTGGACGAAATCGCTGAAGGTGTCGAGCTTGAGATCAGCGGCAAGAACGCCGGGCACTTTGCCTCGCAAGGGTGTGCTAACCGTGATCACCGGTGCGCCGATGCTGAACGCAAGATATGGCGACGAAACCAGCGATCGGTCGGCTTTCATCGTCTCTCGATACCAGGGCTGCCTGCGCGGGTCGTATCCGTATTTCCATAGATTAAGTTGTGCAATTTTGTTGCCCTGCTGATCTTCGAAAATTCGTCGCATGGACAGTTCGCCACTGGGGGTGGGCTGCACTAGATTTATCGCGATGTTGGCACCAGGCGCCGCACGTAACCTCGTGCGCTGTTCATCATTGAGTTCGTTGACGCGCTGCACCTGCAACAAGGCGCCATTTTCGAAACCGGCATAGACACTGTCCATTTGGGGCAGTTCCTGCAGTGCGGCTTTGAATAGTGGAATCGCAGGGGCGGTCTCGGCTTTCTCATTTGAATCGGCCACACTGGAGCTGGTTGCCAGCATGCGCACCGACGAAGCTATCGCGGTTATCTCCGTCTCAAGGCGCCCGAAGGCCTTTGTACTGGTCGCGTCCATATAGGCAGACGCGGCGTCCCGAGTGGCCCAGCGAAGAGCCTGGACCTGAATGGCGATCAGCAGCGCGGCTAGGGCGACAACAAACGCCATCACCGCGAGGGTGATTGAAGTTCGAAATGACAACGTCCCGGATGCGCGCCCCAATCGCAAAGGACGCAACCGGTATGTCTTGTCGCTGCAGAACTTAGATTGCATGACGGCATAGCTTGTGGACAGGACACAGATCGAGTTACGCAACTGTTGTCGGTATTTGCACACTGGGACGTCCGACGCCTCAGAGCGCCCGCTTGCGCCGTTTTCCACTTATCGGTCGACGGTTCCGTCGAATCGTAAGATTGAGGGCCAAGCGATCGGCGAAGTAGGGCAAAACTGCAAATAGCATTCATTCCCAGCGGGAATGAGGGTGCGCGACAATCGTCCGTCACTTTCGCTTCTAGCCGCGAGGCGCGCCAAACGGCGAGACCTTCACCTTTTCATTGCAGGCACATCATGACCTCGCGCAGTGAGCGGGTCTCCGCCTGTGCACGATGTCGTGCAGCGTCCTTGATGTCGCAGGAATGTCAGCCATGTGCCTGCGCACGGGCTCGCAGAGCTTTGCGCCGGAGGGAGCTCGAACCTCGGCAATCGGACGATGTGCCTCGCCACCTTCGACTGTCATCAGTGCATGGGAATGCTTTCGCAATGCGCTTTCGACGAATGTTGCAAAAGTCCGCGCTTTTGCACTTGGCATCCGCCTTGCGGGGAACACTGCCCACAGCTCGCTCTCGGGTAAACTCCAGTCGCTAAGCACCTCGCGCACGGCTCCGCACTCGAGGTCCGGCTCAAACGTCCAATGCGATGCGATAGCCAAACCTATGCCCCTCAATACCGCCGTTCTCAAGCCTTCGCTTGTGCTCACCCGTAGCCGTCCCGAGACGCTGACCGACAGTTCGGTCTTGCCCTGCCGAAAACACGAGGTGTCGCTGCTCTCTCTGTCGTGAGTGTAAATCACCGCCGTGTGCCGGCTGAGCTCTACTGGCGTTATCGGAACGCCGGCGCCTTCGAAATAGGCGGGTGCGCCCAATACCATTCGCTTGCTTCTGGCGAGCTTACGTGCTGTCAGGGACGAGTCGCGAAGAGGGCCGAAGCAAAAACCGAGGTCGATCCCTTCCCCGATCAAGTCAATTGAGCGGTCGTCAAGGACAAGGTCAATCGAGAGATTGGGATTCTCGGCCAAAAAGGCGGGGAGAAGTGGCACCAAATGCAGCTTTCCAAGCGCTGTACCGGCGCTGACGCGCAACCGCCCTTGCAACCCTGCACCAACGCTGCGCACTGCTTGGACGGCTTCGTCCGCCTGCTCAACCACTCGGCGGGCGTGCTCACAGAAGCTTCGACCGGCTTCGGTTGGCTTCAGCCCACGTGTCGACCGCATGAGCAGTCGCACTCCGAGCGCCTCTTCGAGTTGTGCAACGGACTTGGAAACTGAAGGCTGGCTCATATTCTGGTGCTTTGCGGCGGCCGTGAATGATCCAGCGTCCACGACGCGTACGAAGGTTTCCATGATTGCCAAGCGGTCCATGAGCCCACCTAGGAGATCGTCGGCTTGAAAGCTACGCGGGCTTGAAAGCTACGCGCGAAGGCAACGCGCGACGGCAACCACCGTCGATCAACAAAACGGATGGCGCGATGTCGACAAGCGCTGGAAACGCTTTCGGCAGTCCTCATCTTCTCGGCTCGGCGGAGCCCCACCGCCGTCTTAACGCTGGCATTGCCAAAAAGTTGCATATCGTCGTCGCTCCGAGCAGCCGTAGGGCCAGAGCAATGGCATATACGGACGCGGAGGTTTGTCTCTTCAACCGTCACATAGGGCCAGACGCGAGAAATCTGCTCCTGTGTGACAACTTCGCCAGCCCGCTCGACCAAGGCGATCAGGATGTCGAGAGCACGGCCTCCCACTGAGAGCGTTTCCTCACCCTTCTTCAGGAGCCGTTCAGGCGGGAACAGACGGAAAGCGCCAAATGCAAAGGTCCGGCCCGCTGCAGTCGTCTCGGGGCAGTGAGCCGAACGCATGAGCGGGCGACCACCTGGGCGATCTTCGAACTTTGCGACCGCCTTCACGATCGCGAGTTTGCCAAAGCTCGGTTGCTTGGCGACGCCCGAGAACGAGCCGGAATCTACCGCGCAGACGGAGATCTCAGTCTCAGTGATTCGGTCCATCTGCATCCCTCCGACCATGAACGCCCGTCACAGCACGGCGGCCGCCGAGTCGCGACGTAGGATCGAGCCGTGCCTCTGGGTAATTTCGAGGGTCATTCCCCGGGACTTTACCCATCTGCGATGGGCCATGTCCTTTGGCCCGACTTAATAGGCCCTAATTCGTTCCCGATTGGCCGGCACGCTTGCGGCGGAAGCTTAGGCAAGCTTAAAATTCCTGAAGTGGGTCCTATGGTGGCGCCGATGAGCATCGGATCGAAACTGCCGGCGCGGATCACGTTCGGGCGGTTCTGCATTTTGCCGCATCGTCGGGAGCTTCTTTCGGACGATCAACCGATCATGCTCGGGGGGCGCGCCTTCGACGTCCTGATGGCGCTCGTCGAGGCGCACGGGTCCGTCGTCAGCAAAGATGCGCTCATGGCCCGCGTCTGGCCTGACCAGGTAGTCGAAGAGAACAATCTCGAGGTTCAGGTTTCGATGTTGCGCACCGCCTTCGGGGCGGAGCGAGTGCTGATCCGCACTATTACCCGACGTGGCTATCAGTTCACAGGAGACGTCCGTTTTGCGGCCGAGGACGTGGACGCTAGCACCAACGCTGGCCCTGTTCCTACGGAGCCAGAGTTCGCCGCGCCAGCGACAAACCTGACGCAGCCAGTTTCAGAGTTGATCGGTCGGGACGAAAGCCTGCTTGAAATCGTGCGTCTCACTGTCTCGCATCGGCTCGTGACGCTGACTGGCCCTGGGGGAATCGGCAAGACACGCTTGGCCCTCGCGGCGGCGCACAGGTTGCTGCCGCAATTCAGTGACGGGGTTTGGTTCGTCGAACTCGCTTCGGCCTCTGACCCGAGCTTTGTCCCCTCAGCCATTGTCACGGCCATTGGGCTAGACTTCGCTGGTGGTACCGTTACAGTCGACCGCGTCGCGAATGCGCTGCGCAAAAAAAAGATGCTGCTCGTGCTCGACAATTGCGAGCACGTCATCGAAGCAGCGGCCCAGGCTGCCGAGGCCCTGCTGCGCGCAAACGTGGCGGCGCACGTCATTACAACTAGCCGCGAGTCGCTCCGCGCTGATGGGGAGCAGACTTATACGGTAGCTCCATTGGACGTGCCGGCAGCTATCGACGACAAGATCGATCCCTTCGAATACAGCGCCGTCCGTCTGTTCGTTGAAAGGGCGCGGGCGGTGGACCCACAATTCGCGCCAGATAGGCGAATGGGAGCATTGCTCGCCCTGATATCGCGGCAACTGGACGGTATTCCGCTGGCGATCGAGCTGGCGGCGGCGCGCGTATCTACACTCGGGATCGACGAGGTCGCCAGTCGCCTCGAGGATCGCCTGGGGTTGCTGACTAGAGGCAGACGAACCGCGCTGCCGCGGCATCAGACGTTGCGGGCGACGCTCGACTGGAGCTATGAGTTGCTCCCCGAGTACGAACGCCTCTTGCTGCGCCGTCTTGGCATCTTCGTCGGCCCCTTTAGCCTGGAGGCAATCAGCGCGGTAGCCGCCGGCGTACGAACCGCTGACATTGTTGATGGTCTCTCCAGCCTCGTCGCCAAGTCGTTAGTTGTGTCCGACGTCTCGACGGACATCGCGCGGTATCGGCTGCTCGATACCACGCGAGCTTATGCGCTCCAAAAGCTCGATGAGGGCGGAGAGCGCCAGCGGTTGGCACGCCGCCATGCCGAATACTATAGGGCGCTGTTCGAGCGAGCTGAGGCAGAATGGCAGGATAGGCCCACGGCTGAATGGCTTGGCGACTTCGCGTGGCGGATCGATAACCTGCGCGCGGCCCTTGATTGGGCACTTTCCCCGCATGGAGATGAAGTCCTTGGTGTTGCGCTTACAACAGCAGCCATCCCCCTCTGGATGAATTTGTCGCTGCTGGAAGAGTGCCGCGTTTATGTAGAGCGGGCACTCAACATCCTTACAGCCGCTGCTGCCGATGACCCACGACGCGAGATGAAGCTTCGTACCGCACTTGGTGTGTCGCTGACATATATGGGAGGTGCCGTTTCTGAAGTTGAGACGATATGGGCTAGAACGCGTCACCTTGCCCAGAGCCTTGGTGACATCGAACACCAACTATGCGCGCTTTATGGTCTGTGGGGGCTGGAAGTCCGCGAGGCACTTGGACTGGCCCAACAGTTTGCGATCATAGCCGTGACCCCAGCCGATCGGCTCGTGGGAGAGCGGATGATTGGTAATTCATACCATTGGCTTGGCGATCAGACACGAGCGCGGCGTCAGTTCGAGCATGTCATCGCTGAAGAGGTTAAATCCGGAGCCGGCTCCCGCATCAGATGGTTTCAGGTGGATGAACGACCATTGGCACAGGTATATCTTGCGCGGGTCCTTTGGCTGCAAGGGTTTCCCGTTCAGGCTATGGATGCTGTGCAGAACTTGGTCGAGCAGCAGCGCACAGTCAATCTGGCGAGACCGTTTCGCCTAGTGCTCGCCCGGGCAGCGTGCCCAATCGCATTGTGGGTCGGCGATTTAGATCTGGCCGGTCGTTATCTTGAGCTTCTGAGTGACTCCTCGACAAGACATGGGCTGACGGTCTGGCAGACCTTCAGTCGTGGGTATGAGGGCGTGCTCTTCCTTCGGCGAGGCCAACTATCGCATGGAATAGCGCTGGTTTGCGCCGCGTTGGATCAGTTCGATCGTGCGTTCAGCGGATATCCGGTACTTACGTTCCTTAGCGAATTAGCAGAAGCCTTTCGTCGGGCCGGGCAGATTTCCGATGGTCTTGCTGCGATCATCAAAGCCCGCGCCCGCGTCGAGCAGACTGCGGAAAGATGGATACTCCCAGAGTTACTTCGCATCCAAGGAGAACTCCTCTTCCTGAAAGGAGGGAACGAGGCAGTGGCAGGAGCTTACGATCATATGCGTCAGGCACTCGATTGCGCGCGCCAGCAAGGGGCGCTTTCCTGGGAGTTGCGCGCCGCCACCAGCGCTGCGCGACTACTGCGCGAACAGGATCGTCGGGGTGATGCAGTATCCATTCTTGAGCCAGTCTATGGAAGGTTTACCGAAGGATTCGACACGGCAGATCTGAAATCAGCAAAAGCACTGCTCGACTCTATGCGATAAGAGAGGCACCGGTGCCAGGCTTGGCCGCGGCTTTTCCTCACGCCCGTGTCTGGCGCACACTGTCTTTCCAGGTGCGATGGGGCTCTAGTCGGAAGGCGTTGTAGTGCCACGCGCCCAAGTCGACATAGAGGCCCGGAACTACAAGGGATGGCGTCGAACCCGTTCTCCCGGCGCTTTGGCGGTTGTCCGGCGGGATTACTCGGCCGCTTGCCGGTGCCCCAGGCCCAGCGTCTGCCAGACGTCCCGCAGGGCCGCGACCAGCCGGGCCATGTCTTCGTCCGAATGCAGGGGAGTCGGCGTCAGCCGCAGGCGCTCCGTGCCGCGCGGCACCGTCGGGTAGTTGATGGGCTGCACGTAGATCGAATGGCGCTCCATCAGCAAGTCGCTCACCTGCTTGCAGAGTGCCGCATCACCCACCGACACCGGCACGATATGCGTGACCGACGGCATGACGGGGAGGCCCGCGGCGCCGAGGCGTCGCTTCAGGGTGGCCGCGCGCTCCTGGTGGCGCACGCGCAGCTCGGGATGGGTCGTCACATAGCGGATGCTGGCTAAGGCCGCGCCGGCGATGGCCGGCGGCAGCGAGGTCGAGAAGATGAAGCCCGAGCCGCAGGAGCGGACGAAGTCGACCGTGGCCGCGGTCGAGGCGATGTAGCCGCCGACCACGCCGAACGCCTTGGCGAGCGTGCCCTGCACGATATCGACCTTGTCGAGCGCGCCGTCGCGCTCGGCCACGCCCGCGCCGCGTGCGCCATACATGCCAACGGCGTGTACCTCGTCGAGGTAGGTGAGGCCTTTGTAGCGATGGGCGAGGTCGCAGATCTCGCCGATCGGCGAGACGTCGCCGTCCATCGAGTAGACCGATTCGAAGGCGATGATCTTCGGCGTCTTGGGATCGGCGGCGGCGAGCAGCTGCTCGAGATGGCCGAGATCGTTGTGGCGGAAGATCTTGCGCACCGCGCCCGAGTGCCGGATGCCGGCGATCATTGAGGCGTGGTTGAAAGCGTCGGAGTAGAGCTCGCAACCCGGCAGCATGGCGCCCAGCGTCTGCAGGGTGGTCTCGTTGGCGACATAGCCCGAGGTGAAGACCAGGGCGGCCTCCTTGGCGTGCAGGCGGCCGAGCTCGTGCTCGAGCGCCACGTGCAGGGTGTTGGTGCCGGAGATGTTGCGCGTGCCGCCGGCGCCCGAGCCCTGGGTGGTGATCGCCGCCTGCATGGCCTCGAGCACCACGGGATGCTGGCCCATGGCGAGGTAGTCGTTGCTGCACCACACCGTGACGTCGCGCACCTTGCCGTCCTGATGGAAACGCGCGCGCGGGAAGGCGCCGACGATGCGCTCCAGTTCGGCGAACACGCGGTAGCGTCCCTCGTCGCGCAGGCGATCGAGGTGGCCGGCGAAGAAAACCTCGTAATTTGTCCAATCTGTGCGCCTCTCTGACCGATATTCATTGGCTGTCCGATGGTCTGCTTGCAGGGTCATGGGAACCTCTTTCGGGCCTTTAGGCACCAATGGATGGGCTGGCTGGGCTCAAACCAATCTCGTTGAGATTGACATGGCTTGCCCCTCAACAACCTTTGTACCGGGCTCGGTGGCCACGCCAATCGTCGATGAACCAAGCTTGCAAGCACGGGACGCCATCACGAATTCGTTGAAGAACTAGTTCTGTCATCGCCGCCACCAGCGAGTACTCGAGGCGCACGCAGTTTAGGAGACGCCGCCGCCGGCAATAGATAGTCTGGCGGCATAGTGTTCATTCCGATTGGCGTATGACCTATGTGACCGGGTCATTCTAGTCGCGAATAATTGCTATTGACCTAAGCGGTCTGCTGCAGGCGCTCGCTTCGCTGTAAATTGTGAGGCGTCCCGGGTCGACCACGACAAGATCGTCCTGTACGGGTCGGACGTGTTCGCTGCTCTCACTGGAGGAGGTTCCATGAAAGATGCGAATGTTGCTGCGAAGTCTGTGGTTACTTCGGTCAGTCGTGAACGGAATGCGCCAAGACCTGGCGACGCAATCGTCGACATCCCATTCAAATTGATCGCAGCGCTGCTCACCAGGCTAGGACTTTTTGGGCGAGACATCGACTATCACCTGATTCGCGCCTCAATGGTGCTGATTTACCTCATGTTCGGTTACCAAAAGTGGTTCGAGTATGAGGCGCAAGCGTTAATCCCCTTCATTAGCAACGGCCCGCTCATTTTCTGGCTGTACCCCGTCTTCGGGATACGCGGCGCGAGTACGTTCCTTGGTGCTTCCGAGTGGTTGATTGGTGCGCTGCTGTTCATTGGATTTTGGAACAAGCGGATAGGCATTCTGGGCGCCATCGGCTCATGTGCAACCTTCGTAAGCACCGTCACCATCATTCCATTCATGCCGGATGGCTGGGCGCCTTCGGCTGGTGGCTTCCCCGCAATGGTGGGCAACGTTCCGTTCCTAATGAAGGACGTCGTCCTCCTCGCAGTGTCCTTCTACCTGCTCAAGCAGGACCTTGAGCGAGTGCTGACACCTCGACAGAGTCCAGCCACGTAGCGATGCCAAAAACGCGTTCGCGTGGCACACTAGGATCTTCAATTCCAAGGGCGGCGCGCCGATGCAGGTTGCCGCGCTTCTGATTGCTCTCTGCGCCGCTGGCCTGATGGGCTTCGCCAGCCAGCGAGGCCGAACATGCACGGTTGCAGCTATCGCTGACATCGTCGTGAGGCGACGGTTCGGCCGAATAATCTCGCTTCTCGAGGCGTCGGTATGGGTCGGATGCGGGTTTGTCCTTGTTCACACCGCTCACCACTTGAGCGTTGTTCCCTCGAACTATGCGGTTGGTCTCACCACGATTGCCGGAGGAATCGTGTTCGGGGTGGGTGCCTACCTAAACGGTGCATGCCTTTTGGGAACGGTGGCGCGATTAGGATCGGGTGAATGGGCTTATGCCTTCAGCCCCGTCGGGTTGTTCCTGGGGAGCATTGCCGCGGCATATGTCAGCTCCCCGAAAGAAATCCACGAAGCATCGCCTGCGCTAGCGGAGCCGGCGATCGGCGCGACAGCGGCCGGAATATTCATGGTCCTTCGCCTGATCGCGCACGGCGCGGCAATCCGGCGCTATCGATCAACAATCTTTGCGTACCTGTGGTCGCCGCGCGTTGCGACGACCATCATCGCCATCAGTTTTTTCGTAGCCTTCTTAATGGTCGGAGATTGGGACTATGCGGACCTGATCGGCGGTCTGGCCCGCAATCACACCTCAAGCTGGGTCCCGAAATCGCTTCTCGGCTTGACGTTGGTTGCAGGCGCAATGCTTGGCGGGTGGACCGCGAGATCGATCAAATTCGTAGTGCCCCACGCTTCGAATGTAATCCGACGTTTGGCCGGAGGCGGCCTTATGGGATTCGGTTCGGCACTCGTACCGGGCGGCAACACCAGGTTCATCCTTCTCGACATGCCCTTGCTGTGGCCCTACGCCTGGCTTGCGTTCTTCACAATGTGCGTCACGGTATATGTGCTTACCGTACTGATGCACCGGTTCGGCCATGTGGTTCGGCTTCGGGGCGATCACCCCTCTCCCGCATAGGGAGAGGGGCTCGGTCTCGTCTTTCAATGCTTCGCCACGACTTCGCGCAGGAAGGCGACCGTCACTTAGGGCTCTGGCCGATAAGTGTAATCGGGATCCGCGTCAACGGAGCGCGGGACGGTATTTAGAAGGGATCGCCGTTACCTTGAGCAGGCCCGCGCGCCAATGAATCATTCCTGCGCGGAATAAGGCTTGCGCATCTCGGCCTCCACGAAGGCTGCGAACGTTCGGGCCTTATCGCTAGGTCTCGAACTTGCGGGAAATAGGGCCCAGAGGTCGAGCGCCGGCAAGGGCCAGGCGGTCACGACCGCGCGTACTGCTCCAGAGGCAATCTCCGGCGCAAACATCCACTCCGATGCGATCGCCAAGCCCATGCCGCCCACTACGGCGGCACGGACCCCTTCGGCCGCGCTAATGCGCAGCCGACCCGACAGGGTCACCGGTATCTCCAACTCTCCCTGGCGGAAGCTCCAGTTGTCACCGCCGACACCCTCGCCCTGCTCGCTGTAGATCACCGCCATGTGCCGGGTGAGCTCGGCCGGCGTCGCGGGAACGCCGGCCCGCTCGAAATAGGAGGGCGCCCCCAGGACCAAGCGCCGGCAGGTGGCGATCTTGCGGGCGATTAACGAGGAGTCGCGCACTTGCCCTGCCCGAAAGGCGATGTCGACGCCTTCCGGGATGAGGTCGACCTGCCGATCACTCAGGATGAGATCAACGGATAGACTGGGATGCGCCGCCAAGAAGAAAGGCAAGCGCGGCACGATGTGCAGGCACGCGAGGCTCACGGCAGCGCTAACGCGCAGGATACCGACAAGTCCCGGGCTCGCAACGCGGGCCGCCAGATCGGCCTCGTCGGCTTCCTCGATGGTCCGGCGGGCCCGTTCGTAAAAGTTCTGACCGGCTTCCGTCGGTGTCAGGCCTCGCGTCGAGCGCATCAGCAGACGCACGCCGAGCCGCCGCTCGAGCTGCGCGACGGACTTGGAAACCGCCGGCTGACCGACGCGCAACCGCTTTGCAGCCGCGGAGAACGACCCCGTTTCCACGACACCAATGAACGTTTCCATGAGCGCCAATCGATTCAAAGTGGCCGCCTAAACCAGGTCAGAGAGCGGAAACTCCTACGTACTCAGTTGATAGACGTCTAAAATCTCAGGTGGCGTGCGCCCGTCATCTCAAGCCAGCGACCGTGCGGCGTATGGACCGCCCTCAGGAGAATGCCATCGCATTGTTTACACCTAAGAACTGCTCCCATTGGAGCCGCATACAGACGCAATGAGCCCACTGCTCCGACAGAGCTGCATGCCTCGCATTCAATTTGAGCGGTCGTTATATCTGAAGCGAAGATTTCTTGAAGAAGGCCTGCGGCGGCGTTGCCGTCCAGAACGAGGTCCGAGCCATTGTCAGTCATGGCGCCTATCCTCCCGAGGGTCCGAAGCGTTCCGTCTTGATCGTGAGAGGGTTATACCCAAGCTCCACCAGCAGCCTTGAGACGTCCTCCACAAAGGGCGTGGGCCCACAGACGAATATTTTCGGATTTTGCACAGGTGGAAAGCACGCCTCGACAAGCATCGCCTTATCAATCCTTCGCCGATGGCCCATCCATCCCTTGGGCTGTTTACGGGTGAGCGTGTTGACGACACGCAAGTCAGAATCGCGGCGCGCCATTGCGTCGAGCTCTTCTCGATAGATGACGTGTTCCAGGCTTCTGGATGAGTACAGTAGTGAAGCAGAGGGGCGACCATTCACTCGATCGCGATGACGGAGCATCGCCATCAACGGCACTATCCCCGATCCACCCGCAATGAGAGCGAGAGGGCCGCCCATGGCGGTAGTCCAAATGAAATAACCGCCGACAGGCCCCCGCAATTCGAATCGATCGCCGACACGAACATCGCCAACGAGGTATTGCGAAACCTCGCCATTCTCAACTTGCTCCACAGTCAAAGTGAGCAATTCATCTTCGGGAGGCGAAGCGATCGAATAGCTGCGCTGTGCCTGGTAGCCGTCCTCGGCCGTGAGTCGGATATCGACGTGCTGGCCAGGTTGGTGCCCGTGCCAGTTGCGTACGCGCAGCAGAAGACTTTTTACGCGATACGTTTCGACGACAATTTCGCAGACCTCAGCCAGCTGCCACTCAAGGCGTCCCGCGTGTGGGACTGCCGTCTCAGTCACCGTCACCGTCATATCTCTGCTCTTTCCAAGGATCGCCGTAATTGTGATAGCCCATCGACTCCCAGAAACCACGTTCATCGTTCTTCATGAAACGCAATCTCCGCACCCATTTGCCGCTTTTCCAAAAGTAAAGATGCGGCACGAGCAGCCGGGCTGGACCACCATGCTCTGGCGGAATCGGCAAACCTTCATATCGAGTCGCGATCATGCCCTTGCCGCCAACAAGGTCCGCGACGGGAATGTTTGTTGTATAGGCTCCCTCGCAATGAGCCATGATGTAGGGGGCGGCTGGCTCCGTGAGGCCCACTGCCTTCAACAAATCGTCAATCGTCACGCCATGCCATGTCGTATCGAGCTTAGACCATTTGGTGACGCAGTGAATGTCGGTTTTGATCGTGGTCTGAGGGAGCGCCTCAAGCTCTGCCCAACTCCACTTGCCCAGCAGAGATCCGTCAAACTGAAGGGCTAGAGTCCAGCCTTCAGGTTCGATTCGCGGTGTAGGTCCCGCCGAAAGAACCGGGAAGCCCGTCGTCACATACTGTCCGGGTGGCACCCGGTTTTTCGGGGTCTGCTCCTGCCGTGTCGACCTGAAGCCGCGAGAGATCGGGGTCTTGTCCATGGCGTTGTACCTGCGCTTCCGGAGGCGCCTGGGAGGAGACGATCAGTCATGGCCGCACCACGGTTACCGTCTTTCGCCACAGCGAAGGTGTCTCTCGCGGAGAGGCAAAGTGACTGGCCAGCCCAACACCGCCTAGGCCTCGGGTGGATTCATTCAGTAACTGGTCTCGTGCCTTTTCTTGCTCGTGCCCTGGATTCCACTGCGGTGGCCGAGAACAGCACTAGGCTCACGACTGCAGTGTTAGCTCGTTACTAACACGCGAGAGGCCATCACACCGCATTCCGCGCAAGAATAACATTTAGTCACAAGCGCGATCTAGTTCGGGAATCGAGGCCCGCTATCTTGCATCTCAGAAGTGGCAAGGGTTCGAGATGAAGCCGACCGTCAGATACTAGCGCAGTTCCCTACGTCACAGGAGAAGAGCGATGCGCGAGAAATTCCGGATCATAACTGGGGCAATTGCAAGCGGCGTGATTGTGACAGGCGTGATGGTGACAGCCGTACTCGCCCAGGCGCCCGAGCAATCCAGGCAGCGTTATCTACCCGAGTACACCACGTCTGGAGATTTGATCCTGCCGAAGAATTTCCACGAATGGGTGTATGTCGGATCGCCACTCACGCCCAACGCCCTTAATGGCGGGCAAGCGAATTTTCCAGAGTTTCACAACGTCTACATCGAGCCGGGATCATATGAGATCTACAAGAAGACGAATGTATTTCCCGAAGGGACAATCCTGTTCAAGGAGCTGCAGCTCACGCTGCCGGCACAGAACGCCGACGGCTCACGAGCGGAACCCTCGGGTGTCGGCTTTTTCCCCGGACCTTTGAACGGCGCCGATGTGACCGTCAAGGACTCCAAGCGCTATGTCGATACCGGCGGGTGGGGATACTACAATTTCAATCACCACGAGCCAAAGGCTCCAACTGCTAAATTGAAAACGAAGGCGGAATGCGCCTTTTGCCATATGGCCAGCGCCAAGAAAGATGAGGTTTGGACCCAGTTCTATCCTCTGTTGGACAAGTGACTGCGCAAACTCGACAGCGTCTCACGTGGAGGCAGAGCAGGGCCATGAAGACCATCTACGTTGCAGGTATTGGCATAGCTGGATTGGCAATGGTCGCCGTCGCTGCGCATGGGCAGATGGACACGACCCGGCCGAGCACCGGGCCGAAAGCGGAGACCGCCGTCGACGCGATGGGGAATTTGCACGTACCCGATGCGTATCGCACAACCTTTCAAGCGCTGGGAAGCTGGGCGGTGGCAGCTGATCAGGGGCAGGGCTCAAAGGAGATCCATGTCGTCTATGCTTCGCCCGGGACAATCGCTGCCTATCGCGAGAGCGGACATTTCCCAGACGGCGCGGTGCTCGTCAAGGAGGTGTTTCAAGCGGCCACCGGGCCGATGACGACAGGCGCCGTTAGCCGTGCCGAAACCCTGAAGGGCTGGTTCGTCATGATCAAGGACGGCAACGGCCGCCATGTCGGCAATAAGCTGTGGGGCGACGGTTGGGGATGGTCCTGGTTCGATGCCGCCAACCCGTCAAAGACCACGTCGACTGACTACAGGCTCAATTGTCGATCATGTCATGTGCCGGCACAGGCTTCCGAGTGGGTTTATGTCGGCGGATACCCACCGTTGAAACGATAGCCTCATGCCGAGTCCGCGTTTCCAGCCGGAGCGTCGAGCAGAACCGCGTAAATCCAATGCAGCAGAAGCCAGGAGGGACGAACATGGCGAAAGAGATGGGAACTACCTCGAGTGAGAGGAGTATGTCCAGCCAGCACGGCGGACATCTCTACATGCAGACAAACGAGATCCGGAACGCCATAGTCCATTACAGTCGGTCGCCGAGCGGCGCGATCAGCGAGATGGATCGTATCTTCACGGGCGGGGCCGGTTCTGGTGAATTCAAGCCTATCAGCGGTCAGCAAAGCGCGCCGAACGCTTTTGAGGGCGCGAGCAGCATTATCCTCACGCCCGATCGACGTTTTCTGTTTACCACGAATGGCGGCGACAATTCGGTGTCGAGCTTCAGCGTCGGTCAAGACGGCCAACTGAAGCTGTTGGACGTCAAGCCAACCGGAAATCCGGTCGAGGGCAGAAGTGGTACGGCCAAGTCGGTTTCTTACAGGCCCTCAAGCAAGACGTTGTACGTGCTTCACTCGTTTGGGCCGGACCACGTTCGTCTGATGTCGGTCAGCGCCGATGGCAAGCTTACGCCGCGTCCCGAGCGACATACCATAAACACCCACGACAAGACGAACCGCGTGTCGACGATGGTCGTGATGTCGCCCAATGAAAAATTTCTCTTTGTCGGCACCACCTTCGACGAACCAATCGTTACCACAGGCTTGTATCCAGATGGCTCACCTATTCTCTGGGTCCAGCGAAAAGGCGGCGCATACCACTCGATCGCCTCGAATGCCCCGGATCCAGACGGTCTCGCCATCTTTCCCATACGCGAGGACGGCTCCCTCGGCACAGGCAGGTTCCATGACGGGAAAGGCGGCTCTCCCTTCTACATCGCCTTCCTGCACGGTCGGCCAAACACCTTTATCATCGGATATGCCGTCGGCGATGGCGTTAGTATGGGCACCATCGAGGACGACGGTACAGTTGACATTGGCCCGCTCGTCAAGATCGACACGAGCGCAGGAGTGCCGACTGAGCTGTGCTGGGCGTCGGTCTCATCGGATGACAAAATGGTGTACGCTACTAACTTCGGCTACAGCACCGTCAGTAGCTACCGCATCAACGGTAAAGGTCTGGAAATCGCGAGCGATCCAGCTTGCCCGAAGGTTCCGGGAGACGGCACCGCCAGGGGGCTCAACGGAACCGTGACCAGCGGCCCGGCCGATAATTGGCTTAGCCCGGATGACGCGTACCTCTACCAGATTTACGGCAACGCTGCGAAGCTCGTGTGCTACGCCACGCAGCCAGATGGCTCGCTCAAGGAAACTGGTAGCGTGAAGATTCCCTACAACAGTCCGCAGGGCCTGGCGGGATTCTGAATCGACTCAACGGACCGACGGACCTGATCTCACCGACGACGCACCTCCAGTCTGCCGGAGGTGCGTGCGGAGCTCCGGCACGGATCAATTGGGCACGCCCTAGCCGGGAGATAGATAGATCGAACTTTCTTGCGGAGCCAAGCTCCTGCCTCTGACTCCGGCACATATCGAAAGCTTGGACCCGGCCCGCTACGGCCGCCATGGAACGGAGAGGCGCATGAACCTTACGCCGCGTGAAAAAGACAAGCTCTTGATCGCACTCGCGGCGCTGGTCGCTCGCGGGCGGCTCGAAAGAGGTGTCAAGCTGAACTATCCCGAAAGCGTCGCACTTATAGCGGACTTCGTCATGGAGGGAGCGCGCGACGGAAAGCCTGTTGCCGAACTGATGTCCGAAGGCGGCAGGATCCTGACCCGTGATCAGGTCATGGAGGGCATTCCGGAAATGATTCACGAGATGGAATTGGAAGCAACCTTCCCCGATGGCACCAAGCTCGTCACCGTCCACCACCCTATCCGCTGAGAGGAGACAGCTATGAAGTGCGCCTCCATCCTGTCGATCCTGCTCCTTGCTGCCACGCCGGCCTTCGCCCATGAGGGCGCCGGGCCTGCAGCTGGTTTCCCCGCCGGGTTTGGCCATCCCCTGTCGGGCCTCGACCACGTGGCCGCGATGATCGCCGTCGGCCTGTGGGCGGGAATGAAGGGTGGCCGAGCTCAGTGGATATGCCCGGCAGCCTTTGTCTCGGCCATGATGATCGGCGGCGCGCTGGGCATGGCTCGCGTGCCGATCCCGTTTGTCGAGCCCGGTATCCTCGCTTCTGTCGTGGTGTTTGGGCTGCTGGTGGCAGTTATCGATGGCCTGCCAGTGTCTGCTGGTGTTGCCATCATCGCCGTGTTCGCCGTCTTGCACGGGCACGCCCACGGCGCAGAGGTTACGGGGGCGGTGAGTGGCACTACGTACATAGCCGGCTTTGCGGTCGCCACCATCTTCCTCCATGCCATCGGTATCGTTGCCGGGTTGCTCCTCGGCGCGCGCTTCCACAATCTGGCGCGCCTAAGCGGTACGGCATGCATTGCGATTGGTTTCAGCCTGATCGCAGGCGTGCTCTGATGATCCCCGGCGAGGTGATTGCGGCGGCTGGCGAGATCGAGCTGAATGCCGGCCAGCGGACAACCAAACTCGAAGTCGCCAACACAGGCGATAGGCCGATCCAGGTTGGCTCGCACTATCACTTCGCCGAAACCAACTCGGCGCTGGACTTCGACCGCGACAGGGCCCGCGGGCAGCGCCTCGATATTCCGGCTGGCACCGCAGTTCGCTTCGAGCCCGGGCAGACGCGTACCGTTACGCTGATTCCTTACCGTGGCAATCGCTTGGTCTTCGGTTTCAAGCAGCTGGTCATGGGAGCATTGCCGCAGGTACCAGCGCCATGACCTTTTCCCTGGATCGCTGAGGTCGTCGGATATGTCCTACGCCATGAGCCGTGCCGCCTATGCGCAGATGTTTGGCCCGACAGTCGGCGACAGGGTGCGCCTTGCGGATACCGACCTCATCATCGAGGTAGAGAAGGACTTCACGATCTATGGCGAAGAGGTGAAGTTCGGAGGGGGGAAGGTCATCCGCGACGGCATGGGGCAGTCGCAGCGTCCCCGCAGCGAAGGCGCGGTCGATACGGTCATCACCAACGCGCTCATTCTCGATCACTGGGGAATTGTGAAGGCCGATATCGGCGTCAGGGACGGGCGTATTGCCGCGATAGGCAAAGCTGGGAATCCCGACGTGCAGCCGAACGTCAGCATAGTTATCGGACCCGGAACCGAGGTGATCGCCGGCGAAGGCAAGATTGTCACTGCCGGCGGCATCGATGTGCATGTCCATTTCATCTGCCCGCAGCAGATCGAGGAGGCACTTTATTCGGGCCTCACCACAATGCTGGGTGGCGGGACGGGGCCGGCGACCGGGACGAATGCCACGACCTGCACGCCAGGACCCTGGCATATTCAGCGGATGCTCCAGGCAGCCGATGCCTTTCCCATGAATCTTGGCTTTTTCGGCAAGGGCAATGCAAGCTTGCCAACGGGTCTCATCGAGCAAATCGAGGCCGGTGCGTGCGGCCTCAAGCTTCACGAAGACTGGGGTACGACCCCCGCCGCCATCGATTGCTGCCTCTCCGTCGCGGATGACATGGACGTGCAGGTTCTGATTCACACCGACACGTTGAACGAGAGCGGCTTCGTCGAAAGTACAGTCGCGGCTTTCAAGGGCAGAACCATTCATGCCTTTCACACCGAAGGCGCCGGTGGCGGGCATGCCCCGGACATCATCAAGGTGTGCGGCGAGGCAAATGTCATCCCGTCTTCAACAACGCCGACGCGGCCCTACACCGTGAATACTCTCGCCGAGGCGCTCGATATGCTGATGGTCACCCATCACCTCGACGCTCGTATTTCTGAGGATGTCGCTTTCGCCGAGAGCCGCATCCGCAAGGAAACAATAGCAGCCGAGGATATTTTGCATGATCTGGGCGCACTCTCGATCGTTTCGTCGGACAGTCAGGCTATGGGCCGTGTCGGCGAAGTGATCATCCGTACATGGCAGACCGCCGATAAAATGAAAAAACAATTCGGGGGACTGGCTGATGAGAAAGGCGACAACGATAATTTCAGAGTGCGGCGCTACATCTCGAAATACACGATCAACCCCGCGATAGCTCAAGGTATATCCGCCTATGTCGGCTCGATTGAAGTCGGCAAGCTTGCCGATCTCTGTCTCTGGGACCCGGCCTTTTTCGGCGTGAAGCCTGACATGGTGCTGAAGAGCGGCACGATTGCCGCGGCAATCATGGGAGACCCCAATGCCTCCATTCCTACCCCTCAACCGGAATATTACCGGCCAATGTTCGGCGCGTTCGGCCGCTCTCTGACGGAAAGCTCGGTCACATTCGTCAGTCAGGCTGCTTTGGAGAAAAGTCGGAGGCTTGGACTGGCGAAACAGCTTCTTCCTGTCTCGAACACGCGCAAGATCGGCAAGCATTCCATGGCGCTGAACAGCGCCACCCCGCGCATGAAGGTCGACCCGGAGACCTATGAAGTGAGGGCCGACGGCAAGCTACTCACCTGCGAGCCCTTGAAGGTGCTGCCAATGGCTCAACGTTATTTCATGTACTGATATGACGATGCATTGCGCGTCAATTCACCGCCCCGCCGGGCATTGGCCGAAGGAGAAGGCAGCCGGCGTTCTCACGCTTGATTTTGACACGCGCCATCGGCGCCGCATTCGCCTGACGACGGATGAAGGCAAGGATGTTCTTCTTGACCTTCCGAAAGCGGTTGCAATGGCCGATGGAGACGGCTTGCGGCTTGATGATGGGAAATGGCTAATGATCCAGGCTGCCGCTGAACTTGTCGTCGAAATCAGGCACCAAGATCCCAATAAGCTCATGCGGCTTGCGTGGCATCTGGGAAATCGGCATTTGCCGACCGAAATTCGAGGCAAGGTCCTTCGCATTCGGCCCGACCACGTGATCGAGGATATGCTTCAGAGTTTGGGAGCGGATCTTTTGAATATGCAGGTCCCCTTCCAGCCGGAAGGCGGCGCCTACAACAGCCACGGTCATCATCATGACATTCGTTGAAGACTCTCAAATCGGAATAATCGCGGATCATCGTGGCCCCTTGCGTGTCGGCATCGGCGGTCCAGTTGGTTCAGGGAAGACGGCGCTTGTTGAAGCACTGTGCAAGCGGCTCCGGGCCAACTACGACATTTGCGTGATTACCAACGACATTTATACCAAGGAGGACCAGCTCATCCTCACGCGCGCCCAAGCGCTGCCAGCAGAGCGCATTGTCGGCGTCGAGACAGGCGGCTGCCCACATACGGCGATTCGTGAGGATGCTTCCATGAACCTCGCTGCCATAGAAGACATGAGTCAGAAATTTCCGCATATGGAATTGTGCTTCATCGAGTCGGGGGGCGACAATCTTGCGGCGACCTTTAGTCCCGAGCTAGCGGACTTAGCGATCTATGTGATCGACGTCGCGGCAGGTGAAAAAATACCTCGTAAGGGCGGACCCGGCATTACGCGCTCCGATCTTCTCGTAATAAACAAGATCGATTTGGCTCCTCTGGTAGGTGCGAACCTTGAGGTTATGGAAGCAGATGCGCGAAGAATGCGTGCTGATAGACCCTTCATTTTCACGAATTTGAAAAGCGGTGAAGGTGTCGACCGAGTTGTCAGCTTCGTCATCGAGAAGGGAGGGTTGGTAGAATTGGCTGCGTAGTCGTAAGGGGGCATCGAAGGCGGTGTGCCCCTCACCTAGCCTCTCCCCCCACGGGGGAGAGGAACATGAAGAGGTCATCGTCTATGTTGCGCGCGAACCTTGTCGCCGGACGGTCGATACGGCCTTCTGCGTCGGATAGTAGATGCCGGCCACACGAGCGCCAGTGACCTCGCAATAGATCATGGGCTGCTCCTGCCGTTCCACCTTCGGCACGCTAACACCGCGGACGCTCCGAGACCTAAGAAGTTGGGGCGACGCGCAATCGCTCTGCAATTTCGCCGACGATCTCTTCGGGCCGACCGCCGATGTCGACGACGATCGGATTTTCGTCTGGCGAGGGTTCCTCGAGGGTCGCGAACTGGCTGTCGAGCAAGGCGGTCGGCATGAAGTGGCCGTGGCGTGCCGCCATGCGCTGGCGGATGAGGTCGAGCGATCCCTTGAGGTACACCAGTCGCACGTCCGGCCGATCGCCGACGATGATGTCCCGGTAGGACCGCTTCAGCGCCGAACAGGTGACCACGCCCGACTGGCCGTGCGCCCGCCAGCCGTCGATGGTCTCGGCGATCTTGCGCAGCCAGGGCAGCCGGTCGGCGTCGGTCAATGGGACACCGGCGCTCATCTTTTCCACGTTTTCGGGAGGATGTAGCGTGTCGCCTTCCTGGAACTGCCAGCCCGACGTCTCGGCCAGCAGCTTCGCCACCGTGGTTTTGCCGGAGCCCGAAACGCCCATGACGACGACGACCATCGGCCGGTTGTGAGCGGGATGCTGGTCCATTAAGACTTCGCCTGTCGGCACTCCGGTTCCACCGCCACGATAAGGAAAGCATCACCGTGCTCAAGCTCGGATACAAGGCGTCGGCCGAACAATTCGCGCCCACAAAGCTCCTGGACTTCGCGGTCCAGGCGGAGGCGGTCGGCTTCGATTCGGCCTTCGTCAGCGACCACTTCCAGCCCTGGAAGCATGTCGACGGCCATGCCCCCTACTCGCTCGCCTGGCTGGGCGCGCTGGGTGCCCGCACCTCGCGGCTGGTCATGGGCACCAGCGTGCTGACGCCGACCTTCCGCTACCATCCCTCGATCGTGGCGCAGGCCTTCGGCACGCTGGGCGCGATGTTCCCCGGCCGCGTGATCCTGGGCATCGGCACCGGCGAATCGCTGAACGAGGTGCCGTCGACCGGCGCGCCGTGGCCCGAGTTCAAGGAGCGCTTCGCCCGCATGCGCGAGGCGGTGACCCTGATCCGCACACTGTGGCGCGGCGAGCGCATCAGCTTCGAGGGCCAGTACTATCGCACCGAGAAGGCCACGATCTACGACCGACCGGAGATCGAGGTGCCGATCTATGTCGCGGCGGCCGGCGCCCTGGTCGCGCGCTACGCCGGGCGGACGGGCGACGGCTTCATCTGCACCAGCGGCAAGAAGTGGGAGCTCTACACCGAGACGCTGCTGCCCAAGGTCGCCGAAGGCATCGCCGCCGCCACCGAGCCGAAGAAGCAGCCCTACGACCACATGATCGAGGTCAAGGTCTCCTTCGACACCGACGCCACGCGCGCCAAGGAAGACACGCGCCATTGGGCGGCGCTCGCGCTCACGCCGGAGGAAAAGACCTCGGTCGAGGACCCGGTCGAGATGCAGCGCCTGGCCGATGCGCTGCCGCTCGATCGCGCGGCGAGCCGCTGGATCGTGTCGAGCGACCCGGACGAGCATGTCGAGAAGATCGGCGCCTATGTCGGCCTGGGCTTCCGCCATCTCGTCTTCCACGCGCCCGGCCCCGACCAGCCGCGTTTCCTGAAGCTGTACGGCGAGCAGGTGCTGCCGCGGCTGCGCAAGCGCTTCGGATGAGCCGAACCGGCGCCGTAGAGCTTCTGGCAATCCCCGGCATTCCCATGGTCAAGCCGGGTGACGACCTGGCGGTCCTCATTTCCGGGGGATTGGCGCGCGCCGGCCTGGAACTGCGCGCCAACGACGTCCTCGTGCTGGCGCAGAAGATCGTGTCCAAGGCGGAGGGTCGGAGCGTCGAGCTCGCCAAGGTGAAGCCGTCGGCACGGGCCATCGCCCTCGCCGCGGAAATCCAGAAGGACCCGCGCCTGGTCGAGCTGATCCTGTCGGAATCGGTGCGCGTGGTGCGGTCCCGACCCAACGTGCTGATCGTCGAGCACCGGCTGGGCTTCGTCATGGCCAATGCCGGGATCGACCAGTCCAATGTCGCGCCGAGCGATGGTGTCGAACGGGCCCTGCTGCTGCCGGTCGATCCCGACGGCAGCGCCGAGGCCCTGCGGGCACGCCTCGCCACGGAGCATGGTGCGCCGATCGCCGTGATCATCACCGACAGTTTCGGGCGCGCCTGGCGGCGCGGCACGGCCGGTGTCGCCATCGGTGCAGCCGGCCTGCCGGCATTGCTCGACCTGCGCGGCAATCCCGACCTGTTCGGGCGCATCCTGCAGGTCAGCATCTCGGGCTTTGCCGACGAAATCGCCGCGGCGGCCTCTCTCGTGATGGGCCAGGGCGACGAGGCGCAGCCGGTGGTGCTGGTGCGCGGCCTCACCTGGAACAAGCCGGCCAATCCGGCCGCCAACCTCGTCCGGCCGGCCAGCGAAGACATGTTTCGATGAGCAGCGGTGTCGTCGTGGCGCTGTCGGGCGGTGTCGGCGGCGCCAAGCTGGCGCTTGGCCTCAGCCGCGTGCTGCCGGCGGACGACCTGCTGGTCGTGGCCAACACCGGCGACGATTTCGAGCATCTCGGCCTCAGCATCTCGCCCGACATCGACACGCTGACCTACGTGCTGGCCGGCCTCGACAATCCCGTCACCGGCTGGGGCCGGCGGGACGAGACCTGGTCGTTCATGGAGACCATCGGCGCGCTGGGTGGCGCGGACTGGTTCCGCCTGGGCGATCGCGATCTTGCCCTGCATGTCGAGCGCACACGGCGGCTCAAGGCCGGCCAGACGCTGTCGCAGATCACCGGCGACATCTGCCGCCGACTGGGCGTTTCAACCCGCGTGCTGCCGATGACCGACGATCGCGTGCGCACGCGCGTCCGCTCGGACGATGGCTGGATCGATTTCCAGGACTACTTCGTGCGCCAGCAGTGCCGTCCGGTCGTGCGCGAGCTGGCGTTCGACGGTGTCGAAAAGGCGCGGGCGCAACCCGACATCATGGCGACACTTCTAGACGGCAAACTGCGCGCCGTGGTGATCTGCCCCTCCAACCCCTTCATCAGCATCGAGCCCATCCTGGCCGTGCCCGGGCTGCGGGCTGCCCTCGCCGGCTGCGGCGCACCCGTGGTCGCGGTGTCGCCCATCGTCGGCGGCCGCGCGGTCAAGGGGCCGACGGCCAAGATGATGCACGAGCTCGGCCTGCCGGTGAGCGCCGCGTCGGCGGCCGGGCGGTACGACGATCTGCTTGCGGGCTATGTCGTCGACACCGCCGATGCAGCGGGCGTCCGCGCCAAGCTGCACATCGCCCCCACCCTGATGACGACGCTCGAGGATCGCGAGCGGCTGGCCCGCACCGTCCTGGGCTTTGCCGATTCGCTCACGTGAGCCCGTCCGCCGACATCTGGGCAATCGTGCCCATCAAGGAGTTGGAGGGGGCCAAGCAGCGTCTCGCCCCCCTGCTCTCGCCCGCCCAGCGTCGCGCCCTGATCGAGGTGATGATGGGCGAGGTACTGGAAGCCGTCGCCGGCGCAAAAAGCCTTTCCGGCATCCTGGTCGTGACGCTGGCCCCCGAGGCGACGGCCTTCGCCACCCGTATCGGCGCCCGCGTGGTGACCGACGGCGCGCGCGACGGCCATACCGGCAGCGTGACCGCGGGCCTGAAACTGCTCGCCCGCGAAGGCCGCGGCGGCATGATCACCCTACCGGCCGACATCCCCGCCGCCACGCCGGCGGAGATCGACCGCGTGGTGGCGGCGCATCTCGCGGCGCCGTCCTTCACGATCTCGCCGGCGCACGACGATCTCGGGTCCAACGCCGTCATCTGCTCGCCGCCCGATTCGGTGCCGCTGCGGTTCGGCGACAACAGCTATTTCCCGCATCTCGAGGCGGCGCGGCGAAGCGGCATCGAGCCGACGGTGATCCGCCAGCCGGGCATCGCCATGGACATCGACCATCCGGTCGACCTGGCGGCATTCCTGCGCCTGCCGCAATCCGCCGGTACGCGCACGCGGGCGTTCCTCGAGGAGGCTGGCATCGCGAAGATGCTGATTGAACGAGGGATCTGACGCTGGGGGCGCGCCACTCCAGTGGCGCGATCTTCTCTGGCCTGACCAAAGACGCGCGACTGGAGTCGCGCGCCCCCAGCTAGGCCGCGACCCGCTTGCGCGGCGGTGTGAGGACGATCGGCGCGAGTTCCTCGGCGACGAACGAGGCGGCGCGGCGATCCTCGGGTACGGGCCGGTAGAGCGTATCGCGCTGCTGCGGCTCGCGGCCGATCGAGCGGATCAGGCTTTCCATCGCGTCGGGCGGGAATTCCTGGCCGTGCTGAGTGCCGGCGGCGCGCGAGATGCTCTCGTTCATCAAGGTGCCGCCGAGATCGTTGGCGCCGGCTTGCAGGCAGATCGCAGCGCCGGCCGGCCCCATCTTGACCCACGAGGTCTGGATGTTGGTGATCGCCGGATGCAGCACCAGCCGCGCGACCGAATGCATGATCACCGCCTCGCGAAAGGTCGGGCCGCGGCGGGCGCGGCCCTGGCGGTACATCGGCGCTTCCATATGCACGAACGGCAGCGGCACGAACTCGGTGAAGCCTCCGGTCTCGACCTGCAGGTCGCGCAGCGCCAGCAGATGGCGCGCCCAGGCGAGCGACGTCTCGACGTGGCCGTACATGATGGTCGAGGTCGTGCGCAGGCCGAGGCCGTGCGCGGCGCGCTGCACGTCGAGCCATTGCGCCGTGTTGATCTTGTCCGGGCAGATGATGGCGCGCACCTCGTCGTCGAGGATCTCGGCCGCCGTGCCGGGCAAGGTGCCGAGCCCGGCCTGCTTCAATTGCGCCAGGAAGGACGGGATCGGGGTCTGCAGGGTGGCGGCGCCCTGCGTCACTTCCAGCGGCGAGAAGGCATGGATGTGCATGCCGGGCACCGCCGCCTTGATGGCGCGGCAGATCGCTTCATAGGTCTCGCCGGTATAGTCGGGATGGATGCCGCCCTGCAGGCAGACCTCGGTGGCGCCGCGCTGCCAGGCTTCGACGGCACGGCGCGAGACCTCTTCCAGCGCCAAGTCGTAGGGCGCGCCGCGCAGATCCTCGTGCGTGCGGCCCTTGGAGAAGGCGCAGAAGCGGCAACGGAAATAGCAGATGTTGGTGTAGTTGATGTTGCGGTTGACGACGTAGCGCACGACGTCGCCGCTCGTGGCCTGGCGCAGTGCATTGGCAGCACCGGTGACGTGCCGATAGTCGGCATCGCGCGCCGCGAACAGGCGTATGATCTCGGGATGGTCGAGCCGCCGGCCCGCGGTCGCGCGATCGACGATGTCGGTGATCTCGGCATCGACCTCGCGCGCCAGGACCTGCGGCGCCGGCGGCGGCTCGGTGTTGCCTGGTGCCCAGTCGTCGTCGCGCGCAAAGCCCTCGGCGTCGCTCATGCGCCGCACTTGCGTCGCGACTTCCGGCGCAAGCCAGGTGTCGGGTGCGCGGGCATAGGCCGGATAGATCGCCAGCCGGTTGACCAGCAGCTTGCCCAACTCGGCGCTCGCCCGCGCCAGCTCGTCGATAGCGGGCCACGGCGCCTCGGGATTCACATGGTCGGGCGTCACCGGGGAGATGCCGCCCCAGTCGTTCAGGCCGGCGCCGATCAGGCGCGGATAGACGCCGGGCGACAGGTTGGGCGGCGCCTGGATATTCATCTCGGGCCCGAGGATCAGCCTCGCCTGGGCGATGGTCCATAACAGGTCGCCGAGGTCGGGCTCGTCGGCATCGGCACGCTTGGTGTCGGGCTTGGCGCGGAAATTCTGGACGATGACTTCCTGGATGTGGCCGTGCGCTTCGTGCAGGCCGCGAATCGCCTGCAGCGCCTCGATCCGCTCCTCGCGCGTCTCTCCGATGCCGATCAAGATGCCGGTGGTGAACGGCACTTTCAGTTCGCCGGCCAGGCGGATGGTTTCCAGGCGCACCGCCGGATGCTTGTCGGGCGAGCCATAATGCACGCCGCCCTTCTCACAAAGCCGCTCGCTGGTCGATTCGAGCATGATGCCCTGGCTGGCGGTGACCGCGCGCAGTCCGGCGATCTCCTCGCGCGTCATGACGCCGGGATTGGCGTGCGGCAGCAGGCCGGTCTCGCGCAGCACCAGACCGCACATCGCGGTCAGATACTCGATCGTGGTTTGGTATCCGAGGGCCGCCAGCGCATCGCGCGCCGCCTGGTAGCGCAGCTCCGGCTTGTCGCCCAGAGTGAACAGCGCCTCGGTGCAGCCCGCCACCTGGCCGGCGCGGGCGATGGCGAGGACCTGCTCGGGCGACAGGTAGGCCGGCTGGCCGGCGCGCGGCCGCTCGGCAAAGGTGCAGTAGTGGCAGACGTCGCGGCACAGGTGGGTCAGCGGAATGAAGACCTTGCGCGAATACGAGATCAGCCGGCCATGGCCGCGATCGCGCAGCCGTGCTGCGTCCGCCATCAGCCCGGAAAGCTCCACCATGACCCAAGATCCTCTACGCAGTGACGCCAGCGGGCGAACGATAGCGACAATCGCCTTCGGCCGCATCGTGTACTATGGGCATCACGAACGCACTTTCCAGAGGGAGATGACGCATGCAGATCGGTTTCAACGCGCCGACCGCCGGACCATTATCGGCGACCGCACCTCTGACAAAACTGGTCACCGAAGGCGAAGCCATGGGCTTCGACTATGCCACGCTCAGCGACCATGTCGTGATCCCGACCGACATCCAGGCCAAATATCCCTACAGCTCGACAGGTGAATTTCCGGCCGGTGCACGCGCCGAACGGCACGAACAGCTGATCGAAGTGGCGTTCCTGGCCGCCAAGCCGACGCGCTTGCGGCTCATCACCTCGGTGATGGTCGTGCCGCATCGCCCGGCGGTACTGACGGCCAAGATGCTGGCGACCATCGACGTCCTGTCGGGTGGGCGCCTGACCCTGGGCATCGGCGCCGGCTGGCTGAAGGAGGAGTTCGAGGCCATCGAGGCGCCCGATTTCGCAGCGCGCGGCAAGGTCACCGACGAATACATCAAGGCCTTCCTCGAGCTCTGGACCAACAGCAAGCCGCGTTTCGCCGGGGAACATGTCCGTTTCGACAACATCGTCTTCGAGCCCAAGCCGGTGCAGAAGCCGCATCCGCCGATCTGGGTGGGCGGCGAAAGCGGGCCGGCGCTGCGCCGCACCGCCAAGCTGGGCGATGCCTGGTATCCGATCGGCACCAACCCCGCCTTCCCGCTCGATTCGCTGGCGCGCTTCAAGGCCAGTGTCGCGCGCCTGCGCAAGATGACCGCGGAAGCCGGGCGCAGGCCCGACGCGGTCGAACTCGCGCTGCGCTGCACCGCCTACGGCGAGAGCGTGCCGGCCAAGGCGGGCGACGGCGAGCGGCGGCTGTTCGCCGGCAAGCCCGCGGAAATCGCCGCCGACATCAAGGCGCTGCGCGACATGGGAGTCGGCCACCTCGACATCGGCTTCGGCGGCACCACCGTCGAGGCGATGCTGGGCGAGATGCAGAAGTTCCGGAAGGACGTGCTGGCGCTGGTTTAATCTCATCCGGACCGCGAGCGTCTCGCTCGCTCATGATTATGAGCGAGCCGGAGGCTCGCGGTCCGGAAGACTAAGCCACCTTCTTCACCAGCTTCGCCCAGCGGTCGAGCTCGGGCAGGATGGCGTCGGCCTTGGCCGATTCGAGGCTGATCACGATCCGGACCACACCCTCGTCGCGGTCGCGCTTCAGCTGGTCCTCGTCCTCCTTCGCGCTCCAGATCGAGATCGGCACGGTGGCGAGATCGCGGTTGGCCTCCTTCGCCATCTCGCGGAACTTCGGGAACAGGTCCCGCACCTCGGCATAGCCCTTGCGCGAGCGCAGCGGCATCCAGCCGTCGCCGTAGCGCAGCGCGCGGCGCGCGCCGTAGGGAAAGGCGCCGCCGACCAGGATCGGCGGATGCGGCTTCTGCGCCGGCTTGGGCCAGGCCATCATGGGATCGAACTTCACCATGTCGCCGTGATACTCGGCCTTGGACTTGGTCCAGATCACCTTCATCGCCTCGATGCGCTCGCGCACCAGCTTGTGGCGGGTCTCGAAAGCCGTGCCGTGGTTTTCCATCTCGTCCTGGTTCCAGCCGTTGCCGACGCCGAACAGGAAGCGCCCGCCGGAAAGCTGGTCGATCGACGACACCAGCTTGGCTGTCTGTATCGGATCGCGCTGGTTCACCAGGCAGACGCCGGTGCCGACCTTGAGTTTCTGGGTCGCGGCGGCGGCCGCCATCAGCGCCACGAACGGGTCCATGGCGTCGTAGTATTTCTTGGGCAACTCGCCGCCGCCGGGAAACGGCGACTTGCGCGTCAGCGGAATGTGCGAGTGCTCGGGCGCCCACACCGATTCGAAGCCGCGCTCCTCCAGCGCCTTGCCCAGTTCGCCGGGAGGCATGGAGTAGTCGGTGAAGAACATCGCTGCGCCGATATGCATGGTTTCCCCCTCTAGGCTGCCTTGGCTTTCTTCGGCCACCGCGCTTCGACCTGCGGCAGCACCTTTTCGATCAGTTTCCTGGTCTGGCCGATGATCGCATCGCCGTCAGGCCCTACCGGACGCAGGATGAACTTCTCGACGCCCACGGCGGCATATTCGGCGACGCGATCGAGGATCACCTTCTCGTCGCCGATCGCGAAGTAGCGGGCGGGATCGCGGCCGGTGCGTTTCTCGTAGGCCGCCATGGCGGCCGACAGGATGCCGTCGCCGGGGCTGCCGAAATAGAACGGAAACGCCGCGCCGTAATGATCCTCGTCGATGGTGCGACCGGCCTCGGCTGCCGCTTTCTTGATGGCCGCAACGACCTTGCCGACATCAGCCGGCAGTTCTGCACCGGACTGCCAGCCGGTGCCGTAGCGTGCCGTGCGCCGGATCGCGGCCTCCGACGAGCCGCCGATCCACATCGGCAGGTCGGGCTGCACGGGCTTGGGCGAGATCGACGCGCCCTTGAGGCGATAATGCCTGCCCTCGAAGTCGACGCTGTCCTCGCGCCACAGCCGGGCGATGATCTCCAGCGACTCGTCGGTGCGCCGGCCGCGCGTCTTGGTATCGATGTCGAGCGCCTGCCATTCCGGCCCCAGCGGACTGCCGATGCCGAAGGCCGGCAGCAGACGGCCCTCGGACAGGACGTCGATGGTGGCGCATTGCTTGGCCAGCAGCACCGGATCGCGCAGCGCCAGCGACACGACATTCATGCCGAAGCGCAGGCGACGCGTGCGGCCGGCCAGGGCCGCCATCACCGCCATGCATTCGAGGATCGGCTGGCGGCTCACCAGGCGGTCGGTCTGCCACAGCGAATCGACGCCGCCCGCCTCGCAGAGATCGACCCAGCGCCAGTAATCGGCGGCGCCGGCGAAGGGGAATTCCATCAGGCCGAGGCCGATGGCGACGCTCACGCAGCGACTCCGACCTTGGCCAGCGGCGCGATCTTGTCGAGATAACGCAGGATCTCGTCCGGGCTTTCGTCGGGGATCGCCAGCAGCGCGCTCTGGATGCCGGCCTTTTCGTAGCTCTCCAGCGCCTTGGCGTCGTTGGGGGCACCGAACACGATGGTCGTCAGCGTGGCGGGATTGCGTCCCTTCTCGGTCGCCATCCGGCGCAGCCGCTCGACCCCCTGGACGACGTCAAAACCGCCGCGCGGGCGTGGGAACCAGCCGTCGCAATAGTCGATCACGCGGCGCAGCGTATGGTCGCTCTCGCCGCCCAGGATGATGGGTGGATGCGGGCGTTGCGCCGGCTTGGGCCACGACCACACCGGCTCGAAGTCCACGAACTCGCCGTGATAGGACGCCTCGTCCTGGGTCCACAGCGCCTTCATGGCCAGTACGTACTCGCGCATCATCTTGAAGCGCGTCTCGTAACGGGCGCCGTGATTCTCCATCTCGTCGACATTCCAGCCGCCGCCGATGCCGAAGACGAAACGACCGTTCGAGAGCTGGTCGAGCGTGGCGATGGCCTTGGCCGTGACGATCGGCTCGTGCTGCGGCACCAGGCAGATGCCGGTGCCGACCAGAAGGCTCTTGGTCGCCGCCGCCGCGAAGGCGAGGCCGACGAACGGGTCGTGGGTGTGCGCATAGCGCTTGGGCAGCTCGCCGCCGCCGGGAAACGGCGTGCGCCGGCCGACCGGGATATGGGTGTGCTCGGGCACGAACAGCGAGGCGAAGCCACGGTCCTCGAGGGCGCGCCCCAGTTCCGCGAGGTTGATTCCGTAGTCGGTCGGAAAATAGAAAGCCCCTATGCGCATCGCGCGTCTCCTCTGCATCTGCTACTTGAGCCCGACGAGATCGGCTACCTTAACGTGGCCCTGCCAAGGTCACAACGAACCCACCGGAGACATGACCATGACGTTAGGACGCCTGGGCGTATGGTATTCGACCGACAAGTTGAACGGATCCCAACTGGCCGACCTGATCGGCGTCGTCGAGAAAGCCGGCTACTCGGCCCTGTGGTATCCCGAATCGCGCGGTTACGAATCGATGTCGTTGGCGGGTTACCTGCTCTCGAAAAGCACGCGACTCACCATTGGCAGCTCGATCGCCAACATTTATGCGCGCGATTCCTTTACCGCGCGGCGGGCCATGGTTTCGCTGAACGATCTCTATCAGCAGCGCTTCATCCTCGGCCTGGGCGTCAGCCACATTCCGATGGTGGAGGGCCTGCGCGGCCATCGCTACGACAAGCCGCTGTCGGCCATGCGCACCTATCTCGACGGCATCCACAAGGACCTTCCCTCGGGCCAGGAGGCGCCCGTGATGGTCGCGGCGCTCGGTCCCAAGATGCTGGCGCTCAGCGCCGAGAAGTCGCTCGGCGCCGTTCCCTACAACGTGACGCCCAAGCATACCGCCCAGGCGGCAGCGATCCTCGGGCGCAACAAATGGCTGGCGGTCGAGCAGAAGGTCACGCTCGAGACCGATCCCGTTCGCGCGCGGGCGCTCGGCCGCAAGGAGCTCGCCCGCTACATGGTGCTGCCGAACTATCGCAACAATTGGCTGCGCGAGGGTTTCAGCGAAGCCGAGCTTGCCGACGGCGGCAGCGACCGCTTCATCGACGCCATGGTCCTGTGGGGCGATGCGGCGGCGATCAAGAAGGGCCTGCGCGCCCATTTCGACGCCGGCGCCACGCAGGTCTGCCTGCAGCCGGTTCACGCCGACGGGGACTTCGCGGCGCGCGACAAGATGCTTGCCGCCTTGGCCGACACCTAGGACGGAGAAAGACCATGGATTTCGGCATCGCCCTGCCGACGGCGGCGGATTCCTGGAAACTCGTGCAACGCGCCGAGGAGCTGGGCTTCACCCACGCCTGGTTCTACGACACCCAGATGCTGAGCGCCGATTGCTTCGTCGCCATGGGCGCCGCCGCCGTCAACACGCGCCGCATCCGTCTCGGCACGGGTGTGCTGGTGCCGTCCAATCGCATCGCCCCGGTGACGGCCAACGCGCTGGCCACGCTCAACCAGCTGGCGCCCGGCCGCATCGATTTCGGCGTCGGCACGGGATTCACGGCGCGCCGCGCCATGGGCTTCGGCGCGATCAAGGTCAAGGACATGGAGACCTATATCGCGCAGGTCTACGGCCTGTTGCGCCGCGAGACGGTCGACTTCGAGATGGAGGGACAGAAGCGCAAGATCCGCTTCCTCAATCCCGAGTTGCCTCTGTTCAACACGACCGATCCGATCGCGCTCCACCTCTCGGCCTTCGGGCCCCGCACGCGGGCGCTCACGGCCAAGCTCAAGGCGGGATGGATCGACTTCGTCGGCAAGGTTGAAACCGGCATCAAGGAAGTCGAGGCGATGCGCGAGGCCTGGAGCAAGGCCGGTCACGCGATGGCCGACCTGTCCGCCACGGCCTTTGCCCTGGGCTGCGTCTTGCAGGATGGCGAGCTCGCCGATTCCGAACGCGCCATGGCGCAGGCGGGACCGCGCGCCGCCGTGATGCTGCATCGCGCCGCCGACGAGGCGCTGGCCGGCCTGGCGCCGGGCGTGACCATGCTGTCGAAAACCGCCCCCGAGCTGCAGGCCTATATCGACCTCGCCCGCGGATTCGAGCCCAAGGACGCCCCCTATCTTCAGAACCACCGCGGGCACCTGATGTTCGTCAAGCCCGAGGAGAAGCGCTTCGTGAGCGCCGACCTGATCCGCGCCACCTCGTTCACGGCGAGCGAAGCCGAGATCAAGCAGCGCATCGATGCGTTGCGCGGCGCCGGCTACACGCAGTTCACCATCCAGCTGGTGCCCGGCCAGGAACAGGCGCTGGCCGACTGGGGCCGCATCCGCACGGCGTTCGCCTAGGGTTCACGCGCCGCCTGCCGGCCCCTCGCGCCGATGAAGGCCGAGGGTCGTCACCAGCACGGCCGTGAGTACGCCCGGACCGCAGGCAAACAACAGGACGGTGGTCGGCGCCAGACCGAGGCCGAGCAGCGCGCCGCCGATGATCGGTCCGGCGATGCCGCCCAGACGGCCGATGCCGAGCGCCCAGCCGATGCCGGTCGAGCGCGTGGCGGCGGGATAGATCGCGGCGGCGAAGCCGTTCAGCCCGAGCTGGCTGCCGACGAAGCCGCCGCCCGCGCCGAACAGCACGATCATGATCCAGGCATGCGGCATGCGCACCGTCGCCACGATGCCGATGCAGAGGGCGCCGAACAGCAGGCTGGCCGCCAGCACGCGCTCGGCGCCCAGGCGGGCGATGACCGGCCCCAGCAGCAGCGTGATCATGATGGCGCCCAACGAATAGATACTGGCGGCAAAGGCTGCGTCGGCGGGGCTGAAACCTTCGAGGGTGAGGACCGTCGGCAGCCAATAGCCGATCAGAAACATGTTCAGGAGGTTGATCAGGAAGATCGCCCACAGCAGCAGCGTGCTCACCGCCAG
>Ga0210389_10000425_pt1 | contig 39673 bp, 32 predicted proteins | sample IncBWH28OmetaG_FD_160127 | JGI IMG/M metagenome (GOLD analysis project Ga0210389, IMG submission 160127) | Forest soil microbial communities from Barre Woods Harvard Forest LTER site, Petersham, Massachusetts, United States - Inc-BW-H-28-O ... | reverse complement strand
GGAGCGGCAGGGAGTCGACACGACGACATTTCCGGGCGATACGCTCACCATTCCAGTCAATCCGGCAGTCTTGCCGATACTCAATCAGTATCCCTCGCCAAACCAGCCCTCGGGAGCCTTCGGCGACCGCACCTATGCCGCGTCGTCCAAGGTCTCGACGGTCACCGACCAATTCTCGGTACGGATCGATCATCAGATTTCGAACAAGGCCTCTCTGATGACGCGGTTCAGTCTGGATCAGGTCACAGGACCGCTGACCAATCCTGACCAAACGGCGATCGATCCCAGTTTCGGTGTGCAGTTTTTCGATCACCAGCGCAACGCCGGCGTGCGCTACACGCGAACCATTTCTCCCCATCTCACTGCCGACACTTCCCTGAGCTATATCCGCAGCACTCCGTTCTTCCCGACGAGTAACCGCACGCAGCCCGGAATCACTTTCGGCGATGGCCTGTTTCAAAACTTCAATGCACCGGCGGGTTCGATTTTCGGATCGTACGGGAACCTTTATCAGTTCAAGGAAGACATGGCTGGGGCTCGTGGGCCGCATGCCTTCAAATGGGGAGTGGATATCCGGGCGAACCGCGACTCCACCATCTTTGGCACGAATCCGAATGGCTTGTACGAGTATGGCGGAGGCACGGCATACTGCTGTGGTGGCGGTCAGCCGATTATCTCGGCGAGCGGCACGCACAACATTAACCTTGGCGATCCGCTGCCCGATTCTCTGACCGGATTGCTAACCGCGACGCCTTTCGCTTACACGATAACAGCAGCGGCAAGTATTACGCCCACGGGCAACAAATTCGACGAAGCGGGCGTCCGCCGCGAGGCCTACAACCTTTACTGGGAAGACGCGTGGAAAGCGACCGCACAGCTGACCGTCAACTATGGATTGCGCTACGAGGTGAACAGCCGCATTCACGAGGCTACCAAGCGCACGTCGCTTCCCGTATTTCTGGGTGCGGATGGCCAGTCTGTCCCTTACGGCGATCGCAACGCGACGCAGATTGTGCTGATCAATCCGCAGCCTCCGTACAACCAGGACTGGAACGGCTGGGGGCCGCGGCTGGGGCTGGACTACGCAGTGGGCCAGCACACGGTGCTGCACGCCGGCGGCGCCATCAATTCACTGCTGCCCAACTTGTGGCAGGACAATTTCTTGACTGCCGCGATTCCCTTCGCGTTCACGTTCAACCTTTCTGCGACACAGGGAATTGCAGTTCCGTTCCAAGATACGTTTGTGCCCGTGAATCTGCCGACCGCTTACAACATTCAAGGGCAGCCGATTTTCGCGACAGGCAGAAGTCAGGACGTTCCCGCCAACACGCAGATTGACCTGACGCGATTTCAGACCGATTTGAATGCGCTCGCCCCCGGTAATGAAGTGCAATTGCTGGGGGGCCCGGGCATTGCCAAAAATTTCGGGAATGGCTACATCGGCAGCTGGACGGCTGGAGTCGATCATGATTTCCGCGACGTCAAGCTGAATGTTTCGTACGTGGCGACCGCGGGAATTCATTTGGCGAGAGCTTATTCGCCGAACAGCTACGTCGGAGCCGACGCGGCCCACTCCCCGTTCACGCAATTCAACTCGGCGGGCCAAGCCACGGGAGGGTTCGGACAGGAAGCCCTGATGACGAGCGGATCGCATTCCACCTATAACTCGTTGCAGGCTAGTGTTTCAAAGAATTCACCGCGGGCGGGGCTGGGCCTGCAGGCCAGCTATACCTATTCCAAATCCATCGATGACACGAGCTCCGTGCTGGGGGGGATGTTCGGTGCGACCGGAACAGTTCTGCAGACCGGCCCCCAGGATCCCTGGAATCCGTCGGCCGAGAAGGGTCCGTCTACCTTCGACGTAACCCATGCTTTCAATTTGAGCGTAATCCAGTTACTGCCTCTGCAGCGGATTGGATTTCTACAGCCTCTTCCGACGCCGCTCACCAAGGGCTGGCAGTTTCTAAATATTACGTCGTTGACCACGGGATCGCCCTTCACCGTTTATTCGGGGATCCAGCAGACCGGCGCAGGAGAGGGCGGCGCGGACCGGCCCGACCTGGTTTCGATGCCGCATCTTTCAACGAGCCGGGAGGTTCGTGACGACTACTTCGGGCTGGGTGCGAATAATGCTTCGTTCTTCAATATTCCGATCGACGTTCCCGGCGGGACCGGACCGAATCAAGGAGTTTTCGGAACGCTGAGGCGCAACACTTTTCGCGGTCCGGGATATCACGACGTTGACTTCGCCATGATCAAAGACACTCCGTTCGGCCATCGCGGAACCGCGGAGCTGGGCACGGTGGAGTTTCGTGCGGAGTTCTTCAACCTGTTCAACATCGTGAATTTCGGGCTGCCCTCGAATATTGTCCGCGGCAGCGGATTCGGCATCATCAGCAAGACCTCGGGGACATCGCGGCAGATCCAGTTTTCGCTGAAGGTGATTTACTGACGCAGAGAAGCGTTGCTGCAGAAACGCCGAAGAGACAGATAACCGAAGCTAGTCGCCGCTGGCGTGGTGCTGCGTAGGAACCAGCACCAGACGCGGGCGTCCCGCTTCGGCCTGCTGCGACTTGTGACCGAACGCCCGCAGAATGCAGATGACGGCGGCATAAGCGGCGAAAACACCCAGGCTCACGGATGCGATGACAGTGAAGAAGAGGATAACGGGCATCAAGAACGAGATCACGATCGACCAACCTTATATAGATCCAGAGTAGATAGACCCAGAGTCTGTTGCGGTGCGTCTCCCATCCTTAGCTTATGGCCTGAGCGCGAACTTCAAGCTTCTCAAATCTAACCGCGTTGACGCTCCGCGCTGTTAACGAATAAGATACGGAGTAGAGCTGTGCATTTCCACTTTCTAACAATTCTGATTACCTGTCGACGTTACGGAAGGGGCATGAACCCCAGCTAATAATGGCGATTACCAAGATTTCCGTCCGTGGCGCCCGTCAGCACAATCTCAAGAATATCGACGTTGAGATTCCGCGTAACGCGCTCACCGTGGTTACCGGCCTGAGCGGCTCGGGCAAGTCCTCGCTCGCCTTCGACACGATCTATGCCGAGGGCCAGCGCCGCTACGTGGAAACTTTGTCGGCCTACGCCCGGCAGTTTCTCGACCAAATGGAGCGCCCGGATGTCGATGCAATTGATGGACTTAGCCCGTCCATCTCAATCGAGCAGAAAACCACCAGCCGCAGTCCGCGCTCGACCGTCGGAACCATCACCGAAATTTACGACTATCTTCGATTATTGTTCGCCTCCATCGGCGCCCCGCATTGCCCCAAGTGTGGACGCGCCATCAGCCGCCAGTCCGCCGACCAGATCGTGCAGCGCGTCATGGCGCTGAGTCCGGAGGACCGCGTCATGGTCATGGCGCCCATCGTCCGCGGGCGCAAGGGTGAGTTCAAGAAAGAGATGGAAACTCTCGTCAAGCACGGCTACACCCGGGCGCGCATCGACGGAGAGTTGGTCAGTCTCGACGACGAGGTCGCCATTAACCTCGACAAGCGGAAAAATCACACCATCGAAGTCGTGATCGATCGCCTGCTGGTGAAACCGGGTATCGAGCATCGCCTGGAAATGTCAGTTGGCCTGGCGATGAAGCTGGCAGGCGGCCTGGTGCAGGTCGCCGTGGTCGGCGGTGAAGAACAACTGTATTCCGAGAAGCTGGCGTGCCCAGATTGCGGCATCAATGTACCGCAACTCGAGCCGCGGTCGTTTTCGTTCAACAGCCTATACGGCGCGTGCCCGGAATGCCACGGCCTCGGCAGCCGCTACGATTTCGATCCAGCCAAAGTGATCACCGACTGGTCGAAGCCTTTACTCGATGGCGCGCTCGGGCCAGGTTCTGCGTCGCAGAATCTGATTCACATGTTGCAGATTTCGGCGGCTGCTTACGGCATCGACCTGAACACTCCGTTCGAAAAGCTTCCCGAGAAAACGCAGGATTTTCTTCTGAACGGCGAGCCCGGACGCGGCGGCAAAACCGGATTTCACGGCATCTTCGGATATCTCAAACAAAATCTCGAGGAATCAACTTCAGAAGGCTACCGCGACTGGCTGATGGATCACATGTCGGCGACGGACTGTCCAACATGCCACGGCAAACGCCTGCGGCCAGAAAGCTTGGCGGTGAGAGTAACCGGAATGTCGATTGCGGATTTCACCGCCATGCCGGTGGAGCGGGCGCTCACCGCGGCGCAGGGTATCAAGCTAGCCGGACGCGAGGCCGCGATTGCCGGCCGAGTCATGCACGAAATCGTCGAGCGCTTGCAATTTCTGAATGCGGTCGGTCTGGGATACATCTCGCTCGATCGCTCGGCGGCAACGCTGTCGGGTGGCGAGGGCCAGCGCATTCGCCTGGCCACGCAGATCGGATCAAAACTTCGCGGCGTCCTGTATGTACTCGACGAGCCATCGATCGGACTCCACCACCGCGATAACGATCGCCTGCTGACCGCGCTCGAAAACCTGCGTGACCTCGGCAACACCGTGCTGGTCGTCGAGCACGATGAAGAAACGATCCGCCGCGCCGACTATGTCGTCGATCTCGGGCCCGGTGCGGGACGCCATGGCGGCAGCCTGGTGGCCCACGGCACACCAGAAGAAATCATGGCCGATCCGGATTCGCTGACCGGGGCCTATATTTCCGGCCGCACTTCGATTGCGATGCGGCCCGAGCGTCGCCATGCCAACGGCGCTGCGCTCACAATCCTCGGCGCGAAGGAAAATAATCTCAAGAATCTGGATGTAACTTTTCCGCTCGGCGTGATGACCGTCGTGACCGGAGTTTCCGGCTCCGGCAAGTCGACTCTGGTCAACGACATTTTGTATCGAGCGCTGGCGCGCCAGCTTTACCGCTCGCGTGAAAAATCAGGCGAGCATAAATCAATTTCCGGCGCAGAGAATATCGACAAGGTCATTCGCATCGATCAATCGCCGATCGGCCGCACTCCGCGCTCAAACCCAGCCACCTACACCGGAGTCTTCACCCAGATCCGCGACTTCTACGCCATGCTGCCCGAGTCGCGCGAGCGTGGCTACAAGGCGGGACGTTTTTCTTTTAATGTGTCCGGCGGACGCTGCGAGGCCTGCCAGGGCGAAGGCCAGCGCCGCATCGAAATGAATTTTCTGCCCGACGTCTACGTGCTGTGCGAAGTCTGCGGCGGGCGCCGCTACAACCACGAAACTCTGGCCGTAAAGTACAACGGAAACTCCATCGCCGACTTGCTCGAGATGCCGGTCGCCGATGCCCTGCCCATTCTCGAAAATATTCCCCAGGTGAAGCAGAAGCTGCAAACCCTCGTCGACGTGGGCCTGGGATACATTCATCTCGGGCAGTCGGCGGTCACGCTCTCCGGCGGCGAAGCCCAGCGCATCAAGCTGGCGCGCGAACTAAGCAAGCGCCAGACCGGCAAGACTCTGTACCTGCTCGACGAGCCCACCACCGGACTGCACTTCGACGACGTCAAAAAGTTACTCGACGTGCTCCACCGGTTGACCGACCTGGGAAACTCGATCATCATCATCGAGCACAATCTCGACGTCATCCGCAACGCCGACTGGATCATCGATCTCGGCCCCGAAGGCGGCGAAGACGGAGGCCGCATCGTAGCGCAAGGCACGCCCGAAACCGTCGCGCGAGTGAAGAAGTCATACACAGGGCAGGCGCTGACTGCATATTTTGGGAACGCGAAAACCTATCCGGGGCATGCTACCGAGGCCGCGGTCAAGCCTTCGTAGCGCACAACTCTAAGAGAGAGTCACTTTGTCATCTTCCGACAATCCGCAGTTTGAGCGACAGCCGCCAGTGAACACCGAGGCGGTGCCGGGCGTGCCTGATCCTTTTCCTCATGATCTGGCTGCGAAGGGCCCTGCACCCGTTTCAATCGCACCACCACCCATTGAAAATCCAGTGTGGAGCGGCTGGGATGTGCTGCTGATATTTGCCCTGGCAGTTGTGTCTGTCTTGGTACTGCAGTTTGGATTCGTGCTTGTCTACCAATCGCTTCACCACCCGCACCAAGCTTTCCTAGGCGTAGCGCAGCACGTAGCCGAACAGCCGCTTCTCATCATCGTGTTGCAATTTCTGACCTACATTCCGGTCGCCCTGTTCATGTTCCTTCTGGTGGAAGGCAAGTATCACGTGCCCTTCTGGCGAGCGATTCGCTGGGACTGGCCGCGGTCGGAATGGAAACTGCTGGCGCTGGGCGTAGGCACATTCGTCACCCTCGGCCTGCTGCAAAGCTTGTTGCCGATGCCCAAGGACACACCTTTCGAGCATCTTTTCGACCGGCCGCGCGACGCCTACCTGCTGGCGATTCTTGCCGTAAGCATCGGGCCCCTAATGGAAGAATTATTCTTTCGAGGCTTTCTGTATCCCGTCCTGGCGCGCCGCATCGGCGTGGCCTGGGGAATCGTGCTCACCGCCCTGCCCTTCGGTTTGTTGCACCTGCCACAGTACGGTTGGGCATGGGGAGCCGCTCTGGTCATCTTTCTCGTCGGCGTAATTTGCGGTATTGTGCGCGCCGTCACCCGCTCGGTCGCCGCCAGCTTTCTGGTGCACGTCGGCTATAACGGCGTCCAAATGCTGATTTTCGTGGCGGCAACGCAAGGTTTCCGCCACATGCCGAAACCCTGATTTTCTCAATGGCGACCCTTTCAATCGCGTTCCGCGGCCATCACTTCCCTGTCCCCTGATCTCCTATCCAACGATCCACCCAGTCATTCACCGTCTTGTACCACAGCCGCGAATTCTGCGGCTTCAGCACCCAATGCCCTTCGTCAGGGAAATACAGCATCTTCGACGGCACGCCTTCCATCTGCAGCGTGGTGAACAGATCGAATCCCTGCGACACGTCGAGCCGGTAATCGCGCTGCCCGTGAATCACCAGCGTCGGCGTCTTGAAATTCTTGGCGTACTGGTGCGGCGACCACTTCTCGTACGCCGCGCGATTGTCGTAGGGCGTGCCTTTAAACTCCCAGTCATTGAACCACAGTTCTTCGGTCGTGCCCCAGGCTGACTCGGCGTTGAACATGCCGTCGTGCGACACAATGCACTTGAAACGGTCGGTGTGGCCGAGAATCCAGTTGGCCATGTATCCGCCATAGCTGGCGCCGAGCGCGCACTCCCGGGCTTTATCAATAAACCCATAATGCGTCTCAGCGTAGTCGAGCCCCTTCATCAAATCTTCAAACGGAGCCCCGCCCCAGTCACCGTTGATGGCGTCAATAAACTTTTGCCCGTATCCGGTCGAGCCGTGGAAGTTGATCATGATGACCACGTATCCGCTGGGTGTCGAAGAAGTCGGCGCCGCGAACAGCTCCGGATTCCAGCGATAGCTCCAGTCATCTCCCCAAGCCCCCTGCGGGCCGCCATGGATGAGGAACTTCACCGGATATTTCTTGCTGGCATCGAAGTTCGGCGGCTTGACCAGGAAGCCTTCGACCTTGTCACCGTGCGCGCCGGTGAACCAGAAACATTCGAGTCCGGACATTGTCACTTGCGAGAGCACAGTGTCGTTCAGGCGGGTAACGGGAGGCGCATCGTCCCATCGGGTCGGGGAGCAGTAGTCGTCCGGCGCATTTCCACCGAGACGGTCAAAACCGCGCCACGCCCTCACACTGCCATCGTCGTGGAACTGCAATACCTGACTAAAAACCTTACTGGGATACTGCAGTGTCATCTGTGTGAACAAAAGCGTTTTGCCGTCCGGAGTAACAGCTAAGTCATCGCTGAACCCTCGAAGAAGTTCGCTCGCCTTGGCGCGCGCGGCACGATCGCTGCCAGTGGCATCGATCGTTAAGGTGTAGATGGGCGACGTACCCTCGTGCTCTGAGACGAAGTAAAGACGATCAGAATCCGGGGCCCAAATGAACGTTCCCACCCAAGCGTCAAAATCCTCCGTCAGATTCTTCTTCTCCCCGGTTTTCCGGTCGTACAGCATCAGCCGAAAGCGGTCGCTCTCGTATCCCGGACGCTGCTGGGCGCGGTAGGCGATGTAGCGTCCATCGGGCGAATAGAGCGGCGACGTGTCGCTGGCAGGATTGTCGGCGGTGATGTTCTTCGCCGCGCCTCCGCTGACCGGGACGATCCACAGATCGTTGTTGGTCGAGGCCGCCGGATTCTTGTCGTGATTTGACGCGTAGCAAATCTCCTGCCCGTCGGGCGAAAACGCATAGTCATCCTGCCCGCCAAGCGAGAACACGGGCGCGTCGTAGTCTCCGGGCGTGAGGTCGCGAGGAGTTCCCAGAATGGAGAGGTTTTGAGTGGCCGTAGGATTCGCAGACGCAGCCGAAGTCACAAAGATGTGTGTGCGCTTGCCCTCCTTGTAGGCGTTCCAGTGACGATAGAGCAAGTGGTCGAAGATGAGAGCCTTCACTTTCGACTTGCCAGCCTCGACCAGCATCGCAGCGTTGCAAGCGGCCTCTCCTTCGTCGTGAAACTGGCACTCCGGATAGACATCCGAAGTAAACAGAATCACCTTGCCGTCCGGTGACCACAGTTCGCCACCGGCTTCGGTCGCCATGTGAGTTAACTGGCGCGTTCCAGTGACCGTGCCCATAGCGCCGTCGAAGTCCGCGACCCAGACTTGCGACCCGCCTTCCTTCGTCGACAGAAACGCAAACCGCTTCCCATCTGGCGCCCAGCGCGGACGGTCGGCATCCTGATCGGCAATAATCTCGCGCTCCGATCTCATTCCGAGTCCGCCAGAGGCGGGCGAGGAACCTGCTGTTTGACTAAGAGGCACGATCCAAATGTGCGGCGTCTTGGTATTGGCCTCGAGATCGACATCCATTACGCTAAAGATCACCCACTTCCCGTCAGGCGAAACCTGCGGATCGCCCACCCGCTTCAGCTTCATCATGTCGTCAAACGTAAAGGGATGCTTGGCCTGAGCAAAAGCGGGAAGGGTGAACGCAAGAACAAGAAGAGCGAGAAAAAGACGGCGCATAAAGGCCTCCCTGCGGCAAACGGATGAGTGTAGCAGGGGGAAGCAGTCCGCTTCTAGCTCCTGTCCCCATCCCTTTCACATTGCACTGTCATCCTGAGGCCTGCGGTTTTTGCAGGCCGAAGGACCTATGCAATTTGCCTGAAGAGTCTGCACTGTCAGCGTGGTGCACAGGTCCTTCGCGGCCAAGAGCGCCGCTCAGGATGACAAACTTGTTTTGCACACCTCGAATGTTCAGTCATCACAGACGTGCGAGACACATCCGTGCGATCCTCCCAGAGACATCCGCATGCGTTCGCCCAAAACCTATTTCGTCTACATCATGACGAACCGATCGAAGACACTCTATACCGGCGTCACGAACGGTCTCGTCCGGCGCGTTCGTGAGCACAAACTGGGAATTGGCTCCGGTTTCGCCGCGAAATATAAGGTCGATCGTTTGGTGTATTTTGAACGCTTTGAAGACATCCACAATGCGATCGAGCGCGAGAAGGCTATCAAAGGCTGGCTAAGGATCAAGAAGATTGCGCTGATCGTTTCGGTCAATCCGGCGTGGAGGGACTTAAGCTCGGAGTGGTTCGAAAAACATCAATTTCAACCTGAGACTAATACAACCCAGCTTCACAAGCACTCATAGCTTTGTCATCCTGAGCAAAGCGAAGGACCTATGCACTCCCCGGCCGGTTGCACAGGTCCTTCGCGGCGAAAGACGCCACTCAGGATGACAACGCCTTTTGCACGCACATAGGCAGCCACTACCCGGCAACCTCTTTCCCTCGCCCGCATCCAAGTAAGTGGCAGAACTGCGGTGCCCTTCCCTCCAGCTTCACTGAGCGGAGAGGGGTTGGAGGGTAGGGTCGCTGCGGTAATATTTTCGTAGAGACGTAGCTTGCTACACCACAGCGTTGAAAATTCTGCCGGCCAAGAGATGTCGAAAGCAACGTCTCCACGACAGCCGCACTCCGATCCGATAAACTAGACAACATGACACCGGTTTCCCTTCGCTCGCGGTTGACCCTGACTTTGCTGGCCTGTGGGCTGGCGGCTTTGCCCGCGCTCGCCCAGGAGGGTCCGCTCGAAACCACTCCTCCACAGGGCACCACGCCCGACGAGATTATCCAGCACTTCGCTGCCAAGGAAACCGACTTTGCCAAAGCGCGCGACCAGTACACCTACCGTCAGGACGTCAAAGTGCAAACCCTCGACGGCGACACCGTCGACGGCGAGTACAAGGAGGTCTTCGACGTCATATTCGACGACAAGGGCCACCGTATCGAAAACGTGGTGTTCGCTCCGCAGTCCAGCCTGCAGAAGATTTACATGTCCCAGGAAGATTTCGACGACATCCGGCACCGGCTGCCCTTCGTGCTGACCACTCAAGATTTGCCCGAATACAACATTCTCTACGTCGGCCAGCAGCAAGAAGACGAACTGCACTGTTATGTATTCGACATCGCGCCCAAGAAAATCGAGGGCAAGAAGCGCTACTTTCAGGGACGCGTCTGGGTCGACAGCCACGACCTGCAGATCGTAAAGACTTACGGCAAAACCGTTCCCGACATCCGCAAGAATCACGGCGACGACGAGAACCTGTTCCCCAAGTTCACCACCTGGCGGCAGCAAATCGACGGCCTGTACTGGTTTCCGGTCTACACCAAGGCGGACGATGAACTTCACTTCAAGCTGGAAGACGTCCACATCAAGGAAATCGTGAAGTACGAAGACTATCGCCGGTTCGGCGCCAACACCAAGATCATTTACGAAGGCAAGGAAGTTCCCAAGGGAACGACGCCGCCCGATCAGAAGCCGCCCGACCAGAAAAAGCCGGACAACCCGAACCCGCAAAATTAGTTTATTGTAGTCAAGCATGGCGCCGACTTCGCCGCCCGTCTCGGTCCCTTCGAGCGCTGCCCGCAATCGCGCAGGCACGGTCGAGTTGAACGTCGTCCGCAAATGCTACGGTGACTTTGTCGCCGTCGACGACATTTCTTTCAGCATCCAGCCCGGAAAAATCTACGGCCTGCTCGGTCCTAACGGCGCTGGTAAGACCAGCACCCTGCGGATGATCATCGGCATCATTGTCCCCGACTCCGGCCAGATCACGGTTTTTGGCGAACCCCTCAAACGCGAGCACAAGGACCGTTTCGGCTATCTGCCTGAAGAGCGCGGCCTCTACAAGAAAATGAAAGTGCTCGAACACGTGCTGTTTCTCGCCCAGCTGAAGGGACTTAGCAGCGCAGAGGCTCTCAAGCGCGCTCGCACCTGGTTCGATCGCTTCGAATTGAGCGCCTGGACCGGGAAGAAGGTCGAAGAGCTCTCCAAAGGCATGCAGCAGAAAGTGCAGTTTATTGGCGCCATCCTGCACGATCCGGAATTGATTGTCATGGACGAACCTTTTTCCGGGCTCGACCCCGCCAGCACGGTTCTGCTCAAGGATGTTCTGCTCGAACTCGCGAAAAGCGGCAAGACGATCCTGTTTTCGACGCACGGCATGGATCAGGCGGAAAAATTGTGCCATTCCATCTGTCTGGTCAATCATGGCCGTGTCGTTCTGGAAGGCGATTTGAACCAGATCAAAGCCGGCTACGGCCGTTGTAATGTCCAGATCAAGTACGATGGCGACGCCCACTTCCTTCAGGAATCCCGCTTGGTGCAATCGTTTAACGATTACGGCAACTACGTCGAAGTGCGGCTCGCGCCCAGCGCCGATGCGCAGGAATTGCTCAAGCTGGCGTCCGCAGGGGCACGGCTCAGCAAGTTCGAGTTGATGGAACCCTCGCTGGAAGAAATCTTCATCGATGCCGTGAGCAAACCGGCCGTGGAAAAGACAAATGCGTAACCTCTGGCTGATCATCAAGCGCGAATACCTGGAGCGCGTCCGCACTCGTTCGTTCCTCGTACTCACTCTGCTGTTGCCCGCCATCATGACCGTGGTCATGATCTTGCCGGCTAAGCTGGCCACCATGGGCGAGAAAGCTCAGCACGTGGTGGTGGTCACTTCGACTCCGCAGTTCGGTGAGATGGTTCGGCAGCGCTTCCTCTCCGCCATGACCGCAACCGACAACGATGATGATGACGCCGACTCGCAGAGCAATGCCTCCAAACCCAAGCCCGAGCAGGAATACGTCATCGACGTCGATGCCAATCCCACCGACGCCGAGCGCGATGTGTTGCGCGACAAGGTCAGCTCGCAGGCGATCGACGGCTACCTGTGGCTGACCGACGATGCAATCGCCTCCGGCAAAGTCAGCTGGACCAGCCGCAACATGGCCGGCTTCGGAGAACGAGCACGGCTCAGTGAGACCCTGAACCGGATTATTCAATTCGACCGGCTGTCCACCAGCGGCTTGACCGCCGAGCAAACCGAGCGCTTGCTCAAGCCCATCAAAGTCGAGGCCGTCCGCGTGGAACACGGTCACGAATCCAAGGGCAGCGGCGGCAGCAAGTTTCTCGAAGTTGTGGTCATGGTCATGCTTCTCTACATGGCCGTCCTGCTCTACGGCATTTCCGTCATGCGCTCCGTCCTCGAGGAAAAAACTTCGCGCATCCTCGAAGTGCTGCTCTCTTCCGCAACTTCGACGCAACTGATGGCAGGCAAACTCCTCGGTGTGGGAGCGGTGGGTTTGACACAAATTCTAGTCTGGGTGGTGATCGCGGGCGTCTTCGCCTTTCCGGCCATGGCCATGCAACCGTCTTTCAGTGAGCTGCAGATTCCGCTGGGAGTGTTGTTCGCGTTCGCGCTTTTCTTCCTGCTGGGATATTTGCTCTACAGCACCATCTACGCGACCATTGGTGCGATTACCACCACGGAGCAGGAAGGCCAGCAACTCCAGTTCCTGGTCGTCATTCCGCTGGTCCTCTCGGTCTTCATGCTCGGTCCGGTAGTGCGCAACCCCGACGCCCCGGCCATGGTCTGGATGTCGATGGTTCCTTTCTTCGCCCCGGTCCTGATGTATGCCCGCATCGTCGTGCAGACTCCGCCCCTGTGGCAGATCGCACTCTCTCTGGTGTTGTTGATTGGGACAATCGCGGGAATCATGGTGCTGTGCGCCCGCATCTACCGCATCGGCATCCTGATCTACGGCAAGCGTCCAAACCTGCCGGAAATCCTGAAGTGGCTGAAGTACGCGAAGGCGTAATAGCTGTCAGCTATCGACCGTCAGCTAAAACCGTCGTGAATAAGGGCGGAGTATATCCCTGCCACCGTTGTCATCCTGAACGGCGCTTTTGCCGCGAAGGATCTATGCAACCGCCTGCGAGTACACAGGTCCTTCGCTTCGCTCAGGATGACAAGTAGGTTTAGGCTGATAGCTGATAGCTGACAGCTTAGTAGAAAAGATACTTCCGCCACTTATCGTCCGACCGTCCCATCAGCCGCATGATGTGCCGGCTGGTGTGAAGGTTGAAAGCGCGGGGCTCGCGCATCAGCTTCATGTGGGCTTCGACGGGAGACTGGTTACCCTTGCGGCGGTTGCAGGCATGGCAGCAGGCCACCAAATTTTCCCAGGTAGACGAACCTCCGCGCGAGCGCGGGATCACGTGGTCGAGCGTCAGCTCACTCGAAGGCAGTACCGTGGCGCAATACTGGCAGGTGTTCCGGTCGCGCAACAGGATGTTCTTCCGCGACAGTGCCCGGCTCTGGTGCGGAATGCGGCGATACTCCAGCAGCCGGATCACCGACGGCAGCCGCATGGCCACCCGCGCCGAATGCAGAAAATGTCCGTTCTCTTCCTCGGTCATGGCCACGCCCTTCAGCACCAGCACCAGCGCTCGGCGCGCGGCGCAAACGTTGATGGGCTCGTATGATGCGTTCAACACCAGGACGGGCGCGAGCAGGGCATGACCATCCCCAGGACGGTGCATCGCAGCCGCCGGCGAGAACAGGCCGGCGGCAAACCGGGATCCTGCATCGTGTTCCATGCTCAGTGACATAGCTCCCTGCCCTCAGCTAAAGCGCAAATCCTGTCTGCCATTGCCATGGTGCAACCAAGAAGTCGTGCCCTTCCCAAACCCAATCAGCTAGCTTCCTACGGCCTTCGTCAGAATGTCGGCACTCGGCGGATCGGTCGCCTCGTCATCTATATCCGGCCCAATTTCAACATACTGCGTTGCCAGCTTCAGCGTACGCGCCACGGTCGCGACCCATACCCGGCGAGCGCCAGCGCGGCGCAGCACCCGGGCGCATTCGGTCGCCGTGGTGCCCGTCGTATAAACATCATCTACGAGAATCACGTCGCGGCCAGTGACTTCTGCGGCACGCGCCACGGCGAACGCTCCACGCAGATTCAGACGGCGCTGATGGCTGGTCAGCCCGATCTGCGAATGAGTGTCGCGAGTGCGCTGCAAGATCTCCGGAGCAAGCTGCATTCGCTCCCGCACTGGATAGACCTTGACCGCGTCGCGCGCAATCAGTTCCGCCTGATTGAACCCACGCTGCCGCCGCCTGCTCTTGTACAGCGGCACAGGAATCACCAGAATCGGCTGCCGATCAAACATGCCCCGCTCAAAAGCGGCCTGCTCAAATTCGGGCTCGAGCGCGGCCCAGGCCTCAGCCAGCATACGCCCTAAAACTTTCGCCGCCGGACGCACGCCGTTGTACTTCAGCAGATGAATCAGTTCACGCAGTCCGCCTTCATAGCTGCCGTACGCGACTGCCCGTCCAAAGGGCCGCTCGACGCGCCGGCAGACCGGGCAGCGCCGCAGGCCGTCGGAGTCCGTCTCCGCGTAAGAGGAAAGCACACGCTCGCCGCAAATCGAACACACTCTCCCCCGAACCGGATGGATGCCGGCCACGCAATCGGGACACACGGGCAGACGAGAGATATTGAGCTGCGGTTCGCCGCAGATGCGGCAATCGGATGGGAAGAGTACGGAGAACAGCCCTTCAGAAATTCGCTGGGCCCAATTTCCAGCCCAGCCCCGTTCAGTCAAACCAGGTTCAGTCAAGCCAGGTCCGGTCAAACCAGGTTGAGTCGAATCTAGTCCGGTCGAATCTCGTCCAATCGCTTCCGCAGGACCAGACAAATTCTCTCGCACAACAATAGGACGCCCTGCTGCTGAAGCACTGGCTCGGCTAGCCCGGATTCGGTCCTCACTACTGCTGAAGACGGCCTCCTTCGTCACCCGCAGTCGACGAGCGACCGCGGCCGATCTTTTCCTCTACTGGTCTCAGTATAGCGGCGACGCGTCCTGCTAGGCAACGTTGCGGGTGGACGTAGCTGGCGGTTTAGCGGGCACGATCTTCGGCGGATCCGACAGTCGGTCGCGCACCGGCGTAAATATCATCCGGTAATCTCGCCGGAAGCATTCCCCGCAGCGCACGGGCTTTAGTAGAAGCAACGGCAGGACAAAACGCTCAGACCACGTGCGGCGTCGCGAGCGAAAGCCGGTTTCGCTGCCACAATCGCTGCAATGGTACGTCGCAAATTTGGGTCGGTCGGGGGAGTCACTCATCACTGCACCTCAGAAAGATGAACTGAGACGGGGCAACAAACTTTAACCACATTTTACACCAGCCGGGCGCTTCCTTCGTGGACCTTCATCTCCTTTGTGGTCAAGCTCTTCCTGCCTCCCACAATGCACAGACCGCGCTTGCCTGCGGTATACTGGCCTCCGGCGTACAGGACGCCGCCCGTCCGCGGACAGGACTGAGTCCACCTGAGCGAAGTGAATTCTAAGGTTCTCACGAACCTCCTTTTCGCCCGCCGCAGCGGACCCCGGGCATGACTCCAAAGGAGGTCCGTCATGGCTCGTCAATCCGCTGATCGTCACTTTCCCGTCCGCCCCAACCTCGATCAACTCAGGAACCAGGCCAAGGATTTGCTTCGCGCTGTGAAGCAGGGAGATCCCGCCGCGGTCTCCGAGTTGCGTAAGAACCATCCCAAGAGAATCGATTCCGCAGCCGAAACCACCGCCATCAAGCTCGCCGACGCCCAGGCCGCGTTGGCCCGCAGCTACGGCCTCGCGAGCTGGCCGCGACTGGTCACCGCTTGCCGCATGACCGATGCGATTTGGCGCGGCGATGTCGACACCGTTCGCACCCTGGTTCTGAAAGATCCACGCCTCCTGCACGAAAGCGCGCGCGGCACTGCCGAATGCAACTGGGGTCCGCCCATGTCCTACGCCGCCAACGTCGGGCAGGATGCGATTATCGCCATGCTCCGTGAAATGGGCGCAGAAGATCTGCAGCACGCCTTCGACCGCGCCTGCCTGCAGGGCCAGATCGAAACCGCCCGCCGCCTGCACGCCATGGGAGCGCGTCCCACCGCCGGCTGCGTCATGGGCCCATGCGAAACCCTGAACCCTGACGGCCTCGCCTTCCTGCTCGAGCTCGGCGCCGAACTTGCAGACGGCCAGGGCGACCGCCTGGCCCCGATTGCCCTGCTTCTACAAACCTATTGCCGCGGGCCCGAAAGCAAGCATCGCTGTCTTGAGTTAGTGGCGAAGCGTGGCATCACTCTACCCGACACTCCAACGATGGCCCTGCATCGCGGCCGGATCGATCTGCTGGAAGCTCATCTGCGGCGAGACCCGCACCTCGCCGCTCGCACCTTTTCTCATGAAGAGATCTATCCGCCGGAGTTAGGATGCAGCGCCGACCACTCCCTCGCCCTGCACGGCACGCCGCTCGCCGGAACCACGCTCTTGCACATCTGCGTCGACTTCGACGAAATCGAGATCGCGCGCTGGCTGATCGATCACGGCGCCGACGTCAACGCAAAAGCCGAAATTGACGCCGACGGCTTCGGCGGACACACCCCTCTATTCGGCTGCGTCGTATCGCAAGCCTATATGTGTCGCCTGCAGCGCGACGCCGCCTTCGCCCGCCTGTTGCTCGATCACGGCGCCGACCCCAACACCCGCGCCTCATTGCAAAAACGCCTGCGCTTCGTCCCCGACGAGTCCATGCACGAGTACCGCGACGTCACGCCGCTCTCCTGGGGCCAACGCTTCCACGGCCCCGGCTACCCCGGCCACACCTGGATCAGCCAGCGGGCGATGCAACTGATAAAGGAGCGGGGCGGCCATGAATGAATCGGCTGCACACTCAGTCTGCACACTTGTCACGCGGCCTCGCCGCGTGCTAACGTGCGCCGTTCCTTTGTTTCGAAAAACTTGCATTCATCCCGCGCTTTAAAAGGATTTCGTCTATGAGCAGTCCCGATAGCCCAGCCCCCAGGAAGCACGTTCCCTACGTCCCCGAGACCATGGAGATGAAAGAGTTCACGCTGCGGGCCGTACTGCTCGGACTCTTGCTCACGGTAGTGCTGGGCGCGGCGAACGCCTACCTGGGCCTGCGCGCTGGCATCACCATCGCCGCAACGTATCCGGCAGCCGTGATCGCCATGGCCGCCATGCGCGCCTGGAAGGGTTCGCTCCTCGAAGAAAATATCGCCCGCACCGCCGGTTCGATCGGCGAGTCCGTCGCCGCAGGGGCCATCTTCACCATTCCCGCATTTCTGATTGCCAAGGCATGGCCTTCCTTCGGGTTCAGAGACGCGTACTGGAAGTCGACGGCGCTGATCATGGTAGGCAGCATCCTGGGCGTGTTGTTCATTTCCCTCGTGCGCCGCGGCATGGTCGAAGATCCAGAGTTGCCCTTCCCCGAGTCTCTGGCCGCCTCAGAGATTCACAAGGCCGGCCAGCGCGGCGCTCAAGCCGCGAAATATCTCTTCTGGAATATCGGCGTCGGCGGCGTAGTTTACCTGCTCGGGCGTTTCGGTCTATTCGCCGCCGACAAAGACTTCCTCTTCGGCGTTGGCAATCTGGGCCGCAGCCAGGTCCGTCTTGGCGCAGTCGGAAGCACTGACGTGCTCGCAGTCGGCGGAGCGAGCATGGTGTCGGCCCCGAGCGTGAGTCCAGCGTACTTGGGCGTGGGATACATTATCGGACTGCGGCTGGCCGCGCTCCAGTTTTCCGGTGGCGTTCTGGCCTGGGGTTTGATGGTTCCGCTATTGATGTATTTTCTGGGCCCGCAACTCCGCCACTACATTCCCGCGGATACGCCCGACGACTGGGCCACCATGGCCGCCGCCGTGTGGCGATTTATCGTCCGCCCCATCGCCGTAGGCGGCATGTTGGTGGGTGCTGCCTACACGCTGTACAAGATGCGCGCCAGTCTGACCGCCGGCCTGGGAAAAGCTTTTTCCGATCTTCGCCAAACTGCTGACCAGCAAGCCAAACTCGCGCGCACCGAGCGTTACATGAGTTCGAAAATAGTGTTCGGCCTGATCGCGGTGATGTTTATTCTGATGTGCTTTTTATACATCCATATTTCCGGGCTCGTTTGGCCAGCGGTGTTGGCCGCAGTCGTCATGCTTGTGGTGGGATTTATCTTCGCTACGGTTTCGGGCAATCTGGTCGGATTCATTGGGTCGTCCAACAATCCGATTTCCGGACTGACTCTCTCGACGTTAATTATTGCCGCGCTTCTGATGGTCGCTCTCGGCGTTCACGGACCGTCCGGCGTGGCTGCAGTACTGGGAGTGGCGGCCGTGGTTTGCGTTTCAGCGGCGGTCGCGGGCGAGCTGTTGCAGGACTTTAAAGTCGGCTACATTCTCGGCGGCACACCGAGCAAGATCCAGAATGCTGAATTGATCGCAGTCGTCGTGGCGAGCCTTGTCATGTGGGGGCCGCTGTACCTGCTGCACACCGCGTTCGGCTTCGGAAGCCGGGCTCTCCCGGCGCCGCAAGCCGGGCTGATGGCCACGCTCGCCATCGGTATTGTCGCGGGCGATATGCCCTGGCCCCTGGTCGTGGTGGGCATCTGCTTCGGAATTGCGCTGATCATGATGCAGGTCAAGAGCCCCATGCTGGTAGCAGTCGGAATGTATTTGCCGTTCGAAACCACCTTCGCGATTTTTCTCGGGGGCATCTTCCGCTCGATCGCGGATTGGGTTGCCAAACGTCGGGGCTTCAACGCAGCGCAATCGGCGCGCGCGGAAAACGCCGGAGTTCTCACCGCCTCCGGCCTGATCGCCGGAGAAGCCCTCTGCGGGCTCATGTGGGCAGGGGTCATCGCATTGTCGTATACCCAGCAACCGTGGTTGCACATGGCAGCGGCTGTGGCCACGCGGATCAAGTCGGCGCAGATCTTCGAGCACCCCCTGTATCTGGGTGGCGGAATGATCGTGATGGTGCTGCTGGCTGTTCTGATGATCTTCCTGCCGCTGTCGAGCGCCGGAGATCCCAACGAACCAGCCCCGCCAACCGCGATCATGTGACTTTCGAAACCGAGAGATACTTAAAACACAGGCGTTCGAAGTGTTCCTCCGTGAAACTCTGCGCTCTGCGGTTACGCTTTTGAATATGTCCGTTTTCGAGAATATTGCGGCCATTCACGAACGCATCGCAGCGGCCGCGCACCTCGCAGGACGCCATCCAGAAGAGATCACCCTGATGGCCGTGAGCAAAACGCATCCGCCCGAACGCATCCGCGAAGCCCACGCTGCCGGCCTGCGACTGTTCGGCGAAAACCGCGTGCAGGAATTCGCTGGGAAAGCCGCCGCGCTGGCAGATCTGACTGGAACCGAGTGGCACATGATCGGCCATTTGCAGTCGAACAAAGCCGGCAAAGCCGTGGAGTTGTTCACCGCAGTCGACTCGGTCGATTCAGTGAAGCTGGCTGAGAAACTGGACGCAGCCGCGCAAAGCCTAAACAAGAAGTTGGCCGTGCTAATCGAAGTCAACGTCGGCGGTGAGGTCGCCAAGAACGGCATCGCGCCGGACTCGCGCGAACTGGAAGAGCTGTTGCTGGCCGCTCCACGATTCCAAGCCCTGGAGTTTCGCGGCCTGATGACCGTGCCTCCGTTCTCCGACGATCCCGAAGATGCGCGTCCTTATTTCCACAAACTGCGCGGGTTGCGCGAGGCCATCGCCGCCCGCAAGCTCCCTGACATCCGCATGGACGTGCTTTCGATGGGCATGTCGCACGACTTCGAAGTCGCGATCGAGGAAGGATCGACTTGCGTCCGCGTCGGCACCGCAATCTTCGGAGAACGGGCGAAAGAGTGAGCAAACTCTTAACCACCCCCGTCGATCCCACATCTCTTGTCATCCTGAGCGGCGCTCTTTGCCGCGAAGGACCTATGCAACTGGTTGGAGATTGCATAGATCCTTCGCTTCGCTCAGGATGACAGGGCTTAACTATGCTTGCCATTCACGAAACCCCAGACGGAGTCAGCTTCGCCGTCAAAGTCCATCCCCGTGCGAAGAGGAACGTCATCACCGGCGACCTCGACGACGCAATCAAAGTGTCGCTGACCACTCCCCCGATCGAAGGCCGCGCCAACCAGGCCTGCATCGAATTCCTCGCGAAACTTTTGAAGGTGCCGCGATCTTCCGTTACCATTGCCTCCGGCCAGAAGAGCCGCAATAAAGTCGTCCGCGTCGCCGGGCTGACGGCACAGCAAGTTCGCGACCGGCTAGGTTAGAGGAGCAATTGTTTGATCTCTCAACGCTTCGAGGAAATCCGCACCGGATTTGAACCGTCGTTCTGGGTCGCGAATGTTACCGAGATTTTCGAGCGCCTCGCCTACTATGGGGCCTTCGCTTCGCTGGCCCTCTACCTGCAAGAGAAGCTGAATTTCCCCAACGAGCACACCGGCACGCTGACCGGCATTTTCGGCGGCATGGTCTGGTTTCTCGCAATTTTCGGCGGAGCTGCCGCGGACCGCCTGGGTTTTCGCCGCGCGCTGTCCGTGGCCTATCTGATTCTCGGCGTGTCTTACTTTCTGATCGGTTCAATTGGTGCTTCGTGGCTCGCGCCGGTGCGCAACGCGGTGCCGCTGGGGTTGTTTGTCGGATTCATTCTCATTCTTCCCGCGCTGGGCATATCGCTAGTCAAACCGTGCGTGGTCGGTACCACGGCCCGCGCTTCGAAAGAGAATGTCCGCACCATTGGCTATTCGATTTATTACACCATGGTCAACATCGGCGGCGCCGCCGGGCCTTTCTTCGCCTCCTGGGCGCATCGTCATCTGGGAGTCGAAAATGTTTATCGCCTGGTGGCGCTCGGTGTTTTCGCGATGTTTTTTGTAGTCCTGCTGTTTTTTCGCGAGCCTCGCAAAGCCGACGATGCACCCCCGCCCTCCATCGCAACAGTCGCGCGCAACTTCGGCGTCGTGTTGGGAAATTATCGGCTGGTCTTGCCCGCGCTTGCCGTGGCACTGCTGTTGCGCGTCGCGCTATGGGTAAAGCCGGAGTGGTCCGTTCCCTGGTGGACATGGATTGTTTTCCTCACGATCACGCTCGCGGGCATCAGCCGCTTCATGTGGTTCCTGGTGATCTTCACAGGATATTGGATCGTCTTCTGGCAGCAGTACATCAGTCTGCCAGGCTTCATCCACGGTTACATCAACTCTCATGCTGACGTGGAGATGATTCTGGTGGTCGATGGATTAACCGTGATTTGCCTGACCCTCGCCGTCAACTTCCTGACGCGCAAGATCCCCCCATTTCCCGCCGTCATTCTTGGCACGGTGATCAGTTCCCTGTCCTGGCTGATCCTTGCCTTCCAGCCCACGATCCGGGGTGCAATCTTCTCGTTGTTCTTCCTCGCCATCGGCGAAATCATCCAGGCCCCGCGCTACTACGAATACATCTCGCGGCTCGCCCCTCCAGGACAGCAAGGAACGTACATGGGATTTGCATTCGTACCGATTGGCATCGGATCTCTTATCGGCGGGCCGTTTGGCGGATTCCTGGTACATCACTTTGGAGAAGTCCAACACCGCCCCGCGATGATCTGGTTCTGGATCACTGGCATCGGGCTCGCAACCGCAGCAGGGCTCTGGGTGTATGACAAGTTTGTCAGAACTGCCGGCACTACTGCGTAAACGCGTCGGTCGAGGAAAATTAATGTATGGCCGATCAGAACCACACTCCATCGGAGGTTGCAGCGCAGATTCGACGCGCGCTCAAAGGCGGCGGCACCGCCGAGCACGCGGCCGGAGTGCAGTGGTTCTTCAAAGATAAGATCAAGTCGCACGGCTGGTATACCTCCGATCTGCGGCGGGCCGTGCGCCTCTGCCGCCGCGAGGTTTTGCGCGAGCACGATCTCGATTTCTTGTTGAAGGTCGCCGACAAACTCTTCACCGGCTCCGTGCTCGAAGAAAAAGTTGCCGCCGTGTTCCTGCTAGAAAAGATGGAGTCACAGTTCGGCGATCGCGAATTCCGCATGTTCGAATCGTGGCTCGATCGCATCAGCAGTTGGGCCGATCACGACGGCCTGGTGCACTACCTGATCTCACCGATGGTGGCGGCGAAGCCCGCGCGCGTCAGAAATGTATTCCGCTGGGCCAAGTCACTGAATCGCTGGCACCGGCGCGCCGCCTGCGTGGCGCTGATTCGCGGAGCCCGCACGAAGATGTTTTTCCCTAAGATCGTAAAGCTCTCCGACTCGCTGCTCGCCGACGAAGACGACATGGTGCAGAAAGGCCTGGCCTGGTTGTTGCGTGAAACCGCAAAGTTCGATCCCAAGCGCACTGTTCCATATCTGATGAAAATTCGCAGCCGTGCTCCGCGACTAGTATTACGAACAGCGTGCGAAACGTTGCCAGCCTCGGATCGAAAGCGTGTTCTAGCTCGTGAGATGTAGTCTGCCCGCAGCTGTTAGAAATAACTCAGCCACGCATCGCTCCGCCGCTGCTTGAGCGCCGCAAACCATCGGCACAGCGGATACAGTGTCACCACCACGCACCCCCACACCAGATAAACAATCGGCAACGAATATCCCCACCCCGGCGGTGGAGTAATGGGAAACTGGCCGAGCGTTGGCGATTCGAACATCCAGTGCGCCTGCCCATAGCGCGCGTAACACACCGCCACGGCGATCAGATGGATGAGCGGAATATGCAGCAGGTAATAAAACATCGGCACTTTTCCGACCGTGAGCCCAGGCCGTAGCCATCGCGGCGTCCGTGAATCCACCGCCCACAGAAAAAGCATCGCGGGGCCGAGCGTCATCAACAGATAGAGCAATGATGGCGGGTATTTGTTCGCATTTAGAAATGACAGCATGGTAAAAGCCGCGGACTTCTGCGTGCTCCACGGCACCGGATCGCCGTAGCCGTTAATCGCGCGCAAGATGACAAAAGCCGCGCTCAACCCAATGCCCAGGCGCAACAGGAACTCCTTGCGTCGCTCCAGCGGCCAATCGTAGATCTGTCCAAGACCGTAGCCTGCCGCCGTGACTCCAACCCAGGGAATAAGAACATAGGTTACAAACACGACGTGCCCCGGACTCCTCCAGAGAATATTGAGAGAATGAAGAATGGTCCAAATCGGATTGTTCGAATCCACCGAATCAAACAGATTGTGGGTCGCAATCATCACCACCCCGAAAGTCGCGACCGCCCACGCCGGCAGATAAACCAGCACCGACAGTGTGATCATCGCCCATCCCAGCGCCCATAAAACAATCAGGATCAGGACGTGATAGTCGAAGTTGAACTGCCATCCCAAACAGCGAGTCACTGTCACTTCGAGAAAAATCAGCCACACTCCGCGGGTGAAAAGAAATCTCGACAGCTCGCTCTTAGTTTTCTTGCGTAGCGAGAGATAGGCTCCCGTCCCCGTGAGCAGAAAGAAAACCGGCGCACAGAAATGCGTAATCCAGCGGGTGAAAAACAGAGGAATCGTGGTGGTCGCCGGATCGGTGGGATTCAAGCCCGAGTTGCCGAAAAAATCCCGCGTGTGGTCGAGGGCCATCAGGATCATGATGACCCCGCGCACGACGTCGATCGATTCGATGCGGACGCGCGGGACGCGAACGGACTGTGCGATCGCCGACATTTGCGGAAGTGTAACAAAAACATCCTCGGATTCGCCCAAATCCTGCCTCTTGTTTACAATAGAGGTTTGCCTATGGACCTCGCCGCTATCCAATCTGCGCTGCGTGAACGCAACATCGACGCGTGGCTGTTCTACGACCATCATCATCGCGATCCGATTGCTTACCGTGTTCTCGGCGTGCCTACGAGTCTGATGGTGACGCGGCGCTGGTTTTACCTGATTCCAGCCGATGGCGAACCGGTAAAGCTAGTCCACAAGATTGAAGCCGGCCACCTCGACTCTCTGCCCGGCAAAAAGCATCTGTATTCCGGCTGGCAGGAATTGTTCGACCAGCTCAAATCCATTCTGGCGCGGCATCGCGACCTGGCGATGCAGTACTCGCCGAACAACAGCGTGTTCACAATTTCTCTGGTCGACGGCGGCACCATCGACCTGCTGCGCGGCCTGGGCAAGAACATTGTCAGCTCCGCGGACCTGGTCGCCCAGTTCGAATCTACCTGGAGCGAAGCGCAGATTCAGTCGCACTTCGCCGCCCGCGACAGCGTCGACTCCATTGTGGCCGAGGCGTTTAAAGAAATCGGCAAGCGCGTTCGCAACGGCGGCACGAAGGAACACGAAATCCAGCAGTGGTTCATGGAAGCTTTCGCCCGCGAGAACCTGCTCGCCGACGATCCACCGATTGTGGCCGTCAACTCGAACGCCGGCAACCCGCACTACGAGCCGCATGCCAGCCATCCCGTGCCCGTTCGCGAGGGCGATCTGATCCTGCTCGACGTCTGGGGCAAGAAAAACACGCCCGACGCGGTCTACTACGACATTACCTGGATGGGCTTCGTGGGCGCGGCCCCTTCAGGCCGCATGAACGACATTTTCCACATTGTGCGCGACGCCCGCGACGCCGGCGTAAAGACCGTGCTCGATGCCATCCACGGCGGCCGCCGCATCGCCGGATGGGAAGTCGACCGCGCCACCCGTGGCCACATTCAGAAGGCCGGCTACGGCGATTATTTTATTCATCGCACCGGACATTCCATCGGCACCGACGTCCATTCCAACGGCGCTAATATGGACGATCTCGAGATTCACGACGAGCGGCAGATTCTTCCCAACTCCTGCTTCTCCATCGAGCCCGGTATCTACCTGCCGGAGTTCGGCGTGCGCAGCGAAGTCAATGTGCTGGTGCGCGCAAACTCCGCCGAAGTAACCGGAAAAATCCAAAGCGAGATTGTGAACATCTGAAATGGCGAATTCCACCACAGAAAAATCGAAAGCCGCGCTCTCCGAACCGGTGAGCATGATGTCGGTGGTCGCACCCGCCGTCGGCTGGCTGATTCCGGGCGCCGGTCACATGATTCAGAAGCGCTGGATTCGCGGCCTGCTGCTCTTCGTTTCGATCGTGACCCTGTTTCTGCTCGGGCTCGCCATGCAGGGCCGCATTTATCACGCGAACGGCGGCGATATCCTCGATATTCTCGGTTTCATCGGCGATGTGGGCGCGGGCGCGCTCTACATTGTGACCCTGGCCAATGACTGGGGACAGGGCACAATCGCTTTCGCCACCGCCGACTACGGAACCAAATTCATGATTGTCGCCGGCTTGCTGAACTTTATTGCCGTCGCCGACGCCTATCACATCGCCATCGGGAAAAAGCAATGAAGCCGCTATCAGATATCAGCTCTCAGCTATCAATGACGACCCGCGCGCGCGGCGGCAGATTTCGAGGCTGCCTATAATGACCATCACCCTGAATCATTTCAGCGCGGCCGCGGTGTTCGCCCTGTTCGCTTCCATCGTGTTCGGCATCACTCACCGCGAGAACACCCGCGACATGGTCCGCTACGGCTTCTACTGTTTCGCAATGTTCCTGGGCGGAGTGCTCATTGCGGGCTGGGCCATGTGGTTGTTGCGCAGATAGCTTCTAGCTATGAGCCTCAGGCCGTGAGCCCCGAGCGAACCGGCCTTTGCTCACAGCTCCTGGCTCGCCGCTCGAAGCTAACCCTGCCACACGAACGCGTCAAACACCCTCTTCGTATCAAAGTTCAACCGACGGTAGAGCGCGACGGCACGTGCGTTGGCCTCTGTCACCGTCAATGAGAGCAGCGAAAACTTTCTCTTCAACAAATTCCCCACATTGGCCGCCAGCAGCGACTCGCCAATTCCACGCGAACGATACTCCGGCAGCACGCACACCTGCGTGACATGGCCAACATCCTTACGGACGCGCGAGCACAAGATCAGCCCGATCATGCTCTTCGTCTTGCGATCCAGCGCCACGAAGGATGCCTCTGCGTCGAATACGCCGCATCCCGGAAAGCGCACGATATTATTCAGGAAGCGCAACGATCCGCTCAAGGTGTGGTACTGGTCGTTGATCTGCGCATCGACATGTCCGCGATACGCCGCAGTAATCACCGCTGCCGACGGCTGGTAGTCGCTGTCGATCCAAGGACGAATTTCCACCTCAGGATGCGTGAGAACTTTCCCTGGCGCCGCGCTCGTTAGCGTCAACGTCATGAACAGTCGCGGGTGCCGCTGGAATCCAGTCTCCAGGAACGGGCGTGAAACCACATTGGCCTCGTGCGCAAGCAACTGCGCCTCCACGCGATGAATTCCCGGCGACTGCTGCAGCGTCTCAATCACGTGTGTCAGCAGCTTCAATTCAACTTCGCGCGCATTCGGCAGCCGGTTGCCGTTAAGCACGTAGAGGTCGCCAATCACACCCTTGTTGCCCTCGTACACGAAAAACGAATAGCCAAAGACGCGCCCCCGATCCACCGCCGCATACCCCGGCAGAATCTTCGCGTCGACATAGCGCAGAATCATCTCGCTCGATCCCGAGTAATCCCACGAGAGCAGGCTCGACCAGAGTTGCGTCTCGTCTTCGAGCAGCGGGCGCAAGTCCAACGAAGAAAAGTGTCTGAGGTCGAGAATTTCCAAGAACGATCTCCCAAGGGATCCCGCGGCGGAAGCCGCCAGGAATCAGCGCCACCGGCAAATCTCGCGGCAAAATTTCGAGTGTAGTTGGTTCGCTCGGCAGAGGCAAACGCCGCGAATACAGGGTAACAACAGACGCTAATTGCGGGAAGAAAGTCGCGTTTGTTTCGCGCTTCCCTGCGATGCCGGTCTTGCAGGAAGAACATCTCTGAAGCGATTGTCTTCGTAGCGATCCGCGGTCTACATCCCTTGGCAGTCCCGCGGCGACGTGTCTTCTAAGGCTTCACTCCCGCAGCCGACACCCAGTAATAATCCACATCCTGCGGCGCATAGTTCCCGAGATAAAGTACGCGTCGCCCAACCGTTTTCATCGCGACATTCACCTTCCAGGCCGACGGAGCGACCAGCAGGTGTTCCTCCGCCAGCACGGGGTCGCGATCATACCGCACGGTTACCTGGTTGCGATAGAACGTGAGCCCGTACTCCATCTCGCGGGAAACGCCGTACACCGCCAGCGGAAGCTGATGCGTCTCCACGCTGGCCAACTCAACCCACAGTGGACGCGTCGACAGCGTCTGATCTATCGAAACCGTCCCCAACTTCAATACCGCAGCCACCGACAACACCACCGGAATCAAAGTCACAAACCGCAACATGCGCAGTCCCAACCGACTCGCCAGCGTCATCGCGATAGCCGCGCACAATGCGGTCGCCAGCCCAAGCGCAACGAACATCGGCCGCCCCGCGGGCAACCGGTGCTGCGTCACGAGATATGCCACCAATACCGACGGGACGATCAGCCCCGCGGCTACCAGCGAGTGCAGCATGACCAGCCCTTTCGAAATGGGCTCCGCGTCCTCCGCGAGATGACGCCGCAAATAATCCGCCAGCAGCACGGCCCCAGCCGCGACCGCCGGAAGAATATAGCCAGGCAATTTCGACTGCGAGAGAGAAAAGAAAACCATCGGCACGACCAGCCAGCAGCAGGCAAATATTCTGAATTGCAATTCGAGATCCGGTCCGGCAGAAACTGTTTTGCGTTCCGCCCACCAGACTCGCACCGACTCAACGAATGCCGCGCTCACGAACACCGTCCACGGCACCAGAGCGAGCGCCGTCACCGGCAAGTAGAACCAGAACGGTTGCCGGTGGTGATATAAGTCGATCGAGAAACGCTCCAGATTGTGCTGCAGAATAAACTCGCGAAAGAATTGCGGATTCCGCAGCTGCACCGCGAAATACCACGGCACCGCAATTGCACAAAACAAAAAAATGCCCGGCAGCCACAGTGTTCTTATCACCATGCGCAATTCGCGAGTCACCAACGCGAAGATGACGATGACAATCGCGGCCAAGAACGGCGCGACCGGCCCCTTGGCTAGCATGCCTAGCGCCATGCAGACGTAAAACAACGCCAGATAGATTTTGTTTCCGCCTTCGCGCCAGCCCCACCATGCGAGCATCCCGACGCCGAAAGCCGCAGCCAGAGCCATGTCCATCGAGGCCGCATGCGCGTATCCGATCACCCCGGCACAAGACGCTGTGATGAGCGCCGCATCAACTTCTACGCCTCGCCGAAATCGCCGGAAGAATAAATAAACGGCGATGACCAGCAGAGTCGCGTCCACCGCAGAGGGAATCCGCGCCGCCACGTCAGTGACTCCCAGCACAGAGTAAGCCAGCATGGCCTGCCAGTAATACAGAGGAGGCTTCTCCAGCCAGGCATGTCCGCCGAGCGTCGGCGTCACCCAGTCGTGACGCTCGAGCATCTCGCGCGCCACCTGCGCGTAGCGTGGCTCGTCTGCGCCAATCAGCCCAAACTGTCCTAAGCCATAGAAGAACAGAAACGTGCAGAAGCCTGCCAGCAATAGAACGTCCGTGCGCGTGCGAGCGGTCATGGAAGGAAATTGCTGATTGATGATGGCCCATTGTCGATTGAAACCCAGCTGCCAGCAGTTCAGGCTCTTCAATCAGCAATCAAAAATTCACAATCAAAAATGTTTTTCTACTGTACGGAAGGTCCACTGCCAAGCTGCAACAGAACCTGGCGCACAGCCTCGGCCAGCGGACCATCGACCGAACAGCCGCTGGCGCATTCGTGGCCGCCGCCGCCAAAACTCTCAGCGACGTGGGCAACATCAAGTTTTCCTTTGCTGCGCAGGCTCACCCGGTAACGCCCACCCGGCAGCTCGCGAAAAAACGCTGCAACCTCGACGCCGCCGATCGAGAGCACGTAATTCACCAGCCCTTCGCAATCTTCTTCAATCGCGCCGCAGTATTCCATTTGCTTCTGTGTCACCCACGCATAGGCCAAATGGCCCTCCACCGTGAGGCTGCGAAGCGCTTCGCCGAGGAGCCGGATTTTTGCGACCGAGTGCGCGAAATAAATGCCGCGCGCGCAGTGCGCCGGATCCGCGCCCGCCAGCACCAGTTCCCTTGCCAGCGCGAAAGTATTTTCATTCGTCCCTTGAAACATGAACGAGCCGGTATCGGTCATCAGCGCCGTATAAAGGCAAGTCGCAATTTCGGCGGAAAATTTCACGCCCGCTTCCCGCGCCAGCCGGAACACCATCTCGGCCGTAGCCACGGCGTGCGGATCGATCCAATTCACGTGAGCAAACGGGCGCCCGCTGACATGATGATCGATGCTGATCAGAAACCGGTTCTCCAGCCCCTCAAGCCGCGTGCGGTGAATGCTGTCACATTCCAGAATAATCGCCGAATCGTAAGTCCCCACCACCTGGCTCGATTGCACCACCTGGTCGGCGAATGGTAGCGAACGGTAGATGCGCGGAACGCCATCATGCAGCACCACATCGGCGTGCTTGCCCATGGCACGCAGCACCTGGCAGCAGGCCAGCGCCGATCCCACAGCGTCCCCGTCGGGACGGGCGTGCGACGTCAGCACGAATCGTTCATGCTGTTCAATCTGTCGCAGTACATCCTCGAGCACGTCGCTATGCCTTTTTTCCACCGGGTTCCTTGCGAATCTTGTTTCTCTTCTTCGCCCGCGCCAGCAATTCCTCCACCCGAGCCTTTTCCTGCTCCGCGCGGTCCAACCGGAAATACAATTCCGGAGCGCGTCTCAGGTGCAATCGCTCCACCAGTTCATGCCGAATGTATTCCCTCGCAGCTTCCAGTCCTTCCAGGCTCTGGTCCGCGTCCTGGTCGCTGCCTTCCACGTTGACCCACACCTGCGCCGACCGCCCGTCATCCGCGATGTGAACTGCCGTCACGCTCACCAGCCCAATCCGCGGATCGGCAAGCTCGCCTTCGACCAGCGTTTCAATCTCTTCGCGCAGAGCCTCGCCCACTCGCCCGCGATGATATTTCAGCCCGCGTTTCTCCACGACCCAGCACCTCAGGGAAAACGAACGAGAATATCAGAAAACAGGCCGCAAGTGTGTGAGCGGGGTGGAAGCCTCATTGTCACCCGCTTTCGCGGCAAGGGATAAGTACGGAGGTAACAACGTCTTAGGGTGTAATACTCGTGTGGTGACGGGCGCCTCGCCCGTCTCGCCTGGGCGAAGCCGGGCGGCCCGGAGCACCGGCCTGGAAAACCCTAGAGAAACTCCACGAACGAATCCGCGATCTCCGCCCCGTGATTATTCGCAATGCGCGTGGCCGCGCGCTCGACATTCTTCATCAGCCCGTCAAGATAGTTGCGAGAATTGGAGATGCTGACGATCCCGATAGTAGCGCGGTTCCACAATTCCGCGGCATCGAGTTCGGCAACGGAAATGTTGAAACTGGTGCGCAACCGATCCTTCAAGCTGCGCACAACCTGGCGCCGGTCCTTGATCGACTGCGCCGCTTCAATGTGGAGTTCGAGGGTGAGGAACGCGATCATAAAGTGGCCAAGGGTTAGGATGCAGGGATCAGAAAACTGACCCCTAATCCCTGATCCCTGGCCCCTTGCTTTTACACCATGGCTTCGGCCGCGATTCGCTCCGTGGCAAACGCCTCGATGACATCGCGCGCCTTGATGTCGCCGTAGTTCGCGATCGAGATGCCACACTCCATGCCGTTGGTGACTTCCTTGGCATCGTCTTTGAAGCGGCGCAGCGATCCGACTTTGCCCTTGAACACGACCACGTTATCGCGCAGCAGGCGCACTTCGGAGTTGTTCTTGATCACGCCATCGGTCACGCGGCAACCGGCAATCGTTCCCACCTTCGGGATGCGGAAGGTTTCGAGCACCTCGGCGCGGCCCTGATAGGTTTCTTTGATGGTCGGTTCAAGCAGCCCGGTCATGGCGCGCTTGATCTCGTCCTGCAGTTCGTAAATGATCGAGTGCAGCCGGATGTCGACTTCTTCCTGCTCGGCCAGTTCCTGCGCCTTGCGCTCCGGCCGCACGTTGAACCCGATAATGATCGCGTTTGACGCCGAGGCGAGCAGCACGTCGGTTTCAGTGATCGCGCCCACACCCGAACGCAGCAGCTTCAGTCGAACTTTTTCGTTCGAAAGCTTCGTCAGCAAATCGCTGAGCACTTCGACCGAGCCACCGACGTCGCCCTTCAGAATGATGTTCAGTTCCTTAGTGCCGGCGGTCTTGATCTGTTCCGCAAGACCTTCGAGCGACACGCGAGAACTCTTGGCCAGCGCAGCTTCGCGAGCTTTCTGCTCGCGATATTCGGAGATGCCCCGCGCCTTGTCGCGATCGGCGACGACGACGAAATGGTCTCCCGCCTGCGGCAACCCTTCCATGCCCAGAATCTCGACTGGCGTCGACGGCGGCGCAGACTGCAATGCCGCTCCGCGATCGTCAAACATAGCGCGGATTTTTCCGTACACGTTGCCGACAACGAAGTTGTCTCCGGCAACGAGCGTGCCGTTCTGAACCAGCACCGTAGCCACCGGTCCGCGGCCGCGATCAAGTTTCGCTTCCAGCACCACGCCGGTCGCGGCGCGCTCCGGAGTCGCCTTCAACTCAGCCAGATCCGCCACCAGGCAAATCATTTCCATCAGCAAATTCAGATTCGTTTTCTTCTTCGCCGAAACATCGACGAACACCGTCTTGCCGCCCCACTCTTCCGGCACCAGCCCGCGATCGGCCAGCTGTTTCTTCACGCGGTCGGGCAGTGCGTCGGGCTTGTCGATCTTGTTCACAGCGACGATGATTGGAACTTCCGCGGCGTGCGCGTGATCGATGGCCTCAATGGTCTGCGGCATCACGCCGTCATCCGCGGCCACAACCAGCACCACGATGTCAGTCGCTTTTGCCCCGCGCGACCGCATGCGGGTAAACGCCTCGTGACCCGGCGTGTCGAGGAAAACAATCTCGCGCCCGTAAGCGGGAGATTCCTTATCGGTGATGCGAACTTTGTAAGCGCCAATGTGCTGTGTAATACCACCCGCCTCACCCTCAGCCACGCTCGTCTCGCGAATCGAATCGAGCAGCGTGGTCTTGCCATGGTCGACGTGACCCATGATCGTAACCACCGGCGGTCGGGGCGTGATCTCGACCGCAGACTCTTCTCCACTGCTCGCCGCAGCGGCGTCAATATCTTTCGACGCCTGCTCTTCGAATGTGATCACATTTGTTTCCGCGCCGAAGAAACGCGCCATTTCGCTGGCCAGTTCGGCGTCCAGCGTCTGGTTCACGGTCGCGAAGACGCCGCGGCCGAGCAGCCGCGAGATCACATCCTTCACGCGAATATCGAGCTTCTCCGCCAGATCTTTTACGCTGATGCCTTCCGTGATCGTGATGTTGCGCGTGATCGGCATCGGCTCGTTCGACACCACCATGCGTGGCGGCGGCGTGTAGCCCTTCATCGGGCCTTCTTTTACGCCGCGCGGAACATAGCGCTGACCGGGTCGACGCGCCGGAGCTCCCGGACGAGCACCGGGCCGCGCTGGTCCCGGAGGCGGAAGCCCCGGACCAACACCGAGAGGACGCGCGCCAGCCGGAGCCGTACGCGTGGGATGCATGGGACGTCGTTCACCCGGGCGTAGCGGACGCGGCGGACCACCGCCCGGCGTCATCGGACGCGGACGTTGGAAAATTGGCTGCCCCGGCACCGGACGCCCCGGCGCAGGACGCATCGTCCCAGCCGGTGATGCAGTCGGAGACATGGACGCGACTGGCGCAATCGGCCGCGGCGGCGGAGCTTTGTACACCGGACGCGGTCCAGTCTGCGGAACAATCATGCGCGGCGCCGGAGGTTGCGGCGGACCCGCGACTGCAGGTGGACGCGGCGCAGCCACCGGAGGCTGCGGCGCGGCAGAGGACGTAATTGTTGGAGCGGCGGTGGTTGAAGCCGAAATCGTAGGCGGTGCAACCACGCCAGCCGGAGGCGGAGGCGAAGGACGCGTCGGTGCAGCGACCGGAGTCACCGTTGAAGCTGACGCCGAAATCGTCGGCGCTGCGGTCGCAGGCCTTTCCGCGGCAGGAGCAACTACCGCGGGTCGCGGCGGAACTGGAGTTGCCACGTGCGCCGAAGTCGAGGGCGTAGCCGGAGGCGGCGTCGGTCGGGCCACCGGAGGCACCACCACAGGCCTCGCCACAACCGCCGGAGGCGCTGTCGGCCGCGCCGGAGTGGGCGGAGGTGCAGCCGCTTCCTTTTTCTGCGTGATCGCTCTCAGCACATCTCCCGGCCGGGAGATGTTCGACAAGTCAATCTTGGTCTTGATTTCGTCGTCGCCGCGCAGCGGACGCGCCGCTCGCGCAGACGGCGCCTGTGCCTCGGACGAGCCGCGGAGATGGATCCGCACTTTTTCCGCTTCATGTTCCTCGAGCGAGCTGGAATGGGTCTTCTTCTCCGTCACCCCGACGATGGGAAGCGTGTCGAGAATGGCTTTGCTTTTAACTTCCAGCTCCCTGGCGAGATCGTTGATTCGAACCTTACTCATCCGGCCTTTCTTGTACTCCGTGTTGTGCTAGGTCTTCATCGTAGCCTCACGGAGTCAGCGTCCTCGACCGGCGCGCCATCGCAAACATCCGGGCGTGCCGGCGTTAACATTCATTATTCAGTTGTTTCCGTAGCAGAGCCATCTTCCGGCTCATGCTCGTCGCTCTTGTGCGAGACGGCTTCATCTTCCGACGTCGCCTCAGCAGCCGCCACCGGTTCACCTTCAGCCGCAACTTCACCCTCGACAACTTCCGCAGCTTCCGGTGCAGCCTCTTCGCTTACAGCCTCACCTTCGGCAGTCGCGCCCTCGGCAGCTACCTCGCCCTCGGCCACAACCGCCTCACCCTGCTCCAGACTCGCAAAGTAATTATTCACCGCGAGGCTGATTTTTTCCACCGTCTTCGGCCCGATACCCTCGATGGCCTCAAGCTGCTCCGGCGTCATATCAGCCAACGCTTCCACTGTCGTGATGCCCGCCGCGCTCAGCTTTTCAACCAGCCCTTCGCCGAGACCCGTGACGTTCTCCAGCGGAGTCGTAGGCGGCGGGGCCATGGCGGCCATCTGCAGCTCAACTTCCTGCCGCTTCTCTTCCTCGCTCTTGATGTCGATCTTCCATCCCAGCAGCTTCGCCGCTAAACGGACATTCTGTCCCTTTTTGCCGATCGCCAGCGAAAGCTGGCTGTCATCGACCACAACTTCGAGATGCTTGTCGCCGCTGTCGACGATGGTGACACGGCTCACCTTCGCCGGCTGCAGCGCCTTCTCGGCAAACGTAACCGCATCTTCGTGATACTCGATGATGTCGATCTTCTCTCCGCGCAGCTCGCGGATGATCGACTGCACGCGCATCCCTTTCATGCCCACGCAAGCGCCCACAGCGTCCACGTCCTTATCCTTCGACATGACCGCAATCTTGGTCCGCTCACCCGCCTCGCGCGCAATCGCCCGAATCACGACAGTTCCGTCGTAAATTTCCGGAACTTCCGTCTGGAACAAATGCTGCACCAACTCCGGCGCGGCGCGCGACACCACAACCCCTGGCCCTTTCGAAGCTCTCTCCACGCGCGCAATCACCACCCGTACGCGCTCGCCGATGGCAAACGATTCCAGCCGCGACTGTTCCTTCCGCGGCATGCGCGCTTCCGCCTTGCCAATATCGAAAATTACATCCGGACCTTCAACGCGTTTCACGGTCGCGTTCACAATCTCCGCCACGCGCCCGATGTACTCGTTGTAAACCGTGTCGCGCTCCGCTTCGCGCACTTTCTGGAAAATCACCTGCTTCGCCAGTTGCGCTGCGATGCGTCCCAGAATCCCTTCGGTCACTTTCGGAATCAGCAACTCCCCGCCGACTTCCAGCGCCGGGTCGACCTTGCGCGCATCTTCCACTGTAATCTGCAAGTTCGGGTCCTCGACCTGTTCCGGCGTCTCCACCACCGCCTTCACGGCGAAGGCGTTGATCTTGCCGGTGTCCTTGTCGAGCTTCGCCCGCAGGTTTTCCTGCGACTTGTAGTACTTGCGCGTCGCCATGACAATGGCGTCTTCCACCGCGCTGACCACAATCTGCGGATCAATCCCTTTTTCCCGGCTGAGTGCGTCGATCGTGTTGTAGAGCTCGCTTGCCATAAGAAAAACCAATTTAAAAAATTGTGTAATTGAGTAATTTGGTAATTGAGAAATTGAAACCCAAGTCACCTGAGGCCTATGATTTTCAATTACTCAATTACCAAATTTCCCAATTACTCAATCTCTTCAAATCTCCGGCACCAAGTTCGCCTTCTCCACATTGGCGAACTCAATTTCAATTTTCTCGCCAGCCGCCGCGCCCATCTTCTTGCGCGACTTGTGGCTGGCCACGCTCAAATCCAGCGTCAACCGCCCGTCGTTAAAACTCTCCAGCCGCCCTTCAAAGTGCCGGTTGTTCTCCACGAGTTGCCGCGTCGTCAACTTGATGCGACTACCCCTGAAGCGCGTAAAATCCGCGGCCTTGGTCAACTTCCGGTCCAGCCCCGGGGACGAAACTTCCAGCGTGTACGATCCCGGCATCACGTCTTCCACATCAAGGATCGTGCCAAACTCGCGACTGAAATTCGCACAGTCTTCGTGCGTCACGCCGGCGAGTGGATCCGCTCCCGCCGCAGGCTTATCCAGAAACACCCGCAGCATGCGCGCCTTGCCTCCGCCCAGAAACTCGACTTCAACAATTTCGAGTCCGCTTGAGGCCGCCACCCGCTCCGCGATTTCCCGCACACGTTCAACGTCAAGTGCCATGAATCAAATAGCTTACAGGCGATGGCAGCAACAACCGAGGGCTCCAAACTAAAAAGTGGGCTTGCGCCCACTGGTGTGCTTCGCCAAATGCCGGTATTACACAACAGTTCTCAGTTCCCTAATATACGCCCCTAGTGACTAAAAGACAAACGAGTGAAAGAGGCCCTCTCACCGCCCAAACTGCGCCTTGTCATTCCGACAGCGCGTGCTCTGCTTCATGCGCGGAGGAATCTCAATCTCCACAAACGACGGCGGCAGCTTCGGGCTGCCGCAAGGCCTCTGCCCTGGACCCTCTAGTCGACCCTCTCGAATTTGACATCTCTCGCATTTACGGTGAACACGCTTAACCCGCGGACACGGTGATTTGTATCTCTGCGGAATACAACGGTACCGAAGTCCTCACTCTCGAACTCGTCCGGCGCGATCGCCGTCAGTTCCTGGGGACGATTCCCCCTGATCCTGAGCAGCAGACGCCCCTGGCCGATTGATAAGTCGATCGACAATTCGTAGATTGCGTCGAGTTCTGTGCTTTTGTACGACCCCGCATAGGCGGCCAAGTCCGCTTGACCGAGATGCGGCGCTTCAACCCTGTTGCCTGCAAAAAATATCCCGCCATCTGTCACCAGCGTAGCCTTCATGCCGCCGACTGTGCTTTCAAAAGTGATGGTGCCGGTGCCCAGATCTTTGAACTGATTCGCTGCCACGCGGCGAAGGTTCCCGCCCCACGCCATCAGATTGCCGCCAGCAACAGTAAACGAATAAACAAAATGCTTGTTCGGATCCAGATACTTGCCGGCAAAGAGACTGGGGTCGGGAAGACCGCTCTGGTTAGGCGCCGGGGCCGCGCCGGGCTCGGCCTGCAGACTCTTCTCCAGATAGACGTCGGCAACCTTGCGCACCAGAGCGCTCGGGTCGGCGCTCGACAAATTGCAGAGACACAGCACCGTGAACCGCTGCTCGGGAAACCGTAGAATCCCGGTGCGGTATCCAAAAAGAGCGCCGTCATGTCCTACGGTCGGCAGCCCACGATGTGTACCCAGTTCCAGCCCCAGGCCATAGTCAGTCTCATTGCCGTTATTCAGCGCGCCCCGGGTCTGCATTTCCTTGAGCAGCGTTCCTTTCCCCAGCTTATTTCTGTAGAAATTCCGGTCCCAAAGAAGCATATCGTCGACGCTGCTCATCAGCCCGCCCGGGCCGACCGTGTCAAAGTTGGTCGACCAACCCACCAGAAATTTGCCGTCGCTTCCAGGATCGTAAGCGGCCACGCGGCCCGGCACTACGACCGTATGATCGTCGTAAAACCGCGTGTGCGCCATCCCCAACGGCCGAAAAATATTCGCGTCGGCAAACTCCGCAAGCGACTTCTTCGTCGCTCGCTTCATCACTTCCCCCAGCAGAAAATAATTCGTGTTGCTGTAAATCCACTCGTCTCCGGGAACATTGTTGAGGCCCTTCTGCCGCCTGATGAGATCGAGCATTTCCTCTTTAGACTGCACGTCGGCAAGGTCGCGGCCGGATAAAAACATGAGCGTCTCGAAATCCCGGAATCCGCTGGTATGGTGCAGCATCTGCCTTAGCGTAATGACATGCCCATAGTCCGGAAGTTCCGGAATGTATTTCCGGACATCGTCGTCGAGAGTGAGCAATCCTTGTTCCGCCGCCAGCACCACACTGGCTGCGGTGAATTGCTTCGACACCGACGCCATATAAAAAACGGATTGAGAAGAAAGAGGCGCCCCGAGTTCGAGGCTGCCCATCCCGTATCCCTTTCTATAAATAAAGTTTCCGTCCCGTATCACGCCTACTGCACAGCCGGGGGAGTTTGGCTTGTCGTAGGCAGCAAAGATCTGATCCACTTTTGGCTGTAACCTGTCCTGTGAGAAAGCCGGAGGGCCAGCCAGCAACGTCAAGGCAAGCGAGGCAACGAACGCAAAGCGCATTGCATACTCCTTCCTAATTTCAGACCTGCCTGAACCAGGAATGAATCACCTTCCCCAGTAATCTACTCGCAACCAGTTCGTCGCCGTACCCTGCCCTGTCCTGACATCGAAAATTAGGATGCTGCCGCCGGGGAATGTAGAATCCCTCTACGGCTGGGAGCCAGCTACGACATTTAAGCTATCGCAGTTTGGTCCGAAACCGGATCTCAACCGAAGTCGGTGACCGAAAACTGATTTCAGCAATACTTCCATAGCGCAAGTATGCCCTCGTCAAGCGTTCTTTGAGAAGGACGGACAAAGTCAGCGCCTTCATGCGGCTGTTCGGGAGTCGACAGGAAGATTAGCCACGCACAACAGCGCGGCGGGAGAGAACCAGTGATTAACAAGATCAATATCTGCACGGCATTGATAGTCATCCTCACCGCATCTGCTCTTTCCCAGAGCAAGGACACCAGGATTGGCGATTGCTACGCTAAAGCGGCACTGCGGGCCGTGATCTTCACGAATGAGGGCGTAACTCAGGAGCGGGTCTCCTTCTTATTTGATGAGGCCGACGTGGAAGCAAGCACCCCCGCGGAAGAGGCCAATCTTAAGGAACTAAGTCGCATCCTGAGGCTCTGGATAAGCAGAACCTCTAATGACAATCAGGTTTGCTATCAGGCGCTAAAAATTAATCTCAAGGCCCGTAACGGCGCCATACCCGAGGTGTGCAAGTAAAGTCGCATGTTGTTTCCCCCTGCACTCAAAAAGTATCGTTTGACCGAGACAGCCTCGTCACTGTCTCAAGTTAGTGATCGCAGCATCTCCATTACGCTCACCATCTCCAGGGCCCCCATTTGCCTCAATCCCCGCGGTCTCTAGAATGAAGAATCTCCTACGGTGGGGAGATCGCCCGAAAAGTTCCCGAGAAGCTTTCGATGACGTCCTGCTGCTACCCGCTCGCTCCGATGTGATTCCCGCGGAGGCCGAACCATCAGCCTGAACATTCCCATCGTGAGCGCCACCATGGACACCAAGGTGCACGTGCCGACAAGTCACTTAAAGACCGCGGGGGCAACCTCCGCGCAACCACATTCCGAGCTAAATGATTGAGAACACAAGCATTACCAATCTCTCTCTTGACGTGTGTGTCAAAATGCCGTACAGTCATGATTGAGGTGGTTATGGCAACCGGGACGGCAGTCAGACGAAATGAGCGATTGGATGCCCGCGTCACTCGCGAGGAGAAAGAGATCATCGAAACGGCGGCGAGTTTGCGCGGCACCTCTGCTTCGGATTTTGTCAGGATGGTCACACGGGAGGCTGCCCTCAACACGATACGCGAGCACGAAATACTGACCCTTACCGAAAGGTCAAAGCGAGTTTTTGTGGAAGCGCTCCTCCATCCACCCAGGCCGAATGACAAGGCCGTCGCGGCCGCGCGGCGGCTCAAAGAGGAGATCGCGTAATTGCCGTCTCCAGCCAACCTCAAAACGCCAAAGTTCAGATTCGAGCCGCTCGACAAGAAAAAACATAATCGAGCGGCTTTCTCGTGCGAGCATGAACGTCTTAACACATACTTAAAGGAGCAGGCGAATCAAGAAATCAAGAAACGCGTAACCGCAGTCTACGTGCTTACTCCAGACGGCAGAACCATCGCAGGCTTTTACACGCTATCGCAATCTTCGATCGATGCCGGAGAACTGCCTCCCGAGACAATTCAAAAGCTGGGTATCCCCAAATACCCCAAACTGCCCGCGACCTTGCTCGGACGATTGGCGCGGAGCCGCGAATTTAAAGGGGCAGGCGTCGGCGAACTTCTGCTGATGGGAGCCCTGAGAAGAGCGCTCGACCACAGCAAGAATATTGCCTCACTGGCTTTGGTCGTAGACGCAAAAGACGAAAAAGCGAGAGCATTCTATCGGGCCTATGGGTTGATAGATCGGA
>Ga0210389_10000424_pt1 | contig 39682 bp, 36 predicted proteins | sample IncBWH28OmetaG_FD_160127 | JGI IMG/M metagenome (GOLD analysis project Ga0210389, IMG submission 160127) | Forest soil microbial communities from Barre Woods Harvard Forest LTER site, Petersham, Massachusetts, United States - Inc-BW-H-28-O ... | reverse complement strand
GCCGGTTGTGCAGGCGCTAAGGGAGGGCATTTACCCAAACCTCGCCCCGGTAGCTAATAACTGGATGCGGGTTTTAAATATCAATGTGCAATATCCGGCAGGCTTTGAGGATTTTATGGAGAATTGCCATATAGGGGGGCAAAACCGGCCGACGCCATTAATATTAAAATATGAACAGGGCGGCTATAATGCTTTACACCAGGATTTGTACGGCAATATTTATTTCCCGATGCAGGCAGTAATTTTTTTAAGCGAACCGGGTGTTGATCATGAGGGTGGCGAATTTGTTTTAATAGAACAGCGGCCAAGGGCTCAATCGAAGGCAATTGTGCTAAAACCCCGGAAGGGTGATATGCTGATCTTTACCACCAATTTCAGGCCGGTTAAAGGGACTAAAGGCTATTACCGGGTAAATATGAAACACGGCGTAAGCGAGGTTACTTGCGGAGACAGGTATACACTGGGCATTATTTTTCATGATGCTGCATGATCAGGCATACTGAATTGGGCGTTCGTCCGTTTGAACGAAGCAGGCAACTGAAAATGTCGTTGTATGCGAAGCGCATTACACTGGCAGGCAACCTGAAATTGAAGATTTACGGGAGACTAAATTGCGCTTCGGGCAAAAGGATGAAGGTTGAAAACCGTGTTTTCTTCGAATCGGAAGCTGAAGCGATTGCGAATGGCTTCAGGCCCTGCGGGCATTGCATGAGAGCGAGGTACACGAAGTGGAAAGCGTCGGCGAAATAAATAATAATATAAATCCCGGGATACAAACGAATGCATTTTCCGGACTTTCCGACTTTCGGACTTGTTTCTATATTTGTCGTTCTATGTTAAAAAAAGCGTGTTTAGCTATAATTTCTGTTTTCTTTTTACTGAGCGCCAAAGCCCAATCGGCCGATTCCGTTTACAATCAGTATCTCAATTTTAACTTGGCAAGGTTCCAGGGTCAGCAGGACCAGGCCCTGGTGCTTGGCGAAAACCTGATCCCGCTGGCGGGTAAGCTGCCCGAAAAAGCCCGCGTCAGTTTCTATTTTTCAATAGGGAAGTTATACGAGGACGACAGCCAACCGGATAAAGCTTTGCCACTTTATGAGAAGGTAGCCGCAGCCGCTCCTGATTATTATGTGGTGCATCGCGCCCTGGGGTATTTATACCTTGACAAAGCCAGGGTGATAGAAGACAAAATTAACTTAGCCGCAAATGACAAAACGAGCGCCGACACGCTTCGCGCGGCCTATATTAAACTTGTACAAAAAATTCTGCCGCATCTTGAAAAGGCGCAAGCCTGCGATCCCAGCGATGATACGCTCGATATCATCAAAACCTTATATAAAAAAATCAATGATACACAGGGCCTGGCAACGCTGGATGACCGCCTTAAGCAATTAGCGCGAAGTTGTATCGACGTTTTAAACGACATTTAACCATTTTTGCGTTATTTTGCCTGCTATGAAAATGAGCAAGTCGGCGACCAAAATTGTGGTCCGTGTTTTTTTTATTCTCGTGCTTTTCGCTCTCGTCCCTTTTTTTTATGGCGATCAACACAAATTTCAAAACATTTATTTTGCCTTTCCGCACAAATGGGAAATGATCTTCCCGCTGATCATCATTACCGCATTTCTTTTTCTGCTGGTCACTTGCGCTATTAAAAAGTTTAATGAACCTGAATTAAACTGGTTGCTGGTAGTAAATACCATCGTGCTAACTGCCTATGGCGTTGCCATTTTTATAAAGGTTAGCCATATGGTTTGATTGGAGGTAAAAGGCGAAAGGTAAAAGGCGAAAGGAAAAGGTGCGTTGGATTATTCGTTTTTCATACCTTTAGCTTTTAACCTCAAAAAAATGCGGGATTACAAAAAGCTGGACATCTGGAAGAAATCGCATTTGTTGACTAAGAAAATTTACAATTACGTTTTGCCCATAATGCCTGTAGAGGAGCGTTTTGCGTTAACGAACCAGCTGAGAAGATCAACCTATTCTATCCCGCTTAATATTGTAGAGGGTTGCGGCAAAAATTCAGATAAGGATTTTGTCCATTATCTTGATAATGCCCTTGGTTCGGCACATGAAGTAGAATATACTTGCTACTTGATTTACGACCTGGGGTTTATAGAAGAAAAATTGTACAACAGTATAAACGCCGCCGTCAACGAGATTAAGGCTATGTTAATTGCTTTTATAAAGTTTCTTAGAGGTGAATAAGAACCGGGTTCGATCTCCAACTCCTACCTTTAACCTTTAACCTTTAACCTTTCGCCTTTCACCTTCCCTACGTCTTATCTTCTGTGGACGGCTTCATCTTCTCCAGGGTTGATTTTTTCTCGGTGTGCCCGCTGCCCATCAGGAAGCCCCATGGTTTCATGTTTTCTACCCGGTCGAAAATGATCTTTAAAATTGCGAGTATTGGTATTGACAGGAACATACCCGATAACCCCCATATCATTTCGCCTAAAACGATCCCCAGGAAAGAAACCAGGGCATTCAGCTTAACTTTGGAACCGACGATGGTTGGAAGCAGAAAATTGGAATCGATAAGGTGTATCGCGACAACGCTTATGGCCACCTCCAGCACCTCTTTGATACTGCCCGTTGCAAACGTTATCAGGGAGCTTAGCAGCAGGGCCGAAAAGATGCCAACATATGGTATGAGGTTAAAAAAGGCTACTATTATCCCCAAAAGCACTGCATATTTAATGCCGATGATCCAAAACGCGATACAGGCTATGCAAGCTACCAGAAGCATCTCCAATAGCAGACCCAGGATGTATTGCCTTAGTATGCGTTGAATGTTTAGAACAATATCGTGCACGATGGCGGTATAATCATCGCTGAATACCCATTCAATAAACCGGATGAGAATACTGCGGTACAGAAGGATAAGCAAGGTAAAAACAATGATAAACACATAGAAAAGCATCAGTGAGGAAATGACGCCGACGGTTTGGCCTGCTACCTCTCCGCCTGACGCCATCAACTTTTGAGTGGTGCTGTGTACGTAGCTCATTTGTTTGCTGGCGTTGATGTGAAAAGCGTCCTGTATCCATTGGGAAAGATTGTCGACCGATTGGCTCACCTGGGTTTTCAGCATAGGCCAGTCACTCGCCAGTCCCGAAATTTGCGAACCGACGACATATAACACCAACCAGATAAGAATAATAAGCAATATGATGGACAGAAGCCCCGACAAGCCGCGGGGAATGCGCAGCTTTTTTTCAAAAAATGAGGCGACCGGATATAACAGGATGGCAAATATAAAACCGAATATCAAAGGATCGAGGATTTCTTTTGCAAGTATAACCACATAGCCCAGTGCTATCAGCGCGATGAGTACCAGGGCAAGTTTTTCGTAAAATGGGGTAGATATTTTTTTTGCAGGCATAACTGGGGGTTTTCAATAGCTAAGGCAAAACAGCACATTGCGTTTATCAGTTTGAAGATAGGAATAATCATTTGATAAACTATTTTTATTAAGAAAATCGGCGTAATGTTTAAAAGCATCTCATCCTCGTAATTTTTGGCAATTATTTTGCTCTGACAACAATTATTTACCTATAGAAAAATATCATGGCAAAGTATTCAGAAAAAGCACAGGAAAAAGTGCACGAAGTCATGCACGAAATGAAAGAAGGCAAATTACGCAGCGGCCGCAGCGGCAAAAAAGTCACCGACCCGAAGCAGGCGGTTGCTATAGGTTTATCCGAAGCGCGCAAAGAAGGGGCAAGGGTGCCGAAGAAAAAATAATGCCGGGACTAAACGGGGTAGAGATACGACGCATCGCGTCTCTCGAACCATAGCCTTTACCCAAACCTATTCGGACTTTTACGATTTCAGATATTCGGTGGCGGCCCATGCTTCCAGCTTACCATCCTGGTCTACTTTTATCAGGTTCTCAACGGCGGATTCCCGTTTGTGATTTTTTTCCATTTGATATTTCGCAATCAAAGCCCGAAGTCCGGCAGCATTTGCTGCGTTCGTGTTGGGCACATCTTTGTGCTGAAGGACATATTTGGTATAGCCGCCCATAAAGGTGATCATCAGGTCGGGGTTCTTCTTCGATAGTTTTAACAAAGGCGATCCGATAGAGATGGTAACCGTGGGGCTGCCCGTTATCCATGCAATCAAAAAGGTATTGGCTTCCTTCCGCTTATCCTGCTCATCATCCCACGAAGTTTGCTGCAGCCAGTCAACCGTATTGATCACGTCTTGTTCGTATTTGGAATAATCTTCTTTCGCCTTTAAAGTGTAGTCTTTCGGAACTTCATAGGTTTGAGCCGTCGCAGATTTACATAGGGCCAGAAGGCTTACAAAAGTAATTAACAATATTTTTTTCATGATTTTTGGTTTTGATAAGGTAAGTATAGGGAATGTTTTTGAAGATTTCTAATGGGATGTAAACGCATCCATCATATCCATCAGTACAATTGCCTCCTCAATCGAACAGGGATTAGGCCCCTTGCCACTAAAATAGGTAACAATTTTTTCGATCATCGGCTGCTGGATATGCTGCGGATGCGTAAAGTTTAGGGTTTGTTCTTCCTCGTCGGTTTTGTAGCTTATGAAATTTCCAAAAAAAGGGAATATAATTTTGCCTTTGGTGCCGATGATTTCGCAGGTATCTGTCGTTTGGTTTTCGGCTACATTGAAGCACCAGGAACCGTTCACCACGACATTGTTTTTAAAAAGGATCTCGCCGCAAACATGATCGTCCGCAGGAGTAGCCTCTGATTGATTAAGCGAAAATCCATGATACCTCACCGGTTCGCCAAAGTAAAACAGCATCAGGTCAAGCTGGTGCGGGGCAAGGTCGTGAAAATAGCCGCCGCCGGATACCTCCGGCTGCAGGCGCCAGTTGACTGCGGTATCGGCGATGAGCGCCGGCTTTCGGCTTTGCCACATCCTGATCTGCACGGTACGTACGTCGCCCAACAGTTTGCTGTCCAGCAATTCCTTCACTTTTAAAAACATGGGCAGCGCCCTGCGGTAATGGGCAACGGTTAGTTTTTGATTTGGATGATTTTTTACCGCTTCCGCAATTCGTCGCGCCTCGGCGGCGTTGCGGGTAACCGGTTTTTCCACATAAACGTTAAAACCCCTGGCAAGCGCTTCCATAGCGTAAGCCGCATGGGAGTCGGGCGGCGTGGCGATATAAACAGCATTCAGGCCTTCGTGGTTCATTAATGCCGCTGCCTCGTTGTACCAGTTGGCAATGCCATGCCTGCGTGCGTAATCCGCGGCTTTTTCGGCATCACGGCGCATAACGGCCAGTAAGCTGCTTCCGGGCACTTTGTTAAAGGCCGGACCGCTTTTCTTTTCGGTCACATCGCCGCAACCAATTATACCCCAGTTGATCATCCCAATTTTTTTATGTAGAGGCGCAATACTTTGCGTCTCCAACCATGCAAAATTTACTGCCTGTCAGCGGGAGACGTCCCGTACGTACGGGACGTCTCTACGTTTTATTTCAATATCTCTTCTATTTTCGTCAATTCCTCAGCCGAAAACGCAATATTATCCAAACATTTAAGTGAATCGGCCAGCTGCTCAGGGCGGCTTGCGCCGATGAGCACCGAGGTTACCCTTGAGTCTTTCAACAGCCATGCCAATGCCATTTGAGCCAGCGTTTGCCCGCGTTTTTCAGCTATGGTATTTAGCTTCCTGGCCTGGCTTATCCTTTGGTCGGTTACCTGGTCCAACTGCAAAAAGCCGGTTGATTTTGCCGCCCTCGAATCTTCCGGTACGCCGTGCAAATACTTATTGGTAAGCAAACCCTGTGCTAAGGGCGAAAAAGGTATACAACCGACCCCATCTTTTTCCAAAACATCCAGTAAACCACCTTCTACCCAACGCTCAAACATCGAATATTTTGGCTGATGGATAAGGCAGGGGGTGCCCAACCTTTTCAATATCGCAATTGCTTCATCCGCTTTATCTGCTGGATAGTTGGAGATACCGGCATACAAGGCCTTTCCTTGCCGCACGATCAGGTCGAGCGCGCTCATCGTTTCCTCCAGCGGGGTATCCGGGTCGGGGCGGTGGTGGTAGAAAATGTCGACGTATTCAAGCCGCATGCGTTTAAGACTTTGGTCGAGGCTGGATACCAGGTATTTTTTGGAACCCCACTCGCCATAGGGACCTTGCCACATGTAATAGCCGGCTTTGGTCGATATAATGAGCTCATCGCGATAGCTTTGGAAATCTTCTTTCAGCAGGCGGCCAAAGTTTTCCTCTGCCGATCCCGGCGGCGGACCGTAATTATTGGCAAGGTCAAAATGCGTGATGCCGCTGTCGAATGCCAGGTGCAGTATTTTACGGAAGTTTTCTGCCACATCCACATGCCCAAAATTGTGCCACAAACCCAGCGAAACCGCCGGTAGTTTGATGCCGCTTTTGCCGCAGCGGCGGTATTGCATGTTTTTGTATCGATCTGCTGAAGGTGAATATCTCATAAATTAATGTAAGTTTGACTATCCGAGTAAAAGTAAAATTTTAAAATTACCTGTATTGTAATTTTATCGTATAAAATACGGTTTTCGCTATACAGGTAAAAGCAATAATTGAATTAAAACATATGACCACCCAAAAATCGTTGATAAAGCCGATGATGCTTTTATCCCTTGGCATTTTATTAGTAGTATCGCCATTATTGATCAACAATTTTATCAGGATTCCTGACTTTTTGCGCGGCTTGTTAATGGGAGTTGGTATCGTTTCGGAGATAACCGCCTTGGTAATGTTAATAAATGTAAACAATAAAAATAAAAGAGCACAAGCCGGCTCTAAATGATAATCCGCCTTTACATCACCTCCGCCACCACAAAAGTGCTACCGCCAATAAAAACCAGGTCATTTTTGCCGGCATTTTGCTGTGCTGTTAAAAATGCAGCCTTAACTGAGGGATAAACCTCACCGCACAAACCAAAACTTTCTGCGTTTTGCTTTAAGCTTTCTGCATCCAGCCCGCGGGGTATATCTGGCTTGCAGAAATAATATACCGCATCCTTTAGCAGCATATCCAGTATTTTCCCGATGTCCTTATCATTTACCACACCCAGTACAAAGTGCAATTTTTCATAGGTTACATCGGCAATATTTCGCAGCACTTCTCTTATTCCTTCGGGGTTATGGCCGGTATCGCAAATGGTCAACGGGTGTTTGCTGAGCGTTTCCCAGCGCCCGTGCAAGCCGGTTAGTAACTTGACTTTTGATAAAGCTAATTGAATGCAATCATCACTAATTTCAAAGCCCTGTAAACGCAATTCAGTTACCGAACAAAGTACAGCTTTAAGGTTTTTTACCTGGTATGTGCCAGGCAGATCAAGGTGAAATTCGAGAAAAGTAGCGTCCGGTGATTGCAGCGTCACATCCAAAAACTCATTAACCTCATTGTCGGTGTGGTGAACATTGGACACTTTTAACAATTCAGAAGCAAATGATATTTTACTATGTTCGTTCCGGGCTTTTTCGGTAAAAATTTCCGCAACTTCCGGCTGATATTCACTGATTACAACAGGAACGCCCGGTTTAATAATTCCTGCCTTTTCCGCTGCGATCAACTGGAGGGTATCACCCAAAATATTCATATGGTCCCAGCCGATGTTGGTTATAACCGATAACAGCGGTGTAATAATATTGGTTGAATCCAGTCTGCCGCCCAGGCCCACTTCTATTATGGCGATGTCAACCTTTTCCCAGGCAAAAATATCAAAGGCCAGGCCCACTGTCATTTCAAAAAAAGAAGGCCGGATATCTTCAAAATCAGCTTTGTGCTTCTCTACAAAGTCAATTACTTCAGCTTCGCCGATCATTTCCCCGTTGATGCGGATGCGCTCCCTGAAATCTTTCAGGTGCGGCGAGGTGTATAAACCCGTTTTATAGCCTGCCGTTTGCAGGATGGCTGCCAACATATGCGAGGTGGAACCTTTTCCATTGGTACCTGCGACATGCACGCTTTTGAATTTATGTTGCGGATCGCCAAGCCTTTTGCATAATTCAATGGTATTATCCAGGTTAGCTTTATAGGCTGAAGGGCCCACGCGGGTAAACAGGGGTAGCTGGGAGTAGAGGTAGTCGATGGTTTGCTGATAGTTCATGGTCCATAGTTCATGGTTCAAAGCCTTGTCAGCCGGCTAACCACGGAACCGGCGGCAAAGTTAAATCAATGTTTATTTAATAAAAGCAATAAAATGAGATTCCACGGCGACTATGAACTATGATCCATGAACCATAAATCTGCTATATTTGATCATGCCTGAAAATAAACCACCTGTCACCGGAAGATATATCGATCCCTTAGTTGATTTTGCTTTTAAGAAAATATTTGGCAGCGAGCCGAATAAGGATTTGCTGATCGCCTTTTTAAATGAAGTATTCAAAGGGCGTAAACACATCGCCGACCTTGTTTATAACAAAAACGAACACCCGGGCGAACTGCCGGATGAAGGTGCGGTGATATTTGATTTATTGTGTACAGGTGATAAAGAGAGCAATTTTTGATAGAGGTACAACGCGGCCGGCAGGGGCGTTTTAAAGAAAGAGCGCTATTTTACACTTCGCGGCTTATCAGCGACCAGGCGCCAAAAGGCCGGCGTACAGAATGGGGGTATGATATTACCGAGGTCTATTTGGTCGCGCTGCTGGAAGACTTCACGCTACAGGGTAACCCGCCCGGTAAATACCTGCACAATGTTTGCTTGTGTAATGTAGAAACGGGAGAAATATTTTACGATAAGCTGGGTTATACTTATATTGAATTGCGTAATTTTGTTAAAACGGATGCCGAACTGGAAACCGATTTGGATAAATGGCTGTATTTTTTAAAGAATATGCCAGGTTTAGAGAAATTGCCGGTTTACCTTCGTAAACCGATATTTGAGAAGCTTTTTAACATTGCAGAATATAGTAATCTTACAAAGGAGGAAAAAGCCATGTACGATAGCAGTATGAAATACAAATGGGATAATAAAAATGTGCTGGATTATGCAGTACAGGAGGCCGTACAGGAGGCCGTGCAGGAGGCGAAGCAGGAGACCAAACGGGAAACATTAATGGAAGTCGCCCGCGAGCTAAAAAAAGAAGGCCTGTCAGAGTTCATTGCTAAAGCCACCTCTCTTTCAATTGAAGAAATTGAGAAGCTTTGATCTGGCTATGTACGATAGCAGTATGAAATACAAGTGGGACAATAAGAACGTGCTGGATTACGCTGTGGAAGAGGCGAAGAAAAAGGCGAAATTGGAGACATTGAGAGATGTGGCCCGCGAATTAAAAAAAGAAGGTTTATCCATCGATTTTATTGCTAAAACCACGTCTCGTTCTCTTGAAGAGATAGAAAAGCTGTAATCTGTTCGAGGCTATTTTTCCGCATATACGTCTGATGGCGTCAAAATAGGCACATAATGAGATCAGGCGCCTATAATAAATTTTAGAGGCATTATTTTACCTTGAATAAAAATGTATACTCACCGTCGTGATCGCCTGAAACCGGTGTAGAGGAGTTAAACTTACATTTTTTGATCGCAGCCTCGCAGCTTTGGATCATATTTAACTCGGCTTTTGTCTTTCTTCGATTATAACCCGCTTTTATAACATTTCCATTCGCATCCACCGTAAAATCTACCACCACCACGCCGGGCACATTATGGGCATCCTCCACATCCGGCGGGTCAACAAGGCTCCAGTTTCCTGCCATGTTTAATCCATTGCCGGAGCCGCCCGGCCCGTAGTTATCACTCAGTGTCGAGCCGTTCCTACTCCCCTGGTTGCCGGGCGTATTGGTAGTGCCATCGCCACCGCCATTGCCTGCTTTTGAGGGCCCTTTATACAGGGCAGCCTGGTTTACCACTTCTTTTTTAACAGGTTTGGCGACTTCTGCAGTTGCCGGGCTTTTTGATTTTTTTGAATTTGGCGTAACTGCCGGCGCATCTTCATTATCCTGGGTCACCACCTTTTCCTGGCTGGTTTCCACCTGCGATTTTTGCTCCGTCGGGGGTGCCGGCGTTACTTTGGTGGTTTGCATATGATTGGCATTCGGCGCAACAGAGGGCTCTTCGGTGCTGCTGATGTCCTTACCCATACCGGCATCCGTGGTGCCATAATTTACCACCACGCCGCCGGTGCCGTCAACCTGAACCGGAGGGTTTTCCATGATAATAATATAACACAAAAATACTAAGGCAACCATTATAATGCCGGTTACCATTAAGGCTTTTGGGTAATTATTTTCTTCTTCGTAGTTCATTTCTTTAGTTCATGGTTCATGGTTCATAGTTCATGGTTCATAGTTCATAGTTCATAGTTCATAGTTCATGGATGTTCGTGGTTCATGGATGTTCATGGTAAAAAGGCGCTTCGAAGTTTATGAACAACGAACTCTTTTTGCAGCTGCCATGAACTATGAACCATGAACTATGAACTATTTCGCAGCTGCCATGAACCATGAACCATCAACTATGAACTACTTAGCCACCGTCGCCAGTACCAGTTTAATATTCAGTTTTGCGGCCATATCCATGATATCAACCACATCCTGTATGGCTACCGTTCGGTCTACATGCAAAATAATGGTCAATTCAGGATATTTCTGTTTGTCAGTTGTTAATTCCGCAGGAATATTTGCCAAAGCCATCGGTTTATTGTTCACCGTGTAAGTCAAATCTTTGCTAATGGTAACGTTTACCGTTTTTTTAGATAAAGCTTTTCCCGCCTTTGATTTTGGCAGCAATAGTTTGATCACATTCGGGTTAGTAAGCGTTGAGGCGATCAAAAAAAACAGCAGCAGGAAGAACATAATATCGTTCATCGCCGAGGTATGCACCTCGGCCGAAACGGCCCTGGATTTTTTTCTCAAGTTCATTTGCTCGGTTCCTCTAACAAATCAATAAACTCAATCGCATCGGTCTCCAGTTTCAGGATCACCTTGTCAACCATCATATTCAGGATATGGTAACCTACATAAGCAATTATACCGACGAACAGGCCGGCTGCCGATGTTATCATTTTAACGTATAACCCCCCTGAAATCGTACTTATGCTAAAGTTATCCGTAGTTGATATGTCAAAAAATATCTTTATCACCCCGATGATCGTTCCCAGGAAGCCGAACATCGGCGCAATACCGGCAACAATGCCCAAAATCCCGATATTTTTTTCGAGTTTGGATACTTCAAGCTTGCCAACGTTTTCAATAGCCCCCTCGATATCTTTTATGGGCCGCCCGATGCGGAGCAAGCCTTTTTGGAGCATGCGCCCCAGCGGGGTATTGCTGTTGCGACACAGCGCCTTTGCCGATTCCAGGTTGCCCGACAGTATACTGGCGCGCACCTGCACTGTTAGGTTCGAGTCGTCTTTGGAAGCTTTGCGGATGGTAAAATAGCGCTCGAAAAAGATCACCAAAGCCAGCACCAGCAAAATTCCGATCGGCAGCATCACCCATCCGCCTTTTATAAGCAAATCTCCAAAGTGGATCTCTTGTGTCGGCGTTAAGGCCTGGCCCGCGGTTTTCGCGGTATCAGCCAATTTGTGCGCCGTATCTACTGCCTGAAAAAATAATAATGTCATTTTTTGGTTTTATTTCTATTTGGGTACAATGTCTAAAGGGACGTGGTACATTTTTATTACGCCTGATTTCAATAATTTCTTCTCTACAGAGTCTGCAGCTCCCCAGGTTGGATAGGAACCCACGGATATTTTAATTAGCGGACCAGGTGCATTTTGGACTATGTGCGCATCGAATCCTAAAGATTTCAATTGCGTTACCCGTGCATCAGCTAAACTGCGTCGCCGGGTTTCCTCCGCAATAGCCTCAAATGTAGGCAGCTTAAGGCTATCAGGTTTTACTACTGTGATAGCGGCTTTCTTTGCCGTATCTGTAGCCGGCATTGTTTTTTTTGCGCTGTCCTTCTTTATTTCTTTGGACTCATGTCGAACTACAGCCGCCGTATCTGCCGGTTTGCCCGTTAACTTATTGTACTCAACCTTTATTTTGTCAAATGCCTGCGGGTAAAATTTATAAACGCCAAACGCAGCAAGACCCAGCAAGGCCACAATAATCAACAGAATAAGCCAAACATTAACACGCCTTTTTTGCTCAACTTCAACCTCGTCCTCGTAATATTCCGGCGAATGTATGGCCCGCGGTGGCGGTGGCGTAGTGGCAACTGTTGGGGCAGGTGCGGCCGCGGGCTGATCCGGCGCCAAAACCGGCCGCTTCGTATCAGCTGATAATGGCTGTGTGGCTTTAAAAATATCGATGGAAGGGAAGCCGTAAAATTCCGGGTCGGCAGGAATTCGTTCATTGGGTTTAAAAACCAGCTGGTCCTGGTCGCCTTGAAACGACCCAAGATCGGCAAATAAATATTTACCTTTCGATGCGTCCTCTTTCAGTTTGGTGATAAATTTCTCAACAAAGTATTTGGACGATGCCAGCGAAATATTTTTTTTGTCGGCCACATACTGGGCAAAGATTTCGTCATCCTTGGGCAGGGGCACAAACTTAACCTGGTGGTAGGGTGGATAAAACCGGCCCTCGGTATCATTATAATAGGCGTTTACGCGGTTACGGATGAAATAGCCAAGCCCGGGCACGTTTACTTCATCGTGCAGTCCCAGTAGTTCGCTTAAATAGTCGGCTAAATTCATTTTTTAAAAGTACGGTTTATTATAATCTATCAAAATCCTCGTAAAAACCTTTGTGTCCTTTGTGCCCCTTGTGTTAAAAAATAACCACGAAGGACACAATGAGCACAAAGATAGGACGAAGACAAATTTTTGTTGATCAATATTATTAATAGCTTTAAAATTTAAAGCCAACACCGCCAAATATATTAAATCCGTAGTCAGGATAGTATAACCATGTTGTATTTGTTCCGTTTAGCAAATTGTTTACATGCACAAAAACGGAGAGTTGTTTGGTTGCCTTGTATTCCACTTCGCCGCTTGCATCAACAAAAGAGCTGATTGAGCTATAGGTTTTTGCATCGGCCGGCAGCGGCGTAAGTCCGGCATTAAAATAAGGGTCCGTTGTAGAGCCGCGCACAAATACGGTACCGGTTACATTCACCAGGTTGCTCACATGTATGGTGGTGCCTGCGGTCAGCTTAAATTTAGGCATATTCCAGGCCTGCGGCAAGGTAGCCATTTGATATTGCTTAAATTCGGCCCGGCCAAACAGGTCAAAATCATCCGACGCTTTATAATCCAGTTCTGCGTTCAGGCCGCTCACCCGCGATTTCCCTGGATCATAGATCACCGTAAAACGGTTGTATCCCGAGGCCAAATTGAAATTGCTGACGAAAAGGGGCATGTCCGAAATTTCATCGCGGTAAATAGTCGCTTTAAAACCTAAGCCCGGCGCAATAGTGCCTTTCAAGCCGGCCGCAATATCCAGGCGATCTACGGAGTTTTTTATCGGGATATTTTGGCCGAGGAACGGGTTGACGTACGAAAAATCAAGCAGCGACGAACGGTTCACATCACCTTTTGCCTCAACAAAAATGCGGAGGTAATTTGGAACGATTTGCAGTTCGGCTTTTGCCGCCGGGAAAATGTAAAGGGCCGAGCTGTAGCCAAACTGGTCCACAATATTTATGCCTGCATCAATTTTGTAGCTGTCGCCCTGGAACTTGATATAAGGGTTTGCCCTGATCAGGCTGTTATCGATATCGTAGGCGCTGTCCTGCTGGGTGGCCACATCAACCGATCCGCTTACCCCCGCATAAAACTGGTGGATGGTCTCATTCAAAAAGCCCGAAAGCACCACATTGCTTTCCTTGGCCTGGAAAGCGTTGCTAAAGCTGTAACCGCTTAGTTTCAGGGCATAAGTAAAGTCGTTGTCAACGTCCTGGTAATTTTTTAGCAGTTCGCCTTGTGCGCTTAGGGTACTGAAATGCTGTTCGTTGCGCTGCAGGTTGGGTGGCGGCAAAGCCAGCTGATTAAAGCCGTAAAAAAAATTTGTGCGGTAATTATAGGTGATACTCCCGTCGAGCGAATTGGTGGCGCCGATGCTTTTTGCAAATACCGATGCCTCATCGCGACTGGAATTTTGATCTTTTATGGCGCCGCTTTGCATAAAATGCTTCAGGTAACCGCCAAGTTGCAGGCCCGGGTCGCGCCCGTTGTTAAAATAAGCCTCGCCAAAACTTGTTTTTAAGCTGCCCAGCCCAACTTTCGCATAATTGTTATATAGATCAGAATCACGTTCCTTGGGTTGTTTCATGGCCTCAAAAGGCTTGATGTCGGTATTCAGCTCCAGGCGTTTGTCAATCGGGAAATAAGTTAACGGCGCCTTAAACGGCGTTTTGTCTTCCAGGTCAGGATTGATCCTGATCTTTACTGCATCGGCCAGCACCGGTTTGTAAGCAGTGGTTACAATAATCTCTTCGGATAGGCTGTTACCCGGCAAATTTCCCTTTTTGGTAGTATCTATTTTGACTTTTGCTGCGCCTTCTCCCAAACTTTTAGCCGCGGATTTTTGAACAGCGACTGGTTTTGCCGCAGGCTTATGCACAATCTTTGCGGGCGCTTTATGACCCTTTGCAGCGGGTTTGTGTGCGCTCTTTCTGACCTGTTTTTTTGCTTTGTGTTTAACCTGTGCGCCGGCCGGAACAAAGCATAATACTGAAAACAGGGTCAGGAGTGTAAACAGGATGTATTTCAATTTCATTTCCCTTCTCATTATTCTTTGTTCTTCTTTATATTAGTAGTATCCGGTTTCGCGGTAGTATCGGACTTCGCCTGTGGTGCTCCTCCGCCCGGCGAAAGCGCTTCAAGCTTCTGCTTCGCAGCCGGAATAATGTCATCGTTTCCTTTGTAGTTATCAATAATACTCTGCAGCGTGGCTTTTGCCTGGAAGGTATCCTTCAGGCCGACATAATCATCGGACAGCAGAATAAAAGCTTTGGTTACCCAGTAATCATAATTCGGCAGGTCTTTTACAAGCTCGAAACAGGTTTTTTGCGATTCTTTATAATGATGTTTTAAATATTGTATGCGGGCAATATTGTATTTTGCCTCTGCGGCAGCAACAGTTTTTGTATTGGCCACCGTGTAGTCAAACTCCTTCACCGCTGCCGTGGTGTCGCCTTTTTCCAGGTGGGCGTATCCTGCATACAAACCTGTTTTAAACTTATCTTCCTGCGACGATTTCTCATTTTGCCGTATAGCCGCTACATAATTCAACGCATCGTCAGGCATCGCCATTTGAGCGTAGCAAAGCAGCAGGTTGTTGATGGCAAAAGTATAGTCGGACTTGTACTCCGAGTTGGTTTCCAGCTTTTTCAAAAACGGAACCGCTTCATTATATTTCTTTTGGGCGATATACAGCTTTGACATGGCAATGAGCGATTGCTCGGTATAATCGCTGGTCCAGTCATTTAATATTACATTATAATCATTGACTGCCTCATCCGTACGGTTCAGGTTAACCAGGCTTTGCGCGCGGATAAACCTGGCGCCTTTATCATAGATCGGCTTGGTTGGGAACTTATCAAAATAAGCATTTACCGCTCCCACCGTTCCCTGCCAGTCGCCCCGCTGGTAAAGATTGTTAGCCGCCGTGTACATAATATTTTCCTGCTCGGCCTGGGAGTAATTCGCTATCGGCACCGTCGCCGCATAATTGATAAACGATTGCCCGTCGCCTTTGTCGGTATAAATCTTTTCGATCTGTTTAAGCGCCTGTTTGGCTTCATCGGTTGATGAATAATCGGCTACAACCCGTTTAAAGGATTGAATAGCCAGGTCATCGTCGCCTGCGTTATAATCGATAAGGCCGACGGTAACTAGTGCGCGCGGCACATAGCTGCTGGTAGGATACATCTGTATCATATTCAGCATGGATTGTTTTGCCTTTACGGTGTCGTTCTGTAAGTAGTACGTATAAGCGATCTCGAATGAAGCATCGTCAGCATAATCCGATTTTGGGAATTTACTCAGCACATCCTGCAGTGTGCCGATCTTGCCGCCTGGCGAGCCTTGCAATCCCTCGATCATCCCCCGTTGAAACAATGCATAATCCTGCCCCTGGCTATGCCGTTCGATAATGCGGTTATAAAACTCCAGGGCGCGGGTGTAATTCTTCAGCACAAAGTAGCTGTCGCCCAGCCGGGTGATAGCGTCGTTCACAGTGGCCGCGTCTTTTTCCTCGCCGTCTAAAAACTTTTGGAAGTAGGTGGCTGCCGTTTTATACTTTTGGCCATAAAAAGCGGCATAAGCCAACGCGTAATTGGCATAATTGTACACGCTGGTTTCAGGCGCGTCGGGCATATCCAAAAACTTTTGGAAGGTTTCAACCGATTCATCATACTTGCGCACCTCGTACATAGCCTCGGCCATCCAATAGGTGGTCAGCGTGGCAACATGGCTGTCAACCGGGTGTTTCAGGGAACGGATGAAAATACCAATAGCATTTTCAAATGCCCGTTCGTTATAAAATTCAAGCCCGCGGAAATAAGTAACCTTTTGATACGCGGCCATGGCGCTCGGGCTTTTATTGGGAATCGGCTCCAATATGTCGACCGCTTCGGCGTAGTTGTGCGAGTTGAGCAGCTCCTCGCCCAATAATGTTTTCATCTCGTCGGTACGCTTCGATGCCGGATAATTTTTTAAGTAGAGCCGGGTGGCATCCAGCGCCTGGTTATTGTAATCCAGTTCGTACGATAATTTTGCGTACTCATATAAAGCATCTTCCTGAAGCTGCTTATCAAAGCTGAGTTTGGAGGCCAGGAAATAAGCACTGCGGGCGCTCTGTTTGTCGTTCATTTTCAGAAAGACCTCGCCAAGGGTATAATCGCCGGTCTGACTGAAAACATCGTTTTGCTGCTGTAGCTTTTCCAGCTCAGTTGCTGCTTTAGGATAGTTGGCCACCTTATAAAAAGTATAACCCATCTCGTAGCTATCCTGTGTATTTTGCGTGCGACCCAGGTCCTCGTCCTCAAAACGGGTATAGTACTTCGCTGCATCAGGATATTTTGCTTTTGCGAAGTAGGAGGCTGCGATCAGCCGCAGCATTTCTTTTTCGTTTTGCTGGTGGGTATTATTGATGATCGGCACCGCATAGCTGATTACATCGTCATAGCGGTTATCCAGGAAGTAAACTGCGGTGATATAATAAGGATAGCTCGACTGATATTTTTTTGAATTTTTTAGCCTTTGAAAGTTTGCCAGCGCCAGGTGATAATCCTTGTTCATGTAGGCGATGTAAGCGAAGTAATAAGTGGCATCATCTGTAAACTGAGACCGGCGGCCCTTTACTTCGCTGAAAAGCTCCTGGGCTTTTTTGTAATCGTTAGTTTCAAAATAGGCATAGCCTTTGCGAAACTTATATTCGATATTTTCCTCGCCGTTCAGGTCATCGGCATTTATTTTATTGAACCATGCTATCGCTTCGGTAAACTGCTCGTTTTTTGAGTAGGTGCGGCCGATCTGGTAGTAAGCTAACTTTACAAAAGGGTTTTCGGGGTGTTCTTTAATGAACCGCAGGAACATGCTCTGCGCGTCATCATTTTCAAGTTCCAGTGCGCACAGGGCTTCGTAATATTGCGCGTTTTCTTTTACCAGCGAGAGGTCTGATTCAAACCTTGACTGTGTGCTTGTTTTTACCTTTGCTTGCTCCACAAGCCGAAATTGCTGTGCAGCAGCCACATATTCGCCCTTATCAAGCAGGTCTGTAGCGGCGTTGAAAGTATTGTAAACCTGGAAAGAAGGGTTTTGCTGGGCGTACAGTTTTGAGGCAAAAAACAGGAGAATGAAGAACGCGAAATATTTAAGTTTCATCATGAGGCATGAACTAACAATGGGCAAAATTACGCAAACGCTCCGGGCGTATTTAACAATAGTAATGCACAATATGTGGAGAACGTTGCTTTGTTAACGGGCAAGATTAAGCCGATGGTATAGCTGTTGAAAACTTTTGAGCATGTGGGAAATGCCTGTGAGGCGGTAAATGTTAACTTGCTGATACAATTATATGCGCCTGTTGCGTGTATGAAATATTGGCGCGCGATATAACGTTAAACACAACGATGATCAAATTGATATTCAAACAGCCAGGCCTGTTTTCGTTTGTTTGCTTACCCATACTCATTTTTTTATTGCCGGGTTTTATCCGGCCGTTTCAGCAAAATAACGATATCACGCTGCACGATGAACGCCTGGATATCATTCCGAAAGAGTTTTACATCGTCAATGTTATTGACGATCGTGATGACCGGCGCGCTGTCGCGTGGTTATTGCCCTCTAACAATACAGAAGCACAGGCGCAAACTTCGCCTTACGATTTTAACGGAGGTTTTGGCGCCATTAAACGATTTATTGAAAACAGCATATCGCAAAATACGGCGTTGCATCCGATAGTTGTTCACCTTAAAAAATTCAAGGTGGCGGAAGCGGTTGGCGTCGGAGGGCTCGCTCAAGGCAAAGCTGAGCTGGTGATGACCTTCGAACTTCAGCAGGGCGACGAAACACAACACCTGGTTGATTATACAGGCAATGCCAATTATACCCGCAGCGCGGGACCACCGCAGGATGTTGAGCCAACCCTCAGAAAAATGCTCGGCAGCAGCCTTCAATATTTTGACACCTGGATAAACAAACAGGCGGGCGGCGATATTCGCCTTGCAAAGTCCGTAAAAATTTCGTTTAGCGACTACAACAAAAAGCCTGAAGGCGATACAATTTACTATTCGGTAAACCGACCGCTTACCTGGGACGATTTTAAAGGCGGCATTCCCAAAAGCCGGTATGCCGCCGAAGTGTCGCCATCGATTGCCTATAGCGAACGGGCCGAAGTAAAGGATGGCGTTGTTCGCGTAAACCTGGAAGTAAATGCCAGCCTGCCCAAAAGCGCCTGCTGGGCCAAAGATGGCGTCCGCGACAGTTACACCCTTAACCATGAACAACGCCATTTTGACCTGGCTAAAATTGCTGCCATGCACTTGATCCAAAAAATAAAAACCGAAGAGTTGCCGGTTGGTAATTATGAAGGCCCGATTAACTTTGACTACGTTGACGCTTACCGCCAGATGGACACGCTGGAAAAAAAATACGACGATGAAACCACACATGGCCTTGACCACTTTGCCCAGGGGAAATGGAATGAAAGGATTGACAGGGAATTGAAAGAGCTGGGAGTGAAGTGATTTTTAGTCCATGGTCCATGGTTGATAGTCCATGGCAGTTTGCATTCGCCAGTGGTCGATAAATTAATGACTATCGACCATAGACTATCGTCTATCGACTGCTAACGTTCAATTTAGTAATTTGCAATGATTATTTAACTCAATCAACATCTACCACATGCGCTCCATCTACCAAAGAATAACTGAATTTAACAAAGGCCGTCTGCCTGAAATACTCCAGCGCAAGTACAAGGTAATGGCTTTAAACGTATTCGCCTTTTACCGCGGAACCTGCCATTTGTTTTATGAAGATATGTCGGCAGCGAGCCCGCTGCCCGCCTCACCGGCAACTTGGATCTGCGGCGACCTGCACCCGGAAAACTTCGGTAGTTTTAAGGGGGACGACCAGCAGGAGTATTTTGATTTGAATGATTTTGACGAGGCAATGCTCGCCCCCGCTTTGTGGGAAGTGGCGCGAATGGCAACCAGTATTTTTGTGGCGTTTGACAGTCTCGGTCTTAAAAAGACGGATGCCGAAAAAGCCGTGCGGTTGTTCCTGGATACTTACAGCAACGTTTTGGTCAAAGGAAAGTCGCTATCCATCGATCCGCGAACAGCGCGCGGCGTTGTGTATGATTTTTTAAATGCAGTAAAAAAAAGGAAGCAAAAGGAATTGCTGAGACGGCTGGCCGTGCCAAAGAAAGAAAAATTTGTTAAGCTGGTGATTGATGACCGGCACTTGCAACTTGATGAAGGATTAAAAAAAGAGTTGGTTAGTTTTCTCAGTGCCCTTATCGGGAAAGGGGAGGTGTTAAGCCCCGATCATAAAGTGCTGGATGTCGTATTCAGGCTGGCAGGAACCGGCAGCCTGGGCGTGAAAAGGTATTTATTTCTGTTAAAAAGAACAGACATCAAGGGCAAATATTTGTTCCTGGATATGAAACAGGCCATGCCTTCCTCGCTCAAGCCATACGTCACCATAAAACAGCCGGGATTCAACTCTGAGGCGAACCGGGTTATTATCATACAGCAGCGGATGCAAAATGTAGCGCCGGCATTATTAAGCAGTGTAATTTTTAAAAATGAGCCCTTTGTTTTGAAACAAATGCAGCCCATTGCCGATAAGATCAATTTTGAGGCCTTAAAGGAAAATTTAGATGCAATTGAAAAAGTTGTGGCAGACATGGCCGTGCTGACGGCGTCGGCCCAGCTGCGCAGCGGCGGCAGGCAAGGTTCGGCCATAGCGGATGAACTGGTAGCATTTGGCGCTGAGAAACAATGGCATAAGCCAATTCTTAATTATGGTGTGCAATATGCGGTGCTGGCAAAAAAAGATTATGACGAATTTGCAGCGGGGATGGCCGATGGAATTTACCGGTGATAAGGGCTTTTATTAGTGATTTGACAAAGATTGGTCAGCCATTTATTGCCTAACGAAACACGTAATAATTACGCTTGCAGTAATAACATGCATATTTGCGGAGTGGCAGCCAAAAAAGAAAAGTTTTTACAAAAAGGCTCCTATGCAGACGCTCATCAAATTCGTGTTTGCATTTTTTGCAATAGTAAATCTTTTTTACATCAACCGTTGCGTTATCATCGATGCCCAGGGTCGAACCCATCTTCGGCCGTTTAATTGTGTAATAGTATGCTGATTGAAAACCTGTAGTTACAGAAATTTCGAAATAAAATCAGGCATTTAGATCGGTTCCACTATGAGATAACGGTCGCCATGGTAACCTTACCCCATTTACTTAACACCTTGCTGCGCGCTGGAGCCTGATAAGAAAAATACAATAGTTGCTAAGCCGTATTAAATGTCTTATTTAGTGCCACTCGTAAAATTTGTGATTGCACTTGTAGCATGCATATTTTCTGACGGGAAGCCAAAAAAGAAATTTTTTAACGAAAAACCCCCGGTGCACTCTTTCATTCGCCGTGCCTTTACATTTCGGGCAGGTATGTACCTTTTTATGAACTTTAGCTAAACTACTATCGCCATTTAATGAAACCACCATATGCCAACCTTGAATGTTAAAAACAGCCCCAAACCTCTAAACAAATATAATAAAATAATTTCCGGGTTATTGTACAAATTATTAGATAAATGTTAATAACTACTCTTATTTTTAATAAGTTGACCAAGAAATTACCTGCGGATTACGTTTTTCGTCAAAAAGCTTCACCCAGCGCCAGGTTAATATCTGAATATCCTTTACTGACACCATAATCGATGCAAATATTGGTGCCCGACTTCTTGTTGAATTTTATACGCAATCCGGCCCCGCCGGCTGGGTTCACATAGGTAAATTGGTGGTTGTTTGGCTGACTGGTCGAATTTACATTTGCAAAAACAACAAAACCTAATAACCCGTTAACCGTAATATCCCGGCGGTATTCCGTTTCAAAGTAGGCTAAGGCTTCGCCGCGGTAACGGTTTTGTTGTATTCCGCGCCCCGATCGCTGGTAAGGGTCCATCCCGATGCCGGGCAGATTTAAGTAAGGTGTGCCTGTACCTAATGTAGTCCAGTAGTAGGCCCAGAAGGCCAATTGGTTTTTAAGGCTCAGGTTAGTTAGTGAAACGTACTTTCGCAAATCGATATAAACCGATTGACTGTTGTTATCGCTCCCGAAAACGTGGGTATTGTCGCGATAGATGATATTGGTATACCCGCCAGGTATCGGGTTAAAAACATTCTGGCGCGAATCGTACAATAAATTAAACGTAATGCCCGAACTGAATGAGTTAGAATTTTGGGCGGTGCCATATGAATACCCTGTAAATTCAGCAAGTGAAACGGGGCCGTTGGTATTGATATTAATGTAATAATCGGCATCGTAGCCAATGCCGGCATATAAATAAGGCGTAATGCGCTTTAAAAAGGCCTGGTAAAACCGGATATAATCATAATTGACCAATAAGCTCTGATTTTCTGACTGGCCCCCGCCAAGGCCCCACGTTGCTTCCGGGTAAACCAAAAACCGGGTGTCGCCCTGTATATTCCAGGTATTATTTTCAAGCCAGACGCTCGAATGGATAGGCAGGCCGTATCTGCCTTTAAGGTTAAAATAGGGTGCAAAGGTTACTCCCGAAAGATAAGTTGTATTGCGGGGTCCGAGATAAAACCCGGCTGTGGTAGACGTAACTAAAACTGTGCTGGCCCCCGGGACGTTGGTGGATAGCGGTAAAATAGAAAAATATATTTGCTTCTGTTCATTTTTGGGGTATCGGCGGGGGCCTATCTTAAATAACTTCCGGCCAATATCCAGCAAATCTTTTTGCTGCGTAGTGTCGATATTAACATTTGTGGTGTCAACCGGGGTTTGAGCCCTGAGTAAAAACGGAAGAGCGATAAGGAGCAGAACGGGCAATATTTTATTCATCAATATTAAAAGCAGAAATCTGGTCTTTTGTTTCAAATGCCTGCGTGCAGGCTTATTGCCGACACGATCAAAACGCCTCGCCAAGCCCCAATATGACGGTGGAAAAGGCTTCGCTCACGCCATAATCGATGCAAATATTGGTATCTGATTTTTTATTGAACTTGATGCGTAAGCCGGTACCTGCGGCCGGGTTCCAATAGTCGAAGTGGTTGCTTTGTTGCTGGGCTGCTGAGTTTATATTGGCGAAAAGGACAAAGCCCAGCAACCCGTTCTGCGTAATATCGCGGCGGTATTCAGTTTCGAAATAGATGAGACGCTTGCCTCTATACCGGTTTTGCTCGATACCTCTGCCCGACCGGTTGTAAGGGTCCATCCCGATGGTTGGCAACTCCAGGTAAGGCGCGGCGGTGCCCAGAACCGTCCAGTAATAGGCCCAGAAAGCGAGGATGTTTTTCGGGCCTCCACCTGTAAGCGACACGTATTTTCGAAAATCAGCATAGATCGACTGCCAGGGTTCATTAGTGCCAAGTATTTCGGCATTGTACCGGTAAATAAAGTTGGCATATACACCAGGGATAGGATTTAAAGAGTTTTTGCGCGTATCATAAAGCAAAACAAGGCTCGGGCCGGATGAAAACGAATTTTTATCTGTGGATGTACCAAATTGGTAATGCGTAAAGTTTGCAATGTTGCTGGTAATGTTGCTATTGTCATTGTTTTCAATGTCAATATAATAGTCGAGATTATAGCCTATCCCGGCAAAAAAGTATGACGTGATCTTTTTCAGCACCGCCTGGTAAAACCGGACGTAATTATAGTCAACCAATATCCTGTCGCCTTGCGGCTGGCCGCCGCCCAGGCCCCAGGTATATTGCGGGTAAACCAAAACCCGGGTATCGCCTTCGATCAGCCAATTATTATTGTTTAACCAGATATTCGATCGTATGGGTAATCCGTACCTGCCTTTTAGGTTGAAATAGGGCGTAAAACTCACACTGGAGATGTATGTGGTTGACCTGTCGCCCAAATAAAACCCTGCGGTCGTCGACGTAAAAATGGCAGTTCCACCACCAGGGATCGCTGTGGAAACGGGCAAAATCGAAAAGTAGATCCTCTTTTTTTCTGTAGAAGTGGGCCTCGGTTTCACGTTAAAAAGCGACCTCGCGACATCGATGATATCTTTTTTGCCCGCGGTATCAAAATTTAGATGGGTTTTATCGAGCGGGCTTTGGGCAAAAAGCAGGAACGGCAAAAAGCCGAAGACCAGCGCCACACAAACTTTCACCATCGCGTTCATAGAACATAAAACTATGTGGCGAGTTTGAAGATGAGATGAAAAAATGGCTAAGCTGAAAGAAAACGATGACGTTATTGCCGGTTGGTGCTAATCTTTTAAAAATTTTAGCACGGCGTCACCAAATTCTGGCGTACGGATAGCCGTATTATGGTTACCCGGAACATAAACGAGGCCGGATTTGGGTATCAGTTTATTTAAACCGGTTTCGGAACCGTTTTCCTTGTCTTCGGTCCCGCGAATGATCAAAACCGGGATTTTTACTGCAGCCAGTTCTGCGGGGCTGGTGGAGGGCTGGTATTTTTGCTGTAGTGCAAGCGCCAGCTCATCAAAATGCTGGCTGTGAATGTATTTCATCATGTCATCCACATCATGCAGCGTAGTATCGCCCATCAAAGCGCGGTAAGCGTGTACACGGCGCGGCCAGTCGGGATTGGTATAAGCATCGCCCATGCCGCCCATAACCGCTTTATGCAGGCGCTTGTCCAATACCAAAAGCCTTGAAGTGATAATAGAGCCGCGCGAGTAACCCACGGCATTATACTGTTTTATATTTAGAAAGCTAATCAGGCCCATGATATCTTTGGCCTCGGCATCGTTTGCATAGGCTGCATCGGTATGCGGTTTATCGGAACGGCCGTTGCCGCGCTGATCTATCAATATTACCTGGTATCCCGCATTCAGCAGGTCGTTATAAACGGCACAGGTTTTCCATCCCTGCCCGGTGCCCGAAAACCCATGAACCAATATTACAGGGTAGCCGCTGCCTTTTACCTCGTAATAGATCTTTGTGCTGTCAAACGATGTAAAATAGTTGCCTTGTGTTTCGGTTTGAGAAAATGAACGCAAACTTATAAACACCAGGGTGCTTAAAATTGCTAAACAGGCGATTTGTTTTTTCATGAATTCATTGTTTGATGATTTTCTTCAAATCAGCAACTATTTCGCTGGTTAATATTACGGAACCGGCCTGCTGCAGGTGGTACTGATCAATGAACAAGCTGTCGGTAAAAATAGTGGGATTGTAGTAATTTAAATAGATACCGCCCTTCCCTTCAACAATCGACTTGCAGCTATCAAAATGGCCTGATATGATTTGTTTGGATCGATCCGTGTTCGTGTAAGACTTTTTTATAGGAACCTGTACAAATATCAATTTGATCTTTTGTTCATTCAGAAAAGTGCTTAAAGAATCCAGCGCCTTGTAGTTGAGTGGCGTGTACTTAGTTGGGAATATATCATGTTCGTTCCACTTCTCGCTATTTGTATTTCTCAGCTTATCGCTTAATGACGCGCCCCCCCAATTATCAAGAGACAGGGGGTAGGTATTAAATTTTCTGCGGATGACCTGGTGTATGGAGTTATAATTCTTAAAGTAGAAAAGCTCCGGAAAATCGTCTTTTATAAAACTATTGGCGTTGATATAATTTAAATACGAGTTATTTGGAGGCGAGACAAAATCAGGGAACGAAGAACATATAACGACATATTTTGGTTGATTTGTTTTTACCAAACTGTTTAACAGCCTGTTCATATCGGCCATTTGCAGGCCCCAGGATGCAAAATTATAATAAGGTAATTTAAAATTTTGGACCATACTATCCGAATTCAATTCATATAAGGTTATGGACGAGCCCATTGCCAACAGCTTTATATTTTTAACTTGATGTTTTTGAACTGCCAGCATTTTTAAATCAAAAAGTGTTGAATCTGTAACGATCGGGGCAAAGCCCAAACGAAACAGCACCTCGAAAAAAACGAATACCGGCATGATAAACAGCAGTAGTTTCAGCAGGAACCTGTTTATTGGTTTTTTCATTTCAGCTTAAAATTTGAAATAAATAAAATCAGTAATTGTGGGCGGACTAAAAAAAAGTATCATAAATATCAAACCAAAATAAATCAAAGCCCGAACCGGAAACCTTTTGATAACATCGATTTGCAAAGCATGCTGTTTATCCTGCTGCAGCCACTCTGCACATAACATCATAACTATAGCGGTCAACGTTGCTATTGTATTCACTTTTTCGGTTATAGTAAAACGGTAGAGTATCGACCGGGAAAATAGTTTACTGTAATAATCAAAAGCCCGCGCGAGGTTATCAGCCCGAAAAATAATAAAAGTGAGCATTAACAGCATAAACGTTGCGACCATGCTTATAAAAGCGCTCAATGAAAATCGCCCGCCGTTTATGCGGCTATTCTTTTTATTTCTATTAATAGTGCCGCGCAATATGGATGGGATATAAAAGCAGCCATGCAAAAAACCGAATGTAATAAAGGTCCAGTTTGCGCCGTGCCAGATGCCAATGGCCGTAAAATTTATTAAAATGGCCAATATCAGCCCGGCTTTTCCATAATCCCTGAAATAGATGCTTAATGGCGTAAACACATAATCCGTTAACCAGCTGGTTAGGGAGATGTGCCACCTCCGCCAAAAATCTGGTATGCTTTGGGCGAAAAAAGGGAAATTAAAATTCCTGGTAATTCTGAATCCCAGCAGGCTGGCAATCCCGATGGCCATATCCGAATACCCGGAAAAATCGGCATAAAGCTGGATGGTAAAAAGAAAAACAGCAAAAAGGAGGGAACTGGCCGGTAAAAATTTATAGTGTTCAAAAATGGGATTGGTAAGTGCGGCGCAATTATCGGCAATTACAATTTTTTTAAATAAGCCCCACAAAACCTGGCGCATCCCGTCCGATGCCTGGCTGTAATCAAATACCCGTTTCTTTTCTAACTGTGGTATCAGCGTTTTGGGCCGGTCAATTGGTCCCGAAAGCAGGCATGGAAAAAAAGACACATAAGAATAGAATACCACCCAATCCGTAGTGGGCTTAATTTTTTCGCTCTTAATATCTAATAAATAACTCAGTGATCTGAAGGTGTAAAAACTTATCCCCAGCGGCAGGATAATATTAAGTGTATGAATGTCTGATTGGATGTGAAAAACCCTGAAAGCATTGACAAGGGATACAACAAAAAAATTGAAATATTTAAAAAAGAGCAAGCTGCCCAAGCCAATGCACAAACCTATCCAAAGTAAAAAGCCGCGGTATTTTTCATTTTTGCTTTTGGCGATCCAGATGGCTAAAAAAAAATTTAGCGTCGAACTGCTTGCGAGCAGGAAAAGAAAACGCCAGTCCCACCAGGCATAAAAAATATAGCTACCCGTTAAAATTAAAACGTTTTGAAGTTTAAGGTTTCCGCCCAAAACATACCAGTACAAAATAAAAAACACCGCGATAAAAAAAACGAAGGTGACCGAGGTGAAAAGCATCTGCTTGTTTATTTTGAGTTGAGCAATTCAATTATGCCGTACGAAACATTTAAAAAGGCAACTTTTCGGTTATTAAACAATACTGCAGGCTTTGGTTCGGCTATTAAAAAAGCGCCGGCATTAACAAGCCGGTCTATCTCCACATTGATGTCGTCTACCTCAAAACATAGGTGATAATAGGTGATATTTTTTTTTAACAGCGTTTCAACAGGTTTGCCCGATATTAATTCTATGCGGGTACCATCTGCCAGGGTCAATAAAGCTAATTCGGCATTTTGTTCCTTATCAAAAACCGTCGGGCTCCTTTCAATAACCTGGTGGATCGTAGAAATATTTACAATCTCTTCATCGATATTTTTGCACGCAACGCCGACATGATGAAATTTCATAGGATATCAGTTTAGCTTTAAACTTACAGAATTAACCATTTCGCCCACATTGTTCCAGCTTTGAATTTCTTTTGACGTAAACCGGATCTTAAATTGTTTTTCAATAGCAACAACCAATTGGATGTGATTTAGCGAGTCCCAGTCTTCAACATCATTGGCTGTAGTTTCATAAGTCAGTACGATATTTTCATCGTCGAGTACATCGATAAAAATCGCATTCACTTTTTTCAATATTTCGTTTTTATCCATAATTCCATATAAGTTGTTAAGAGTTTTACCACAAAGAACACAAAGAAGGCGCAAAGAACACAAAGAAAAAAATTGGCAAACTATTAAAGCTTTGTGGCCTTTGTGTCTTTTACTTTGTGTTCTTTGTGGTAAAATGTAATTTGCTTTTTTAACATGATTCAGCGCGAGATTTTTTTCAAAAATGCATCATATAACACAGCTATTTTATATTTTTCGGCTCTTTCAGCAGAAACATCTTCAGACAGAAAAGACCTCTCAGACGCTATTTGAAAGCCGGCAGACCTTACGATATCCAGTATTTCGTCAACATTGTTAAAAAGGTAAATATGGTCAATAGCCGGTGCATTTGTTGGCGTAGTAAAAAACAAAACGCCATCATCGCTCAGCAGATCGTTTAATTTTAACAATAGCCCTAAGGGGTCTTCAACATGTTCCAGCACCTCGCCAAGCGTGATGAAATCATATTTTTCGCCGTTATTGAAATCAAAAATGTCCCTTAAATTATATTCGACGCGGTTGTCGTTTATAAGGTTTTTCGCAAATTGGATGGAGGTTTCACTAATATCTACAACGGTGAATGAAGTTTTACTATCCAGGATATCTAATGCCCTGGAAAGATAAAGTCCATGCCCCACGCCAACTTCAAGGTAGCTTTTAGTTGTATTTACATACTGCGGTAAAGTGTCTGTAAAAAAGGTAAGCGTTTGATAGTGGTGCTTAAATAAAAATTGGGATAGCAGTAAGCCGTGCATGTAATATTCCATGACCACGGGGCTGGCGTACACCCGCTTATTCACTTCCTCAAAGGTGGTGCTGGTATATTTCCCGGTGCGCAAAAATTCGACGGTTTCACTGGTCACGTCGGCTAACATTTGCAGGTAGCAATCTATCGCATAATCTAATGTTTTGTTTTCGAGCTGTAAGACGCGGAGATATTTTTTAAAAAAAACATCAGCTAACTCATCATATCGTTCGTCAAAAAACGTCCTATTCTTTTTGAGTTTTTTGCTATGGATAGGGCTTAAAACTTCAATCCTTTTACAGATATAATTGATATGCTCATTCATCACTTTTCTTGATATGGCTTTTTTTAGATTGATATTCAGCCGGATTTAATATCCAAAAAGCGCCCTCTTCACGAAAACCAAGATCACGGTAGTGGTTTTTTACGATCCCGTTTTTTGGAGTTACCAGGTATTCGCCTTTTAAAGATTTAAATCCATTGGTTTTAGCGAAAAAAGTGACTGTATTCAATACGAAATTTTCCATCCCCCGTTTTAAAACCCTGCAACTCATCAGCCAGGTGTCTATAAATAGGGTTTCGCTGTTTTCTTTATGCAGAATTACCACACAGATCAGCCCGTTGTCGCCGAATTTATCCTTTAATGTAAAAGTGAAATTATAATGATCGGCCGATGATGCCAGCATTTCAATGTCAGCTTCTGTATAACGCACAGTTCTTAAATTGAACTGATTTGACCTTTGTGAAAGCTGGGCAACCCTCGGCGCATTAAATCGATTAAAAGGCTCTATATGGCAAATCATGTCCAGGCTTTCTAAAAAGGCGTATTCATCAACGTACTCATGTTTTCCTGCATTTCGCTCAACCTCCACCTGGTATTGCTTTGTTCTTTCCGTATCTTCATTTGAAAAAGAAGCAGTTTCAAATAAATTCAGCGTGTACAAATATTCCAGGTAATCTGCCGGGTCTTCCGGTAAGTCCGGGATAGTTAGCTCCGGAATATGTTCGCCAACCATGCTTCGTTCAAAAGGATTATCATCTAAATAAACCATCGAATCAAAACCTATATGAAGCGTGTTTTGGATTTGCCTGATATTGCTTACCTTATTTTCCCAATTGGCTACAAACACTGATATATCATCCATACGGAGCACCATGTCCGGATGTTTTTCAAAAGGTTCTTTAGCAACGGATTCGGTATTTTTGCTGCATACAGCCAGGACAATGCCCCGGTTTTTCAGTTTTTTTATCCAGTACTGCAATTCCGTATAAGCCTTTCCAATCCCTAATGTACCAAGCTGAATATGTTCCAGCCCATCATCGCCAATTACACCGCCCCATATCGTGTTGTCGAGGTCAAAAACCAGGCATTTTTTAAATTTGCCGTACAGGGCGCCAATAAGTTCAACCGTTCTTAAAGCAATGGCCGGTAAAACATCGATACTTAAAACCATTTCTGTATTGATGTACATTGCAGGCCGGAAAATGGTTGCTTTACCGATGTTATTTTGAATAGAAGAAAGGTCGCAAATGTAAAACCCCGGTAGTTTTTCGGCATACAGCATCAATTCGTAGTTAAGCTTACGAACCTGAAAAATGAACGAGGACGCGATCTTATTGGCATAATTACCAAATATGGCATCATCTATTTCAGCATAATTGTAGTAAATGATCTTTGAATTTAGTTTGGCATTGACAGCCGTTCGCAAACTTTCGATAAGCTGTAATTCATTTTGCGCTAAGCTGCTATATTCTTCGGGTTTTAGCTTGTTGTATTTTTGCAGCAGCCGGTGTGAAGATTGAAATATCACGACTACTTCCGGGTTAAATTGGTAAAACTCTGAAGCCGGATCGAAAATTTGCCATTCTACCTGGTCAAAATCAGCTTCCCAAATTTGCAGATCAAATCCCAGATCAAACCCTGCCCCCCTCAGCGCAACCGAAAGAAATTGTGTTGCAGTGTCCCCCAGTAAGGCAATTTTTACCGGCTTTAAATTTGAAAAGTCGTTTTTTAAGTTTTTCCTTAATTGGGAAAATGCTTTCATTCTTCTTTATAGCTAAACTATGGAAGATTTAACCACAGAGAACGCAAAGGAAGACACGGAGGTCGCAAAGCTTTAATGGTTTGTTAGCCTTATTTTCTCTGTGTTCTTTGCACCTTCTCAGCGTTCGTCGCGGTTGAAATTAAGCACAATTTCCCAACGGCCTTTTGGTTGAAATCCTATAATAACTCAATCAACAATTCAACTCACACGATAGCTATCGGGTCAACCTGATCAACTAACCCTACTCATCCTTCATATACTTGTCAATACCCGCTGCGGGTTGCCAGGTGTTTTGCGGTTCGTAATAATGCCACAGCAATGCGGATATTTTTCGTATAAAAACATCGGCCTCATTATCCTGGGTCCAGCGCTGGTCCTTGTTATTGTTGGTGATGACGCAAAATACATAATCGCCATGCGGGGCATTTACCAGCACCGTTTCCGACCGGTAATCATCCAGTGAGCCTTGTTTGGAAATGGTGTGGATATTTGGAGGAATTTGCGACAAGGCGGTATTGTCCCAAAATATACGGCCCATGTTGCGGATCATCCTTTCACTGGCCGCCGGGCTAACGGCCTGGCCGTTTTCAATCATCGTAAATATGCGGCACATTTCGTAAGGCGTGGTAACACCCCAGCCATATTTTTTGTGCATCTCATCCCTGCCGGTTGCACGCGAATTATCGCGGTAAACTTTAAAACCGTTGGTAGCGAGCCAGTTATTAATATAGTCGGTACCAACCAGTTTTTGCAGCCAAAGGCTGGCGGTGTTATCGCTCATTGTGATCATCAGCATGGCAACTTTGCTTACTTCGATAGTGTCCCCGTCCTTAAACGATCCTAAAATATCCTCGCCCTTGTATAACAGCGAATCCCTGTAAACTATTTTCTGGTTATACTGAATCTCTCCCTTCTCAATCTTATCCATTAAGCCGCACTGAATGCTCACTTTTACCATGCTCGCGGTAGGGAAGAGGGTATCCGCATTAATCGCTGCAGTTTTGCCCGTTTTCAGGTTTTGCACGTAAATGCCAACCTGCCCGTTAAAGCCTTTGATGGCGTCCTGTAAGGCCGAAGTTAGTGTGGCATCGGTTTGCGCAAAGCCGGCTGAGCTTATAAATAAAACCAGGGCTAATAATTTATATTTCATAATTGGAGGGTTTGATAGGTCTAAGGTATAAAAATTGTCTGAACCATGATTTTTAGGATTAAAGGATTAACATGATGGTTGGAGGATTTCAATTAACCGCAATCGACAAATCCTATAATCTTTTAATCCTAAAAATCATGGTTCAGACACATAACCGGACATTCATTGTATCAAAACCGGACAATATTCAATCGTAAATTCAATATAAAATATTAATAACCAGTACAATAGCTATTTGGCATTTTCTTGGTCGTTACCAAGACTTACGAAGTTTTCTAAACTTCGTAAGTCTGCCATAGCAGTGTGCCTGGCACTAATGAACTAATGAACTAATGAACCAATAAACTACCATGATACGCAACTACATCAAAACCGCATACCGGAGCCTTGTAAAAAACAAAGGCTTCACCATTTTAAATGTCCTTGGCTTGTCTTTGGGGCTGGCCAGCTGCCTGCTGATCATATTTTACGTTGTTGATGAACTAAGCTACGACCGCTACAATACCAAAGCCGACCGCATTTACCGCGTAAATGAAGACCTGAAGCTTGGCGAAAATAATGTGCTCTACGCTGTGTGCATGCCGCCTTTGGCGCAAACCCTTAAAAGCGAATTCCCTTATGTTGAAAATACAGTACGGCTAAAAAATGCCGGTTCGCACCACGTTAAAAAAGGGACGGAAACCATTCTTGAAAATAATATGGCTTTTGCCGATCCTTCGTTGTTCGACGTATTTACGTTGCCGATGATCAGCGGCAGCCCCCAAACGGCACTTGCCGAGCCTAACAGCGTAGTGCTAACCGAATCGACTGCAAAAAAATACTTTACCAGCACCAATGTTGTAGGCAAAACGTTAACATTTGACAATCAAAATGCTTACAAGATCACCGGCGTAATAAAAGATATACCCCGGACTTCTCATTTTAATTTTGATTTCTTCATTTCCATGTCTACGTTTCCGGATAGCCGGTCGGACGAATGGTTAAGAAGTGACTATAATACCTATGTTTTATTTAAGAGCGCCGCCGATCATAAAAAACTCGAGGCCGCGTTGCCTGCTTTCCTTAACAAATACAGCGGGCAGCAAATGCAGTCGCAATTGAAAATGAATACTGCGGCGTTCGAAAAAAGCGGGAGCTATTTCAGGCTGAACTTAACCGCGTTAACGGATATTCACCTTAAATCAAACCGCACCGGCGAGTTGGGGCCAAATAGCACCATTCAATATGTTTACATTTTTTCGGCAATTGCTATTTTTATCTTATTAATTGCCTGTGTTAACTTCATGAACCTTTCCACGGCCCGGTCGTCAAACCGCGCCCGCGAGGTTGGCGTGCGCAAGGTGCTTGGCTCGCCACGAAAATACCTGGTGTTCCAGTTTCTTACCGAATCCATTTTAATTACGCTTGTCGCTACGGTAATCGCTTTTGTTGCTGCTTCGGCATTACTGCCCGCATTTAACCAGTTATCAGGCAAAAACATGGTTATTAATGGGCAAATGCTCAGCTGGCTGATTCCGGCGTTGCTATGCATTATATTACTTGTTGGCTCGCTGGCCGGCGCGTACCCGGCTTTATTTCTTTCCGGGTTTCAGCCGATTAATGTACTGAAAGGTAAATTGTCGGCCGGGTTTAAGGGCGGTGGGTTGAGAAGTTTCCTGGTGGTGATGCAGTTTTCTATATCAATTTTCCTCATTGTAGGCACTTTGGTTATTCACAACCAGCTTAATTTTATTCAAAACAAAGATCTCGGCTACAACCGTAGCCAGGTGCTCATTATTCAAAATTCATTCGAACTGGGCAACCAGGCGCAAACCTTTAAACAGGAGGTAAAACAAATACCCGGCGTTGACGATGCTACGCTTACCGGCTATTTGCCAACTGCCAACCAGAAAAATACCAGCATATTTTTTAAAGATGCTTCCTTCGATCAGAAAAAAGCACTGTTCCCCCAAACCTGGGAAGTTGATGCAGACTATATAAAAACGCTGGACATGAAAATGGCCGCGGGCCGAAGCTTTTCGAGCGAGATGCTGACGGACTCATCGGCTATTATCATTAACGAAGCAGCCGCCAAATTTTTAGGCCTTGACGATCCCTTAAACAAACCCTTGTACCGCTCAAACGGTGGCGAACAGGTGGTGTCAAACTCCAAAGAATACCACATTATCGGGGTAGTTAAGGACTTTAATTTTGCCTCGCTGCGCGATGTGGTAAGTCCGATGGTTTTGGTAATGGGCCACAATAACGGTGCTTTAAGTATCCGGATGAACGCGAAGAATATCCCGGTCCTGCTATCGCAGATAAGGGATAAATGGAGCGGATTGTCAAACGTCCAGATGAATTTTTCGTTTATGGACCAGGATTTTGAAGCGATATACAAGGCCGAGCAGCGTGCGGGCGCTGTATCCATTGTGTTTACTTCCCTGGCATTGATAATAGCCTGCCTTGGCCTGTTTGGTTTGGCGGCTTATGCTGCCGAGCAGCGTACCAAAGAGATCGGTATCCGCAAGGTTTTGGGTGCAAGTGTATCGGCCATTACCACTATGCTATCGTTTGATTTTATAAAGCTGGTATTTATTGCGATACTTATCGCACTGCCTGCCGGATGGTATTTAATGAACAAGTGGCTGCAGGATTTTGCCTATCGCGTAAATATACAATGGTGGGAACTGGCGTTGGCAGGTTTTATGGCGATACTGATTGCAATTATTACCATAGGTTTTCAATCAGTAAAAGCCGCGTTATCAAACCCGGTGGAGAGTTTGAGAAGTGAATGATTGTCTGAACCGTTGATTAAGCTGATTAAGATGATTTTATTGATGGCAGTTCTCAGCGAAATCAGCCCAATCAGCTTAATCAACGGTTCTGACAATGAACTAATGAACCAGTGAACAAATGACCAACCATGATACGAAACTACATCAAAACTGCTTACCGAAGCCTTTCAAAAAATAAAGGCTTTACCTTATTAAACGTTTTGGGATTGTCCGTCGGCCTGGCAACCTGCCTGCTGATCGTTTTTTATGTTAGCGATGAACTGGGTTACGATCATTTCAATAAAAATTTCGACCGCATTTACCGGGTAGACGAGGATGTAAAATACAACGGCGACCTGTCACAGGATGCGGTTTGCCCGGCACCGCTGGCGGCTACGCTGGCAGGTCAATTTCCTGAAATTGAGAGCACTGTCCGCTTCCGCCAGGCCGGCAGTTTCCAGGTTAAAAAGGGAACGCAGAATATTCACGAAGATTATGTCACCTACTGCGATAATTCGATATTTAAGGTGTTTACCCTGCCTGTTGTTTATGGAGACAACCACGCCGCTTTGACTGAACCAAACGAGGTGGTTTTAACGGAAAGCATGGCCAAAAAATATTTTAACCGGGAGAATGTAGTGGGACAAACACTCGTATTCAATGATGACAAACCGTTTAAAATAACTGCAGTTATCAAAGATATCCCCATGCAATCCCACTTCCGCTTCGATTTTTTTATTTCGATGCCTACGTTAAGTGAGAGCAGGGAAAATACGTGGCTAAGCAGTAATTTTCAAACCTACCTGTTGTTAAAGCCTGGCGCCGGCCCGGCAAAAATAGCGGCAGCATTGCCAAAAATAGTTCACGATTACGTGGGCTCTCAATTGCAGGCCGCGTTGCATACCAGTATCGAAAAGTTCGAAAAAAGCGGCAACCGTTTTAGTTTCTCGCTGATGCCCCTCGCCTATATTCACTTGCGGTCCAACAAAATTGCCGAAATGGGGCAAAACGGTAACATCCAGTACGTATACATTTTCTCAGCTGTCGCCCTGTTTATTTTGCTGATCGCCTGTGTTAATTTTATCAATTTATCTACTGCCCGCTCTGCAGGCCGTGCCCGCGAAGTGGGTGTACGCAAGGTGCTGGGCTCACCCCGCAAATACCTGGTTTACCAGTTTTTAACCGAAGCGATAATCGTTGCCTTTATTGCTGCATTGATCGCGGTATTTGCAGCATATCTGTTGCTGCCACTGTTTAACCAGGTCTCCGGCAAACAACTGACCGTTACACCACATGTATTGTTCATATTGTGCCCTGTTTTATTGGCAGTTGTTTTTATCATCGGGTGCCTTGCTGGCGCCTATCCGGCCCTGTACCTTTCCGCGTTCCAGCCTGTCCAGGTGCTTAAAGGCAAACTTGCCGGGGGCTTTCGCAATAGCTATTTACGCAGTTTCCTGGTTGTTTTCCAGTTTGCCATATCCATATTCCTGATTATCGGTACGCTGGTGATCTATAACCAGTTAAAATATATTCAAAATAAAAACCTTGGCTACAATCGTGACCAGGTATTATCGGTTTACAACGTATCAGCGCTTGGTGATCGGGCACGGGTACTAAAACAGGAAGTAAAGCAATTGGCCGGCGTTCGCAATGCAACGCTAACCGGCTACACCCCTGTAAACGGCTGGCGTAATAACGGATCAGTTTTTAAAGATCATAGTATGAATGCGCAGCAGGGCACCCTTACGCAGCTTTGGGATGTGGACCCGGATTATATACCAACACTTGGGATGACGCTCTTATCGGGCCGGAATTTTTCAGAGAAAATGGCGACCGATTCAACAGCAATGATCGTGAATGAATCGGCAGCGCGTTTGTTGGGGCTCCGGGATCCGCTTAACCAACCTTTGTACCGCCCGCAGGACGATTTTGGCAAGCAATTTAAATCGTACCATGTAATCGGGGTGCTCAGGGATTTTAATTTTAGCTCGCTCAGGGATAATATCGGCCCGCTGATACTGAGATATGAGCCAAACAACGCCGATTTAACTGTAAAGCTCAGCAGCGATAACCCGAAGCCGGTAATCGAGCAGATCAGGGCCATCTGGAACCAGCTGTCGCCCAAACAGCAGTTCAGCTATGCCTTTCTGAACGAGGATTTTAACAACCTTTATTCCTCGGAGCAGCGCATGGGCAAACTATCAATAGTATTTACTTCGCTAGCCATTATTATCGCCTGCCTGGGTTTATTCGGCCTGGCCGCTTACGCGGCGGAGCAGCGCACCAAGGAAATTGGCATCCGCAAAGTTTTGGGCGCGCAGGTATCTGGCATTGTAAGCATGCTTTCGTTCGACTTTATAAAGTTGGTTATCATTGCTATAATTGTTGCCACACCGGCAGCCTGGTGGGTAATGCAAAATCTGTTTTTACAAGGCTTTGCCTATCGAACAGCTATTCATTGGTACATACTGGCGCTGGCAGGCATTGTCGCAATTGTCATCGCTTTTGCAACGGTAAGCTATCAATCCATAAAAGCGGCAATGAGTAACCCGGTAAGCAGTTTGAAAAGCGAGTGAGAGTTGGCAGAGTGCAGTTGGCAGTAGCAGTTGCCAATTAAAAAAGCGCTAATACTAATGAACTAATGAACCAGTGAACTAATGAACCGATACCCATGATAAAAAACTATATCACTACCGCATTCAGAAGCCTTAGCCGGAATAAGGTTTTATCGTTCGTAAATATTGCCGGCTTAAGCATCGGCCTTGCCTGCGCCATGCTGATCATGCTTTTTGTGAATGATGAATTTAGCTACGATAAATTCCAGGTAAAGGGCAAACAATTGTTCAGGCTGGTGAACGTTTATACCGACTCTTCGGGTAACAAATACCCGCGCGGTATCACCGGGGTTCCCCAGGGGCCTGATTTTGCCGCCGACATCCCCGGAATTGAAAATTATTGCAGGCTTAACGGCTGGGATATGACCACCAAAGCCGGGAACACTGCGCTGCAGGCAAAAGTGCTGTTTACTGATCCTTCCTTTTTTAAGCTATTCTCGTTTCCGGTGATATCAGGCGCTTCGAATAACCTGCTGGAGAGCCGTAATTCGGTTGTATTATCGGATAAACAGGCGGTGAAAAGTTTCGGTACCACGAATGTCATCGGAAAAACGGTGGAGATACAGGTCGACGATAAGTTGGAGCCATTTTTGGTAACGGGCGTGGTTAAAAGTGCGCCCATCAATTCAACCATTCAATTTGATATGCTTATTCCGTTCGAGCGAAGTTTGCCCACCGACGCCAAGGGACGCAACAGCGAAATGAACGACTGGAACAGCACCTTTTTAAACACTTTTTTTCTATTGCGCAGCGCAGCCGACGCTCCCCCGGTTCAGCATAAATTTGAACAGGCTTTTTATAAATACAACGGTGAAAATTGGGCGAAGTTTAAAAGGCATTATGGCCAAAACGTATCGCAAACCTATCTGTTACAGCCCTTTTTGCAAATGCACCTTACCAAAGTATATAATGTAAGCAACGGCCTGAGCGATTCGAGCGATATATCAAGCTCTTATATCCTGATGGCGCTGGGGGTTTTAATTTTACTTATTGCCTGCATTAATTTTATCAATATTATGCTGGCGCGATCGGTAAAGCGTAACAAAGAGATCGGGATACGGAAAGTTTCCGGCAGTTCAAAACCGCAGTTGATACTCCAGTTTTTGAGTGAATCGGCCCTTATCACCGCCCTGGCCTTTGTTCCGGCGATAATTATGGTGCAGCTATTTCTACCCGAATTTAGCCAGCTGGCGGATAAACATTTTGATATCAGTTATTTATTCCAGCTAAAAATAGTGTTGTTGTTTGCAGGTTTGTGGCTGCTGGTATCGCTGCTGGCCGGTTTCTATCCATCATTTGTGGCCTCGGGCTTCAATCCGGTGCAAACACTTTACGGGCGGTTCAAGCTTTCCGGAAAGAATACGCTCGGCAAATCGCTGGTGGTGCTGCAATTTGTTATTGCGCTGGTGTTGATCATAAGCACAATCGTATTCCAGCACCAATTTAACTTCATGACCCATTCAGACCAGGGTTACTCAACCCAAAATATTGTGCGGGTTGATTTGCCCTGGGGCAAAAAGGCTGAAATGAACCAGATAAAAAATGAACTGGCCAAACGCCCTTTTATACAAATGCTGGGAGCGAAGGCGGGCGATTATAACAAAACCGTGCTGACGGTCAACAAAAAAGAAACCGACTGGACTTATTTTGAATACATCGATGATCATTACCTGCAGCTGTTAAATATTCCCCTGGTTAAAGGCCGGTATTTGAGCTACAATAACCCATCGGATACCATTTCTAACTGTTTGGTCAACGAATCTTTTGTTAAAACCTATATGGATGCCGGCCGCAGCCCGGTCGGACAGATAATTGGCGGCCCTGCAATGGACAAACGGCGGCCTATGCAAATCGTTGGCGTAGTAAAAGATTATCATTCCAATACTTTCAAGAAAAAGATAGAGCCGATGTATTTTGCACTGGATAGAAATGGCGAAACGCTGCATCTTTTTGTTAAGTATCAAACCGGGAAGGCCGCGCAAACCATCGCGGCTATCCAATCATCCGTAAAGGCCGCGCTGCCCTATGATGTGGTTAGCTATAACTTTTTGGATGACTGGAACCGAAAGCTGTACGCTGATGAAGAGCAATGGAAAATGATAACCACCTATGCCGCTTTTATCGCCATATTGATCTCCAGCCTGGGATTATTTGCGCTTACTACGCTGGCTGCCGAACAGCGGGTTAAGGAAATCGGTATCCGCAAAGTACTCGGCGCAACAGTTTCCAACATTACAAGGCTATTGTCAGCTTCGTTTTTAAAACTGGTGATCATCGCATTTGCGATAGCGGTGCCAATATCCTGGTATTTGATGAACAAATGGCTGCAGGCATTTGCCTACCGGATTACGTTAAGCTGGTGGATATTTTTGTTATCGGCAGCAGCAACCCTTTTACTGGCGTTTATTACCATTAGCTACCATACTATAAGGGCGGCTATTGCTAACCCGGTGAATAGTTTGAGAAGCGAATAGGAAACAGTGGGCAGTGGCAGTTTGCAGTTAAAAAGCAGCCAGGACCAATGAACTAATGAACTAATGAACCAGTGAACAAATGAACCAGTGAACAAATGAACCAGTGAACAAATGAACCAGTGAACAAATGAACCAGTGAACAAATGAACCAGTGAACAAATGAACCAGTGAACAAATGAACCAGTGAAC
>Ga0210389_10000423_pt1 | contig 39835 bp, 38 predicted proteins | sample IncBWH28OmetaG_FD_160127 | JGI IMG/M metagenome (GOLD analysis project Ga0210389, IMG submission 160127) | Forest soil microbial communities from Barre Woods Harvard Forest LTER site, Petersham, Massachusetts, United States - Inc-BW-H-28-O ... | reverse complement strand
CTCGCGTTCGTCTCACCAGAGTCGATCGACGTCATCGGTCCCATCCCGCAGGCGCTGAGTGCGGCTCTCGGCGGCTCCGGCGCGGCCGCAGTGCTGGTGCCGGTCGTGATCCTTCTTCTTCTGACGAACTATCTCTGTTCTTACACTCTCTACTTTTCCACCAACACGCGGCTGCCGCTGGTCGCGGGATGGGATCATCTGCTGCCGCGATGGTTCACCGTTCTGCACCCCAAGTATCGGACTCCGGTCAACTCGATCCTGTTCATGGGCGCGATCGCGCTGGCAGCCAGCACCGCCGTTCTGATTGGAGCCGGGAACCAGGAGGCCTTCGTTCTGCTGCAAATCTGGAGCTGGACATTCTATGGACTCGCCTACCTCGCGCTGTTTGCAATTCCACTATTCGCTCCGAAACAAAAAGGGATTCGGCCGGGAGCATGGCTGCGCCTGGGAGCAGCCTGCGGCTTCCTGGTTATGCTGCTTTTCATCTCGCTCTCCGTCTTCCCGATCATCGACGTGGAGAGCAAGTGGATCTACTCATTCAAGATTGTGGTGGTAGTGATCGGCGCGAATCTGGTGGGATGGGCGATTTATCGGGCGGGCCAGCGCAAGCAGCAGCCCGAGGTCGGATGATTTCTATTCCGAAGCGATACGAATTGATAACAAAACACAGCAGGTTCACGGCCCTCCTGGAATATAATGTGTCGATTTCGCGGTCTGGCATCGGAGGCTGATTGCGCCTTTCGCTCGACACTCGAGAAGTGGGACGTGTCACCATCGTGCACTGCAATGGCCGGATCGTCGCTGGCGGCGAAAGCGACTCCCTGCGAGCACATGTCGCCTGGTTGGTGCGTGACCGGCGCTCTATCGTCCTGCACCTGGGCGAGGTGGGATTCATTGACAGCAGCGGCCTTGGGACCATCGTGCGCACACTGACCAGCATCCGCCAGGCCCACGGCGACTTGAAACTCTGCAATGTCCCCGAGCACGTGCGCAAGGTTCTGGAGTTGTCGCACCTGACAAAGTTATTCGATACCCACGAATCGGAAGAGAAGGCGGTCGCCGCTTTTTATCGCCCGGAGGCAAGAGCTGAAACCCGTGTCCACAGCAGCCGCAGCGTTCTAGTCCTGGACAACAACGCAGACGTGCTGGCCTATCTGCGCGAATTGTTGAAGCGCACGGGATACGACGTCCACACCAGCAATCGCCTGGGCGACGCGTTAATTCTGATGCGGGTTACGCATTTTGATCTGCTGCTGCTGGGGCACGAGGTCCCGGGCTCTCCGGCCGCGCAGCAATCCTTTAAGGACAAATGCGCCAGCGTTTCGCTGATCGAACTGGGCAGCGAGTTTTCCACACGCGATGCCGGTGAAGCCACCGCTGGGTTGCTCGAAAAAATCGCGGCGTGCCTCAACTCGAAGACAGCGTGACGCGGGAGCGCTTCGCTGACTGGATCGGCGCCTACGGGAACCGCACGTCCAAACTGTAGATTTCCTGTGTGCTCTTATCCCGCATCAGCAGGGGCGAGTCATCGGGCGCGAGGCCAACCCAGAATTCCCAGGGATCGAAGCCACGGGGAATTTCCTTCAGGCCGAGCAAACGTTCCACTTTGCCATCGGCCACGTTCACCCGCACGATGTCGTCGGTTTTGTCGGGATAATCTTCCGCATACAGAAACTTTCCATCGTGGGACCAGTTCTCGAAGGCAAAGCGCGATACGGCCAGCTGTGACCACTTCTTCTTTTCTACGTCATAGAGCATGAGCTTGGCCGAGTCGGCGGAGAGCGCCGCGACGTAGCGACCGTCCCGCGAACAGCGAGGACTGAAAAGGTCTTCCGAGCCCGGCACATCGGAAACTTGTCCAGTTTTCAAGTCAGCAATATGGATATTGGGGCCGGCCGTGGTTCGATATTCCAACCATTGAATTCCTGCGAACACAATGGAATCGCCCTTGGGTGTCCAGGTGGGGTCGCCCTGGTTGTGCTCTCCGGCGGTGACTTCGTGCGGCGTACCGCCGGCGGCGGGTATTACAAAGATTTTCCAGGGTTTCCCGGGACGCGACGCCATGAATGCAATCTGCGTTCCATCGGGCGACCAGCGCGGCGCATGAACCTGCATTGGGGAGTAGGTAAGTTGGATCCGGGAACTTCCGTCCGGTTTGCTGCGCCACAGCGTGAGTTCAGGATGCGCGACGTAGGTAATCCACTCGCCGTTGTTTGTGGTATCGGACTCGCCCGCCGACACCCCCGGAAGGTAGATGGAAAACTGCGACTTGCCGTTCAGCCGGACTAAATCGAACCGACGTTGCTGACCAATGACGAAAAGTTTTTTGCCGTCAGGGCTTGGCGTGGGATTACTGAACATGAACGGACCAACCGTCATCTGGGCGGGTTCAGCGCCAGCTTTGCCAAACCAGCTCTTCAACTTGGAAGCGCCCTCGTGAACCGACCAGATGTTTTGCGTGTGGTCGCGAGCGGACTCGAACAGGAAGTATTCTCCATCTTGAGTCCATGTCCCCCCAAATTCTTGTGCGGGTTTATTCCAGTCAGGGAACACGGCGTGCAAATTCTTACCTTCGGGGGAAATCTCCCACAACGACGAGGTCCGCTGGTTGGGCTCGCGGATGGTGAAGCGCAAGCGGCGGCCGTCGGGAGAAAATCGAGGAGCGAACGGAATTCCTGATACCGCGATGAGCTCACGCGAATCAGATCCATCGGCATTGCAAATGTACAAACTCGACTTGGCGGCATAAACAATCCGTTGGCCGCCTGGAGCCCAGACCGCGGAATGAGCAAGGATGTTTCCCACAGGACGCAGAGAACCAGCGGGCAAAGGCAATATCCAGACCGGCCACTCTGTCTCGGAGCCTTCCGCCAAACCTTGCACCAGTAACTCAGAACGGCCAGGGAAGAAATCATACACATCGGCGCTAGCCAGCGAGACTGGTACAGGCACGGTTTCTCCACCTGAAGTCGAAACCTGCATTAAAACTGAGTGACCGCCTAGATGTTCGGAAAAGTACAGGCGGGTTCCATCGGTAACCAGTGAACGCTTCGATGTTCCGTCACTTGTAATCTGCAATGACGAGATCACAGTTGGGGGAGACTCTGGCGACCGCAGGAGCAGAATTACGGCGGCCATGAGGGCCAGCCCGACCAAGCCTCCCGCCACCAGCCAAGGTGTTTTATGTGATTTGGGCTGAGCCGCACGGGTGGTATACGCCGTGGCGAACAAGGCTCGGATCCTATCTTTTGAATCCGGCACGGGGTGCGCAGTTGGGCCCACCGTAACTTCCTGTCCGGATTGGATCTGGCGGAGCAAACGTTGCAGATCGCCCCGCATTTCCGCCGCGCTTTGGTAGCGCAGTCCAGGATCTTTTTCGAGCGCCTTTCTCACGATCCGTTCAAGTTCTACAGGAGTCGCAGTATTAAAGCGCAGCGGCCACTCAGGCACGCTGTGGATGAGGGCGTCGAAGAAGGCTGCGGTTGTGTGTCCCTGAAATGGCAGAATTCCAGTCGCCATTTCATAGAGTACGATTCCGAAAGAGAAAAGATCCGTACGGAGATCGAGAGGCCGGCCCAAGGCCTGCTCCGGGGACATATAAGAGACCGTGCCCATCGCGGCCCCGGGACGAGTAAGCCCCTCAGGAGCCTGTGTGACGCCGCCAAAAGTATTGCCACTGATGCTGGCCTCGTTTTCCGTTGTCACCTTCGCCAAACCGAAGTCGAGGATCTTGGCATGGCCGCGCTTGGTCAGAAAGATATTTGACGGGTTGATATCGCGGTGGATAATCCCATGTGAGTGCGCAGCGTCCAGCGCATCGGAAATCTCAATTGCCAAGGTCAACAGGTTTCCAATTTCCAGCGGACGCCCGGCAATTCGGTGCACCAGGGGTAATCCGTCCAGAAACTCCATGGCGATGAAGGCTCGTCCGTCCTCCTCGCCGATGTCATGGATGGTGCAGATATTAGGATGATTCAGCGCCGACGCCGCCTGCGCTTCGCGCTGAAAACGGGCAAGCGCTATTGGGTCACGGGCGACCGCCTCGGGCAGAAACTTGAGCGCAACAAAACGGTGCAGTCTTATATCTTCGGCTTTATACACTACACCCATCCCGCCGCCACCGAGTTTCTCGATAATCTGGTAGTGCGAAATGGTCCGTCCGATCACGTGGAAAATCCTACGTTGACGAGAACGGCAAGTCAATGAATGTGGAGAGTATCGAGCCTCGCAGCTCGAGACGAGCCTTTGCCGAACACCCGGAAGATTTTCAGCGCAGAAAAACGTGTCCGACATCTTCAACGCGAATCGTTGATTTCCGGCGTTTGCCGTTCTCGACGTTGTAGGCAGCCAAAAAATGTCCGTCTACCACGAGAATTTCCTGATTGCTGATCCAGCCCACCAGCGTCGCCTGCGGCAGAAATGCGAGACGCCGTGGAGTATCCTCGACACTCTTTACCTCCACTGCCGGTAAATCCAGCAAGGCTTTGCGAATGCGCTGCGATTCTTCTGGATTGGCCTGTCCCTGCTCAGCGAGTTGGATCGGCGTGTTTGGCTTAGCGGTCGCAACAATCGTTAACGCCACCGATCCGAGGTCGGGCGCCAACTTACCATTTATAGTGAAAAAGCTCACGTCGTAATCGGGATTCTTGTACGAAGCCAATTCATCAAACATGGTCAAAACTTTACCGTGGATTCGCAACAGGGTTCGATCATCGCTCTCATTCGACCATCCGCAGCAACCGGTGTCGGGAACGGCTTCCAGAATGGCGCCGGCATCAGGAGCGTCCAGCACCCGCCGTAATGGCGGATCGAGCGGCATTGCCGCCCATTTTCCAGCGCTCTCCTGATATAAAGACGTCGATTTGTAAATAGCCTGAGTCTGTCCGGCCACAAATTGGGTAAGGAGGAAAAACCTGCCAACCCCTTGTTCTGGAATCCACGTCTCGCCGTACGGGCAAGTTTCTTCGCATCCTCCGGTTGGGCACGAGCAATCGGGCAAAGCGATCGATGCAATATCCTGACGGCCAGCACCAGCGAGATCAGTCTGCCAGCCTAGCCACGTGGTTTTGGTGGAGAGGTCCACACCATCGCGCTGCAGACGGCGCGCCTGGTTCGCGAACCAGTAGAGCCGCGTGCCGTCCTCCGATAAAAACGGTACCGGCGCAGATTCGGTGATCGCCAAATTTGATCCCGTTGTAGAGGTGGTGCGGGCGATGTCGCGCGGCAACATGGTGACTGCGTGCCCATCCCACAGCCACACTTTTCGCCCGGCGGCGAGGTCTTCATCCGCGAGCGGCAGTGCCACAGATGCGGCAAAGAGCATATGCCCTGCATGATTGATCGATAGATTCTGCGGTGACGCCAGGGCTTCAGTAGGAACCTTCACCACCTGCTTTTCCGTGAAGGTCGCGGGGTCGTACTCTACCGCATCTCCGGGCGCGCGCAATACCCATAAGCGCTTGCTCTGCGCCGCAAGCGAAAGTGCGAGAGAAAGGCCAGTAACGGCGACCAGAATGAATCTGCGCATGATTTTTTGCTTTGAGCGAAAGATTATAAGCCCGCAGAAGATTGTAAATCGTGGGCTCGCTGGAGGTGTTTCTCTTGCGTACAATAGAGGCTGAAAACAGATGAGCACACATCCTGAGAATCCAATGACAACCACGACCACTCCTCACGTCCGCCCACAGACCGCATCGGTAGAGCTTCCCGAAGTGCCACTCACCACCGAAGGCTATAGCGTGCTGCACCAGATGATGCGCTTCCGCTGGACGGCTTGGCGGGCCCTCCCCGATAACACTCGAACGTCGATCGCGCAGGAAGCCGAGTCCGCGCTGAGCGAGATGGAACAAAGATCCGGAGGACAATCAGCACTGTTTTCTTTAATTGGTCACAAGGGCGACCTGATGCTGGTCCACTTCCGCAATTCGTTTGCCGAGCTCAATCAAGCGGAACTTCGGCTGGCCGGCCTCCGCCTGAGTGATTACCTCGAGCCCACGTCGTCTTATCTTTCCATTATCGAGCTCGGACTCTACGACTCCACGCTCAAGATTTATAAAGAGCTAACGGCGCAGGGCATCCAACCGCACTCTGACCAATGGAAGGCTGAGATCGAATGCAAACTCGGGCGGCATCGCGAAGCAATGCACCCACGGCTTTTTCCGGAGATTCCGCCGAACCGTTACATCTGCTTTTATCCCATGGACCGGCGGCGCGGCGAAGACAAGAATTGGTACACGCTTCCCCTTGAGGAGCGCGCCCGGCAGATGAGCGACCACGGCCTGATCGGCCGTCGCTACGCGGGTGAAGTGAAGCAGATCATCACGGGCTCGATCGGCTTCGATGATTGGGAGTGGGGTGTCGATCTGTTTGCCGACGATCCGCTGGTCTTCAAGAAGTTGATCTATGAGATGCGCTTCGATCACGTCAGCGCCGTGTACGCGCTGTTCGGGCAGTTTTACGTAGGCGTCCGCTGCCCCGCAGCTGCGTTGGAGAAGCTGCTGAGCGGTGAGCTGCCAAAGTAGCAAATCGTTCACCACAGAGTCACCGAGACACCGAAAAGGCAAAACCTTGAAAGAAGGTTTTCTCTGTGACTCTGTGGTGAACTGACTTTAAGGAGAATTCATGGCTACGCTCGGACTTATCGAATACAAAGACGCTAGCCCCGAAGTGCGCTCGGTTTACGACGACATCATGGCGACGCGCAAAACTGACTGGATCAATAATTTCTGGAAGGCAATCGCGCACGATCCGGCTACGCTGAAGCGGACGTGGGAAGACATCAAGAAGATCATGTCCCCCGGAGCGCTCGATCCGCTGACCAAAGAAATGATTTATGTCGCGGTCAGCGTGACCAATCAATGCCACTACTGCATCGCCTCGCACACTGTGGCCGCGCAGAAGAAAGGGATGACTGACGCCATGTTCAAGGAGTTGATGGCAGTGGTCGGCATGGCGAACGAAACCAACAAGATGGTTACCGGCTACCAGGTGGAGATCGATGAGCAGTTCAAGAAGTAGCGCTTGCACTGACTGGATGAGCCTCGCGTCAGCGATTCTTCGCCGCACTCGCTCTTGTGAACTTGTATTCACACTGTTTCATATCGACCTTCCGCCCACGAAAGCGCACGCCCTCAGCTTCCAATCGCAAGCGCTGTTCGATGGCGGAATCACCTCGCAGCTTGATTTCTCCCCCGGCGCCGAGGACTCGTTGCCAGGGTAAACCGAAGCCGCGATGCAGGATTTTGGCCACTTGCCGTGCCGAACCGGGATATCCGGCTGCGCGCGCAACCGCCCCGTAAGTCGACACTTTACCTTGGGGAATGCGCCGAATGGCAGACTCGATACGCATCCGCACCTTCGACGGTTGATCTGGAGACGATCGATCCGAAGACGATTTCTTCGAACGTCCCTTCCCCGCCAGCTTCCGCGAGTTCTTGATTTCTTGCTTCACAGCGCAATCCATCCTATGTGAATCAGCCATAGCGATCCCACGGAAACCAGCAGCCACAAAATGATTCCCTGTAACAGCGGGCGATGCCCAACCTGCTTGATGGTCGCCATCGAGATGCCACTTCCGATCAGGAACAGTGTAGCGGTCAATCCAACCTTTGCAATTTTCACCGCAAGAGTATAAGCATGTGTGCCGCCCGGGAGATAGGTGTTGCATACGGCCGCGAGGCAAAACAGGCCGATGAACCAGGGCCACTGAATTTTCGCTTTGGCGCCCCGTACTACAGCGGTCGCAATCGAAAGCGGAACAATCCACAATGCGCGCGCCAGTTTTACCGTGGTGGCGATGGCCAAGGCCACAGCTCCATATTTGGCGGCTGCGCCCACCACCGAACTGGTGTCATGAATAGCCAGCGCTGCCCATAATCCAAACTGCGATTGGGTCAGCTTAAGCGCCGATCCGATGGCGGGAAAAATCAGTAGCGCCACGGAGTTCAGCACGAACACGGTTCCCAGAGCGATGGCCATTTCCTCGTCGCTGGCTTGCGTTATGGGACCGACAGCGGCGATTGCGCTTCCGCCGCAAATCGCTGTGCCGGTGGAAATCAGAAACGCAGGGACGCGTTGGACACCAAGCAGCGCGCCCAGTCCCATCCCAACAAGCAACGCGAAGCTGATACCCAACATGGTGTAGACGAAGCCGCTGGTCCCGGCCTGAACGACCTGGTGCAGATTCATCCCGAAACCGAGTCCTACGACGGAGGCCTGCAGCAGGAATTTAGAAACCTTCTTCGCGGCAACGTCGTAGGGATGCGGCAGCGTAAGACCGAACAGGAGCCCAAGCGCCAGCGCCACCGGCGGCGACAAGAAGCCGCTGGCGCTCAGCACCAGACACAAAATGAAGATGATGCGAGAAAGCATTCGAGAACAGCCGGCGGCGGAGCATGCGCCCGCGGAATCACAACCCGCGATTCATCAGCCCCCAACCCGCAAGCCGGATCAGGCCGCCTTGCGGAACGAGTCGATGGCTTCCGCCTCGGAGTTGTACACCTCGAATACCGTTAGCAACTTGGTAACCTGCAGCAGGTCACCCACGCGCTTCGTCAGATTCGTTAGCTTAATTGTGCCACCGGAGTTTTGCGCGGTAGTGCGCAGAGCGACCAGGGTTCCCAGTCCGCCGGAATCGATGTAACTGATTTCGCCCAGATTGAGCACGATACGATTATTCTCCGAGACGGCTTTCTTCACGGTCTCGCGCATCAGCGACGTCTCTTCGCCGAACACAATCCGCCCACTGCAATCCACAACCAAAATTCCATCTTTTGTCTTAGTTGCCAACTTCAGTTGCATAAGAACCTCCCTATAACGTCCGCATACCGTCCGCCGAAAACTGACAACTGACGCACTACGGCGGACGCACCAGAGTATCGCTTGTGCTTTGTTTTTAGCAAGCTACCGGGACGGGCGAAGCTCCGGCGTATAACGTATAATCGTCTCTTCCGGCTCATGAGCTATACCGTCCTGGCGCGTAAATATCGTCCGCAGAAATTCTCCGAGGTGATCGGCCAGGAGCACGTCACCCGCACTTTGCAGAATGCCCTCGAGCAGGGCCGGACCGCGCACGGCTACATTTTCAGCGGCCACCGCGGGATTGGAAAGACCACGGTGGCGCGCATTCTCGCCGCAGCTTTGAATTGCCGCTCGTCCGACAAGCCAGTGGCGGAGCCCTGCGGCATCTGCGAATCTTGCACTGAAATTCGCGCTGGCAACGCGGTCGACGTGATCGAGATCGACGCCGCCACCAATCGCGGTATTGACGAAATCCGCGAACTGCGCGAGGCCGCCCGCTACAAGCCGGCGCGCGATCGCTTCAAGATTTACATTCTCGACGAAGCTCACCAGATCACCGACGCTGCTTTCAATGCCTTGCTCAAAACACTGGAGGAACCTCCCGACCACATCGTCTTTATGCTGGCGACCACTCAACCGGAGGACATTCCGCAGACCATCCGTTCGCGCTGCCAGCATTTCAGTTTCCGCGCCGTAAAATTTGACGACATTGTCGGACAGCTGCGCGATCTGGTCGGACGCGAAAAAATCGAAGCCGATGACGACGCTCTCGCTCTCTTGGCCGAGGCTGGCGATGGGTCCATGCGCGACGCGCTGTCCATCCTCGATCAGGCGATTGCTTCGTCCGTCGGAAGACTCACGGCTGACTCCGTGCGCGACCTGGTCGGCGCCGCGCCGGCACACATTCTCGAAGAAGTGATGCAGGCCATCGCCCGTAGTGCCAGTGAAGACGTGTTACGGCAAGTCGACCACCTCATCAGCGAAGGTCACAGTCCTACGCACTTCGCGCGGCAGATGGTTCGCTTTCTGCGCAACGCCACGGTAGCCAAGATTGCGGGCAAGGACTCTTCCCTGCTGCAGATATCGAGCGAAGAACGTGAGCGCGTGGAGCGCGTTGCCGGACTCTTCGGCGAGGAGGACCTTACTCGCCATCTGCAGATCATGCTGCGAACCCACGGGGAACTGGGATACAAACAGGAGCAGCGATTCCATCTCGAACTCGGATTGCTCAAGATGGCACACGCCCAACGCCTTTTGCCCATTGAGCAATTGCTCAGCAACATGGCTAGTTCGTCGAATGTTTCGAGCGCCGGGGCGAACACACCGAAAACAGTCCCGCGCCCGTCGATCGTGAGTACTACGACAGGAGATGCCCGACGCACGGAGACGGTTGCTCCGACCCGTCCGAATCACGTTTCGCCGTTCGCGGCCGATTCCGCGCGTAAGGCCGGTCCGCGGCAGGAGTTTTCCGGCGAGTCGGTTTCCGGCGGTACGGTGTCCGACGAAGGGCCGCGCATCGTCGCGATGGGAAACTCTTCGGCGCGGGTCATCATGGGCTCTGCCGCACCTGCAAACGTGAACCACACGACACCGCAGCCGGAAATCAATTCGCCGCTTGCAGCCCTGCTCGAATCGCCGACAACTTCGCAGCCCGAAGCTCAACTGCAGTCTGCGCCGCAAATCTCGCCGGTTCAGCCCGTCGGGATCGTCTCCTCCACGCCCATCGAGAGACTGCAAAGCGCCGTACTACAAGCGCTCACCGACGGCAACCAGCGCATCCTGGTCTCGATGCTGGAGGCGGGCGAGTGGTCGGCGGAAGCCAACGAAGTCGTGGTCAAGGTGGCTGAGTCGCAGACCGTGGTCGATATGTCATTGGGAGCCGACGCCCGGCGCTTGGCGATTGCCTCGGCCAGCGGCGTTTTGGGGCGGGCGGTGAAATTAAAGATTGTCGCCGGTGCGACCGTGACTTCCACAGAAGTCAAGCACAACGGCGGGACCGTGCCAGGTAGAACGCACTCAGGCCCCAGCGGACGAAGCCGGGCCGAGCAGGACGCCGTCGTCCGGCGGCTGCAGGAAAAATTCGGCGCCGAAATTCGGACGGTGATCGATTACAAGGAGAAACGATAGCTAAATCGGTTTCTGTTCTTGTTCTTCGGAGTCTGTTCCGAGAACCGAACCCCGGAAGCCGGAAGCCGAGGATTCTATGGGTGGATTTAATCTGCAAGAACTAATTTCGAAGGCGAAGTCGCAATACGACACGCTGCAGAAGAAGATGCAGGAGACGGTGGTGGAAGCCTCGTCCGGCGGGGGAACGGTGACGGCAAAAATGGATGGCCGCAAACAATTGCTCAGCCTGCGCATCGATCCGGAAGCCGTGAAGTCGGGCGACGTAGAGATGCTGCAGGACCTCGTACTTGCCGCGGTTAACGAGGCCGCGCGCAAAGTGGATGGAGCGATGCAATCGACTGTGGGCGGGATGTTGGGGGGGATGGGCATCGGCGGGCTGTGAAGAATTGAGCAGTTGTGCAATTGGGTGATTGCGCAATTTCTTGACGCTGTTTCAGATGTTCTCGCTTAGTTTTAAAATTGCTCAATCGCCCAGTCGCAAAATACTCAATTCCTTATGTCTAAATTTGCCGAGCCGATGTCGCGGTTGATTGACGAGTTGAAAAAGCTGCCGGGCGTTGGCACGAAAAGCGCGCAGCGGTTGGCGTTCTACATTCTGCGCTCCAGCGACGAAGACGCCGAGGCGCTGGCTACGGCCGTACGCGACGTAAAGGCCAGTCTTCGGCTGTGCTCGGTCTGTAACAACATCACGGACGTTGACCCTTGCGTTTACTGCACTAGCGCGACGCGCAATCAGCGACTGGTGTGCGTGGTTGAGGAACCGACCAACATTTCGAGCATTGAAAAGACCAAACATTTCAACGGCGTCTACCATGTGCTGCACGGATCGCTTTCACCGCTGCACGGCGTTGGTCCGGAGCAATTGCGCATTGCGAATCTTATCGCACGAGTCGATGCGGGCAATGTGGATGAAGTGATCGTGGCCACCAATCCCACGGTCGAGGGCGAAGCGACTTCCGCTTATCTCTCGCAGCAACTTAAGCGCGTCGGCGTGAAGGTGACGCGGATCGCGATGGGCATCCCGGTCGGAAGCGACATCGAATATACCGATGAGATCACCATGCTAAAGGCAATGGAAGGGCGGCGGGAGTTATAGAAGAGCAGCCTCTGGGTACTGGCTGCTAGCCTGTTCGAACGTACCGTTCTCCTCCGCGCTTACGACGTGAGGTCTGGTTCCAGGAATACGTTGAGCTCTTCTTCAGCGGGAGCCAAACCTTCGGGAAGCGAGCCGCGGTTGTATTCCGCCATCCGGTTCTTCCACTTCAGAAAGTCAGTGATGCTTTGTGGTTCGACTCTGACCTCGACCCGACGCAGGCTGGCAAGCAACAAGTTCATTTCATAACGGAAGCCGGTGGCGCTACGGAGATTCTTCGCTGAGGCATGCACGGTTTCGATTTTATTCTGCCGGAGTTCGAGGAGGCCCCAGCCTGTGGGTAACTCTTCGCGGCGAATTAATCCGGCGGGGACCAGATAGAAGCGCTCGCAGCCGACTCCCTGCTCGGGCTTGAGGCGAAAAGGCTTGGCGCGGTCGGCGAGGAAATCGGAGCGCGTAACTTTGCATTCGACTAGCACGGAATGGCAAGCGCGCTTCCAGCCGATCGCGTCCGGCATTTCGCCGCTGACACAGGCCTGCTCGGAGAGCACGACGCCGCAGCGGTAGCGGCGTAGCCAGTGGACAGCGTTCGAGACTAGTTGGGCGTGGGTCATAGGTGCATCCTTTGTAGCCGCTGGAGGCGGGCGCTGGAAAGTGACTGGGAAGTTACTGTTTACGTAACTTACTGGGGGGTGGTCTCGCGACGACAAACTCTAAACCTTAGACACAGAGGACACAGGGCATCACAGAGTAGTTCTTGGCCGTGCTTTTGCCGATATAGTAAGCGCATGAGCGAGAGGAAGAATCCTGAACCGACAGCTGGGGAAAAAGCCCGCATGAAGCGGTTGGTTGCGCGTGGCGTGCTCAAGCCACCGCTGAAGAGGCGACGTGCCCCAGCTTCATTGCCCAACCCGGCGGGAAACATTTCTGACGACGTTATGGAACGACTGTGGCAAAAAGAGCGGGAAGGCCGGTAAATAGCGTTTATTTTTTCCGTTCCCGTTCAGCGCTACCTAAATACCATCGAAGTAGTCGGCGAAATCAATGTCCTTAGGTATTCATATCTGCTTCCTCGATCGCTGCTTCACGTCTGTCATATGCATCGCATTCTTCATTGCCCTTACCACCACCGGACGGTGCAACACCGTCTCCAGCAGATGGCGCTCCCCCGCGATGGTCTGAGCGGTTTGTCCCAGCGGCGAATAGCCTTCGGCAGCGATAATCAAAGCTTCATTCCCCTTAGTCCTGATCTGATCATTCTGAATTTGAATGCGCCGGATATGGCCGTCGTGCGCTCCGTCTAATGCGTTCGCCAGACGAAGCACCGCCGCGAGTTGGATGGCCGCTTTCTGGTCGTCAGGAAAGAGATCGCGAAGAGTCTTGTGCCTTCTGCTCGGGAGAGCCCCCCGGTGGAAGCGGGCGACGATGGCGGCGCGCTGCAGGTCGGCGGGCTTCCAGCCCAACGGATTCCCGTGGGTGCGAATCAAATCGAACGTTGTTTTGTGGTGACCCTTCTCGCCCTCGGACTTGCCGACATCGTGCAACAATGCGGCGGCGAGCAGGCTTGAACGGGCGGACGCGGCGTCGATCGAAGGTTGCCATCCCCAGGCCAGCAAGCCGTCATAAAGTTGAAGAGCCAGGCTGGCGACACGCTCCGAGTGCGGGAAGTCCGGATCGAGGCCATTCGCCCAGAGCTTCATGCGGCGCGTAGCCAGGACTTCAATTTGTTTACCTTGGGGCAGTCCGGCGCGCCACACCTGCCAAAGCGAATCGGGGCCGATCATTTTTGCGCGGTAGGCGTCGATCCGCCTGGTGCGCTGCGAAAGAATTAGCTCTCGCCAACGCCGGCGCGACCCTTCGTCGGGAAAAACGTGACAGGAAACGGCGGTAGACCACAGCACGTCGAGGTCGTGAACTTCGCCCAGCAAGTCCTGCATTCCTTTGAGGTCGTTACTCCAGGCCTTATGCTCGACGGGAAGAAAGTTTTCAACAATGTAGCGGAAGCGTTTGATGCCAATGCGAAGACTGTGAAAGGCGACTTGAGAGCGATTGCGCATGGCAACGGTGTGGAGTTCGCGGGCTGCGGTCCAACGCTCGAGAGCCAGATGTTTAAAAAGCGCGCTTCCTGGCCGGATGCGTGCGGCTCGCGCCGGAAGAGAGTTGCTCCACTGGCGCCACTGCTTGCGGTCAAATTCTTCGAGGGCGGATTGAGCCTCGTGCCGCTGTTCCTGTTCGCGATTGCGGAGGATTCCTAGCAGGGTCCGGGCAACCGGATCTCCCGCAGTGGGGATGGAATCCTGATCCGGTTGAGATGTCAACAAAGCGGGCGAGAGCGCCGCCTCCCTGCAGGTTCGCTCCAGCTTCGCCACCCACTCCATCATTACGTGGACATCGCGCAAGGCGCCGAGGCGTTGAAACAGGCGCTTACCGGCCTTTTTCATCCCCCTCCAGCCGGGATTCGGATCGAGCGCCATTAATCCGTCGGCGAGGGAGCGGCAGCGGCGCAGCACGACGCGCAAATCGTGAACGGGGTCAGCTCCGAAATCCGCGGACACATGCTCGCATTCCTCCACCACCCGCAACATCCAGTAGCGGAGGCCAGTAGTTTTCTTGAGTCGGGCTATGCGCGTTGGGACAGGCACCGTGAAGTTCCGAACCGGTTGCGTTATTTTGATATCCCATTTTCGCTAAGAACCGCCGCGAATGCCAGTGACAGCAAGGGTCCCAAAAAACGTCGAACAAAGAGCGGCATTGCGTTAGTACTATAAGACTGTCCTGATGGACACCCCTCTTCATCTCTTTACCTATTACCTCCGTAATGTGCGCCCCCTTACCTGCAGGATTTAACCTTTTACTTGCAGAGTGTGATTCGAGGAGCGGCTTATCACGAACTCAACTTCATTTCATGCCAATCGAGCGGCGTCGGCGCGCGCTTTTGTGCACAGCCTGAACATCCTCATTAAGTACGCGCGGATGTATGGCTATGAACACAAGCGTACGGAAGCCCAGTTCGAAGTCACCTGGAATGAATTACAGCAGGGCCTTCCGGTAGCCGGGGATGGCGGGTTTCTGCTGGGAGTCTCGGACAACAAATTGCTGCTGGACGGAGTTCCGCTGGAGACGGGGCAGACAGAGCGCAGCTTCGGGCAACTCTTATCCACAGCCGGTTTGGCCAGTTTGCACTTCTCCAAGGACGTTACCATTGAAGATTTCACGCGCCTGGTACGGGCTTTTACGGTGGCGGGATCCAAGGCCCAGGATGTCTCCAAGCAAATCAAAGAAGCGCTCAGCGGCGGAAGCAGGCAGAGCACTATCAAGATTAACGAAGTGAAGTTTGTCGCGGCCGATCCGTTGACCGGCGACATCAGCGTCGCGGCACAGATTGCGGCGCAGACGCTGGGGCCAGAATTCAAGCAATGGCTGAACGATCCGCAGAAATTGCTGCAGTTGATTGCAGCGGCTGAGGGGGCGAATGCCGGGGGCGGCGCTCCGGGACAAGCTGGAGGAACCGTCGTTCCCTTCGGAAGCGTCCCGAACATTCCCACCGGTAGCGGAACAGTACAGGCTACTGGAACTGGGACCGGGACCGGGACAGCGCCAGCCTGGGAGGGTGGAGTAGTTCCGCTGCAGGAAGCGGAAGTGGTTCAAGCCATTCGTCTGCTCACTCGATTCGGTCAGGTACAGAGCGATCCGGCGGTTCGTCCCGAAGACTTGCAGAAGGAACTGGTCGAAACTGATCCCAATACACGGCTGAACTTGCAGCAACTGCTGGGGGGGTTGGCAGCCAAGGCCACGACCGAGCAAGAGGACACGCCGTTGCTGATGAAGGCAGCCGAGCATATGGCAATCCGCTTCGCCCTGGAGCGCTATTCGAAGGGCGAAGTCAAAGTAAATGCCGTGCATCAGATGATGGAGCACATGAGCCGGCAGATGGACTCGTTGCGCCAGATTTTGAAACTCCAGGAAGACAAGATGAACAAGGCCGGGATTCTGGTGGAGTCCCATGCCGACATCCTGGACCGAATGTTCTGGGCGGAAGTACCGGAGTCTGGAAAGAAGACGGTGCTGCTCTCCCATGAAGCTCCCTGTGTGCCACCGCGCAATCTGCGGCAGTTCGTGGAAGTGCTGCTGGACCGCGACGATAAGCAAACATCGGCGGAAATTCTGAACAACTACTCTGCCTGCCTGACCACCAAGGAAGCTGAACCGCGCCGCAAAGTCGCGATCGGCCTAAGCCAACTGGCGGATCTTTACGCCAGGCTGGGTGGTGAAGCGATGGGCGCCGCCATCCGCAAAGTGGCTGAGCAGCTCTGCGTCGAGAAAGATAATGAACTGCAGAGCCTGCTAAGCGCCGCATTCGTGCGCCTCAGCCAGGAGGCCAGCGAGGCCAAGAATTATGAGGCTGTGAATGCAGTATGCGCCGGCATGGAACTGCTGCTAAAACAGCGTCCCGTGATGGTAAATGACCTGCGGCCACGAGTAGGCGTCGAAAACCGGATTCCGGAGTTTATCGAGGAAGCCCTGAGTTGCGATACCATTCCAGCGGACCTGCTGGTCGTGCTGCGCCGCACCTGCCAATCAGGAGCGGAGCACCTGGCCGACCGCTTCTTCCGTTGCATGCGGCGGGACGAATGCGATCGCATGATCGAACTGGTGAAGGAGATGGGATCCCCAGCTCTGACGCAATTGCGTGAGATCTTGCGGACTGGGCAACCACGGCAAGCCTCAGCGGTGGTTGGACTGTTGAGCCGCCTCGACGTGGGAACGTTGCTCGAGCTACTGCCCATGCGTTTGCCGGAATGGAATCGGTTCTATCACGACATTGTGGTTCGGCAGATCGCATATGGGGCGGCGACCGATCGAGGACGAACCCTGCTCGAGTTCGCGGAAGTGCTCGATTCGGTGGTGCTGCCGGAAGCCATCGATGAGATCGGAATGAGTGGTGACATCAGTGCTGCTCCTCCCCTGCTGGCAATGGCCAAGCCCGGAGAAGCCGCTTCTCGTTCGCCCTTTGTGCAACTGAAGGCCATCGAATCCCTGGGCAGGCTGAAGGATGCCGAGGCCGTAACGCTGCTGCGCGAGATCGTGGAGACCAAGAAAACCTTTGGTTGGGTCCATCACCGCGAACTTAGAATCGCGGCGGCTCAGTCTCTGTCGAAAACCGACCCGCGCTACAGCGCTCAGATCCTCTCCGACAGCGGCATCGAGGCGGCGGAACTGGCGATCGCGCCTTTGGATACCGCTCCGGCATGCCCGTGGGTGCGGCAACGGCGTTACGAGCGCATGGTGCTATCGCGCACGGTCGGCGCGACCATCGGAAGCTCGTGGGGGAAATCAAAGATTCTCATCCGTGAGTTGAGCCTGGGTGGCGGCATGGGCACCAAAGAAGATAACCTGCGAATCGGCAGCGAGGCTGATCTGGAAATTTCCTTGGGGATGCGCTCGAAGATCAAGGCACACGTGCTGCTCCGCCGGGCACGAGTGAATGAAGTAGGATTCGAAATTGTGAATACCGATCTGGAAAGCCGCTACCGCCTGCGCCGCCTGCTGGTAGACGCGCTGGGCCATGTTCAGCAAAAGAAGGATGAGGAGTGGAGCGGGGACCGGAAAGTCTAGAATCATCCTCTCGCAACTTTTTACAAATTAAAAGCCTCTGCTCATCGTCGAGCAGAGGCTTTCGTTTCTCGCGAACCTACTTCACGACTTTGACAAAGATGATAAGGAACGTGAACAGGACCAGCGACTCGATGAAGGCCAGTCCTACGAATAGAGCGATCTGAATTCCGGGACGGGCCGCGGGATTCCGCGCCAATCCTTCGCAAGCCGCCGAGGCAACTCGCCCCTGGCCAAGAGCGGCCAGAGCAGCCGCGAAAGCCATCGCGAAGCCGGAGGTGATCGCCACCCAGTTTGTGCCGCCGGAGGCAGCCGCTTCCCCGCCTTGAGCAAACGCCGGCATGGCAAACAGTGACAACGCCACCATCGTTAAAATCAGGAACACAACCTTACGCATTTTTGTTTCTCCTTAAGAATTATCGCCAGGAGGTGGTTGACGCCATCCTCTTGCAGGCGCCCTCACGCTGACGAAGCGTTACATAAAGCCGGAACAATTAGTGTTCGTGAGCCGTAGCTTCACCCAAATAAACGCAGGCCAAAATCACGAAAATATAAGTCTGGATCAGCGAAACTCCAATATGAAGCCCTTCGAAAATGATGGGAACCCCGAGGGGAACCAGAGAGAAAAACACGAGTGTGACCATCTCGCCGGCGAACATGTTCGCAAATAGACGAACGGTGAGTGAGAGGATTCGTGCCGTATGGCTGAAGATCTCAATCGGCAGCATCAGCGGAGCAAGCCACCACACCGGCCCCAGGAAATGCTTGAAGTATCCAAAGCCGTTGGCCCGGATGCCTTGGAAATGATAGTAGAACCATGTCAGCAAGGCGCAGCCTAAAGGCACGATCGGAACCGCAGTCGGCGATTCAAAACTCGGAATAATGCCTATCAGATTGCAGGTGAGAATGAACAGGCCAAGCGTCACGAGATAGGCGTGGTAAGAGTGGTAATGATGGCCAATGATCTCCTCGCCCATGTTGCCGAAGAAACCGTAGATGCCCTCCATCGTGTGCTGCAAACCGCCTGGCTGGTCGACCGATAGCCGCGAGCGCACCGCGATGAAGAATGTGATCAGCAACACAATCACGATCACTTCCATGGCGAAGGTGTTGGAGATCGGCGTGGCCGCGTGTTTAGGATGAATGCCCAGCGCCGTCAGTAAGGAATACACAGGTCCGCCGAAGAGACGGTTGAGTAGCGCGGTGAACCAGAGTTGCTCCATAGCTTACGATCCAAAATAGAACTTGTTTTTCGGGTCAGTACCCGCGACGCAAAGCAGTGTAGGCTTCAAAGCCCGCTTCCACCAGCATAGCTGCCACCGGCGTGCACAACCCGAACAGAAAGCCCCGAAAGGCTTGAGAGGAACTTGTGAATATAACATAGGCGACGATTCCCGCCAAAAGATAGCGGAGGAAAAAACCGTTGACCAGGGAGAATCCGCTGGCGGGCTGGCCGGAATCGACGATGCGACTGGCCAGAGATTGGACAGCTTTGTTCAGGGACCGAAAGCTCAGATACGCGATGGTGGCACCAGCGGCGAATCCGGCTCCTGCGGCTAGGCCGAAGCGCCAGGCTGCGAACAGGGCGAATGTCGCTCCAAGTATAAGGACGAAGCGCAGCATTCTGGGGATGGCAGCGGAAAAGAAGCGCTCGGCGGGAGTTTCGGCAGGCGCGGCCGGAGGCACTGGAACGGAATTCATGAGTTGCACATCGTGCGGTTCAACAACCTTAGAGGCTAGAGCCCTCACCCACAGTGAAGCTGATCGCAGCCCTGAAAGCGCTGCGCCACCCAAAATCAAAGCGGACGAGAGCCTCGTCAGAATGTTATTCGTCCGGTTTGTCGCGGGACAGAGCCGAAGCCATGCGAATCATCTGCACGAATCCCACGACCGCACCAAAGATGACCCCGGCGAGATAGAACCACTGCGTGTGCAGCCAGTAGTCCAAGAGGCGGCCAATCGCATATCCCAGAAAAACTGCTGCCGGGATAATAAACCCAATCTCGGAGTAGCGCGCGGCCGATACCAGCGCGTTGGACTTAGACGGACGATTTGGTTCTTCCACCACGTCGATTAGATTCTACCGCAAGCGAACTGAGAAGAACGGGCCGACTCGCCCAAGCTAGGAGGACTGCTTTATGCTACCCTGACCCGCGGCTGACCTTTGCCAGTTTCAATAGTGAACATCAGATGCATTGAATCGAGGATGAAGAATGGCGAAACTTTCACGAATCGCCCCAGAGCTCCCGGTTTCCAATCTGAAAGAGGCCATCGAGTACTACGAACAAAAACTTGGATTCCGAGTTGCCATGAAGATGCCGAGTGGGAATTACGCGATCATCGAACGTGACGACATTGCAATTCACCTATTCCAGGAAAATGAGAACAGTACTTCACCCGTAGCAATCCACATCTTCACCGAAGACCTCGAAGCATTACATAATGAACTTGAGGAGCGTGGTGCCCATGTCTCGCAAGGAATCTTGCGCAAGCCCTGGGGAAATCGCGATTTCCGTGTGAATGACAACTCGGGAAACGAGCTTAAGTTCACTGAACCCCTCTCGTCGAAATGAATGGATACGGCGCTATGGCTCTGACCGGGGAATAAATTCGGAAAGCACAGAGGGAAATCTTTTTACCGGAGGACGCTTGGCGAACCCTGCGCGATAATCAGCGACCAATTCACCAGGTTGATGAATCGGTCTGGCATGATTCCGATGAAGAGCGTCGCGAATGCCGTAATGGCGAGTCCGGCTCGCATCATCCAGCTTACCGGCAGCAAGTCTCGCTCTTCGGGCTGGCCCATGAACATGGCGTTGGCCATCTTCAGGTAATAATAGAGGCCGAAGACGGAATAGAGCACGCCCAGCGAGGCCAGGGCGTAGTGTCCAGTTTCTATGAGGCTGAGGAAGATGAAGTATTTTCCCCAGAAGCCGGCCAGTGGCGGGATCCCGGCGAGTGAAAGCAGAAAGATCAGCATCAACACAGCTTCGACGGGAGCGCGGGAGTAGAGGCCGTTCAGATCGTCGAGTTCGTCGCCAATCACCTTGCGATGGCGCAGCGATGTTAATACTCCGAACGCACCGAGATTCATGAACGTGTAGACCAGCAGATAGATCAGGATTCCCTTGATACCGTCGGGGCTGAGTTGCGTTGGGCTACCCGCAATCAAACCCAGCAGCATGTAGCCAACGTGTGCGATGGATGAGTAGGCGAGCAGGCGCTTCGTATTCGTCTGCGTAAGCGCGGCAAAGTTCGCGCCCGTAATGGTGGCGATGGAAACAAAGACAAACAGCGGAACGTAGACGGGGCGCATCGCAGCCAGACCCAACACCGCGTTCGGAAATGTTGGATAGGTGGCGCCCATGATCCGCAACAACATGGCCCATCCCGCCGCCTTGACGGCCACGGACATGAATCCTGTGATGCAGGTGGGTGCGCCTTCGTAAGCGTCCGGTGCCCACTGATGAAAGGGAACGGCGGCAATCTTGAACAAGAGCCCAGTCACCGTGGTCAGCAAAGCGACGATTGCCACAGGATTGTGCGGATCCCTGGCCAGAATTTGCTGCAGTTGGTTGCCGATAACGCCTAGACTTGTGCTGCCGGTAAGACCATAGAGCAGCGAGAGGCCGTAGGCAAAAATGCCCGAGGAGAACGCGCCCAGCAAAAGATACTTCAGCGCCGCCTCGTTGGAACGCCGGTCACGCCGCAGAAACCCCACTAAAACGTAGGTCGAAATCGCCATCAATTCTAGGCCAATGAAGATAAGGACGATATCAAATCCAGCGGCCATGCACATCATCCCCACCACCGAGAGCAACATCAGGGCATAATATTCGCCGTGGTTTTCATGCTCGGTCTTCATGTACCGCACCGACATGAGAATTGAAATTGCTGTCGCCGCCAGGAACAGATAGAAGAAATAAATGGCACAGCGGTCCACCAGCATGGTACCCATCATGGCGAGCGAACCGATGGAGACTGAGTGGTTCGCATGCATCCAGTGCTGGATCGTCCACACGCCGCGCAGAGAAAACAATACTGCCACGAAGGCTAGAATCGCGTTGACCCATTTCTCGCTGGCAGGCAGCATGAGATCAATCAGCAGGATGCCTAAAGCAAACACTGTAAGCAAAGTAATAGGCAGCGCCAGCAGATAATCGGTTGCCGTAAATTGTGCGAGCCCACCCACTATTTCTTCCCTTTCGATGACTGCACTGTGGCCGCTGGTCCGATCACCGCCGCAGTGGTTGCAACGGGTACCGTCTTCAACTCATGCTGGACGCCGACATCCTCTCCGTTGCCTGCACGCGAATGATTTACGTCCTGCACGATCTGATTCACGGGCTGTTCAAGAATCTGAAAAAATGGCTTGGGGTAGAGTCCGATCCAGAACGCCATGATCAGGAGCGGAACGAACGTCAGCACTTCGCGTGGAGTGAGATCATGTAACTTCTCGTTCTTCGGATTCGTCACCGTCCCGAAGAAGACGCGCTGGTAAAGCCACAGCAGATACGCTGCGGCGAGGACCACGCCGGGCACCGCCCAGGCCGCCCATCTCCAACTCACCATGAATGTGCCTAACATAATGTAGTACTCGCCGACGAAACCATTCAGCAGCGGCAGTCCCATCGACGAGAGGAACATGATCATTGTGATGGTGGCATAGACGGGCATCACATTCGAGATGCCACCGTACTCTGAAATCTCGCGGGTATGCCGGCGCTCGTAGAGGATGCCGACGATCAAGAACAACGCTCCGGTCGAGATTCCGTGATTGATCTGCTGCAAGACTGATCCGCTCAGTCCCAGCGGAGTAAGAGCGAAGATGCCGAGAGTACAAAAACCCAGATGGCTGACCGAAGAGTAAGCCACCAGCTTCTTCATGTCCTTCTGCATCAGCGAGACGAGTGCGCCGTAGAGGATGCCAATAATCGATAGAGCGATCATCCAGCCGCGAACTGGCCCATGAGTGAGTACGTTCGGGAAAAACGGCAGTGAGAAGCGTATGAAGCCATAGGTTCCCATCTTGAGCAGAACGCCCGCCAGGATGACTGACCCCGCCGTCGGTGCTTCCACGTGGGCGTCGGGCAGCCATGTATGAAACGGGAACATTGGAACTTTAATCGCGAAGGCAAAGAAGAATGCGAAGAACAGCAGTGTGGCGATGGTCGGCCCGTAAGCTGGATCGGAATAGATTTGTGGCGCGGTTTTGTAGAGCTCCGGAATGCTGAACGTGAAGACCTGTGGGAACGTCACGCTGTGGTGATGGAAATACAGGAACAGGATGCCGAGCAGCATCAGCACCGAACCGGCCAGGGTGTAGAGAAAGAACTTGATGGCGGCGTAAAGCTTGCGCGGTCCGCCCCAAATGCCGATCAGCAGGTACATCGGGACCAGCATGGCTTCCCAGAAAACGAAGAACAAGAAGAAGTCGAGCGCCATAAAGACGCCCAGCATGCCGGTCTGCAAAATCAGGAACCAGACGTAATATTCCTTGACGCGTATCTCAATAGCCGACCATGAAGAGAGGATCGATATCCAACCCAACAGCGTCGTAAGCATGATGAGCAGGAAAGAAATACCGTCGATGCCGATCACGAAGCCCGCGCCAATGGAGGGGATCCAGTTGTTGGCCGTACCCTCGATGAACTTGAAGCGCTCGGGACTATTGATCTGCGACCAGAACATGGGCACCAGCGGCAGCGAGATCAGGAAGCCGCCAAGCGCGAAAAAATTCGCGATCCAGCGGATGGCGTCCTTGTTCTCCTTGGGAACAAACAGGAGCACAAGCGCACCGACGAGCGGCGTAAAGAGGATGATCGAGAGTATGTGGTTTTGCATGAAAAGCTCTTTGCCTTTAGCTCTTTGCCTTTAGCTCTTTGCCTTTAGCTCTTTGCCTTTAGCTCTTAGCCTTTAGCTCAACCCTACTCTTTCGCTTTTGGTACTTAGCTAAGAGCCAGGAGCTAACAGCTAAGAGCTGCCTTCAGTGATACACATAGTAAAAAACGAATCCCACCAGCCCCGCGGTCATCACCAGCGCGTACCACTGCACCAGGCCCCATTCAAAAAGCCGTGCGGGATAGGACAACATGCGCGCCAGAATCGCTGGGCCATTGACGCCGATTCCGTCAATGATCCATTTATCCCACCAACTGGAAATCGTTGCGGCGAGACGCGTGATCCATCCGGCTGCGTTGACCGCGCCGTCGATCACATTCGTATCGACCCAGGCGGAAGCTGCGCCAAGGCCCAATACCCCGAGACGAACGTCTCCCAGCTTGCGGCGTCCAGTAAAAATGTAGTCGTAACCTTCGTCCACGTAATATTTGTGGAGCAGCACATCGTAAACCGGAGGGGCAACGGCAGCGATGGGCTCGGTGTAGCCTTTATCGGCGTGACGGTAGCTTCTCCATGCCATGCCCCAGCCGACGCCCGCAGCGGCGAGCGACAGGCCCATCAGAAGCCACTCCGTGCCGGTGTTGTGTTCTTCTTCGACCCCCGCTACTAACTGACTTGTTCTGCCTTCTTCCTGAAGGACGCGAGCTTCGCCGGCAAAAACCGGCTCGAGAAATTTCGTGAAGCGGTCGGAACCCCCGAGGCTGTGGGGCCAGCCAAGCCATCCCGCCACAATGGCGCAGAGTGCGAGCACGACCAGCGGCGCCGTCATTGATATGGGTGATTCATGAATGTGATGCTCCACCTCGTGGCTCATGCGCGGGCGCCCGTGAAACGTCAGATACATCAGACGAAACATATAAAACGCTGTCATCAGCGCGGTGGCATAACCGACGTACCAAAGGATTCGGTACGCGCCACCTTCCCGCGACCAGGTTTCCCAGAGAATCGCATCTTTCGAGAAGAACCCCGCGAATGGGAAAATGCCCGCGATGGCCAGCGTAGCGATGAACATGGTGCGATGAGTCGTAGGAATGCGATGGCCAAGGTCACCCATGTTGCGCATGTCCTGTTCGCCGGACATTGAGTGAATCACCGAGCCAGCGCCGAGGAAGAGCAGTGCCTTGAAGAACGCGTGCGTAAACACGTGGAACACGCCGGCGGCGAATGCTCCGACCCCAAGTGCGAGGAACATGTATCCGAGTTGCGAGACGGTGGAATACGCGAGCACGCGCTTGATGTCGTTCTGCACCAGGCCGATGGATGCGGCAAAGATTGCGGTCAGTGCGCCGACAATGGCCACGACCAACATGGATTTCGGCGCGAGGACGAACAGCGCATTCGAACGCGCGACCATATAGACGCCAGCCGTTACCATGGTCGCGGCATGGATCAGCGCCGAAACTGGTGTGGGCCCTTCCATGGCATCGGGCAGCCAGATATAGAGTGGAAGCTGCGCCGACTTGCCGCAGGCTCCAACGAAGAGCAGAAGGGTCGCAGCGGTGATGATGGGATCACCAATGGCGAAATGCCCGCTACGAGCAGCGGCGGTCACGTCCATGAAACTCAGCGAGCCGAAGTACGAGGCGATGAAAAACATTCCCAGCAGGAATCCGGCGTCCCCGATGCGATTGACGATGAATGCCTTTGCAGCCGCATCGCTGGCCGACTTGCGATGGAAATAGAAGCCAATTAGTAGATACGAACACAGCCCCACGCCCTCCCACCCGACAAACATGAGCACATAGTTGTTGGCCAGGATCAGCGTCAGCATGGAGAACATGAACAGGTTGAGGTATCCGAAGAAGCGGTAGTAGCCACCCTCATGCGCCATGTATCCGGTGGAATAAATATGAATCAGCATTCCCACGCCGGTCACGAAAAGCAGCCAGATGCTGGACAGTGGATCGAGAAGGAAACCGGCGTCGGCACGGAACGCGGCCGGCGATCCACCACGGGTCGAATAATTCATGCGGCCGGTGTCGGTGCCAAGCCAGGTATAGAGAACGGTTTGATACGGCTTATGGAAATTCTCGGGGGTCGACGACCAGGCTGAATACTGCGAGACGGCGCCGCAAGCCATCACGAACGCGAGCACGATGCTGCCCACGCACACGGCGCTGACCGTAGCCTTCTGCAGCTTGCGGCCGAAGAAGAACATGATGGCCGCGCCGAAGGCCGGCAGCAGCGGGATTAGCCAGATGTGGTCGAGAAAGAACATGTCGTTGGTCGTCGGTCGTTGGCCAATTGCGCTCCAACGGATACCAGGTACTAGCTACTGGTTCTACCACTTCAGCAAATTAACTTCATCAACGTTGACCGTCTCCTTGTTGCGGAAGAAGGCGATTAAAATGCCAAGGCCGACCGCAGCTTCAGCGGCGGCGTCAGTGATCACGAAAATGGCGAAGACCTGGCCATGCAATCCTCCCCACATGCGGGAAAATGCGACCAGGTTCAGGTTCACGGCGTTCAGAATCAGCTCGATCGACATCAGGACGATGACCACGTTGCGGCGCGTCAGAACGCCGATCACGCCTAACAGGAACAGGGCCGCGCCCAGGATCAGATAGTGCAGCGTCGTGATGTGAAGCATCGATTCCATTTAGTAACTCGGTACTAGCTACTCGGTACTGACTGACTCCTAGATTCTCTTCTTCGCCATGACAACCGCTCCAATTATCGCCACCAGCAGCAGTAGCGACGCGATCTCGAAGGCGAACATGTACTGTCCGGTGTGCGCTCCGTAAAGCAGATCGGCTATCTTTTGCGTGTTGTCATTTTCCACCATCGGCAGCGCATGCTCCGGGAAGATCTCCTTCCCTTTGATAAACACTGTGACGAACAATCCGCCAAGGGCCGTTGCGGCAATGATTCCCACTACCCACTGACTGTTGAATTGCCGCTCTCTGACCGACCGATCGATGCTCACCAGCATGATCACGAACAGAAACAAGACCATAATTCCGCCCGCATACAGAATGATCTGCACGCCAGCGACGAACGGGGCATAGAGCATCAGGTAAATGGACGCCTGCGCCAGCAACGTAACAATCAGCGCCAGCGCCGAATGCACGGGATTCTTGCGCGTGATCACCAGGATGCCGCCGATCAGCATGATCCCGGAGAGCAGGTAAAAGAAAAATGGTGTGGCTACGGGTGCCATATCATGGGTTGCAGCAACGCTACGCCAGCCGTCAAAATCAGAACTCCCAGGCCCATAGGCAGCAGGACTTTCCATCCCATCTGCATGAGCTGGTCAAATCGATATCGCGGGAACGTGCCACGATACCAGATATACATGTACATGAATCCGCTAACTTTCGCTGCGAACCAGAAAATGTCCTGGATGCGCACGCTGACTGCGGGAACGAACAGGATTAACCCAATCAAGCCGAGGACGACACCGAAGCCTGCCAGGCCGATGGTTTGAACGCGGAAAAGCGGATGCTTCGGCATGCGGACCGTGTTGTAAAAACACATTGCAGCGAAAAATAGAAAGGTAACTCCGGGGAAGACAGAGAAAATCTGCTCCCATGGCGTGCCGCTCAGTAGATTCGGAAACGGCCGCAGCCATCCGCCGAGCCACAATGTAACTGCGATGGACGAGACCGCGATCATGGCCGAATATTCGGCCAAAAAGAATAGCGACCAGCGGAAGCCGCTGTATTCCGTATGGAAACCAGCAGTCAACTCGGATTCGGCCTCCGCCAGATCGAAAGGCGCACGGTTGGTTTCCGCGACCATGGCGACGGCAAAGATAAAGAAGGCAATCAGTCCAAGAGGGAAAAACTTAAAGATGAACCATTCCCCCTGCGCTTGTTGTGCTTGAACAATGCCAATCATGCTAAGCGTTCCGGTTCCCTCGGCGTTCAGGCTGGTCATCAGAACGGCTGACACGACGGCGAGTCCCATCGCGACTTCATACGAAACCATTTGCGCACTCGACCGCAACGCGCCAATCAACGGATAGTGCGAGTTCGACGCCCATCCTGCCATCACAATGCCCAGCACGCTCAAGGACGAGACGCCGAGCATAAATAGAATCCCGATGTTCATGTCTGTGATGGCATGGGTAGGACCGAACGGGACGACCACAAAAGTTGTGAACGCGGCCAGCACTACGACGAACGGCGCCACCCAGAAAATCAGACCGTCCGCCTCCGCCGGCATAATGTCTTCTTTGAGCAGCAGCTTTATGGCGTCGGCGATGGGCTGAAGCAGGCCGTGCGGTCCCACGCGCATAGGGCCGAGTCGAACCTGCATGTGGGCGAGAATTTTTCGTTCGAGCCAGTTCATCGCGATTACTGCGACTGAAAGGCCAGTGAAAACCAGCATAATATAGACCAGCACCCAAAACATATTTCCCGCGGCACCAGGAGTCTGGTCGCTTCCGAGATAGGACTGGATGTATTGGATGATCTGGCCCATCAGCGGTCTACCTCGCCGAGGACAATATCGAGAGTGCCGATCACGGCAATCACATCTGCTACGAGTTGGCCGCGGCACATCAAATCGAGAGCCTGCAGATTTACGAATGAAGGCGGACGCACCCGCACGCGGTAGGGCTGAGTAGATCCGTCGCTGACGATGAAATATCCCAGCTCACCTTTCGGCGCCTCGATCGAGTGATAAACCTCGCCCGCTGTTGGCTTCATAACCTTCGGGACCTTGGCCATGATTGGTCCTTCGGGAATCGCGCCCACGGCCTGATCGAGGATGCGCACAGATTGCCGCATCTCGGCCATGCGCACGAGATACCGGTCGTAGGTATCGCCGTTCTGGCCGATTGGAATGTCGAAGTCGAAGTTCTTATAGTTCGCATACGGCTGGGCCTTGCGCAGATCCCACTTCACGCCGCTCGCGCGCAATACCGGGCCGGTGACACCGAGTGCGATGCAATCCTGCGCCGAGATGGCTCCCACGTTCTTCGTGCGCTCGACCCAGATTCGGTTAGTGGTGAGCAGTTCTTCGTACTCGTCGATTTTTGGACGAAAGAAATCGAGAAAGTTTTTCACTTCCTTTTCGAAACCCGTATAAGTTTCGTACTGCAGGCCACCGATGCGAAAAGCATGAGTGGTAAGGCGAGCGCCACAATATTTTTCGTAGATCTTGAGAATCTCTTCGCGGTCGCGGAAGGTATAGAACAGAGGCGTAATCGCGCCGATATCGAGGGCGTGCGTCCCCAGCCAGAGTTGATGACTGGCGATCCGGTTGAGTTCAGTAAGGATCACTCGCACATATTGAGCCCGCGGTGGAGCTTCGACGTTGAGCAGCTTCTCTACCGTCTCGCAGTAGCCCAGTCCGTTCGAGACTGCGGCCACGTAATCCATACGATCGACGTACGGATTGAACATCGTATAAGTACGGTGTTCGCCGATCTTCTCGACGCCGCGGTGCAGGTAGCCGATCACGCATTCTAGGCCCAGGACTTTTTCGCCGTCGAGGCGGAGGATCACACGCAGCACGCCGTGCGTGGCCGGATGTTGCGGGCCCATGTTGATGACGAGCTCATTCGCATCGAGAAACGGCTTCTCGGGGGTTTCGAGGTCGAGATGCGAGAGCGAGCTGTTGTGTTCGGTCATTTCGCTATTCGGAGTCGTTGACACCATGCAAGCCGCAGAGCAAAACTTCGGCCTGACGCGGTCTAGTTTGTATCACCCTCAGAGGCGCTGATGTCAGCCAGTTCGGTTTAATGCTTGCAGCTTCTCCTGCAAGAAAATTAGCGGGAAAGTAACCCCCTGCCACAGCCTCAAACAGGAGATCGACAGATGAGCCAACAACCGCAGACGAGCGAGCGAACTCTCGAGGGGCGCTAACATTCGCAGACGTGATGAGGATCGTTGCCTTCGTGTAAACACAGCCGCGCGGCGCCCGATGATTCCGAGACACGGTGCTCTCGGTATTCTGCGCTTGAGCGACCGTCGAGACCCCCACGCATACGGTCAGAAGCACCACAACCGCCCACGCTAGCTGGCGGCGCGAGGCCTCAGGGGCTGAAGCCCAAATCCTACTAGGATCTGTGGTGGCACGACTGAAAGTCGTGCCCTTCCCGATCATTCCCTTGGCAAGTTTCTGTGCGCAGCAGATCCTTGAGAAGACCATCATTGTCCGCTCTCAATCCCCAGATTGATCTGCACCCACTCATTGTCCTGTTGCAAGATGCCGTAATCCTTGCGCAGGGGGTGTCCCTTCCATCCGTCAGGCAGTAGGATGCGCTTCATGTCGGGATGGCCGTCAAATTTGATACCGAACATGTCATAGACTTCGCGCTCCAGCCAGTTGGCTCCCGGCCAGATCGGAACAGAGCTGGGCAGGGTCGCGCCGTCCAGGATTTGCGTTTTCACGCGAATGCGCTCGTTGCGCGCAAAGGAATAGAGCACCCAGACCACATCGAATTGCTTATCGCGCGCGGGATAATGCACCGCAGTGATATCGACACAATAGTCGAACTGCTCTTCGTTGCGCAGGATCTGCAGAATTTCCGGGATCAGGGAACGATCAACCACCATGTAGTTCTGCCCGGCATACGTAAGAGGGACAATGCCGGAACCGTAGGTTCCCTGAAACTTTGCGATCATCGGCGAATCCCAAGGAGTCGGCGTGGGGGCAGCAGGTTTTGCAGGAGTCGCAGGTTTCGGAGCGGCCGGCGCTGCAGCCGCGGGTTTTGGAGGGACGGGAGATGCCTGAGGTGAAGCCGGCTCTTCGGCGGGAGGCTTTTCTGTAGAACCCTTGGGATCCGATGGAACGGAGCCGGAAGCAGTTGCTTTCACGCTGCCGGGAACGGCTGTTTGATCCGCCGCCGGTTTTGGCTCGCCTTCCGGCGACGGTGAAGAGGGCGATTTGATTTCGTCCGGCATAGCTCTCGAAGGCACAAACCTCCGGCCCGCAGGGTTTCGGAGAGAACGTTAACTTTTATCAGCTTGAGGTTTCGGTGTCAACGAGCCAGCTCACAAAAAGTAGCAACTGTTTTCATTTCCTGAAACGCCGGGGTTGCTGGCTACACGCGCGCTTGCGCTTGATAGCGCTCGATCAGATCGCGAATACGTTCGGCGTCCTTTTTGCGATGGCCATGGCTGGTGATGGGATCGGTGCCGCCAGTAGATTCGATCCGTATTTCTGCCCACAACACGCCAGTGGAAATGTGCACGGAGGCAATCTTTGAGATGGCGATGCTCTCGTCGTTGCTGCCGAGCCACCGCGACTTCACACGGCTGACGCGCAACGGGCTAACCACCAGGCGGGTTGGAAAAAGAAAATTGCCCTGCGTCCAACGGCTGGCCGCAAAGCTTTCAACCTGCGGTTCGGCAGCCGGGGCGGGTGGCGTTACACCCATTCCAGCGCACCCTTTTGCCAAACCCAGATGTAGCCCACGATCAGGATAACGAGGAAGATCAGAATCTCCACGAGTCCGAAGAGGCCGAGCGCCTTGAACTTGACAGCCCAGGGAAACAGAAAGATTGTCTCCACATCGAACACTACGAACAGGATCGCGATGATGTAGTAGCGAACCGTGTAACGGCCGCGGGCATTGTCGATGGGATCGATGCCGCACTCGTAAGGCATTAATTTAGTCTTGCTCGGATTGTCCGGGCGCACCAGTTTGGCCGCCAGCAGAGTGATCGGAAGCAGCACTCCGATGACTGCCATGAAGATGAAGATCGGGACGTAGTTTTGCGGCATAATGATCTCGCTCGACAAACATAGTATCTCCGCTGGCGCGCAGCTTCAAGCCAAATACAAAACGTTGTTGCATCGGCCCTACTTCTGTTGTCGCTTCGCCCAGTGTGTCGAATTGAACTCCTTCGGGTCGAACACGGCCTGATCGAGTTTCACATTGGCCCGGATATCCGAATACTCCTCGCTGAACACCATCTTGTCATCGACATGCACCTCAACCCGGTTGGCGATCCAGCCGCCGGCGAGCTTGTGATAATCGGTGAAGCGAATATCGTCCGTTTTCTTCGGATCGTCGCGGGAGGGCTCCATCTCCCGGACAAAAAGCAACGTGTCCTTCTGTACCCAGAATTGTCTGGCCTGCAAATCCCCCTTCACCGCGCCCACCACGTAGACCGAATGGCCATCCCAAACGTCCTCGCGCAGCTTGGTCAAGTCATAGCCCTGGGCCTTCACGATGTCGATTGTGGTCTGCGGCTCTTGGCGGTAGACATCAAATCCCAACACCAGCAACATGTTCACGAGAGGGCGGGTTGCCGACACCTTGCCGTCTTTCAGAATGGTCACATTACCGTCAGCGAGGACGTACCCATTTCCGTTGGTAGGCGGCCCGATATCGATCCGCAATTTGCCCGGCAGCAGTAACGCCTCATACCAGGTTTCAACTTTAGTCGTACCGTCCGGATTGTAAGTAGTGCTCTTCTGAGTGAAGGTAACCGTGTCGTACCAAGAAGCTTTATACCGATCATGCATGGCGCGCAAAACTGCCTCGCCGTCGCGGATTTCCTGGCCGCGAGCAAACGTCAAACTCACAAGAAAAACAACTACCGACAACTTTTTCATGAAGCTCCTCCAAGCATTTCGTAAATGCTGTAAGTCAAAGATCCGCGGCTTCTGAAGATGACGGACGAATAAGGGGGAAAAACGACAGCGTGCCTTTTCTTGTTTCGGATCAGCCTATCGATCACTGAACCTGTCTGGAAAAACGAAGACGGTGCGCGCCAAGTCCGTGTGCAGTGTATCTTCCCGATAGTAGCGGCTGAGGACTCCATCTTTCGATACAAGCAGTTCGGGATTGAGAGCGGCGAACTCCTCCCACGCGCAAGCCCCGTTGCGAGCCACGCGTTCATGAATCAAAAAAAAGTACGCGTAAGTGATCGTTTCATTGTAGAGCTGCGGCTTGCCGCGCGCTTCGGCGAATCGCTGGAGGGCAGTAATAAATCTTCCCAATGCTTCCAGCACCGGATACTGACGCAAATACGCAAATGCCAGGCGAACGTGCTCGGCGTGATGGAAGGAATCGGACGGAAGCGCGTCACTCTCGAAATCACGAATGAATTTTTCGTCGGTCATAACCGTGCCGCTGGTTAGCTTCCTTTGCCCACCGCGACCGCCCAGGCCGCGGCGGTGTAGATGGCGAGATTTCCAACTCCGTAAAAGCCGTGCATAAGGTGAATAACGATGGCCAGGGCAAAAACAGCGACCAGAACCCAGGCGCCCCGGATGGCGGTGCGGGGGATAAGCATGAGGATGCAGCCGGCAATCTCACCCCATCCCAGCACCATCCGTATGACGTTCGGCATGTGAGTGCTGGCGAAGGCATGTGCGGCTGCCGGCATTACAAACAAAGCTGCCTCGATCAGAATGACCACACCTAAAGTCCATTGCAGTCCGGTAAGCGCGATCTTCGTACGCGATGCGGTCATTCTTGAAACCTCTATCTGTTATCTGTCGGCAGCCCGCTTGCGGGCGGGACGGGCTTTGATTTCTTTCAAGCGATGGCTGGCGCTGGAATCGAGATCGAAGTCGTAGAAGCGCTTTAATTCGTGAATGCGTTCGAGAGAAGCTGGACTGAACGGGGTTCTTCCGTCGAAGGCGTGGAGCACGATCCCTTCTAGAAGATCTCCGAGAGTCATGTCGTGGTATTCGGCGAAGGCCTTCAGGATTTTCAGCAGACGCTTCTCCATCCGAACGCCAGTCTGGACACGTTCTACGAGCAGGTTCGAACCCTCTGTCATGTGTATCAATGTACTAAACTACCTAAGTATTATCAATTCAATCTGAGATCCGATGACAGGTACCCTCTTGCGGGCGCGGGTTGTTTATAATCACGTTTCACTGTTTCCACAGATTTTCCGCGCCTTGGGCGCAATTCCCCTATAAGGACTCTCTTGGCATTCGACGAGAACGTTTACGAATTACGGCGCCAGAAGCTGAAGCAGATTGAAGCGCTTGGGCAGACAGCGTACCGGAACAAATACGAATACACGCATACCATTCCGCAGATTCTGGCCGAGTACTCGGACAAGACTTCGGACCAACTGGAGACTCCTCGCGTGGACGTGCGGGTGGCCGGACGCATCATGGCGATCCGTCTAATGGGCAAGGCGGGATTCTGCCATCTGCAACAAGACGGGAAGCGGCTGCAGATCTACGTAAAGAAAGATGCAGTCGGAGACCAGGGCTTCGAATTGTATAAGTTGCTCGATCTTGGCGACCACATCGGCGTGAGCGGATACCTGTTTCGCACCCGCACCGGAGAATTGACGATTCACGTTGAGGAAATTACGTTCCTCAGCAAAGATCTTTTGCCCTTGCCGGAGAAATTTCACGGCCTTACCGACGTCGAGTTACGCTACCGGCAGCGTTACGTCGATCTGGTGATGAATCCAGGAGTGCGGGAAGTTTTTCTGAAACGCAGCAAACTGGTGCAGTCGCTGCGGCGGACGATGGAAGCGCACGGATTTGTCGAAGTGGAAACTCCCATGATGCAGCCTATCGCGGGCGGAGCGGTGGCGCGGCCATTTGTTACACACCACAATGCGCTCGATATGGATTTGTATCTCCGCATCGCACCGGAGCTTTATTTGAAGCGATTGGTGGTGGGCGGGTTCGATCGCGTCTACGAAATCAACCGCAACTTCCGTAATGAGGGGCTGGGCTGGCGCTGGAATCCCGAATTCACCATGCTGGAGTTTTACCAGGCCTATACCAACTATCAGGGCGTGATGGATCTTACGCAGGAGCTGATTACTACGGCGGCCAAAGATGTAAACAGCAGCACTAAGTCCAAGTGGGGTGATCAGGAAATTGATTGGGCGAACTGGCAGCGGTTCACCATGCGCGAGGCCATCATTCACTACTGGCCAGAAGCGGCCGGTGCGAAGCCGGAGATGAGTGATTTTGCGTCCCACGACGGCGTGCAGAGATTAGTTGAGCGGTTTAACCAGGTCCACGCGCACATGGCGTACGACCGAAACGAGCCGGTGGGCAAGACGATTGCGAGTCTGTTTGAAGCGGTTGCGGAAGAGCATCTCACGCAGCCGACGATCATCTATGAGTTTCCCACCGCTGTGTCGCCGCTGTCCAAGCAGAAGCCGGATGAGCCGGATTGGACTGAACGTTTTGAAATCTATGCGGGACAGATGGAGATTTCGAACGGTTTCAGCGAATTGAATGACCCTGAAGATCAGCGCCAACGCTTTGAGGGCCAGCTACAGGAGCGCGAGCGCGGCGACGACGAAGCGCACCAGATGGATGAGGACTACATTCGCGCACTGTCGTATGGAATGCCGCCGGCGGGCGGCGTAGGCGTGGGCGTAGACCGGCTCTGCATGCTATTGACCGATTCGCACACCATCCGAGACGTGATTCTGTTTCCGCTGCTGCGACCTGAAAAAAGCTCAGCCCCCGAGGCCGCCGAAGGAAACGAAGGAAACCCTTAGGCTCTTGTAGCCATGTCGCCGTACCTGACAAAGTACTAGAAAAGGGGTACAGCCTTTTCTATTCTCGTGGCATCGGAAATTGGTGCAGTATTGGCAGCGCTGCCGTAATGTCCGCACAGCTTGGACATTGGGTCGGTGGCGCTTTGCTTTCTAGAAACTTACTTCGATGTCTTCCCGATTTTGTTCGCTGCCGTTCTCTGCGGTTCGTAGGCTGGCCGGTCCGGGCTGAAGTTTGAGCTTAGATAATCGATAAGGGCATCGCGATCTCCGGCATCCACGACCGCGCCCCACTTCGTCATCTTGTCGACTTCTTTCGTCCATGCGGCTTTGCTGAGACGTTGTTGCAGGATGATGCGGGCCTCGTGACATTCTGTGCACGCAGTTGTGGCCTTAGCCTGCATGTCTCCGGCGGGCAAATCTTCCGTTACCTTAAATCGGACCGGTGGCGGATTCTGCAGACCCATGATGACTTGCGCGGGTTTCTGATCCTGCGCCACTAACGGCAAGACCGCCAGCATCATGGTCGCGATCGCAGCGGATCTGTTCAGAAGAAATCTCGTCACATCCTGCCATACGTTAAGAGACATGGATCTTCACCTGATCGACAGCGTTGTATAGATACCCACTGGGATTCCACACTGCAGTCGCGGGCTGAGTGCGACCCTGGCTATCGGTTGCACGTGACTGAATGATGAAGTCGCCGGCTTTGCCGGGTTTCCAATCGTAGCTCCAGAGGCGCCACGCATAGGGCGCGTGATCGTGACCGAGTTTCGCGGCAGTCCAGGTTGCGCCGCCATCGGTGGAGATTTCGACTTTGACAATATCGGCCTCTCCCGCCCAGGCCGCGCCCTGGACGGCCACTTTACCAACCTTGAGATTAGCGCCGTCGCCCGGTCCTGCAATCACCGATTTCACAGTCAAGGCTGTCAAGGGATGTGTATCTTCCGGCTTCACGGCGTCCCCCGGCTTCACTGGTTGGTTGGGCCAACGATAAGCGGGGCTCATAAAATTGCCGACGAATTCCGCGTCGAGAACTTTAATTTCGGTAAGCCACTTACACGAGGCCGCGCCAATCCACCCGGGAACAAGAGCGCGTGCAGGAAATCCGTGGTGTTTCGTGAGCGGAGATCCGTTCATTTGCGTGGCAATCAGCGTATCAGCGTCAAGCGCTTTCTCAATCGGGATGCTGCGAATGAAGGGAGGAACTTTGCCGGGAACTTCATCAAGTCCACGGAACATGACGTGCTTACCTGCAGGTTTCACACCTGCGCGGTGCAACACATCGCGCAGGCGCGGGCCCGAAAAGCGCGCGGTGCCTACCGCCCCCTTGCCCCATTGAACCCCAGGGACTTGCGGTCGATGCAAGCTGCGTCCATTGCCCGCGCACTCGAGCGTATTGACGACCGAATGCGTCTCCATCTCGGAAAGCTCGGCGAGGCTCAGCGTGATCGGTTTCTCCACTTCTCCGCCCAGGGATAGGCGCCAGTCGCTGGCTTCGAGTTCGCTGGGTTCGTGCATGTGATTGCGCACGAAGAAGTGCGGCACTGGCGTGAGCCAGGTGTCGAAGTACTCGACCGGACTTTCGAGATCGACGAAGCGGAACGAGCGAAGAATCATGCCGTCCTCGCCCGCAACCTCGACCACTGGTCGCTGTGAGAGAGCCCAGGTCAACATAGATGGGGTCGCTCCGCCTACCAGTGCGGCTGCTGACATGCGCTTAAGAAATTCACGTCTCGAATTCATGGTGTTAGGCTTGTGGGCGAGTAAGAAAATCGCCTCCGAAATCTCACTCTGTGAATCCTGATCATCCATTAAGTTAACACCACCGGCCCGGAAAAGGAGAGTAGCCAAAGCCGAGCCGGCGGCATTTCCGAAGGGAAGGCGCCCCTCGAAAAATTGAGAATCCGTTGAACCTTCATGGTCCCGCACCGGATGCTGATGTGGGACCGTTTCGGTTTACGGCAGGTAGTAACGGAACGAGGTGAAAACCATACCGTCCAGTCCTTCCGGTGTTACGCCGGGTTGTCCCGCTCCTGACGGGCCGAGGCCAGACCAGGTCTGACGCGTCACATAGGAATACTGCGTGCCGAACTGGAACTTGCCTCTGGGCCCGTTGTAGAAGCGGTACCAGAAACCGGCCGTACCCTCGATCACCGCTCGTGAATCCGCGGTGCACTTGGAGAGCGAGCCTGGGTTGAATCCCGCCGAGACACCGGAAGAAGGAGCAGTCTCAGTGTAGCAACCGGAATTATTGAAGTGCGTTGATCCGTACCCGACATAGGCGTCCGTCGCGGAATTGAAGTCGTTGGTCCGGCTGGCGTACTCCGCGCCAGTGTAAAGGTAGACATCAAGTTTCTTGCCATGCCATTCCAGTGAGGTTAATCCCTGGAGGTCCTTGATCAAGTCAGGAGTTCCGTCGGCATGAATGGCAAGATCGGAAAGCTGGGCTGCGCCGTAGCGGCCGACTCCACTGCCTCCGAAGCCATGCACACCGAAGACGATGCGCTTGTTGTAGAAGTTCCAGCGAGCATTGCCGCCAATACCGCCGCCGTTTTTCGAGGAGTTAAAAGCACCCGAAGCATTGGGACCTGTGCCTACGCCGCTTGGGCAAGGTCCGGTTGCTCCAATTGCGAAGTTGGCGCAAGGGAAAACGCGGTCGCGGAAGCGGTCATAAAGTCCGAAGACCTCGTAGTGTCCGAACCCGGGATCTAACGCCAGCTTGGCGACGACATCCGGCGAGGGGTTGAAGGAATAGGTGCCTGCAGGGGTGCAGGTAGTGTAGTAGACGGGGGTGGTTCCGCCGGTAGGAGTATAGGAACTGGTGGTGCAGGCGGTGATAGCGTTGTTGTAGCTGTTGCCGGCACCGGCCGAGCCGAGCAGGAAATTGTTCGTGTTGCCGTGAGTCGTAAGTGTGGCTTGCGAGTTTTCCACGGCGACGGCGAATGCCACCTTCTCGCCGAAGGTCTTGGTTAGGCGAAGTCCATATTGGCGGGCGAAGGTGAAGCCGACGTTGTAACTGGGGTCGATCGTCATGGGGCGAGCATCATTGGTTTTGCCCAGGTCGTCGCTGGGAGCGATGCCCGCTTTGTTTTCGGTCACCAAACTCCACATCTGGCCGCCGAGGACGCTCCAGCCATTATCGAATTTGGCCTGGCCCCAAGCCTGGCGAAGACGGAAAGTATAACTATTCGTCTGAGTGGCGGTGGAGGTGTCGCCGGATGAGAGAAAGTCACCAGAGACATAGCTGGAGAACTCCACGTTCTTCATACGCCCGTCGACGTACACCGAAGGCCGGGACTGGCGGCCGGAGCCGAAGAACTCCGACATCGAACTCTGCGAAGCCCCCGGCATGGTCAGCGAATTGAAGGGGGTGGGCAAGTCTGCCGCGAGAGCTCTCGATCGCCGCACAAATTCGGCAGCCGCGAAACCGCCCGGGGTAATGGTTATGCCTTTGAAGTGAATGGAGATGACCGGACTCTCCAGCGGGTTGGGTTTGCCCTGCTGAGCTGTGTCTTGCAGGTTAAGCCCGGGCGTCGAGCTGTCTTGTTGAACCGCAACGCTGGAAGCGATCTCGGCCACCTGCTGCTGCGGGACCGGTTTCGGATCGGCCTTACTCGCGGCTTCCGCGGCGGCCTGCTGCCGCTCCAGTTGCTGCGTGAGTCGATCGAGTTGGAGTTGCTGCGCTGCCAGAGCCTCTTTCAGGGCTTGAACATCCGCAGCTGTAACGGCAGTCGGTGCGGGGGCAGGAGCAGCAACCGCATCCTTGGCGGCTGGCGCGGGTGACGCCGGGTTTTCTGCCCAAGCAGCGGCGGATAGCGCAGCCAGCGTCAGGGCGGTGAGAAATACGTTCTTCGTTCGCTTCATGGAATTTATAACCTCTCCTTTTTGAGTTTTAGTTGAACAATCTGAACAATCTTTACCGGGGAGCTAACCAAGCGTTCACATCACGGGCAGCCGTTATCGCGATACCGACAGCCTCTATTATCACCATCGATTTACTGGTGATTACGAATCGGTAAATTTACTCGTCTTTGTTAAAAGAATGTTGATTTTGCGGGAAGTGGGGGTGCTTCCCTTGATTTAAGAGTCCTAGGTTGAGGGCGTCAATCCCCACCTGCGCTGCAGCCGGCTCTCCATCGACTTGAACACCAGCCCATCGACCACGTATCCAATCGCAACAATGAGAATCATCACGGCGATGACGGCGCTCATGTCGTTCAAATCTCGCCCCATCATCAAAACTTGGCCTAATCCTAAGCTTAGATAAAGCATCTCCGCGGTAATGAGCGAGCGCCAGGCAAAAGCCCATCCCTGCTTCAGTCCGGAGACAATAAACGGGAGACTAGCGGGCAACAGCACATGCCAGAAGAGTTGAAATCCCTTAGCGCCGAGGTTTCGCCCTGCCATGCCGTAGATTTTCGGCATCTGCTTGCGTCCGTCTTCCATCGCCAGCGTGACCGATAACAGAGATCCCATGACGACGACGAACAGAATCGCGTTTTGGCTAAGGCCGAACCAAAGCAGCGCAAGCGGCCACCAGCAGATGCTGGGCAAACTTTGGAGACTCACTAGCAGTCCGCCCATCGTTTCTTCGAGAAATTTGCTGCTGGCCACGCCCAATCCGAGAATCATGCCAAGCACGACGGAGATCGCATATCCGATCAGAACGCGCCGCATGCTGACGGCAATTGCGATCACAAAACTATGATCCTGGAATCCGGCGTACAAAGCCTCGCCCACGCCCCACGGAGTCGGAAACAAGTAAGGTGGCCAGATCTTCAATTCGGCCAGCAGTGTCCACAGGCCGAGCAGCCCCACATAGAAAATAATCAGACGAGCGGCGCGCTTCATTGTTCCACTTCCGCTTCGACATGAGGCTTCACACCGAGGTTGTATTCAACGTCGC
>Ga0210389_10000422_pt1 | contig 39899 bp, 38 predicted proteins | sample IncBWH28OmetaG_FD_160127 | JGI IMG/M metagenome (GOLD analysis project Ga0210389, IMG submission 160127) | Forest soil microbial communities from Barre Woods Harvard Forest LTER site, Petersham, Massachusetts, United States - Inc-BW-H-28-O ... | reverse complement strand
ACTGGCCCGTGAAAATCACGGTGCCGCGGGGCTTGCGGCTCTGGTCGGCTACGTTGTGACGATGCGCGCGGCCGAAACCTTGCTGCATGCGGCGCCGGGGTCGCTTTCCAAGCCCAGCATTCCGGTCGGTTTGCTGTCCGGCATCATCGCCGGCGTAGCGTACAACCGCTACAGCAACATCACGCTGCCCAGCTACTTGAGTTTTTTTGGCGGCCGCCGCTTCGTGCCCATTGTCAGCGGAGTCTTGGGTTTGGTGCTTGGTATCAGCCTCGGCTATGCGTGGCCCTTTATCGAGCACGGCATGGATTCAGCCAGCCACGCCATCCTAGGCGCGGGTTCGCTGGGTCTGTTTGCCTACGGGGTGTTGAACCGGATACTCATCGTGACCGGTCTGCACCACATTCTGAACAACTTTGCGTGGTTCATCCTCGGCGACTATCACGGCGCTACCGGCGATCTCAATCGATTTTTTGCCGGCGATCCGACGGCCGGCGCCTTCATGTCGGGCTTCTTTCCCGTGATGATGTTCGGCTTGCCGGGTGCGTGTCTCGCCATGTACCACACCGCTCGGCCCGAGCGCCGCGCGGGCGTCGCGGGCCTGCTGCTCTCGCTTGGCCTCACCTCGTTTCTCACCGGCGTCACGGAACCCGTGGAATTCACGTTCATGTTTCTCGCCCCCGTGCTGTATGCCCTGCACGCGGTTGCAACGGGGCTTGCCATGGTTCTCATGCATTTATTCGGTGTACACCTGGGCTTCAGTTTCTCCGCGGGCCTGTTCGACTACGTGCTGAACTTCACTCACGCGCAGCGGCCGCTGCTGTTGATTCCGATCGGGATTGCATACTTCGCGCTGTACTACGGGGTATTCCGGGTTTGCATCGTGCGATTGAATCTTTCGACTCCCGGCCGCGAGGCCGACGATGCCCTCGCCGCTGCGGCACCGGTGGCGGCAGACGCGCGCGGTGGAGCCTTTGTGGACGCTTTGGGCGGCGCCGGCAATCTTACCGAGGTCAGCGCCTGCACGACGCGACTGCGCTTGACCCTGGTCGACAACCGCGCCATTGACGAGCCGGCACTGACGCGGCTGGGCTCGCGTGGCCAGCTGCGCTCCGCTAACACCGGCCTGCAGGTGGTGTTAGGACCGATTGCCGACCAAGTCGCGGGGGAAATCCGCGACGCGCTGCGCGCCGGCGCACCGCGTCAGAGTGCTGCGCCGAATCCAGCTTCTGCACCGAGCCAGGCTGCTGCACCGAGTCAGGTTGCTGCACCGAACTCAGCTGCGCCACCTGCCGCCGCGCCCTTCGACGCGCCCGCGATGTTGGCGGCACTCGGCGGGCGCGGCAATGTAGGCGAGGTCGAGTGCGTTGCCGGCCGCATGCTGGTGCGCATCGCCGACCCCAAGGCAGTCGATGAACCTGCGCTCAAAAGGCTCGGTATCCGCGGTGTCGCGCGCCCCGCCGCCGGTTCCATGCAGCTGCTCATTCCCGCGGGCGCGGAGGGCTGGATGCAGCCGCTGCGCCGCTTGCTGGCATGAGCTAAGGGGGAGCAAAGATGAGCGACACCGCCACCGTTTACAATCGAACGCCGGAGGAGTCCATGCGCCGGCCATCGCGGCAGTCGGCGCTTCCGCCGACGGTGCGGCGAATCCTCATTGTCGGCGGTGGAACCGCCGGCTGGATGACGGCATTGATCCTGGCGCGCTCTTTGATCGAGCAGGGGGTTGAGATCACTTTAGTGGAGTCGCCGACGGTGGGCATCATCGGCGTGGGCGAGGGGTCGACCCCGTGGCTACGGGGCTTCTTCGACAGCTTGAACATCGAGGAGGCGGAGTGGATGCCGGAATGCCATGCCACCTACAAGTGCGGCATAACTTTCGACGGTTGGTCCACCAAACCGGGTCACGCCAGTTACTTTCATCCCTTCGCCTCGATGCTCGACAATCTCACGATGACCCAGTTCGTTCAAAACGTCGACGCCAGAATCAGAGGCGCCGATGTCTGCGCGGATCCGGATCGATTTTTCATCGCCTCGCGCCTCGCTGCCAAGCATCTGGCGCCAAAACCGGCGGAATATTTCCCTTTCGACATCTGGCACGGATATCATTTCGACGCCGTGCTGCTGGGTCAATTTCTGCACAAGAAGGCGCTGCAGCGCGGCGTTCGCTACCAGACGGCCCATGTCACCCATGCAAATTTGGATGAGCAGGGCGCCATCGCTTCGGTCAGCACTCGCGACGGCGCCACGATCAACGCTGACTTGTTCGTCGATTGCAGCGGATTTGCCGGGCTGCTGATCAGTCAGGCGTTGAAAACCCCTTTTGTCAGTTTCGCGGAGAATCTGTTCAACGATGCCGCGGTTGCCATGCCGACTCCGATCGGTGAGACGATACCCTCCGAAACCGTCTCGACCGCGATGAAGCATGGGTGGGCGTGGAAGATTCCCCTCACGCAGCGCTTCGGCAACGGCTATGTCTACAGCTCGCAGTTTTGCTCCGCCGACAAGGCCGAAACCGAACTGCGGGAGCGCCTTGGATTGCTTGAATCCGACACGCCCGCGCGGCATTTGAAGATGAGAATTGGACGCGTGACCAAGCACTGGAACAAAAACTGTCTCGCCGTTGGGTTGTCGCAAGGGTTTATCGAGCCCTTGGAGGCGACCGCCTTGCTCTTCATTCAGCAAACGGCGGCCGTGTTCGTCGACTTTCTCGAGCAAGGGGACTTGAGCGAAGCCGCCCAGGCGCGGTTCAACACGCACGTCAATGAACATTTCGAAGGCACGCGCGACTACATCGTGACGCACTACAAGACCAACAGCCGCAACGACACCGAGTATTGGCGGGCCAACGCCGCCAACCTGAATCTCTCGGAACCGCTGAAGCAACTGCTCAATTTGTGGATGTCGGGCAACAGCATCGCGCCCATGGTACGCAAGCAGGCCCTGGGGCGCGGTTACCCGGTCTTTTCCTGGTATTCCATCATGTCGGGAATGGGCATATTCCCGGATCCCGGCGATCTGCACCCACCTACGCCCGCGGAGAAGACCTTCGGCATCGCCGAAATCGACAACCTGCTCGAGCGCAGCGCCGCCAACTATCGAGATCATCGCGAGGTCCTGCGCGACATTCCGCCGCGCCGCCATGGCCAGACACTGCAGGTCTACTTTTGGTGATCGAACATTCGGGCCTGACCATCGAGGCCGTCCGGCGCGATGTGTTGCCGGATAAGCGTCCGGCGATACTGCGCGGATTGGTGCGCGAATGGCGCGCGGTGCGCGAATTCTCGGAATCCCCCGCGTCCCTGGTGCGCTATCTCAAGCAACTTGACAGCGGCGCGCCGGTGGATGCGCTGATGACCCCGCCGGAAGCCGACGGTCAAATCGCCTACAACGCGGCGATGAACGGTTTCAATTTTCATCGCAATCGGCTGCCGCTGTCGGAAATTGCCGCGCAGGTGCTGCGCTATGCGCAATTTCCCAAGCCGCCGGCCGTGGCGGCGCAAAGCGCGCTGATCCGCGATTGCCTGCCGGCGTTCTCCGCGGAAAATTCACTGCCCCTGTTCGACGCGACGATACTGCCGCGCATTTGGCTGGGAAACCGCATCACGACGCCCGCGCATGTGGATGAATGGAACAATGTCGCGTGTACCGTGGCGGGCCGGCGGCGCTTTACGCTGTTTCCGCCCGAGCAGATTGCGAATCTGTACATCGGCCCGCTGGACTTCGCACCCACCGGGGCGGCGATGAGCATGGTGTCGCTGCGCGATCCGGACCTCGCACGTTATCCCCGATTTCGCGACGCCAAGGCCGCCGCGCAGGTTGCCGTGCTGGAACCCGGCGACTGTATCTTCATTCCCCCGCTGTGGTGGCACCATGTCGAGTCGCTCGAGCCTTTCAATGTACTGGTGAATTATTGGTGGCATGAGCCGCTGGGCGCGAATTCGCAGGCCGACTCGGCATTCGACGCGCTGCTGCATGGGATCTTGAGCATTCGCGCGCTGCCCCCCGCGACGCGCCGCGCCTGGGGTGCCTTCTTCGAACAGTACGTGTTCGGTGCGCACGGCGAGTCCATCGAGCACATTCCCGCCGATCGGCGCGGCATCCTCGGCGATCTCTCGGCCGAGCAGATGAGCATGCTACGCGCGCATTTGGCGAAAAAGCTCACGCGCTAGGAGCCTGTCTGAGTGTTCAGACAGGCTCCAAGTGCCCGAATCGGCTTAGGCCGACGGTGCGGGCCGACTCATCGCGAAATCACGTGTTTTTAGGGACTGCCTTCCACTTGGATCTGCAGTTTGACGGCCATGTTGAAGCCGTACTTGTCGCCATAGTTCACGCCGAAATCGGCGCGATTCAAGGTAGCCGTGGCATCGGCGCCGCAAACTTCCTTGTGGGAAACGGGGTTCGGCATGCACTTGAAGGAATCGATTGTCAGGGTGACCGGCTTGGCGACGCCGTGCATGGTCAGTGTGCCTTGCGCTTCGGTCGGCGTGGCGCCATTGAACTTGGTGAATTTTCCGCTATAGGTGGCGGTCGGATATTTCGCCGCATCGAACATCTCGGCGGACTTGGCGTGCTCGTTCAACTTCGGCATGCCGAAATCGATTGAACTCATGTCAACGGTCACGTCAATGGAGCCGGACTTGGCGTCCTTGTCGTAGACCACTTTGCCCGAGGAGGAATCAAATTTACCCCGCCAAACCGAGAGCCCGCCAAAGTGGTCGGCTGAAAAGCTGGGGAAAGTGTGGTTGGGATCGAGAGTATAGGTGACCGGCGCAGCCACAGCGCTCGCGCCGAGCAGGGCGGCCAGTGACGCCAAAACAATACGGTTCATTTGAAGGCTCCTTGAGGACGTACAGGTATAATTTTGGGGTTGCCGCTCCGGCATCCCGGGGGCAAATCATAGCCGAAAGCGCCCGGGTTGCCCGCGCTTATCTTTTCCTTTGTATTTTGGGAGTTTTTTCATGGAATTATTCGATGCGATCGCATCGCGCTCGATGGCCAAACAATTGAGCGGGCCTGGGCCGAGCGCCGAACAGATCGCACGGCTCCTGGAGGCGGCCGACCGCGCCCCGGATCACGGACGCCTCAGGCCCTGGCGCTTCGTTGCCGTCAACGGCGCCGAGCGGGAAGCGTTCGCCAATGCGGTGGCGGAGGCGCGGCGCGACCAAATCCCCGCATTTACCGACGAACAGATGGAGCTTGAACGCGAGAAAATCCGGCGCTCGCCGAGCATCCTGGTGGCCGGTTGCGTGGTGCGCAAGGACATCCCCAAGGTGCCGGAAATCGAGCAAGTGATCGCCGTGGGCGCGGCGGTGGAGAATTTGATGCTGGCGGCGAGCGACTTAGGGATTGGCGCGATGTGGAAGACCGGACCTGCGGCCTACAGCGCCCGGGTCAAGGCGGCGGTGGGCCTCGCCGCGGATGACCACATCGTGGCCATCGTGCATCTGGGCACGAAGGTCAAATAGCGCGGGGGCGCAACGAGGCGGTCTTGACCAGGGCCCACACGGCCTTGCCCGGCGCGAGTCCCAGTTCGCTCGTGGCGGCCTTGGTGACGCGCGCCATGATCAGAACCCCGCCGATATCGATTGCGATCAGATCCGAGTCCTCGACGTCATCCGCGATGCTCATTACCACGCCCTTGAGGTAGTTGCGGACGCTCAAGTGCCGCGGCGCCTCGGTCGCGACGATGAGATCACGCGCCAACAGCTGCACACGCAGCCGGGCGCCGGGCACGACCTCGCCGCAGTGAACCCTCAGTACGCTCGAGGCCACTTGCACGCGCGTCAATCCGCTCGATGAATCAGTTCCGAGCACCGTGCCATCGACGATGGCGCCCACCGCATCGGCGCCGATGATTGCGCGCACGCGGGGATGCAAACTCATCTCGCCGAGATCGCCTTGGGCGATGGTCTTACCCGATTCCATGAGGACCAGATGGGTCGCCAATCGCAGCACCTCGTCGAAATTGTGGCTGACGTACACCATCGGGACGGCCAATTCGTCGCGCAGGCTTTCCAAGTAGGGCAGGACCTCCTCGCGGCGCGAGGCATCGAGCGAGGCCAAAGGCTCATCCAGCAACAAGAGACTGGGCTGCGACAACAGCGCGCGTCCAATGGCGACGCGTTGCCGCTCGCCTCCCGACAGCTCGTGCGTCTGCCGTGCCATCAGCGGGCCGAGATCCAACAGGTCGACGACCCGATCCAATCCCACGAACGGCGCCACTGCGGCGCGCTTGAACGCATAGCGCAAATTGGCGGCAACCTTGAGATGCGGGAACAATCGGGCGTCTTGAAACACGTAGCCGATACGCCGCTTTTCGGGCGGCACAACGATATTCCGGCCGGTGTCCAGCAGCACGGCATCATCCAGCACCACCTGGCCGCTCTCCGCGGCCAGCAAACCGGCGATCACATTGACCAGCGTGGTCTTGCCGCACCCCGAACGGCCGAACAAGGCAACGACCCCGGGAGTGGGGAGTTCGAAGTTCGCATCCAGCGCAAAGACACCGCGATGTTTTTTGGCAGCGACCTTGAGCATCATCTACCCAACATGCGCCGTACGCGCCGCGCGAACCATTCGGACAGCAGCAATCCGCCGAGTCCGAGCACGCAGGAGATAATCGCCAGGCGTGCCGCTTCCGTATCGCCGCCCGGAGTCTGAAGAGCCGTATACAACGCGAGCGGCAACGTGCGCGTCTCGCCGGGAATGTTGGAAACAAAGGTGATGACGGCGCCGAACTCGCCCAGCGCCGCAGAAAATGCCGTGATCGCACCGGCCAACACGCCGGGCAACATGAGCGGCAAGGTGATGGTGGCGAAGCGATCGAAAGCGCCCGCACCCAGCGTGCGTGCGGCGTCCTCCAGCCCGCGATCGACGTTCTCCAGCGAAATGCGCATCGCGCGCACCATCAGCGGAAAGGACATGACCGCGGTCGCCAACGCCGCACCGTTGCGCGTAAAGATGAGTTCGATGCCGAAAACGCGATCGAGCCAGCTGCCGATTGGGCCGCGCGCGCCGAACAACAGCAGCAATATGTAGCCGACCACCACCGGCGGCAGCACCAGGGGCAGGTGCACGAACGCATCGAGCACCGTGCGCCCGTGGAATTGCTTCCGGGTCAGCACCCAGGCCAGCAGCAGCGCAAAGGGCAGACTCAACAGCACGCTGCGCGTCGCGACGCTCAAGCTCAACGCAAGCGCTTCGCTTTCGTTGGCGCTCAGCCACATCGTTTGTCAGCTTAGGTTAAGGGGCTTCATCGGTGAGGCAGTATACTGTGCGCGCGTCCGGGAGCCGGACATAAGGATTCGATCAATGCCCTATTTTCACGCGGTGGCCAAGGCCGCCGCGTCTCAAGATACGCGCGGCGCGCGCCGCATCGGTGTGCTGCTCGTCAATCTGGGTACGCCGGATTCGCCGACCTACTTTGCCGTCCAGCGCTATTTGCGCGAGTTCCTGAGCGACCGGCGCGTCATCGATACCTCGCGCTGGATCTGGCTGCCGCTGCTTTATGGCGTAGTGCTGCCGTTTCGGCCGCTGCGCACCGCCCGCAACTATCGGAAGATTTGGATGGCGGAAGGCTCGCCCCTGGCGGTGTATTCGCGGCGGCTCGCTGCAAAAATCCAAGCCGTCCTGCCGGCGGCACTCGAGGATCAGGTCCGCGTCGAGCTGGCGATGACCTATGGACATCCCGGGATCGAGCGGGCCATGCAGTCCTTTGCGGAAAGCGGCGTCGATAGACTGCTGGTGCTGCCGCTCTATCCCCAATATTGTTCCTCGCCCACCGGATCCGTGGTTGACGGCACGAACCGTGCGCTCAGGCACTGGCGCTCCCTGCCGGAGATTCGTCTCATCAACGACTATCATGACGATGAGGGCTATGTCCTGGCTTTGAGCCGTAAAATACAGCAGCACTGGGACGCGGCAGGCGGGCGCTCGCATCTGCTCTTTTCCTATCACGGCATCCCGGCCTCGTACGTGGCCAAGGGTGATCCTTACCAGCGTCAGACGGAGAACACGACGCGTCTGGTGGTGAGCCGCTTGGGTTTGAAGGACACGGAGTGGTCGCATTGCTACCAATCCCGGTTCGGCAGGGTGACCTGGCTGCAGCCCTACACGCTCGACAAGATCAAGGAATTGGCCGATCGCGGTGTTCGCGAGCTCAGCGTGGCCTCGCCGTCTTTTGCGGTGGATTGTTTGGAGACCCTCGAGGAAGTCGCGATTGAGTACCGCGAGCGGTTTCTAGAGTGGGGCGGTGAGCGGCTGACCCTGATAGCGGGCTTGAACGACGATGATGATCATGCGCAAGCGCTGGTGACGCTCATCAGGAACCGGCTCACGGGCTGGATTCAACCCTGATTCCAGGCTCTGGCCAGGATGGCGGCGCTGTCCACCTGCGCGTCGCTCGCGCCGAACACGGCTCCCCATCCATGATCACCCAAGCGCGTCGCGCAAAAGCCTTCGGCAGCGGCGCGCGCCGAAGCATTGGCCGCGCCGGCGATCAGCAATTTGGCCTGCATCAAAATGACAAAAGATTGGGCGAAGCGGCGGGCATGCGCTTCTGTCATCGCCGCGGCCTCGATACCGGCGGCGAAGCGCTCGAACGCTGCATCGAAGTGCCGCTCTTGGCCGCGAGCGCCGGACAACTCATCGAGGACCGCCTCGCGCGTGGCCGGCGACTTCGTAAAGGCACGCAGCACGTCCAGACACATGATATTGCCGGATCCTTCCCAGATCGAATTGACGGGCATCTCGCGCGCCATGCGCGCCAGCGGCAATTCTTCGGTGTAGCCGTTGCCGCCCAACACTTCCATGGCTTCCGCCGTCAGTTCGCAGCCGCGCTTGCACACCCAGAATTTTGCGGCGGAGGTGAGGGCCCGGCGCAGCGCGATTTCGTTTGCGGTGTCGCTGTCGAATGCGCGCGCCAGGCGCAAGCTCAACGCGCAGGCTGCCTCCGATTCCAGGACCAGATCGACCAGCACGCTGCGCATCAAGGGTTGCTCTACTAGCAAGGATCCGAAGGCCTTGCGGTGATGCGCGTGATGCAAAGCCTGAACGACGGCCTGACGCATCATGCCGGCGCTTCCCGTGCAGCAATCGAGCCGCGTGTAAGTACCCATTTCGAGAATGGTGGGAACGCCGCGGCCTTCCTCGCCCAACAGGGACGCCCAGGCGTCCACGAACTCCACTTCCGAGGACGCGTTGGAGCGATTGCCGAGCTTGTCCTTCAAACGCTGGATGTAAATGCCGTTGAGGCTGCCGTCGGGCAGGCGCCGCGGCATGAAGAAACAGGACAAACCGACGCGGGTTTGCGCCAGCACCAGGTGGGCGTCGCACTGCGGCGCGGAGAAGAACCATTTATGTCCGGTGATGCGGTATGAGCCGTCGCTCGACGCCACAGCCCGAGTGGTGTTCGCCCGCACATCCGAGCCGCCTTGCTTTTCGGTCATGCCCATGCCGATCAAGCCGCCGCGCTTTTTCTCGAAGGCGACATCGCGCGCATCGTATTCGCGGGTGAGCAGCCGCGGCACCCATTCGCGTGCGAGCCCGGGATCGCGGCGCAGGGCCGCGATGGCGCCGTAAGTCATGGTGGTCGGACACAGGGTGCCGCTCTCGATCTGTGCCTGCATCAAGTACCCCGCGGCGCGAGCGGCATGGGCCCCGGGTCTTGCCGGGTCTTGCGCCCAGGGGCTGCTGTGATAGCCCCGCGCGGCGATGCCCCGCATCAGTGCGTGCCAGGAGGGGTGAAACTCAATCGTGTCGATACGCATCCCCCGCGCATCGAAGTTATGGAGCACCGGCGTGAATCGATTCGCGAGACGGGCATGCTCCATGAGTGTGCACGTACCCAATTCAGCCCCGGCCTGCATGAGGTCGGACGAGGCCCAGGCCGCACCTTCGCGCTCTACCGCCTCCTGCAATGCCTTGTCGGTCTCGAACAGGTTGTAGTCCGTCAAGGGCGGAGTTTGGTTGAAAACAGTGTGTGTGCCGGAGCCATGTTCCACAAATACGATCTTGCGCCTAGCGCGCGAGCAGTGCTAGATTCGAGCCCATGCATTCTTCGGGCAGCATTTTCTCCCGCGACCCCCGCACCGCGCTGTGCCTGGGTTCGCTTGCCCTGCTGCTGCGCCGCTAGGCGCCACTCACTCATGCGCCATCGGTCGGCGCCTACAAGACCGGAAAATCCCTAAAAAACCCGCTACCGCGTGGCGGGGGTGTTTGGTTCTTTGAGCGAGAGAAAAACCATGTTGCGCAATCCGTCTTCCAAGTATCGAAGCTTTGCCCCCGTCGATCTGTGCGACCGACGCTGGCCCAATTCCGTGATCAGCGCGCCGCCCACCTGGTGCAGCGTGGATTTGCGGGACGGGAATCAGGCGCTGATCGAGCCGATGGATGCGGCGCGAAAACGCCGGATGTTCGATATGTTGGTGAAAATCGGCTTCAAGGAAATCGAGGTCGGATTTCCCGCCGCCTCGCAAACCGATTTCGATTTTGTCCGTGAATTGATCGAGCAAGAATTGATTCCGGATGATGTTGTCATCCAAGTGCTTACCCAAGCCCGCCCTGAACTCATTGCGCGGACCTATGAAGCCGTGCGCGGCGCGCGGCGCGCCATCATGCATGTCTACAACTCGACGTCCATCGCTCAACGCCGCGTGGTGTTTCGCACCGACCGGGCCGGAATCATCGACATTGCGGTGCGGGGCGCCACCGTCGTGCGTGAACACGCCTTGAAGCAGCCCGACACCGAATGGACCTTCGAATACAGTCCCGAGAGTTTTACCGGGACCGAGCTGGATTTCGCCGTGGAGGTCTGCGATGCGGTCAATGCGGTATGGGAGCCCACGGTTCAGCGCAAATCCATTTTGAATCTTCCGGCCACGGTCGAAATGGCGACGCCGAATGTCTATGCCGACCAGATCGAATGGTTCTCGCGCCACATCCAGGCTCGCGACTGCTGCGTCCTCAGCGTGCATCCGCATAACGACCGCGGCACGGCGGTGGCGGCCGCTGAGTTTGCCCTCATGGCGGGAGCGGACCGCGTGGAGGGTACCTTGTTCGGCAACGGCGAGCGCACGGGCAATGTGGACATCGTGACACTGGCTCTCAACCTGTATTCGCAAGGCATTGATCCAAAGTTGGATTTTTCCAATATCAATGAGGCGGCGCGCTGTGCGGAGGCGTGCAATCAGCTGCCGATTCACCCCCGCCACCCCTACGTCGGCGACCTGGTTTTCACGGCTTTTTCCGGATCGCATCAAGACGCCATCAAGAAGGGCTTGGCCGCGCGAACGGAGTCGGATATCTGGGACGTGCCTTATCTGCCCATTGACCCGTCCGATCTCGGCCGATCCTACGACTCGATCATTCGGGTCAACAGCCAGTCCGGCAAGGGCGGCGTGGCCTATCTTCTGGAGCGCGATTATCAGCTGGCGCTGCCGCGCCGGCTGCAGATCGAGTTCAGCCAGGTCGTTCAGTCTGCCGCAGATATCACCGGCAAGGAGCTGACATCTCGAGAAATATGGGATCTATTCAGCCGTGAATACCTCACTGCCCGACATCCCTATGTGTATAGAGCCCATCAGCTCGCGGCTTCGACCGATGGGGCCGACCATGAGCGCCTCACCCTGCAAGTGGAGCATGCCGGCCAATTGGCAACCTGGCTCGGACAGGGGTCGGGGCCCATCGATGCGATGGTCAACGCCATTGCGCTGCCTTTCGATGTTCTGTCATATGAAGAGCATTCCCGCGGTCAGGGAAGCGGCGCTCAGGCGGTCTCTTATATTGAGATAACCACGCGATCGAGGCGCACCTTGTTTGGAGCGGGTATGCACCCCAACATCGTTACTGCCTCGCTGCTCGCGGTCCTATCGGCCGTCAATCGAGCAATTGCGCTGGGCGCGTTGTCGGCCCGGGCCGATTCGATGCGCACTGGAACATGAGGAATAGTATTTAAGTCTTTGATATCTAGTCAGAAATACATTTTGAACGGTCACGGGTAAAACTGTACAAAGGCTTTCTGGTCCAACAATTGGTGAATCTTGTCGTGCTAGTTGAATGCCGGGCAGAATCGGATATAGTGCGCAGCTTCACGAACTTGAGCTGATCGATGCTATTGATTTCAGGGGCTTTTCTCTAAAAATGAGCGAACGCGAAGACGAACATTTCGATATAGACGATGAGTTTCTCGGGGAAGCCGAGGAAGCGCACGACTTCGATCCCCTCATCGAGCGCACGGAACGGCGCCCGAAAGCGGTGCCGGTGGGCAAACGCGGCAAGGCCGCGTGGAGCCGCGTCGAAGACGTCCTGGCGGAACGCCAGCTGGAAAAGGAACTGCGCGATATATTCGAGGACGATTAGATAATCGATTCAAACTGACCGCGCGCGTCAGGCCTCCCGGGACTTAAAATCACATGTCTTCTTCCCTGCTAGACAAAGCTGAAGAGTGGCTTGTGCTCAAATTCGGCGGCACGAGCGTCTCGAGCGCCGCCAATTGGCACAACATTGCGCAAGTTCTGCGGGCGCGCATCGCCGCCGGTTTCCGGCCCGTGATCGTGCATTCGGCTTTGTCGGGAATCACGGATCGGCTCGAGTCGTTGTTGCCGGCCGCCGTGGCGGGAGCGCACGCGCCCGTCCTCGAGCACATCGAGCGCGCCCATCGGCTCCTCGCCGATCACTTGGGGGTAAATCCCAATCCGCAATTCGAACAGTTGGCGCAAGAGCTGCGCGAACTGGCCAATGGTCTGTCGGAGCATCGCAGCATCAGCGATGCGGCACGCGCCCGGGCGATGGCCATGGGTGAATTGATGTCAACCGCGCTCGGCGCCGCGTTCTTGAACGCGCAAGGCATCGGTACGGTCTGGGTCGACGCGCGCAAAGTGCTGCGGGCGGATGAGCGTCTCAATGCGACGCACAAAGCCACGCTGCTTTCCGCAACCTGCGATTTTGCGCCTGACCTTGATCTTCAGGCGACCTGGCGTTCCCTCGATAAGGTCGTCCTCACGCAAGGCTTCATCGCCGCCAATGCGGCCGGCGATACCGTGTTGCTCGGACGCGGAGGTTCCGACACTTCCGCAGCGTATTTCGCGGCCAAGCTCCGTGCCGCGCGCCTCGAGATTTGGACCGACGTGCCGGGCCTCTTCAGCGCCAATCCGCGGGCGGTGCCGACGGCTCGTTTGCTGCGCGAGCTGCACTACGATGAGGCGCAGGAGATCGCGAGCAACGGCGCCAAGGTGCTGCATCCGCGCTGCATCCTGCCGGTGCGGCAGTACCAGATTCCGTTGCATGTTTACGCAACCCAGGCGCCGGGCCTGGAGGGCACGGTGGTGTCGGCCAACGTTGCCGACACGGCCGCGCAAGTAAAGGCCATCGCCATCAGAAAGGGAATTACGCTGGTTTCAATGGAAAGTCCGGGCATGTGGCATCAAGTGGGCTTTCTGGCCGACGCCTTCCAGGTATTCAAGCAGCATGGTTTGTCGGTGGACCTGGTGTCGACGTCGGAAACCAATGTCACCGTGTCACTGGATCCGACCGCCAACACCCTGGATGGTGCGGCGCTCGATGGGCTGGCCGCAGCCTTGGGCGAGCTTTGCCGGGTGGAGATTCTGGGTCCTTGCGCCTCATTGAGTCTTTTGGGCCAAAACATTCGCGGCATTCTGCATGAGCTGGGTTCGGCATTCGAATTGTTCCAGGACCAGAAAATTTACCTGGTAACCCAGGCGGCCAATGACTTGAACTTCACCTTCGTCATCGACGAAGCGCAGGGCGATCGTCTGGTGCAGCAACTGCATGAACGGCTCGTCCAGAGCATCGGCTCGGACAAGGTTCTCGGTCCGACTTGGGCGCAACTATTTGGAGACAAGGACTCGGCCGCCGCGCGCTTGAATTGGTGGGAGGCGCCGCAGAAGCGCCGTGCGCTGCTCGAGATCGCGGCGCGCGAGTCGGCGGCCTTTGTCTACGATATGCAAACCTTGGACGCGGCGATCGCCGCGGTCTTGAGCGTCGGCGCGGTCAAGCGATGGGCCTATGCCATGAAGGCCAATTGGCATCCCGAGATCCTGCGCAGGATTTATGCCGCCGGGCTCACGCTGGAGTGCGTCTCACGGGGCGAACTCGAGCATGCCTTCGCCACGGTGCCTGCGCTCGACCCGCAGCGGGTATTGTTCACGCCGAATTTTGCGCCGCGCGCCGAATATGAATTCGGGTTTGCGAAGGGTGTCCGGGTCACCCTGGACAATCTCTATCCACTCAAGATGTGGCCGGATGTGTTTCGGGGCAAAGAGATTTTCCTGCGCATCGATCCCGGTTTTGGACGCGGCCACCACAGCCACGTGCGCACGGCCGGCGTGCATACGAAGTTCGGCATAGCCCTATCCGAGACGGATGAACTCGTCGCGCTCACCCAAGGCGCGGGGGTGCGGGTGACGGGGCTGCATGCGCATACCGGCAGCGGAATCTTCGACGTGGCGAACTGGACCGAGACCGGCGCGCTGCTTGCCACCCTGGCCAGGCGCTTCCCCGAGGCCGCCGTCGTCGATTTAGGCGGCGGTATGGGTGTTCCGGATCAGCTGGGTCATAGCGAGATGGACCTGGGCGTGTTGGATCGGGGCGTGGCGGGATTGGCCAGAGATTTTCCGCATATTGAATTTTGGATGGAACCGGGCCGCTTTCTGGTGGCGAGGGCAGGGGTGCTGGTTGCGCTCGTGACCCAGCTCAAGGGAAAGGGGGATGTACATTATGTGGGCGTGGCGACCGGCATGAACTCGTTGATTCGCCCCGCACTCTATGGGGCGCATCACGACATACGAAATCTTACCCGCCTCGAGGAGCCGATGAGTCATCGCGTCAATATCGTCGGCCCGATCTGCGAGAGCGCCGATCAATTGGGCGCCGATCGCTGGCTGCCTGACAGCCGCGAAGGTGACGTGATTCTCATCGCCAACTGCGGCGCCTATGGATACGCCATGTCTTCGAACTATAACCGCCGCCCGCCGGCGCGAGAGTTTATTATCTGATGGTGAAGCAGGTCGGCATCATTGGTTGGCGCGGCATGGTCGGTTCGGTGCTCCTCGACAGGATGCGCGAGGAAAAGGACTTCGATCTCATTGCGCCGACATTTTTCAGCACCTCACAGGCCGGTGCGGCCGGACCGCAGTTGAGCACCGGCGCCGCCAAGGTGCAGGACGCCCATGATATTGCGGCGCTGGCGCGTCTGCCGATCCTGATCAGCACCCAGGGCGGCGACTATACGCAGTCCGTCCATCCCCGCTTGCGGGCGGCGGGTTGGCAGGGATATTGGATAGACGCGGCGTCGGCGTTGCGCATGGAGAAAAATGCGGTGATCGTGCTGGATCCCGTGAACTTGCAGGTGATGCAGGCTGCGCGCGCCCAGGGCATCAAGGATTTCATCGGCGGCAATTGCACGGTGTCGCTGATGCTGATGGGGGTGGCCGGCTTGATGCGCGCGGGAGTCGTCGAATGGATTACCGCGATGACGTACCAGTCGGCTTCGGGAGCAGGCGCGCAGAACATGCGCGAGATGCTGGAACAGATGGGAGTGCTGCACGAGTCGGTCTCGGCTCTGTTGAAAAATCCTGCAGCGGGCATTCTCGAGATAGACAGAACCGTGAGCGCCGCGCTGTCCGCCGAGGATTTTCCGCGAGCGCACTTCGGGGTGCCGCTGGCCGGCAGCCTCATTCCGTGGATCGACAAGGATTTGGGCAACGGCCAGAGCCGCGAGGAATGGAAGGCCGCGGCGGAGGCCAATAAGATCCTGGGCTCGGAATCGCATCCGGTGCCGATTGAAGGGATCTGCGTCAGAGTGAGTGCGATGCGCTGCCATGCTCAGGCACTGACCATCAAGCTGAAGGAAAATTTGCCGATGCCGGAGGTCGAGAAGCTGATTGGCGCCGGCAATCCCTGGGTGCGCATCGTGCCCAACAACAAGAATGACTCGATACGCGAACTATCCCCGGCCGCGGTCAGCGGCAAACTGGACATTCCGATCGGCCGGCTGCGCAAGCTGTCGATGGGAGGGGAATACCTGGCCGCGTTCACGGTGGGCGATCAGCTGCTGTGGGGCGCAGCCGAACCGCTGCGGCGGACGCTGCGTTTTCTGTTGCAATCTTAGGGCGCCCACATCACTTCGACCGGCGTGCGCCGCTGGCGCAACACGGCCCGCACCGGCATGTCCTCAACCGGGCCCTCGGCGCTCGCCGCGCAATAGGTTCGCCATTTCTCAGCCCCCGTGATGAGCAGAGCGATTCGGCGGGAATCGAGCAGGGCACTCAGGTTCAGACTCAAGCGGGGATGCGGGGCGATCGGCGACCACATGCCCACGCATCCCGCCACCGCCGCCGGATTCAGGGCGCGCGGCAGATTCGGCGATCCGGGAATCAGCGACGCGGTGTGCCCGTCGTCGCCCATTCCGAGCACCGTCGCATCGAAGGGGCGGGGCACCCGCGCAAAGGTCTCCCAGGCCGCCACGGCACCCAATTCCGGCGTGGGCGCGGCATTTTTGAGGCCAATGAACCGCGCCGCGGCGGCGCGTCCTTGCAGGAGCACATCGCGAACCAACTTTTCGTTGCTGCCGGGGTCGGAAGTCTCCACCCAGCGCTCATCGGCCAGCGCAACGCAGACCCGGCTCCAATCCAACTCTGCGGCGCTCAAGGCTTCGAACAACTTGATCGGCGACTTGCCGCCGGAAACCACCAAGCTGGCCAGTCCGCGCGCTGCAATCGCAGCCTCGAGGCTTGCGGCGAGCTGACCGCTGAGCGTGCGCGACGCTGAATCGCTGTCGGCGAATTTCGAGGCCGCCGGGTCCGAGTTCGCCGGTACTGTCATCTGTGCAGCGTAACATTTGCGCGCGCATTCTACTAAGTCCTGGCCGTAAGCCCACGGCCACGCGGAATACGCAGACAGGCTCCTGTGGCACAATGGCTCGCTGGGGGATGTATGAAAGATTTGACCGATAGCTCCATCGTCAAGAACATTTTGCAGATGGCCCTGCCCATCGCCGCGGGCATGTTCTTTCAGACGCTGTATTTTCTCATCGACTTGTATTTTGTCGCCGGATTGGGAGATGCCGCGATTGCCGGCGTTGGAGCCGCCGGCAACGTGATGTTCGTTGTGTTCGCGGTCACCCAAGTGCTCGGGGTCGGTACCGTCACGCTGATCTCGCATGCGGCCGGCCGCAAGGATCAGGCCGACGCGAATCTGGTATTCAATCAAAGCCTGGCGCTGGCCGCGACCTGCGCGGTGTTCACGATGGCGCTGGGATTCTTTGGCGGGCCCTACTATGTCAAGACGCTCGGTGCGAGTGAAGCAACCGCGGCCGCGGGAATTCAATATCTGCACTGGTTTCTGCCCAGTTTGGCGCTGCAGTTCGCCGTGGTTTCCATGGGATCGGCGCTGCGCGGGACGGGGATCGTGCAGCCGACCATGATCGTGCAGGTGCTGACGGTGGTTTTGAACGCCATCCTGGCGCCCGTCCTGATCGCGGGTTGGGGTACCGGTTACGCCATGGGCGTGGCGGGGGCAGGACTTGCAAGTTCCGTTTCGCTGGCAGTCGGGGTTGTCATACTCACCTTGTATTTCCACCGGCTGGAAAAATACGTCGGTTTCATTCGCGCTCAATGGCGCCCGCAAATGGCGGTTTGGCGGCGGTTGCTGCGGGTCGGACTGCCTGCGGGCGGCGAATTTCTCCTGATGTTCTTTCTCATGGCGGTCCTGTATTGGGTGCTGCGGCCGTTCGGACCGGATGCGCAGGCTGGATTTGGAATCGGCATGCGCATCATGCAAAGCATGTTCCTGCCGGCCATGGCGGTCGCGTTTGCCGCAGCTCCAATCGTCGGCCAAAATTTCGCCGCGGGAAAATTTGCCCGCGTGCGCGAAACCTTTGCGTTGTCGACGCTCATCGGCAGTTGCATCATGGTGGTGATGACGTTTTTCTGTCAGTGGGGTTCGGCGTGGGTGATTGCAGGGTTCACCAAGGATCCGACGGCCCTTGGCGTGGGTTCGCAGTACCTGCAGATCATCTCCTGGAATTTTCTGGCCTCGGGACTCGTGTTCACCTGCTCCGCCGTGTTTCAGGGCCTCGGCAACACGCTGCCGGCGGTGATCAGTTCGGCCAGCCGGCTGGTGACCTTTGTTCTGCCGGTGCTGTGGATGTCGACGCAGCCTCACTTTGAAATGGTTCAAGTATGGTATGTCTCGGTTGCCAGCGTCGCCTCACAGGCCGTGTTCAGCCTGTGGCTGGTGCGCCGGGAATTGAGGTTGCGCTTGGGCGCCATGCCGGCGTCGGTGCCGGCCTAGGCTCCTCAGGTATGACGCTGCCGACATTTGTGTCGATTTCCGGATGGATGGCGGCCCTGCTCATCCTCGGCGCCTACGGGCTGCTCTCTTTCGACAAAATCAAGCCGAGCTCGTGGGTTTATCAAGCCATGAATATCGTGGGCGCCGCCGGATTCATCGTCAATTGCGCCTACAACAACGCCTGGCCGTCGGTGGCGTTGAACGTCGTGTGGATGGGGATTGCCTTCTATGCGCTGCGCCGGAATTATCGCGCGAGGAAATATCAGGCAGTGAAGTCATAGCGCATGATGGGTCGGGCCGGAACCCTGCGCGCGACCGTCTTGAATCCCGCGCGGGCGAACGTCGAGCGGTAGCCGGTCCCGGAAGCGCTTGGGGACCTGTCGGCATCAAGAGGGTACGCTTCGAGCGCCGGCGCGCGGGCACGCTTCGCCGTCTGCAAGGCTGCCGCGATCAGCCGCGACGTGACGCCGCGTTTGCGGTGGCCGATGCGCACATAGAGGCAGGAGATCGACCACACCGGCACATCGTCGACTCGCCCGAGCCGCCACGTGCGATCCAGCCAGGGTAGGGCGCTGCGCGGCGTCAGCTGACACCAGCCGACGGCCATCGCGCCGTCGAATGCCAGCAGGCCGGGCGGCGGACCCGCATCAACCACCTGGCGAAAGGCCCGTTTGTTGTGATCGCGCGGCCGCTTTTTATAGGCGCTGCCCACCCGCCAGTACATGCACCAGCATCCATTGCACGCTCCCCGCTCGCCGAAGAGATCCTCGAGAGCGGGCCACAAATCGGGGGTCAATGGTCGAACGGTTAGTCTCATCTCGGCCACGTAGAATACTCGGACAGGCTCAGTATCGCTCCGGTGGTTCAAATGCTGAAAATCTATTCGACGGCCCTCTCAGCGAACGGCCGCAAAGTTCTGGCGGTGTGCCGGCAGCTGGGACTGAACCCGGAAATTCACGAGGTCAACGTCTACCGCGGCGAGGGGCGCCGGCCGGAATACCTGGCGGTCAACCCGTCCGGAAAAATTCCGGCTCTGGTTGACGGCGAGTTCATGCTGGCCGAATCCAATGCAATTTTGCTGTACCTCGCCGAAGCGCACGGCGGTAATCGGCTCTGGTCGAGCGACGCGAAACAGCGGGGCATGATCGCCCAATGGCTTTTTTGGGAGTCGGCTCACTGGCAACCGACCTTGATCGCTTTCTTGTCGGAGGTGGTTGGCCACCGCCTGCTGCCCGAAAGAGTTCCCCGGCCGCGGCATGCTCCGGATTGGAGCAGCGCCCTTGTTCGGCCGGTGTTGGAAACGTTGGACACTGCGCTCCGCTCCGCCGCGTTTTTGGCGGGATCGCGCGCAACGATTGCGGATTTCTCGGTGGCCGGGATGACCACGTACTTCAAGGCGGCCGCTTTTCCGTTCGAAAGCTTTCCGAACCTCTCGGCCTGGTACGCTCGGATCGAGGCGCTTGAATCCTGGCGGGAAACGCTGTCGCCGGTTTGGGCCGCTTGACGCCCGGAGCCTGTTTGACTAACCCGTCACGCTCGCGGCCAGGCGGATCACTCAGGCTCCTGCGCCACTCTTTCATCGTGACGCGACTCCAGTTCGGCGACCACCTGAGCCAGCGACAAGCCTTTGGCCTTGAGCAGCAGCGCGGTGTGATACAAGAGGTCGGCAGCTTCGCCGATGACCGCCTCGTCGGATTGCGCCACGGCCGCCAGGGCCAATTCGACGCCTTCCTCGCCGACCTTCTGGGCGATCCGGGTCAAACCCTCCGCGACCAGCGAGGCGGTGTAGCTGCTGGGAGGCGGGTCCGCGATACGCTGGGCGACAATTTGTTCCAGCCTGACCAGAAATTCCAGGCGGTGAGCCAGCGAGCGGGGGGCGTCCGCACCCCAACAGGTGGCGGTTCCCAGATGGCACGCAGGCCCGGCGGGATGCGCCAGAATCAGCAGCGTATCGCGATCGCAGTCCGCGGTGATGCTGCACACCTCGAGGAAGTGGCCCGATGTTTCGCCCTTGGTCCACAGGCGGTCTTTGCTTCGGCTCCAAAAGGTCACGTGACCGGTGGTCTCGGTCGCCGCCAGGGCCTCCCGGTTCATATAGCCCATCATGAGGACCGCACCGGTACTTGCGTCTTGCACGATGGCCGGGATGAGGCCGTTCATCTTTTCCCATTCGAGCGTCATTTTCAAGGTCGCACCTCGATGCCTCGGGCACGCAATTCGCGCCGCAGGCTTGGAATTGCAATTTCGCCGGAGTGAAACACGCTCGCCGCCAAGGCCGCATCGACACGGGCCACCCGGAAGACTTCGGCGAAGTGTTCAGCCGCCCCGGCCCCTCCGGAAGCCACGAGGGGGACTTGACACATTTCACGCACCGCACTCAGTTGCGCAATATCATACCCCCGGCGCACGCCATCGCTCGCCATGCAGTTGAGCACGATCTCTCCCGCACCGCGACGTTGCACTTCGAGCGCCCACTCGATCGTGCCGCGCGCCGCGTCACGCGTGCGCGCTGCGTCGCCGGTGAATTGCTGCACGCGATACTCGCCGTTGATGGTTTGGCTGTCGATGCCTATGACCACGCACTGCGCGCCAAACCGCTCGCTCAGGGCGTTGATCAGTTCGGGATCCTCGAGCGCCGGTGAATTGATGGAGATTTTCTCCGCGCCGGCCGCCAATACCTCCTCGGCGTCCGTCACGGAGCGAATTCCGCCCGCAACGCAAAACGGAATATCGAGCGTGCGTGCGACGCGTGAAACCCAGGTTCGATCGACGGTGCGTCCCTCGGGACTCGCCGAGATATCATAAAACACCACTTCGTCGGCGCCGTCATCGCGGTAACGCGCGGCGAGTTCCAAAATATCGCCGACAACGCGGTGATCCCGAAATCGCACGCCCTTCACGACCTGGCCGTCGCGCACGTCGAGGCAGGGAATCAGGCGTTTGGCAAGAATGGCTGCAATTCCTCCATCGGGATCAAGTTTTCCAGCAAAGCCTTGCCGCTGATGGCGGCGGCGGCGCCCGCTTCGGACAGGGCCCGCAAATCGCAGGCGTTGCGGATGCCCCCGGAAGCCTGCCAGGCGATTTTCGGGTAGCGGCGCACCGCCTCGCGATACAGATCGAGGTTCGGCCCGGTCAGGGCACCGTCGCGTCCCACATCGGTGCACAGCACATGCTTCAACGGCGAAGCGGAGTAGTTGTCCAGCGCATCCCACAACGAATATTCGGATTGCCGCTGCCAGCCATGGGTCATGACCCGGGGCAGGCCGCTGTCATCGATGAACACGTCGAACGCCAGCGCAACGCGCTCCACGCCAAAATGCGCAAGCCACGCCTGCACCTGCTCGACCTGCGACACTGCTGCACTGCCCACGACCACCCGCGCGACTCCTGAGTCCAACATCTGCGCCAATGCAGCGGTATTGCGCAGTCCGCCGCCCACCTGCAGATTGACCGATTTTTGCGCGGCCAAGGCGACAATGATCGCGCGATTGTCCGGCGCGCCGTCGCGTGCGCCGTCGAGGTCGACGATGTGGAGCCAGTCCGCGCCGGCGTCGCGATACTTGACGAGCAAGGAATGCGCATCGGCGGGATAGCGTGTTTCGGCTTCGAAGTCGCCATGCAACAGCCGCACACAGCGCCCGGCCCGCAAATCGATGGCGGGAATGAGCTTCATGGCGGGCGGCCGCGGCCGCGTGGAATGCCCGGACAGGCTGCTACAGGCATAGGAAATTCTGCAAGAGCCGGGCGCCGACCTTGGCCGATCGTTCCGGGTGGAATTGAGCGCCGAAGAAATTTTTCCACTGCACACATGCGCTGAAGGAACCCCCGTACTCGCTGCTCGCGATCGTCGCTGACCCCAAGGGCAGCGCGTAGCTGTGCACGAAATAGGCGTAGTCATCCTGGCGCAGACCGTCGAGCAGCGCGTTCGGCCGTTCGAACTTGAGTGTGTTCCACCCCATGTGAGGCACCGGGTGCTCCGAATCGCATGCAAGACGGGCGGCGCGGCCTGAAATGATGCCGAGACACTGCGCTGCGCCTTCCTCGGACGCCTCGAACAGCAATTGCATCCCGAGGCAGATGCCCAACACCGGCTGCTGCAGCGAAGGTATCAACGTGTCCAGGTTCATTTGCCGCAGCCGCGACATGGCATCCCCGGCAGCGCCCACTCCGGGCAAAATGACATGGCTCGCCTCGCGAATTTTGCGGGCATTCGCCGAGACCGCGGAAGTGGTTCCGAGGCGCTGCAAGGCAAACTGCAGCGATGCGATGTTGGCGCCGCCGTTGGCGATGATGACGACGTTGCTCGCGCTCAAAGCGTGCCCTTGCTGCTGGGAACTTCCCCGCCGTCCAGACGCAGTGCCTGGCGCAGGCTGCGGCCCACGCCCTTGAAGCAGGCCTCGATCATGTGGTGCGAGTTGTCGCCGCGCACGGCGATGTGCAGCGCCGCTCCCAGGGATTGCGCCAGCGATCTGAAAAAATGCGGGACCAACTCGGTGGGCAATTCCCCAACCCGCTCACGATTGAATTTCCCGTCCCACACGAAATAGGGCCGGCCGCTGAGGTCGAGGGCCACCTGCGCCTCCGCCTCATCCATGGCCAGCAGAAACCCGTAGCGTGCAATACCCCGCTTGTCGCCCAGCGCTTCGCGCAGTGCTTCTCCCAGAGCCAGAGCGCAATCCTCGACGGTGTGATGTTCATCGATTTGCAGGTCGCCCGTGCATTTGAGGTTCAAGGCAAATCCGCCGTGCTTGGCGATCTGTTCGAGCATGTGGTCGAAGAACCCTATGCCGCTGGCAATGACGCAGGGTCCCTCGCTGGACAAGTCGACCTCGACGCTGATGTCGGTCTCCTTGGTCTTGCGGGAAATACGCGCGCGGCGCGCCGCCCGCCCAAGAATATGCGCCGTTATGGCCGGCCAGGTCTCCGCGGCGCGGCCGCCAAGGGTGATCTTGAGCCCTTGAACGCCGAGATTGGCGGCGAATTCCAGGTCCGTCTCGCGGTCTCCGATCATGAAGCTGTGCGTCTTGTCGATGTCATTCGCGTCGAGAAATCCCCGGACCATGCCGAGTTTCGGCTTGCGGCAGGCGCAGTCTTCGCGTTTGAAATGCGGGCAGATGCATACCGCTTCAAAATCGATGCCCTGCGAATGGAACAGATCCAAAATGAAGCGATGCGCGAGGTCGAAGGACTCGCGTGGAAACTGCGGCGTCCCCAAGCCGTCTTGATTGGTGACCATGACGAAAGCGAAGCCCGCGCGTTTCAACTCCAGCAACGCCGGGACAACGCCCGGCATCAAACGGATCTTCGCGAGGCTGTCTATCTGCTCGTCCGACACTTCCTCGTTCAGCGTGCCGTCGCGATCGAGGAACACTATGCGTCTGGCGCTCATGCGTGCTCCACGCAACGCAGCAACGCGTCGTTTTGCGCGCGCGTGCCGACGGAGACCCGCAATGAATGGGGAAGCGCCGGATGGGCGCGCAAATCGCGCACGATCAGGCCGCCCGCGATGCTGTTGTTCATGAAACGATCCGCGTCCCGGCAGTCTATCAACAGGAAATTGGCGTCGCTGGGCCACACCTTCGATACCAGCGGGGAATTCTCGAGGCCGCGGCGCAAGTAGTCTTTTTCCATGAGCAACGCTTCCAGTCTGCCTCGCGAGACGGCGAGTTCTTCGGGCTCGAGTGCGCGCAGAGCCGCCTCTATCGTCGGCTGCGCGAGCGCATAGGGCGGGATCACGCGCCCGGCGATTTGAATCAGCTCCGGCGGGCCCAACAACGCACCGAGACGCGCGCCCGCCAGCGCGTGAGCCTTTGACAGGGTACGCAATATCGCGAGGGTTTGAAAACGTCCCAACCACGGGATGTGACTCGCGGCGCGCGACCATTCGATGTACGCCTCATCGATTACCACGATGGCCTTGCCGTCAAGCGCTGCGCAGATATGCTCGAGAGCCGCTTCGCCCAAGAGATTGGCGGTCGGATTATTCGGCGAACACAGATACACCAGTTTGATATTGGGACGCCAGGCTGCGATGACCCGCTCCGGATCGACACACCAGCCTTGGCTGCGGTCCAGCGGAAGCTCGATCACCTCGGCGCCCTGGATGCGGGCCGCAACCTGGTACATGCCGAAGGTGGGGCCGCACTGCAGAATCGCGTCGGTGCCGGAACGCAAATAGATGCGTGACAAAAGATCGATGGCCTCATCCGCGCCGCGGGTGCCGAGGACTTGCGTGGGCGACACGCCATAGAGGGCCGCCAGCCGTTCGATCAAATCCTTCGGTTGCGGTTCGGGGTAGCGATTGAGCCCGGCCATCGTGTTGTCGCCGCTGGGCCTCCAAGGCGCCTCATTCGCGTGCATGCGGGTCAAGGAAGGCAACCACGCGGCGTGCGCATAGGGTTTCAGCGCAACAATTTCCGGACGAGCCAGGGCGAGGAGCGGATTCAACGCAGCGCCTCGAGCCGAATGGTCACGGCGGCCGCGTGCGCATCCAAGCCCTCGAGTCCGGCGAGAATCCGCGCGGTCGGTCCCAATCCCTGCAAGCCCGCGGGCGTGAGTTCCTGCACGGTGATGCGCCGCTGAAAGTCCTCGAGCGAGAGGCCGCTGTAAGAACGGGCATAGCCGTACGTGGGCAGGGTGTGATTGGGCCCGCTGCAGTAGTCTCCCAAGGACTCCGGCGACCAGTGCCCCAGGAAGACCGCGCCCGCGGTGCTGATGTTCGACACCCACTGCCTTGGCTCGCGAATCTCCAGTATGAGATGTTCCGGCGCGTAAGCGTTGGCGATGTCGAACGCGGTTTGCAGCGCATCGACCACGATCAGGCGCATCGCGTTGACCGACTGCGCGAGTATCGCCGTGCGCGACAGCAGCCCGCTCTGGCGCTGGATCTCGCGGCGTACCGCGGCGGCCAGCGCCGGTTCCGTCGTCACGAGGATGGCTTGGGCCTCGGGGCTGTGCTCGGCCTGTGCCAGCAGATCCGCGGCCACGAAGTCGGCACGCGCCTCGTCGTCGGCGATGACCATGACTTCGCTGACGCCCGCCGGCAGGTCGAGCGCCGCCCCTCCCGCCTGCGCCACCAATATTTTAGCCGCGGTCACGTAGGCATTGCCCGGTCCGAATACCTTGTCGGACTTTGGAATGGATTCGCTGCCGTAGGCCATGGCGGCGATGGCTTGCGCGCCGCCGACCTTGAAAATTACGTCGACACCGGCTTTGCGCGCGGCGACCAGGACGGCTGGATTCGCGGTGCCGGTGGATTCCGGTGGCGTGCACATCAGCTTCACGGGGCAGGCGGCGAGCGTGGCCGGCACGGCAAGCATCATGGCCGTGGAGGGCAACGGGGCCGACCCGGCCGGGACGTACAGACCGACCGCGCGGATGGGCACGCTGAGGCGCTCGCAGATCACGCCGGGCGAAGTCTCGAGGCGCAGCGCCGGCTGCGATTGCGTGGCATGGAAGCGGCGGATGTTGTCGATCGCGCGCTCGATCGCCGCGTGCTGATCGGCCGTTATGGCGCGGTCGGCATCGTCAAACTCTCGCTGCGTCACCTGCAGTGCCTCGAGCCGCACACCGTCGAATTGCTCCGTGAGCGCGAGCAGGCCGGCGTCCCCCTCGCGGCGCACGCGCTCAATGATGTCGCGCGCAGCCGCCGTTACGCGTGCGGTGTCCGCCGCCGCCGGGCGCTGCAAGGCTTCGCCTCGCTGCGCGCTCGACAGGCCGTTCCAATCGAGAATTCTCATGATCGACTAGGCCAGCATCTTTTCGACCGGCAGCACCAATACCGACGAGGCGCCGGCGCCCTTCAAGTCCTCGAGAGTCTCCCAGAAGACATTTTCGCGGCACACGGCATGCACCGCGACTCGATCGCCCAAGCCTTCCAGCGGAATGACCGTGGGTGCCTCGCTGCCGGGAAGCAATTTCGAGATTGCCGCCAAGGCGGAGCGAGGCGCGTGCAACATGATGTACTTGCTGCCCTTGACCTGCTCCACGCCGTCGATGCGCATCAGCAAGCGGCGCGTCCACTCCTGTTTTTCCGGCGGTATCGGCATCGGCGTGCGGATCAGCGCAGCCTGACTCTCCATGACGGTCTGGGCATGGCGCAGATGATTCGCCGCCAGGGTCGATCCGGTGGAGACCAGGTCGCAAATCAGGTCTGCCCGGCCGAGCCGGGGAGCGATTTCAACCGAGCCCGACAGTACCACCACCTCCGCGGTGAGACCGTGCTCCTTGAGGAAGCGGGCGAGGATGTGCGGATAGGTGGTCGCGATGCGCCTGCGCTGCAGGGAGTGCGGGCCTTGATAGTCGAAGCCGTCGGGTACGGCGATACATAGCCTGCAGCGGCCAAAGTCGAGCAGCTGCACCGTATCGAACAGCGGGCCGATCTTGCGCGCCTCGAACGCCAGGCGCTTCTCCTCGACGACATTCAAGCCGACCAACCCCAGGTCGCAGACGTCTTCCTGCACCAAATCGGGGATGTCGTCGTCGCGGACGAACAGCACGTCGAGCGGCATGTTCTCGCCGTAGCACATCAGCTGATCTTTGCCGCGGCTGTACTTGAGGCCGCAGCGCGACAGCAAATCCAATGAGCTGTCGGTCAGGCGGCCGTTCTTTTGCACCGCGATCTTGAGGCGCATCGAACCGCCGGTTCCGTAGCCGTTACCCATTGAGTTTCAACCGTTCGGTGACCGCCCGATAGCCGCCGTTGCCCGCCACAAGATAGCGGGCGACGCGGCCGATGGTCGTGACGCTCACGCCGGTCTGCCTGTGAATTTCGCGATAGGGCAGGCCGCGCTCCAGCAGCTCGACCACCGCCCAGCGATCGGCCATCGCCTGCAGCTCCGCCGGAGTGCACAGATCGCGGAAAAAACTGCGGCACTCGTCCATCGAGCGCAGCGCGAGGATCGCCGCGCACAACGACCGTTCGTGCTGCTGTTCCTGCCGCTGGGTCAGCGCGCGGTTGGTTTTCAAGTCAGGCAACTCCTCGCAAGTATTACGTTCAATCGTGTATTAACGTACTATTACATTAATGCATTGACAAAAGCGGCGCAAGCGGCGGAGCGTAAAATGCTTGACGCGCCGGCCGCATCTGCCTAAGATTCAACGGCTTATCTAGACCGGCTGAGGGAAAGGCCCTTAGAAGCCGGGGCAACCACCGAATTTTCTGAAAGAGAGGATCGGAACGGTGCCAACTCCTGCGGAGATGCGAATGTCGCAGATCCGGTAGATGGGCAGCCGATTGCGCGGGTTTCGCCGCGACTTCAATGGGCTACGAGCCGATGCTCCAGGGGTAGTCGCCTTAAGGAGCTTTGAGCCGGTGGCCGAAAATTCTCTCAATCCAATCGATGAGACCTTGCGTCTCACGTCTGCCGATTTGCATTACGGCGACACGCTGCCGGATGCGCGCGTCGCGTTTCGCCTCGTGGGAAACGAACAGGGACCCGTGGTCGTCGTGCTGGGCGGAATCTCCGCGCATCGAATCGTCACCGGCCTGCCGGGCGAGGGGTGGTGGCCCGAGATGGTGGGTCCCGGGCAGGGTGTGGACACGCGGCAGTATCTGGTGTTGGGAATCGACTATATCGGCGGCCGCGGCGACAGCTCGACGCCGAGCGTCGGGGACCAATTTCCTCCCATCAGCTCCTATGATCAGGCCCGGGCATTGAGCCAGATCGTCCGCCACCTCGGATTGCGCTCGCTGCATGCCATCGTCGGCGCCTCGTACGGCGGAATGGTCGCGCTCTGCTTTGCAGAGCGCTATCCGGAGCTGGTGGATCACATTGTGGTGTTGAGCGCCGCCGACCGCTCCCAGGTCCTGTCGACCGCCTGGCGCAGCGTGCAGCGCCAAATCGTGCGCGAGGCCATTGCACGCGGCGACGGCGCGGCCGGCCTCAAGCTCGCCCGGGCGCTGGCGATGGCCACCTATCGCAGCCCGATCGAGTTCGCCATCAGGTTCGGAGGAGCGCCGAAACGCACGGCCGATCGCTTTCGATTTCCGATTGAAGACTATTTGTTCGCGCGCGGCGATGACTACGTGCAGAAATACCGCGCGGAATCATTCCTGACCTTGAGCGAGTCGATCGATCTGCACGAGATGGACGCCACTTCGGTGCATACGCGGGCGACGTTGATTGCCGTGCGGGAGGATCAGCTGGTGCCCTTTGGCGACATGCAGGCTCTCTCCGCGCGTTTGAACGGTCCGCGCCAACTGATCGAGATCAATTCCATATTCGGCCATGATGCCTTCCTGAAAGAGGGGGCGGCCCTGACACCCATCATCAAGCACGCCCTTGCGGAGCATCAGCCATGAGCAGCAATGCCACATCCAGAAATATTGCAACCCGGTCGGTTCGCGCCGGTCTCGAGTCGGATACGCACCACGGTTCGGTGGTGCCGCCGATTTATCTGTCGACGAATTTCGCCTTTCAAGGCTATCGGCAGCCGCGCCAATACGACTACACGCGCTCCGGCAATCCGACCCGCGACCAGCTTGCCCTGGCGTTGGCGGATCTCGAAGGCGGCGCCGGCGCAATCGTCACGTGTACGGGTCTGGCCGCCATAGCCCTGATCCTGGCGACGCTGCCCGCCGGGGCCCGCGTCGTCGCGCCCTATGATTGCTACGGCGGTACGTATCGGCTGCTCACCGCGCTGCATGCCAAGGGAAATATCATCGTGCAGTTCGTGGACCAGAGTAATCCGCAGGAGCTGCAAGCGGCGCTGGACGCGAAGCCTGCGCTGGTGTGGATCGAGACCCCGAGCAATCCTTTGCTGCGCGTGGTCGACATTCGCGCCATCACGGATGCCGCACATGCGGCCGGCGCGTTGGCGGCGGTCGACAACACGTTTTTGTCGCCGATCTGGCAGCAGCCCGTGTCGCTCGGCGCTGATTACGTGATGCACTCGACCACCAAATACTTGAACGGCCACAGCGACGTCGTCGGCGGAGCGGTGATCGCGGCGACGGAGGAGCTGCACCAAAGCCTTGCATGGTGGGCCAACGCCATTGGCGTGACCGGGGCGCCGTTCGACAGCTTTCTCACGCTGCGCGGCGTGCGCAGCCTGCATGCGAGGATGCGCGTACATGCCGAGAACACTGCGAGCATCGTGGAATTCCTGACACGGCACCCGGAAGTGCTGCGGGTCTACTATCCGGGCCTTGCCGGCAATCCGGGCCATGAGATCGCCTGCCGGCAACAAAGCGGCTTCGGCGCGATGTTGAGTTTCGAACTCGCCGGCGGCGAAGATACGATCGCGGCTTTTCTCACCGGCCTTTCGTGCTTCACGCTGGCCGAATCCCTTGGCGGCGTCGAGAGCCTCATCGCGCACCCGGCGAGCATGACGCACGCCGGCATGGAGGAATCGGCAAGGCTGCGGGCGGGGATCAGTCCGGGACTGCTGCGCGTCTCGGTGGGAATCGAAGACGCCGCGGATCTGGTGGCGGATCTGGAGGCGGGTCTCGCGCGCGCCGCTAAAGCGCGGCCAGCACCGCATCGGCAGCTGCGCGCGTCGTAACGGCTTTGCCGGGAGGGGCGAGGTCGGCCGTGAGCGCGCCGGCGCCGATCGCCCGATCGACTGCGCGTTCGAGCGCGAACGCTTCACCCTGCAGCGCCAAGGAATGACGCAGCAGCATCGCCGCACTCAAGATCGCCGCGAAAGGGTTGGCGATGCCGCGGCCGGCGATGTCCGGTGCGGATCCATGGATGGGTTCGAACACACCGCCGCGCGCTGCATCCGATAGCGACGCCGACGGCAACAGCCCCATCGATCCGGCCAGCATGGAGGCCTCATCGGTGAGAATGTCGCCAAACATGTTCTCGGTGACGATGACGTCGAAGTCGCGCGGCCTCTGCAGCAGGTGCATGGCCGCGGAGTCCACCAGCATGTGCTCGAGCGTCACGTCCGGAAATTCCGCCGGTATGATCTGATTCACCGTGGAGCGCCATAGTCGGGAGGTCTCGAGGACATTGGCCTTGTCCACGGAGGTCAGTTTTCCGCGGCGGCCCCGCGCCAGGTGTGCCGCGAGCCTCACCACGCGTTCTATTTCGAACACGCTATAGCGGCAGACATCGGACGCCTCGGTCGCCGTGCGCGATTTCTCGCCGAAATAGATGCCGCCCGTGAGTTCGCGCACCACCATGATGTCCACCCCGCGCAGTAGCTCCGCCTTGATCGGCGAGGCTTCGAGCACCGCAGGGTGGGGCACCACGGGCCGCAGATTGGCAAAGAGGCCCAATGCCTTTCGCAGCTGCAACAGGCCTTGTTCCGGCCGGATCTTCGCGTTCGGATCCGACCATTTTGGTCCGCCCACGGCTCCGAGCAATATCGCGTCCGCGCGCAGCGCCAGAGCGAGCGTCGGCGGCGGCAGCGGCTCTCCCGTCGCATCGATGGCGGCGCCGCCCAGGAGCCCTGACTCGAATGCGAACCGATGACCGAATCGCATCGCCACCGTCTCGAGTGCGCGCACCGCTTCGGCCGTGACTTCCGTGCCGACCCCGTCGCCGGCAAACACGGCGATCGTCGCCTTCACGGAGAGCCCGGGGCGCGGCAGACGGGCGCCTTGGCGTGCGCCGCTTCGAACCGCTCGATATCGGCGAGTTTGCCGCGCAAGTACCCGAGTTCGTCCACCCCGTTCAAGAGGCAATGGCGTGCAAAGGGCTCGATGGGAAAGCGAATCTTTGCGCCGGTCGGCAACGTCAACCGGCTGGACTCGAGGTCAATATCGAGTTCCACGCCGGGATGCTGCAGCAGCCATTGCGATGTCTGCTCATCGACGACGATGGGCAACAAGCCGTTCTTGAGAGAATTGCCGCGAAAGATATCCGCAATCTCGGTGCTGATGACGGCGCGAAAGCCATAGTCGAGCAAGGCCCAAGGCGCATGCTCGCGCGAAGAACCACAGCCGAAATTGCGCCCCGCGACCAGGATTTCGGCGCCGGCTGCTTCGGGCCGATTCAGCACGAATTCATGCTTCGGCGAGCCATCCGCTTGATAGCGCCAATCGGCAAAGAGCTGTTGCCCCAAGCCCTCCTTGCCGGTGGTGGTCAAGAACCGGGCGGGAATGATCTGGTCGGTGTCGATATCGCTCGATGCGATGACGACCGTCCGGGAAGTGATGCGCCTCAACGGCTGCATTACAGCAGCTCGCGCGGATCGGCAACGCGCCCGGCCACGGCGCTGGCCGCGGCGGTCAGCGGGCTCGCCAACAGCGTTCGCGCCCCCTTCCCCTGGCGGCCTTCGAAATTGCGATTGCTGGTGCTGATGGAATATTGACCGGCAGCCACCGTGTCGCCGTTCATGCCGAGGCACATCGAGCAGCCGGATTCGCGCCAATCCGCGCCCGCGGCCTTGAAAATATCCGCGAGGCCGGAGGCTTCCGCCTGTTGTTTGATGTGCTGCGAGCCCGGCACGATGAGCAGTTGCACGCCGTGCGCCACCCTGCGTCCTTTGAGCACTCGCGCCGCTGCCTGCAGGTCCTCCAGCCGTCCGTTGGTGCAACTGCCGATAAAAACCACGTTCACCGGTTTGCCGAGCATGGCTTCGCCGGCGCGAAATCCCATGTAGTGCATGGCTTTGTCAAATACGTCGTCGCCCTTTTTGTCGGGGATTGCAGAGCCGATCGGCACGACCATCCCGGGGTTCGTACCGTACGTGATCATCGGTTCGATGCGCTCCGCATCAATGTCGACCGACGCGTCGAATCGGGCGGCCGGATCCGTCGCGAGCGTGCGCCAGCGCGCGACCGCGGAGTCCCAATCCCGGCCTTGCGGGGCATACTGCCTGCTTCTCAGGTATTCGAAAGTGACCTCATCCGGCGCGATCATGCCGGCGCGCGCGCCGGCCTCGATCGACATATTGCAGACGGTCATCCGCTCATCCATGGACAGGGCGCGCACCGTCGAGCCGCGATATTCCAAGACGTAGCCGGTGCCGCCGGAAACGCCGATCTGTCCGATAATCGCCAGAATCAGATCCTTTGCGGTCACGCCCGATTGCAGCTGACCTTCGATATTCACCGCCAAACTCTTCGGTTTGCGCTGCAATAGTGCTTGCGTGGCAAACACGTGGCCGACCTCGGTGGTGCCGATGCCGAAGGCGAGGGCGCCAAAGGCCCCATGGGTACTGGTATGGCTGTCGCCGCACACAATGGTCATGCCCGGCTGCGTACGGCCGAGTTCAGGGCCGATGATGTGCACGATGCCGCGGCGCGCGTCGCGCATGCCGAAGAGCTCGATGCCGAATTCGGCGGCGTTGTCTTCCATCTGGCGCACTTGCCGGGCGGCGGCATCCACCTTGATCGGCACGGATCCAAACACCTGCGCGCTTTGGGTGGGGGTCGAATGATCCATGGTCGCGAGCGTCCGATCGGGGCGGCGGACCGGCAGACCGTGTTTCCGCAGCATGCCGAACGCCTGCGGAGTCGTCACTTCATGAATGAGATGCAGGTCGATATACAGAACCGCGGGCGTATCGGGCGATTCGGCGACCACTTCGTGCGCGGACCAAACCTTGTCGAATAACGTGCTCGCCGTCATGCGCGTCGGCTTTTAGCCGGCTTCCAGCCAGGGCATGCGCGCGCGCAGTTGCGCACCCACCTTTTCGATGGGGTGCGTCAGATCCGCCTTCAGCAGTTTCGAGTATTTGCGCCGACCCGCCTTGTTTTCCGCGATCCATTGCCGCGCAAACTTTCCTTGCTGAATTTCCGTGAGGATCTTGCGCATTTCCTTCTTGGTGGCCTTGTTGACGATGCGGGGTCCGCGCGTCAGGTCGCCGTACTTCGCCGTCTCGCTGATGAAACGGTGCATTTTCGTGATGCCCCCTTCATGCAACAGATCCACGATCAATTTGAGCTCATGCAGGCACTCATAGTAGGCCACCGCAGGCTGGTACCCGGCTTCCACCAGCGTCTCATAGCCCTTCACGACCAATTCCGTCGCGCCGCCACAAAGCACGGCCTGCTCGCCGAACAAGTCTGTTTCGGTCTCTTCGCCGAATGTGGTTTCAAGAACCCCGCCGCGCGTTCCGCCGATGCCGTCGGCGTAAGCCAGCGCCTTACGCTTGGCGTGCTTGGAGGCATCTTGCGCAACCGCCATGAGGCAGGGCACGCCGCGGCCCTGCTGGTACTGGCGTCTCACGAGATCCCCCGGCCCTTTCGGCGCAATCAATACGACATCGAGATCCTTGCGCGGTTTGATCTGCTTGAAATGAATATTGAAGCCGTGCGCGAACAGCAGCGTGGCGCCCTTGTCGATGTGCTTGTGCAGCTCGGCATACAGGGACTTTTGAGTCAGATCAGGGACTAACATGGCGACCAATTGCGCGCCCTTGACGGCGGCCGGGGCTTCCGCGACCTGCAGCCCATCCTTCTTGGCCTGGCTCCAGCTACGGCCCTTGCGCACGCCCACCACCACATCGTAGCCGCTATCGCGCAGATTGAGCGCGTGCGCGCGCCCCTGACTGCCGTAGCCGAGAACAGCAATGCGCGCGCCGCGCAGAGCCTTCTTGTCGACGTCCTTTTGCGAATACAAACGCATCCAAACTCTCCTGATCCGATCGTGACGATGTGAAACACAGTACTGCGCCGCAGTCCGCGTAGAGTTAAAATATAGCATGCGCGGAAACACACGAAGCTATCGGATTCGCACCCATCCGAACGAGGCTCAGCGCCGTGCAGTTTTTCCAGGCATCGACGCGTGGTGGTGAGGACTCGTTTTCCATGAATCTTGCCGGCAATTCCCCGACTCCCTTGTGGTTGTTGTACGAGGATGAAATCGATGCCTGGCGCCACGGCTTGGCGCCGCTCGCGCGGCAATGGCTCATCGAGCAGAACTTCAGGGCCGACAAGCATCGGGTGGTGTTGTTGCCGGCTGCCGACGGCGGCATTGCCTGCGCCGCAGCAGGGCTCGGCAAGCGCGTGGGAGAGTTGTCCCTTTGGCATGCGGCGGGATTGGTCGAAAGATTGCCGGCGCGCCGTTTTCATCTCGCGCAGGAATTCGCTGCATCCGAAGCCACTCAGTTGGCGTTGGGCTTCGCATACGGCGCGTATCGCTTCGAACGCTACCGCTCTTCGAAGAACGAAACTGCGAGCCTGGATCCGCCGGCGAATGCCGATATGGAGTACGTCGTCCATGCGGCGGAGTCGCTGCGCATGGCGCGAGACTGGATCAACACCCCGGCGGGCGACTTCGGTCCGTCACAACTGGCCGCCGCCGCGCGCCAGGTTGCGGATCGCCATCAGGCCGCATTCAAGGAATGGGTCGGCCCGGATTTGCTGTCCGCAAACTTCCCGGCGATTCACGCCGTGGGCCGCGCCAGCACCGAGGCGCCGCGCCTGGTTGAATTGCGTTGGGTCCCCAGCGGCGGGGACGCCTATCCACGCGTAACGCTGGTCGGGAAAGGTGTGTGTTTCGACAGCGGCGGCTTGGATATCAAACCGAGCTCAGGCATGGCGCTGATGAAAAAGGACATGGGGGGCGCGGCGGTCGCGCTGGCGCTTGGCCACTTGTTGATGAGCGCCAGGATCCGTGCGCAGCTGCGCGTGTTGGTGCCGGCAGTGGAGAATGCCATCAGCGGCAACGCTTACCGGCCGGGCGACGTGCTTGCGACACGCAAAGGTCTCACTGTCGAGGTGGGCAACACGGATGCGGAAGGCCGGCTGGTTTTATGCGACGCTCTGGCTTTTGCCGACGTCGAACGTCCCGACTTGATCATCGACTTCGCGACGCTGACCGGCGCCGCGCGGGTGGCGCTGGGGCCGGAGCTTCCGGCCCTGTTCGGCAACGACGAGCGCGTCGTGCAGGAGTTGGCGCGGGTGGCCGCCGCCGAGCATGATCCGCTGTGGCCCATGCCGTTGTGGGCGGGTTATGAAGATGAACTGGCCAGCAAAATCGCCGATTTGAACAACGTCGCGTCCTCGACATTTGCAGGTGCGATATTCGGCGCATTGTTCTTGAAGCGCTTTGTCACCGAATCGCCCTGGCTGCACATCGACCTCTACGCGTGGAACTCCAAGGACCGGCCCGGCCGCGGCGTCGGCGGCGAGGCCCAGGCACTCCGAGGCGTCTATCGCTACTTGGTCGAGCGCTATGGCATTGCGTAAGCTTGCGGGCATGCCCAAGAAATCCACCCCGGTCGACACCCGCCGTCATTCGCGGCTGGTGGTCGATGGATGGAAGCAGACACCGAGCCGCTCGATGCTGCGTGCCGTGGGCTTCGGCGACGCCGACTTCGAGAAGCCTCAGGTGGGTGTCGCATCGACCTGGAGCAACCTGACACCCTGCAATATGCACATCGATGAGCTTGCACGTCTGGTGGCGGCAGGCGCGGATCGGGCGGGCGCCAAAGCCGTCACCTTCAACACGATCACCGTATCCGACGGGATTTCCATGGGCACGCCCGGCATGCGTTATTCGCTGGTTTCGCGCGAGGTCATCGCGGACTCGGTCGAGACGGTTGTCGGCGCGCAAGGCTTTGACGGCGTCGTGGCCCTGGGCGGCTGCGACAAAAACATGCCCGGCTGCATGATGGCGCTCGCGCGCCTCGACCGCCCGGCGGTATTTGTCTACGGCGGTACGATCCGCCCCGGCACCGATAAACGCGACATCGTTTCCGTTTTCGAGGCAGTCGGAGGCCACGCTCAGGGAACCGTAACCGAGCAGCAGCTCAAGTTTGTCGAGCGCACGGCGATCCCCGGTCCCGGTGCCTGTGCGGGGATGTATACCGCCAACACGATGGCATCCGCCATCGAAGCAATGGGGATGAGTTTGCCGAACAGCTCGGCGCAGGACGCGGTATCGAGTCAGAAACGCGATGATTGCGAGCGAGCCGGTGCCGCGGTGGTTAACCTAATCCGTCGTGGCATCACACCCCGTCAAATCGTGACGCGCGAGTCCTTGGAAAACGCCATTACCGTGGTGATCGCGCTCGGCGGTTCGACCAATGCTGTGCTGCACCTATTGGCCATTGCATCATCGGCGAACGTGAAGTTGCAGCTTCGCGACTTCACGCGCATTGGCAGGCGCGTGCCGGTGTTGGCGGATTTGCGGCCGAGCGGCCGGTATTCGATGTCGGAACTGGTGGCGATCGGCGGGATCCAACCCTTGATGAAAACTCTGTTGGACGCCGGCTTGCTGCACGGCGATTGCCTGACGGTGACCGGCGCCACGCTGGCCGAAAATCTTCATGACGTGGCGGCGTACCCCGGCGATCAGCCGATCGTGCGGCCCTTGAGCGATCCGATCAAAAAAGACAGCCACTTGGTGGTCCTGTACGGCAATCTTGCCCCCGAGGGCGCTGTTGCAAAGATTACAGGCAAAGAAGGCCTGATTTTTGAAGGCAAAGCGCGCGTGTTCAATTCAGAGGAGCAATCATTGCAAGGAATCTTGAGCGGCGCGGTGAAAGCCGGCGACGTCGTAGTGATTCGCTACGAGGGTCCCAAGGGCGGCCCCGGCATGCGCGAGATGTTAAGTCCGACCAGCGCAATCATGGGGAAGGGCTTGGGACGAGAGGTCGCGCTCATCACGGATGGGCGATTCTCGGGCGGCAGTCATGGCTTCGTGGTAGGGCATATTTCCCCGGAAGCGGCGCTCGGCGGTCCCTTGGCGCTCGTGAAGTCCGGGGATGCGATCACGATCGATGCGCGGCGCCGTGAAATCACCCTGCACGTCGCATCGGCGGAGCTCAAACGCCGCCGTAAATCTTGGACCGCGCCGAAACCCTACGCGCAGCGGGGCGCTTTGGCGAAGTACTCCCGGGAAGTCAGCAGCGCTTCATTGGGAGCGGTTACGGATCTGCCGCAAATGCGCCGAAAGTCGTCAAGACCTCATAAAGTCTGACGCTGAGACGAGTGTTTCTAGACTTACATCGCGCTTGCAGTTCGGGCGGGATATGTGTCAGTCTTATTTACTTGCCGAAGGGAACTTGCTGGGAAGCTGCTAGGAAATCTAGCTGCGAGTTGGCGGCGTGCGCGATGCGCAAGATCAAGAGTCAGGGGTAGGGCTGCATAGACTTATGTATTACGAACAACCTTCGTTATTCTCCGGCAAACGGGGCGCCGCTCTCGTGGCGGTCATCCTCATACACGTGGTCATGGTGTGGGGATTCTATTCCGGGTTAGCGGGCCAGCTGGTTCAGAAGATCATTCCTCCGGTTGAAATTGCCCAGATCGAAAAACCCAAGGAAGTCGATAAACCCCCACCGCCCCCGCCGAAGCTCGAAGAAATCAAACCTTACGTTCCGCCTCCGGAATTCGTCGACATTCAGGCCGCACCGCCCGAGACCAACGCGATTTCGGTGGTCACGCAAACGAAGACGCCGCCGCCGGCTCCGGTCGCCGCGGCTCCCGTGCAGCACACGTTGACTCAGCCGAAATACGACCCCAGGCACCCGTTCAAGATCGGCGAGGAATACTATCCGGACGCCTCCAAGCGGGCCGGCGAAGAGGGTAGCTGCGTTCTGATGATGAAGGTATCGGCGACCGGGCAGATTTTGGACGCCACGGTTCAAACCAGTTCGGGCTTCCCGCGGCTCGACGACGCCTGTTTGAAAGGGGTCAAGGGACAAAAGATGGGCCCCGCCATGGAAGATGGCAAGCCCGTGGAAGGTACTTTCCCGTTCAAGATCACCTGGAAGTTAACCGGAAAATAGCCGCTCAGGACGAACGGCCCAATTTTTTAGCACTATCACTATTAATAAGCTTTTCTAAGTAGAGGGAATCGGTCAATGCAAGAGACAGTCGTTGAAAATCCATATGGCCTAGGCGCGCTGATTCAAAATGGCAATATCGTCAGCAAATCGATCCTCGCCGTTTTGCTGATCATGTCGTTGATGACGTGGTTCATCATGATCACCAAGTTCTTCGACCAGCGCCGGCTGCGGCTGCAGGCGATCGAGGCCGAAAAGGAGTTCTGGACTTCGACCACCCTCACCGATGCCATCAGCAAGCTGAAGGGCGGTTCCAATCCGTTTCGCGCGCTCGCCGAGACGGGCAAGCAAGCCTACGAGTATCACGAGGTCAACAAGACGCGCCTGTCCGGGGCGATCGGCACCAGCGAATGGATCACCGAGTCGTTGCAGCGCACGGCGGATGCCATCATCAGCCGCTTGCAAACCGGTCTGCCGGTGCTTGCGTCGGTCGGTGCAACGGCGCCGTTCGTCGGACTGCTGGGTACCGTCATCGGTATTTACAACGCGCTCATTGCGATCGGCGTATCCGGTCAAGGTTCGATCGACAAGGTAGCCGGCCCCGTCGGCGAGGCCTTGATCATGACGGCGATCGGCTTGGTCGTCGCCGTGCCGGCCGTGCTTGGCTACAACGTTCTATTGCGCCGCAATAAAACGGTGCAGGAACGCGTCAGCCACTTCACGCACGAGCTGCATGCGTACCTGATTTCCGGCGTCAAGATGGGCTTGGGAATGGACAAGCCGCCGCCGTCAGCCGGCGTGAAGCCGCCCGCCGCCGCGATCGCGCGCTAGGAACAGGCGTCACACCATGGCTCTGCACGTAGGGGGACCTGAGGAAGAAGGCACGGCGATGTCGGACATCAACGTCACGCCGCTGGTGGACGTGATGTTGGTGCTGCTGATCATTTTCATCATCACCATTCGAGTCATTTTGCACCAGGTGCCGCTGACGTTGCCCAAGGCAACCAATCTGGTCACGCAGACCCGTCCCGAAAACATCACCATTGCCGTGGACAAGCAGGGCGCTATTTACTGGAACACCGTGCTGCTGACGGGCCAGGACGACTTGCTGCAGCGGTTGCGCGGCATCGCGCGTCAGGAGCCGCAGCCGGAAGTGCACATTCAGGGCGACGCGGCAGTTCGTTATCAATTTGTGGGCCAAGTGCTGGTGGCGACGCAGAAGATCGGTATTCGCAAGGTTGCGTTCATTACCGAACCCGATCGTCCCAACGCGCGGTAGGAGATTAGTACATGGCCATGAGCGTAGGCGGGAGCGGCGAGGGCCAATCCTATTCCGAAATCAACATGACGCCGCTCATCGACGTCATGTTGGTGCTGCTGATCATTTTCATCATCACACTGCCGAGTCAGACGCACGCGGTGAAGATCGACAACCCGTTGCCGCCGCCGCCCAACTTCGTACCGCCGCCGCCGCCGGAAGTGATCGATCTCACGATCGACTTCGACGGCACGCTGCTGTGGAACAAGAGCCCGGTCGACCGTAAGGCTCTGCAAGGCTACATCGAGACCGAGGCGCAGAAAGATCCGCAGCCCGAAGTGCATATCACGGTCGACAAGTTCGCCAAATATGAAATTGTGGCCCAGACACTGGCGGATTTGCAGCACCGAGGCCTGAAGAAAATAGGATTCGTCAACAACGATTTCTTCTAAGAAGGTACCCTGAGTGGTTTTTGCGGCGCGTCACACCCTCGGGCTGTACGCGCCGTTTGTTTGACCAGCTTAAGATGCCCCGGCGCGTGCTGAATGCCGAGCCGACTAAAATTGATACATAGCGAGGTCTGCTAATGAGTCATTCGATATTCGATATTCGCCGCCATCCGCTCGTGCTGTGCTTGTGCGCATTCATCGGCATGGCGGCCGTCGCGCCGGCGGCATTGTCGGCCGACAAGCCCAAGCAGGAA
>Ga0210389_10000421_pt1 | contig 39902 bp, 42 predicted proteins | sample IncBWH28OmetaG_FD_160127 | JGI IMG/M metagenome (GOLD analysis project Ga0210389, IMG submission 160127) | Forest soil microbial communities from Barre Woods Harvard Forest LTER site, Petersham, Massachusetts, United States - Inc-BW-H-28-O ... | reverse complement strand
ATGCGCTTCATCGATAAGTTCTCCGGAGCGAAAGAATTGAGCCCGCCCATTACAGAGCCAACCGCTGATTGTCTCGGGGAATGTGCACTTGACCGCCAGATTATACGCAGGGTCATTAAGCGCCGTGGCTTGAAATTTTGCTGGAGACAATTCGTTTTTCGGATACTTGACCGGCCAGAGTATTCCTTTTTATTTCGCCCGCGAAGTGATCGGCATCGCGGGTAGGACGCGGGATCCGGTAGCCGTCGGTCACCGCAAGGGTCATCCGGACCGCTGTTTCAAGACTCACCCGGTGACCTTGCGACACATAAATGGGCTCTACCCCGGTGCGAGTACGCAGCACGGCGCCGATTCGTTCTCCGCCTTCCTTTTCATCGGTTAACGGAGTCCAACTCCCCACTTTTTGCGGCAGCTCTTCGTGCGCTCCTATCAAAAGGCTCTTTGCACACCCTATGCTAGGGAGGTCCAGTACGACGCCCAAGTGCGAAGCCAGCCCCATCCTCCAAGGGTGCGCATATCCCTGCGCATCACAGAACAGCAAGTCCGGCATCGTCCGCAATTTCCTCAGGGCAGCGAGCAGCACTGGAATCTCCCGGAAACTCAACAATCCCGGCACGTAAGGAAATTCCAAAGGCAAAATCGCGTATCCCCGCTCGACCTCTTCCATTTCGGGAAAGCAGTATACAACTACGCAGCCGATGGCTAGGTTCGCCTCTCGCAACCGATTCCAGTGGCTTGCCGGCTTTTGCAGTGCCTGCGAACCGGTCAAGATAAACGAAGCGTCCAGGCCAGCTACCGTCCGGATCGTGCCGAACGAATCCTCACCCTTCCAGTGGCCGCGCAACTCCTCCTGGATTTTGCGTGCCTCGGCCGGAGCCACATCCCACCGGTGCTTGTGAACAACCCCAATTGGCTTGTCCTTCATCTCTATCATCGTATAATGCAAAGGCCGCCCGCACCCGGATGCCCCGCGGCCGCCCGGTAACTCTGCAAAATCGAAAGTAAGGGAATACTGCAATGACTCTGCATCCACCACTCGAAATTTCTTCCCGTGCCACTAACGGCATCCACTACGTGGATGTGCAGGGACGCCTGACCATCGGCGATCCCAGCGAACATCTGAGTGCGTTCATGCACAAACTGGTGGCCGAGGGCGCCCGCAAGGTGATCGTCAACCTGAACGAAATTCCGCAGATCGACAGCTCCGGCATTTCTGCCATCGTTAAGCTTTCCATCTCGCTAGCCCGCCAGGGGGGAGGCCTGCACCTCGTCTGCGGCGAAGGCCGCGTCCGCGACGCCCTCACCGTCACCCGCCTGGTCGAAGCCATCCCCACCTACGAAAACGAAGCCGCCGCCCGCGCCAGCTTTTGATTTTCTATGAATCAAAGTTAGAGAAGAGGGCGCAGTTCATCCGCCCTTCTTGAGTTTCGGCGACGACCACCTATTGGGTTCTTTTTGTGAATAGCTAACGAATCTCGACGAGCCGGTCCCCCGCCTCCAGCGCGGCCATGATTGTGGGAAGAAGCGATTCGAATGCAGCCAGCAAAACCGATTTGCGGCAATTCCCAAGACGAACCCACACAACCTGAATCGGCCCATGGGCCTGAATTGCTTGCCGGGAGAAATCCTGGTCTTTGGTCACTATCACCATGACATGTTCGGCAGCGTATTTGCAGATCGCCCCGTCGTTCGCCGAACCAAGTCCGACATTCAAAACGTGAAGGGAATTGTGTCCCTTGCTAGACAAATAGTTGGCCAGGGATTCCGGGAGTTGGTTATCAATCAGGAATTTCACGCCGATTGCGGAACAATTTGCTCGGTCTGAACCGCCGCGTACTCAATAGCAGCGAGGATATCTTCCCGTTCGAGAAATGGATAATCGGTAAGGATTTCTTCAAAGGTCGCGCCTGCGCTCAGCAGATGCAGAACATCCGCAACACGCATTCGCTGGCCACGGATGCACGGCCGGCCACCGCATTTACCGGGTTCGATAGTAATTCGTTGAAGTAGTTCTGCCTTTGCCATTTGAATTACACCTTGCCACAAACCAACGGTACCGGCAAGCGAACAGCTACCCGCCCTTTTTCAGTTCGGCGAGGACCATTTTGGCGAGTTCTTTGAGGGTTTCGAAGACGCCGCTGCCGTTGATAGCGATTCCTTCGATGATCGGCTCGCCCTTTTTTTGCAGCTGCTTTTTCAATTCATCCACGGACATCGCGTTCGGCAGGTCGCGCTTGTTCAGCTGCAGAACGTAGGGAATCGTGTCGAAATTCAGGTTGTGTTCCTTCAGATGCTCGTGCAGGTTTTCCATCGTCTCGAAATTCGCGTCCAGGCGTTCTTCCTGCGAATCGGCCACGAACACCACGCCATCCGCGCCTTTCAGGATCAGTTTGCGGCTGGCCTCGTAGAACACCTGCCCCGGCACGGTATAAAGGTGAAAACGCGTCTTGAACCCGCGCACAGTGCCGAGATCAAGAGGAAGAAAGTCGAAAAACAGCGTGCGGTCGGTCTCCGTGGCCAGCGAGACCATCTTGCCCTTCAGGTTCTGGCCCGTGTGGTCGTAGATCCACTGCAGGTTGGCGGTCTTTCCGCCCAGACCTGGACCGTAATACACGAGCTTGCAATTAATTTCGCGCGCAGGAAAGTTTATGAAAGGCACGAGTCGTTAGCCTGACTTACATCTCAAACTTATAGCATACGCCTGCAGGGCAGGCCAGCACTCCGCCATGCTCCCGCTGTTGGAAAGACTTGTACTAGTGTCGTGGATAAGCGCTTTTTTCTAAAAGGTTATTTTCAAAGCCTGCTGCCGTTCGGTTAAGGCTATCGAACACGGCACGAGGTACAGAGGTTGCGGAACTCCCGCTTGCATTGACGTGTGGCAACGCGTCTGCTAGCATTCGCGCCATGGCGAAAGTGCAGAAAACCTCCTCCGGCTCTTCCGGGCGATCCAAGGCCTCCTCCAAGAGTTCCGCTAAGTCAAAGAAAAAGAATGCCTTACCGGCGCCTCCCCAGCAACGCGGCGGCGTCGAGATGGTCGATCCACTCGTTCGTGCGCAGATGAAGCTCTATGAAGAGGCCATGGGATTGTTTCACCAGCAAAAATTTCAGCGCTCCAAGCAGGAGCTCGAGAAGGTCCTGGAAGGCCCCAGCCGGGAACTAGCCGACCGCGCCCGCACTCACTTGCGGATTGTCGAACAGCGCATGAAGCCTTCCTCCGAGCAGAATCCGAAATCGCCCGAAGAGCACTACCAGCGCGGCGTGGCCATGATGAACCTGGGCCGCTGGGACGAAGCCCGCGAAAGCCTCGAGAAAGCGCGCAAGCTTGCGCCCAAGGCCGACCATATTCACTACGCCCTTGCCGCCCTCGATTGCCTGACCGGCGAAGCCGATTCCGCCATGACCAACCTGAAAATTGCGATCGATCTGCGCCCCGCGAACCGCTTCCACGCTCGCAACGACGAAGACTTCGCCTTCCTTCAGGAAGACCCTCGCTTCACCGAATTGCTGTATCCTGAAAAAGATGGGTACGCCGGGTAATCCTGCTCGCCCGGCTCATCTGTAAACTCACACTGTATTTTCGAAACGGCGATTGTTCTGGTCTATCGTTGGCAACGCGGCCGCGATGCCCTGCCTTTAACCGGGGACATCAGCGCGTGAAGGAACTCGTTCGAACACTGAGCTGCTTGTGATGAAACAGTCGAGAAAGAAAAGGCCAGCGGTGCGGGGCCTGCGCGTGGTCGCGCTGGGCGGTGGCACGGGACTTTCCGCGCTGCTGCGAGGGCTCAAGGAACACGTGGTGCGCGGATCGGATCAGGCGCCGACGCGCGAGCGGCCCATCTCCGATTTGACCGCGATTGTCACCGTCACCGACGACGGCGGCAGCTCCGGCCGGCTGCGCCGCGAAAATCGCATGCTGCCGCCGGGCGACATCCGCAATTGCATGGTGGCGCTGGCCAAGGACGAAGCGCTGCTCAGTCGCCTGTTCCAATACCGCTTCCAGGCCGGCCGCGGCTTGATCGGCCACAACTTCGGCAATCTATTCCTCGCCGCTCTTACGCATGTCACCGGTGATTTCGCCGAAGCCGTCCGCGTTTCCAGCAAAGTTCTCGCAATCCGCGGGCGCATCTTTCCATCCACCATTTCCAATGTGCATCTGGTCGCCACACTGGTGAACGGAAAGCGCATCCAGGGCGAGACCAGCATCTCTCGCAGCAAAATTCCCATCCGCAAAATTGAACTCAGTCCCCGCGGCGCCCGGCCGCTCCCCAAGGCCATCGAAGCCATCGAAGAGGCCGACCTGATATTGATGGGCCCTGGCTCGCTCTATACCAGCGTAATTCCCAATTTGCTGATTCCAGAGATTGCCCATGCCGTGGTGCGCTCGCGGGCGCCTCGCGTATATATCGCGAACCTGATGACCCAGCCCGGCGAAACCACCCACTACACGCTCAGCCAGCATTTGCGGGCAATCGAAAACCACGTAGGCAAACGCGTGGTGAATTATGTCGTTGCCAACCGCAAGACGGTCTCGCCAGAGGTGGCAGAGCGCTACCGCGCGGAGGGCGCGGAGCCTGTCGTCATCGACACCGCGAATGTCGCCAAGATGAAAGTCCGTCTGCGGGCGGACAACCTGCTGGAAGAGCACGGCGTGATCCGCCACAATTCGCCCCGACTCGCGCGCCTGCTGCTGGAGAAGTTCCTGCTCCCGTCTAATGCTGACTGATCGGTCCCGATTCGGCCTGTAGAGGCTTTTTCGCTGCCTTTCTCGTCGTATACTCCACCGGCAGCAGTTTTCCCTAAAGGACTCCCGATGAAAATAAAGTGTGCACTCTTCGGCTCCGCTCTGTTTATTTTCTGCATCGGCGCAGCGCAGGCGCAGAACAAGGTTGATCTTTCCGCCAGTCAGATGCCGTCGGTCTTGACGGTGCCCCCGGAGGCTCAACCCTCCGATCACTTCAGCGCGGAAGCGGCCACCAATGCCTATCTGGCACAAATCCCGCCGGCGGCGCGGGCCCGCAGCGACGCCTACTTCGAAGGCGGCTACTGGCTTCTACTTTGGGATTTTCTGATGTCCGCCGTAATTTATTGGCTTTTGCTCCATTTCGGCTGGTCCGCCAAAATGCGGGACCTCGCCGAACGGCTCACCCGCCTCAAACCTCTGCAGACTTTTGTTTACTGGCTGCAATTCATGATCATCACTTCCATATTGGGATTTCCGCTTGCGGCTTATGAGGGCTATTTCCGCGAATGGAAATATGGTCTGGCGACCCAGACCTTCGGTCCGTGGATGGTGGATCAGTTGAAGGGACTCTTGATTGGCGTTGTGTTGGGCGGCATGCTGGTGATGTTTCTTGCCGGGATCGTTCGCCGCTTTCCACGCACCTGGCACATCTGGGCAGCGGTCGTTACCACGCTTTTCGTCGTCTTTGCGGCCATGATTGTGCCCGTCGTCATCGTTCCGATGTTCAATACGGTCACCCGCCTCGACGATCCCAAGATCACCGCCCCCATTCTTTCGCTGGCGCGCGCCAACGGCATCCCCGCACGGGATGTTTACCAGGTGGATGCTTCGAAACAATCGACACGCATGAGCGCAAACGTCAGTGGTTTCGGCAAGACCATGCGCATCACTCTCAACGACAACCTGCTCCGCCGCGGCTCCCCCGAGGAAATTCAGGAAGCCATGGGCCATGAGATGGGGCACTACGTCCTGAATCACATCCCAAAGTTCATTCTTTTCAGCTTTGTGGTCATCGTCACGGGATTCTGGCTGCTTCGCTCGACGTTGGATTGGAGCCTGGCGCGGTGGGGAGAAAGCTGGAAGATACGCGGCTTAACGGACATTGCTGCGCTGCCGCTTTACCTTTTGCTCGGTTCTATTTATTTATTTGTACTCACTCCAATCTTAAATACGGAGACGCGCACCCAGGAACTGGAAGCAGATATGTACGGGCTGAATGCCAGCCGCCAGCCCGATGGCGGCGCGCAGGGCGCCATCCATCTTGGCGAATACCGCAAGATGAGCCCCGGCCCGCTGGAGGAGTGGTTTTTCTATGATCACCCGAGCGGCAGAACGCGCATCTACAACGCCATGCGCTGGAAGGCTGAGAATCTCCAGCTATTCAAAACCCCCGCGGCCCAATAACCGCGAACTTCGATGCTCTGCTCGAAGATTGCGGCGCGCTCCGCCACAATTCTTGGCGCTTCGCCTACCTGCAGGGCAGGCGAGTCCCTTGCCGGCGATTGGTGGTTGATTGCTCTATTCTGGCCGGGTTCAAGGTCGCAAGCTATCACGCAACTGAAATTCCAGCTAACATTCTTAGTGCCGGAACAATTTCTTACGGAGCGAAGTCATGTCCACGTTCGGTCTCATCGAATACAAAGACGCCAACCCCGCCGTCAAAGCGGTTTACGACGACATCATGGCCACGCGCAAAACCGACTACATCAACAATTTCTGGAAGGCCATCGCCCACGATCCCGCGCTGCTGAAGCGCACCTGGGAAGACCTGAAGGCCATCATGGCCCCTGGCGCCATTGATCCCCTGACCAAGGAACTCCTCTACATCGCCGTCAGCGTCACCAACAACTGTCACTATTGCATCGCTTCCCACACGGCGTCCGCATTTGCCAAAGGCATGACCCCGGAAATGTTCAAGGAGCTGCAGGCAGTGATCGGCATGGCCAACGAAACCAACAAACTGGTCACTGGCTACCAGGTAGCCATAGACGCCCGCTTTCAACCGCCGTTAGACGTAAACAAAAAGTAACCCGGAGCGAATTTCCTGCAGCCCCGGTAGACACTGCCCGCCCAACGGTGTTCGCCCCTCTTCCTGTTCCAATCCGCAACTTCACTCTTCGCGCACATTTTGTCCACGCTGGTACTTGCGTACTATATGGCCCCCTTCCCCGCAAACCCACCATATAGAGGTAGAACCGGGAAGCCCTCGGTAGGGGCCTGTCCGTACAAATCCAGCTGAAGCGAGTGGTTATGACACCCATCGTGAAAGACCCAGAGAACGCGCTTTCGCCAACCGCTCCCGGCATACCGGCAACTCCGGCTGCTAACGCGCCCGCGCGCCCGCAACCTGTCGCGCTCGAAGTCCCTGTCACTGTGAACGGCGCCCGCTCCGTGGATGGCTCCGATAAGCGTGAACCCTTTTCCGAACGCTCGCAGACCGTCCTGGTTTTTGGCCATGGCGCGGTGTTGCGCATTTCCGCCCAGCTTGCTCCCGGACAACTCGTTTTCCTGACCAATGAAAAAACGAAAAAGGAAGTGGTTTGCGTCGTCGTAAAATCCAAGACGGACGGCAATGCCGTCGGCTACGTCGAATTGCGTTTCACCGAGCCCGCGCCCGGTTTCTGGGGCATGCGTTTTCCTTCGGACACGGTTTTACCGCAATCCCCGGCGCGTCCCCCAGCTTCGGTGCCCGTTGCGCCTCCAGTGGCAGTGAAGGCTTCCGTTCCCGAACCTCCGATGGCGCCGAAACCCGTTGTTGCTCCGCCGCGAGCTCCAGTCAGTGTTACGCCGGAGATTCCTAAATCGCCCGCGCCCCCACCGGCGGCTCCCGTCGCTTTGCCTTCAGCGCGCGCTGCAGAGCCTGCGGTATCGAGCGTTGGCTCTTCCGCACTTTTCGCTCCCGCGGAGTCGAAACCGGTGCACTCTTCCCCAACCGTGGCATCTTCGACCACCGGGACACAATCCACGGATGAACTCAAGCAGCAAGCCGCACGCCTTCAGGAGCAGCTCAGCTCGCTGCTGTTCGCCGAAGCGCCGAAGCCCGCCGCCTCCACTCCCGCGGCCGTTCCTGGAATTCCGCTCGCGCCAGAATTGGCGCAAAAAGTTTTGGACCTCACGAATTTCTCCCCGGAACCTGCGGTCACGCCGCCGGTGAAGAGCGTTCCCGCTCCGCCGAAGCCCCGGACATCCTCGCTCGAGGTGGAAGAGATCAAGATTCCCTCGTGGCTGGCCCCGCTGGCGCGCGAATCAGAAACGCCGGCCGCGGCCCAAAGCTCCGCCGTGGAATCCAACTCGTTCGCGGAAGTGGAAGCGGTGGTTGCCGAGCCGCTCGAGGAACTAGCCAATCCGGAATCGCAGGAATTCACGCGGCGTCCCGAAGTCGCCATCTTTGGCGGCCAGCTCCTCGGAGAATCTCCGCAATCCACCGAGCCATCGCATTCCGGTTCAAAGACGGGGCTTTTCCTGGGTATTGCGGCTTCGCTCCTGCTGGTCGCAGGAGGAGTCTGGTATTCGCGCCAGCCCGGCAACGCTATTTCCGGATTCCTTGGTGGCAGTTCAACCGCCTCTCAACCAGCCGTCTCGCCGGCGGCAGAGCCCAGGCCTTCCGTCTCCAGACCTGTATCGCATCCTGACGTTTCCGGTGCGGCCGCCAGTTCCTCGCCGGCCACACCATCGGTCATTCCGCCAGCCGCAGTCACTTCCGTTGCCGCAAAGAGCACACCTCTGGCGCCTGCTTCCCGGAACACAAATTCGATCGCGATCCCGCCACCAAGTCCAACTGTCAGTCCTCGGAATGCAGCGCCCGTCGAAGAGCCGAAAAAGCCTGCCCTTGGGGATGTGCGTTTGGCAACACCGGTCATCAATCACGGCAAGACGGCTTCCGCGCCGGGTGATTCTGAGCCCTCCATCGACGTCGGCGCGACGGAAAGCACCGGCACCCCTCTTTCTGCTCTCGGCGCGTCTCACGGCCACGGACCAGCGGCTCCCGTACCAATTGGTGGCGACGTGAAGCCCGCGAAGCTCCTCAAATCCGTTCAGCCGGTCTATCCGCAAATGGCCAGGACCCAACATGTCTCCGGGAATGTGCAGATCGACGCACTGATTGATGCGGACGGGAATGTCAGCGCGATGAAAGTGCTTTCCGGCCCGGCGCTTCTTCGCGACGCCGCACTGCAATCCCTGAAGCAATGGAAGTATCAACCCGCCGAACTCGACGGCAAACCCACGTCCATGCACTTGACGGTCGTGCTCCAGTTCCGCGCCCAGTAATTTCTGTCAGCGATTCGTGAAAGGCCTGCTACTTCGCTGCCAATCGCGGAGCGATTCCTTCAAACGCGCTCTTGGAACTGGAGATCACCTCATTGGCGCCAAGCGTTTCCAGAATTTCCGCGAAGTCGTCCATGTAGCAGCGCACGATGATGTGTGCCTTGGCATTCTTCTCCCGAGCCTTCTTCGTCACCAGCAGCGCCGTCTCCACATTATTTGTCGCCACCACCACGGTTCGCGCGTGCGCGATGCCCGCATCCACCAGCGTCGAATCCTGCTTCGCGTTGTCCACCACCACCGGTTCGCCGTCGCGCACCAGGTCATCCACCACCGCCGCGTCGCGCTCCACAAGGACGTAAGGCAATCCGGCCTCGCGCAAGTGTTCCACGATACGTGCTCCCAGATGCGTGTAGCCCACCACAATCACATGATTCCTCAGTTCGCCTGCCACCATGCGGCACCCCTCCTGCGGGTTGTAATGTTGCAACGCTTGCAAAAAGAAAATGGAAATCACGATGCCGAACAGCACGCACTGTCCCCAGAACGAATACAAATCCCAGATCTCGCCACCGCTCTTTTTCAAGTAGACGGCGTTAAGAATCGCTTCCTGCAAAGGCAAGCCGCCGTTATAGCGGAAAATCACTGTGCCCAGGAAAAACCACGCGCCGATTACGGCAAACCCCCAGCGGGCCTGCCGCAAGAACAGTTTTGCGCGAATCCAGAAATGCCTCTTCATCGTGTTTGCAAATCCTATTGGGCCTGGTCGCCGGCGTCAACGTCAGGTTCGTGGATCTGCAACCCTGAGCTCCATTTCTTCAGCCCGGTCGCCTTGCTCTCTGTGATTCACCTTCGTATACTGGCCTCCCGGCCAATTTTCGGGCCCGGCGGGTGGGTAGCCCGCCCGCGACCTCCTTTTTGGCCTCACTTTTCACGCCTGCGCGAATCATACAGGCGAAATATGCTGTACAGCCGGCCGCTCCACGAGCTGCCCTGGCAAAGGAGATTTTTGCATGCCTCACACGCCTGCACCGGAAGAGATGAACGTCTACCAGAACGCCGAAGCGCGTTTTGAGGTGGCAGCCAACAAGTTGGGACTCGAGCAGGGCATCTATCGTTATCTGAAATATCCCGACAAGGAAATCACTCTCTACATCCCGGTGGGAATGGACAACGGACAACTGGAAGTTTTCACCGGCTATCGCGTTCTCCATTCCACGGTGCGCGGACCCGGCAAGGGCGGCATCCGCTTTGCGCCGGATGTCAGTCTGGACGAAGTGCGCGCTCTTTCCGCCTGGATGACGTGGAAATGCGCAGTGGTGGACATTCCCTTTGGCGGCGCGAAGGGCGGTATCATTTGCGATCCGCGAAAGATGTCTCGAAACGAACTCGAACGCCTCACCCGCCGTTACACGGCCGAACTCTCTGACTGGCTGGGGCCAGAGCGCGACGTGCCGGCACCGGACGTCGGCACCAACGAACAGACCATGGCCTGGGTGATGGACACTTATTCGATGCATGCCCGCCAGGCGACCACCGCGGTCGTTACCGGCAAGCCCATCGAACTCGGAGGCTCTCGCGGACGCCGCGAAGCCACCGGCCGTGGTGTGATGATTTGCGTGGACAAAGCTCTGGCGAAGCTCGGGATGAAAAAAGAGACCACTCGCGTCATCATTCAGGGCTTCGGAAACGTCGGCTCGCTCGCCGCGGATCTGATGAAGAAAGCCGGCTACAAGATCATCGGCCTTGCCGATATCGGCGGCGGCTTGTACAACGAAAACGGCTTTGACGTACCCAAGGTGATTGACTGGGTTTACACCCAGAAAAAGCCGTTGCAGGACTTCCCGGGCGGCGGCACCAAGATGAGTTCGCGCGACGTTCTCTTCCAGCCGTGCGATGTGCTGATCCCCGCGGCAATTGAAAACCAGATCACCGAACAGAACGCCCACCAGGTGCAATGCAAGATTCTTTGCGAGGGCGCCAATGGCCCCACCACGTGGCAGGCCGACGCGATAATTGATGCCAAGGGCGTATTCACCGTTCCGGACATTCTCGGCAACGCTGGCGGCGTCACTGTCAGCTACTTCGAGTGGGTGCAGGACCGGCAGGGGTTCTTCTGGCGCGAAAGCGAAGTTAATGAGCGGCTCCTGGACGTCATGGAACGCTCCTTCGACGAAGTCGTCCGCTACGCCGAAACCCACAAGGTAAACAACCGGATCGCCGCCTATATGCTCGCGATTGACCGGGTGGCCATCGCTCTGAAGCTGCGCGGTATTTACGCGTAATTTGCGCTTGGCTTTCTAAGCGCCTCGGCGTACTCTCTCTGCCAGAAGTCACGGCATATTTACATTTCGATTCGGTTCGAACTGCCCCTCGGCCGAGGAAAGGGTCCGCCACGTGGGAACGGACTCGCCCCCTGAAGTTTCTGGAAACCTGGAAGAGCAACACCGGCGTGAGATTTGCCTGGTGGGCCGCTGGATGTATGAACGCGGCCACATCGTGGCATGCGAAGGCAATCTTTCCATTCGGCTGGACAACAACCGCATCCTCACCACGCCCACCTGCATGAACAAGGGCATGATGTCTCCCGAAGACCTGGTCATCATGGATATGGACGGCCGGCACCTGCAGGGGGACCGTAAGATTTCCTCGGAAGCGGGAATGCACCTGCTGTTCTACCGCATGCGGCCAGACGTGCAGGCGGTATGCCACGGGCATCCGGCGACCGCGACGGGCTTTGCTGCGGCAGGGGTGGGACTGGACCAGGCTCTGCTTCCCGAGGTAGTTGTCTCGCTGGGGAAAATTCCGCTGGTGCGCTACGCCACGCCGGGCACCCCTGACCTGGGCGCCGTCCTTGAACCCTATGTGCCGCACTACGACGCGTTGCTGCTGGCGAATCATGGCGCCGTCACCTGCGGCCCCGATTTGCGAACCGCATTTTTCCGCATGGAAACGCTGGAGCATTTCGCCAAGATTGCGTTCATCGCAAAACTGAGCGGCGAGCCGCAACTTCTTACCACGCGCGAAGTCGCCAAACTGATGGCCGCGCGTGCCCGCTACCACGTCAGCCCTCCTCCCGGCGGCGGCGCGGAACTACCGGAAACCTGCGACGGCGGCGAGAATGAAACAGACGAAGTAACGCTGACGCGTTCGGAACTCGACGCACTGGTGGACGAAGCCGTGCGCAAGGATCGCGCCCGCCGCTGACTCTGCCGGTTCCTATCGCCGAGCGCGGGTATCCCATCGTTTTCCAATCTCATCTGACTCAGAGAGGAGGGTCATTCCCATGACTGCCAGACTGGATTACCGCAAATTTGCCAAGGAACCGATCAAAGCGCTGTTGGACATGGAGGCTTACATCGCGCAGTGCGGCCTGGATCATAAACTTCTGCACATGATTAAGCTTCGCGCGTCGCAGATCAACGGCTGCGCGTTCTGCATCGACATGCACTGGAAAGATGCGCGTGCCGCGGGAGAAACCGACCAGCGCCTCTATGGCCTCGATGCCTGGAGGGAATCACCGTATTACACTGACCGCGAACGCGCCGCGCTCGAGTGGACCGAATCACTTACGCTGATTGCGGCCACGCACGCGCCAGACGAAGCATTCGCCGCAGTGAAGGCGCAGTTTTCGGACAAAGAGATCGTCGACCTTACCTACGCGATCTCCACGATTAATATCTGGAACCGCATCGCGATTTCCATGCGCGCCATTCCCGGCCATTACCAGCCACCACAGAAATCCTCCGCAGCCAGTTGAGGTGACCCAATGCCGGAACAAAATGCGTTCTTCGTGGCGATCCGGGCCGGCGATCTTGCAGCGGTGAAATCCCTCGTCGCGGCCGATCCTTCGCTCGCGTCGGCCAGAAACGATTCGGGCGTCTCCGCAGTCTTGACGGCAGTTTACATGGGGCGCGCCGAGATCCGCGACTTTCTCATTGCCACCGGAGCTTCACTCGATTTGCCCGAGGCCTGCGCGATTGGGAATCTCGCCCGCGTCCGGGAACTGGTCGAAAACAACCACGCCGAAGCTAACTCGTTCTCTCCTGACGGATTTCCGGTTGTCGCCCTCGCCGCTTTCTTGGGCCACCTGGAAATCGTTCAGTATCTCGCGTCCCACGGCGCCGACATCAACGCGGCGGCCACGAATGGTTCCGGTTACAACGCACTCACCGGCTCGGTAACCAGTGGCCATGTTGCCGTTGTGCAGTGGCTTCTGGAACATGGAGCGAATGCAAACTACCGCTACTCCGCGGGCTACTCGCCCCTGCTGACAGCCGCCGCCAACGGCCGCCTGGACATTGCCAAACTTCTCCTGGCCCACGACGCCGATCCGCACGCTACGACGAACGATGGGAAATCCCCTCTGTCGCTTGCCCAGGAACGCAACCACCCGGAAGTTGCCGCTCTGTTCCATGCCCAGGCGGCATCCTCCTGATTAATCCAACGCCCCTTCCCGCGTTGACACCGTCCCGCCTGAGCGGCAATACTTTCATCCGATGATCGGACTCCTGCGCGGCCGCCTGCTCGAAAAACGACCCAATCAAGTAATCCTCGACGTCGGCGGAGTTGGCTATCTGGTTGCCGTCCCGCTTTCCACGTTTGCTGCGCTCGCTGATCTCCACGCCGAAGTGACGCTTCTGATCCACACCCACGTGCGCGAAGACGCGCTGTCCCTCTATGGTTTTCTCTCCGCGCGCGAAAAACATTTTTTCGAACTTCTTCTCGGCGCTTCCGGCGTCGGACCGTCGCTGGCCCTGAAGATTCTTTCCGGCATGAATGTCGAAGAACTGGTTCCCGCCATCCGCACGGGCGATCTTGCGCGCCTCACGAAAATTCCCGGCGTCGGACGGAAAACCGCCGAGCGCATGGTCGTAGAGCTCAAGGACAAGCTGGAAGCCGTGACCATCGAAACCGAAAAGCCGGTGCCTTCCTCGCCAGCGGGCGTTGAGGCCGATGTCAAATCCGCCTTGCTCAATCTGGGCTATGACGAACGAACCGCCGACTCCGCTCTCAGCGAGGCCAAGCGCGAGGCAGGCACCTCAAATTTTGAAAAACTGCTTCGTGTTACTCTGGCAGCGCTCAGTACGCCCGCGCGATAGTGAACTTGGTTCGTTCGGGAGATCCGGCGGAAGGTTAATCGGCATCAGATATGGCGGAATTCAGTCAGAAAAAGGCAATCGTTCGCGATGGACACGCTCCCGAACGCATCGTCAGCGGCGCTCCGCTTGACGACGACGCGCGCCTTGACGCCAGCGTCCGACCGAAAACGCTCGCCGAATACATCGGCCAGAAACGCGTCAAGGAAAACATCGCCATCGCCATTGAAGCCGCCCGCAGCCGCGGCGAAGCTCTCGACCACGTGTTGCTTTACGGCCCTCCTGGCCTCGGGAAAACCACCTTGGCGCAAATCATCGCCAACGAACTCGGTGTCGTCATCAAGACCAGTGCCGGCCCGCTTCTCGAACGCAAAGGCGACCTGACCGCCATCCTGACTTCTCTCGAGAAAAAAGAAGTCTTCTTCCTCGACGAAATTCATCGCTTGCAGCCCGCCGTCGAAGAGGTGCTCTATCCCGCCATGGAAGATTTTCGCGTGGATCTCGTGATCGGCCAGGGGCCCGGCGCGCGCATTCACCCGTTCCATCTAAGCCAGTTCACGCTGATTGGCGCCACCACCCGCGCCGGACTAATCACCGCTCCTCTGCGTTCTCGCTTCGGCATCGTGCATCGCCTCGATTTTTACGAACCGGCGGACTTGCTGATCATCCTTCACCGCTCGGCGAAAATCCTGAACATCCAGATGGACGAAGCCGGCGCTCAGGAAATTGCCGGACGCTGCCGTGGCACCCCGCGCGTCGCCAACCGCCTGCTCCGCCGCGCTCGAGATTTTGCCGAAGTGCGCGCCGCTGGCCGCATCACCCGCGAAGTAGCCCAGGAATCCCTGCGCATGCTCGGCGTGGACGAACACGGCCTCGACGAAGTGGACCGCAACCTGATGATCGCCCTCCTCGACAAATATGCCGGAGGTCCGGTTGGCGTTGGCACGCTCGCAGCCGCCCTCAGCGAAGAAGAGGATGCCATCGAGGAGATGTACGAGCCCTACCTGATGCAGATCGGCATGCTGGACCGCACCCCGCGCGGCCGCGTAGCCACCGCCCGCGCCTACGAATATTTCGGGCGCCAACTCCCCAAACGGCAGCCCCGCCTTTTTTGAACACCACGTTTGCCGCCAGGAAAATTTACGGTTGACGCACCGAGAATGAGGGAGTAAGTTTCAGTCCACTTCGCCCTTAACGCCTCTGCACGGAGAAAATCATGGCCAGACGCAGGTTTCTTTCCCAGTTGCTGGGGCTGCCGTTTTTGCCCCTGGCGGTGAAAGCAGAAGAACCTAAGAAGTCGCTCAAAATCATGATGAAAAGCGCCTGGGGAACCGATGACCCCACGCGCGCCTCGTTTGCTTTTTCGCATGGTCTCGCTCTGAGCGATGCAGGACACGATGTGCAGATCTTTCTGCTCGCCGACGCCAATTACCTGATGCGCAGGGCCACGGCCGCAGCTGTGCTCCCAGTGGGCTGGCCTCCGCTGGTGGAAACGCTTGAAAAACTGGCGGCAAAGCACATCCCCATTTTCGCTTGAGGGGCCTGCAGCCGGGCGCGTGGCGTCACGGAAAGCGACCTCAGCAATTGGGGCGCAAAATTTGGGAATCCGGCAACCTTTGTCAGTCTTGTGGAGTGGGCCGACCGCATCATCGTCGAATAGACACGGCCATTGCGCGTGTGCGGATTCTGCACTCTTTTGCAGACTAGGCGAAGGGGTTTTCCACCTTCACGCCGAAATACTCCTGTCCCGCGTTCAAGTCCTCGGACCAGATTCGCTTGCAACCAGCCCGTTCGGCCGCCGCAATGATCATCCCGTCGTAAAAGTGAAGGCCGTATCTCTCTCGGCAATCCACAGCTCTCCGCACGATTCGTTCGTCCGGACACAGGGTAGGCACGGGTTCGAGTTGATCCAGAATCTCTCGGAGCAGATCGATCGAATTGCTAACCGTCAATTTCCGCAAGATTGTGTTGGAGATTTCGGACAATACCTCAACCGAAATCACGCATTCTGTCCGAACCGCTTTTCTCAGCAAATTTTGGGCAATGTTTTGTTTTCGCGGGTCGCTGTCATCGAAGGCGTAGAGAACAATATTCGTGTCCAAAAACTCGTCAGCGGTCATAGAGGTCTTCGCGTTTCCAGGTGCGTTCACCTATGCTGAGTTTGACTTTACGGAAGGTCCGTTCTAGTGCCTCTAATTGGCGTTTCTGGCGGTCCCGTTGGGTGTTTTCCGACGCGAGTTTCTGCAGGTACTCGCGCACCAGACCCGTGAGCGTCGTATCGCGATCCACGGCAATCTTGCGGACTTCCTTGACCAATTTCTCGTCCAACGACAGGGTGATGTTCATATACCCATAATAAGGGAAACCCTTATTATGGGCAAGCCCCCGGGCGAACCCTGTCTTGCTCGCCCGGCTAACGACTCGAAACTAAGAGCTAATTGTGCTTCAGGAACTCGCCCTTGCTGCCGGTGAGCGAGTTATAGAGAGTTTCGATGAATTTGTCGGCATCGAGGAACTCTCCCGACCATTTCGCCCAAGGCGCCAGAATTTTTTCCTGTTTCATCTGGTCGACCGTCTTGTGCTCGTCAATCGCCTTCTGCACCACGGCTGACGTTTCTTTCAGCATCTTCGTAAACGCGCGAACGTCATCCAGATTCGAGAGCGCGCCATGTCCGGGAATCACCTTGACGTCGGGTGGCAATTGCGCCGACACCTTTTCCATCGCCGCAATCATCCCCTGGACGCTGCCGCCGCTTGATACGTCAATAAACGGAAATCCGTAGCGCACAAAATCGTCTCCCATGTGCACCACGTTGTTCTTCGGAAAGAAAATAATGGCATCGCCGTCGGTGTGCCCAGCGGGGAAGTGCAGCGCCCGGATATCCTCGCCATTCAGGTGCACGGTCACGTCGTGGTCGAAGGTAATTACCGGAAGCGCCGCTTTGGGAGCGGCCTTCGTCTCCATCTTTAGCGAACTCCCATTGCCCGCGACTCCGGGAGTCTCCAGCCGCTTGCGGACATTGTCCTGGGCAATTAGAGTGGATCCGGTATTGGCGAAGGGTTCATTCCCGCCCGTATGGTCCCCGTGATAGTGGGTGTTAATCACGAACCGCACGGGCTTGTCGGTAATCTTCAGGTTTTTCAGCGCCGCCTGAATCTTGTCCGCCAGCGGTGCGTACTGGTCGTCCACGATGACGATCCCATCTTCACCGACGGACGCTGCTATGTTTCCACCATCACCCTCCAGCATGTAAATGTTTCCGGAAACCTTGGTGACCTTGATTTCTACCTTGGAATAATCCTTGTCCTGCGCTCGCGACCCTCCACAAACCACGAGCACGCCACACAAAATAACTGCCAGCTGTGACCCCATCGCCTTATGCTCAGCTAGTTTCATCCAGTTCATTTTGCCTCCCAAATCCCCGCGAAATTCTATCACCGTAATCCGTCACGCACCGCTTAGACGAAGCAAAAGTAGATTCAGGTCACACTCCTTCAATTCGCACCCGCGCACCGTTTCGGGTAAGGTATCTTCAATCTGCAGAAACCTGAAGGGAAGTGAGCCGCTTCGGCGTGCCTGGAAACTTTCTTGACTGATTCTTCCGCCACCCAATTCGCACCCGCAAGCTCCCGGCGATTCGCCTTTCTGGTCGCGTCGGGAATCTTTCTCAGCCGCGTCGCCGGCTTAATCCGGGATCGCGTATTCGCGCATTATTTTGGAAATTCAGACGCCGCAGACGTCTTCAAAGCCGCCCTCCGCATTCCCAATTTCCTGCAAAATCTCTTCGGCGAAGGCGTCCTCTCCGCTTCCTTCATTCCTGTATACGCCAGTCTGCTCGCCCGCGGCGATAAAGAAGAAGCTCGAAAAACGGCCGGGGCCGTTGCGGCGCTGCTTACGTTGAGCACTTCCGTTCTCGTGCTGCTCGGCGTACTCACCGCGTCATGGCTGATCGACGCCATCGCCCCTGGATTTCAGGGAGAAAAGCGCGAACTCACCGTCCTTCTGGTGCGTATTTTATTCCCCGGCGCGGGCCTGCTGGTAGCCTCCGCCTGGTGCCTCGGTGTCCTGAACAGTCATCGCAAATTCTTCCTCTCTTACACCGCGCCCGTGCTCTGGAACATTGCCATGATCGCCGGAATGCTCGCCTTCGGCGCGGGCCGCGCACAGAATTCGCTGGTCGTTATCACTGCTTGGGCCTCTGTCGTGGGAAGCGCGCTGCAAGTGCTGGTCCAGCTGCCGATGGTCTTCAAACTCCTCGGCGGCCTGAAACTCTCGCTTGCCCATCAGGCCGAACACGTGCGCACCGTCATTCGTAATTTCTTCCCCGTGTTCATCAGCCGCGGCGTGGTTCAAATCAGTGCATATATCGACGCTTTCCTCGCCAGCTGGCTTCCGACAGGCGCCGTATCCGCACTCGCCTACGCGCAAACCCTGTACACCTTGCCGGTCAGCCTGTTCGGGATGTCGGTCTCCGCGGCCGAACTCCCCGTGATGAGCGGCGCGCTCGGCGCAGCCGATGAAGTTGCCGGCATCCTCCGCGTGCGCATGAACTCTGGCCTACGCCAAATTACGTTCCTGGTCGTTCCATCCCTCGTGGGATTCCTCGCGCTCGGCGACGTCATCGTCGCCGCCATTTATCAGTCCGGCCGCTTCACCCATGCCGACGTCATTTATGTCTGGGGAATCCTCGCAGGTTCCACGGTGGGTCTACTCGCCTCTACGCTCGGACGGCTTTATTCCTCCGGCTATTACGCATTGCGCGACACGCGCACGCCGTTGCGGTTTGCCATCGTGAGGGTCCTGCTCACCACGCTGCTCGGCTATCTGGCGGCATTGCCGTTGCCGCGGCTTCTGGGTATCGAGCCGCGCTGGGGTGTCGCCGGCCTCACAATCTCGGCTGGCATCGCTTCCTGGGTCGAGTTCACTCTGTTGCAGCGCGGCATTCGGCGCCGCATCGGCCAAGTGGGCGTACCGTCCTCATTTCTCGCGCAAGTGTGGGTAGCGGCCCTGATTGCTGCCGCCGTCGCGCGAGGCGTCCTTATGGAAATTGGCCATCGCGGGCCGATCGTCCTCGCCGCCATCGTCTTATCGGTTTACGGAATCCTCTTTTTTGGTGTATCTACACTCTTAAAGCTTCCCGAGGCCCAGGCCATGCTTGGCATTCTTCGCCGCCGCGCCGGCATAAAATAATTCCGCCTCTGGCACTCAGGACGCATCCAGGAAATCGTTCGATGATTACCGTGTACATCGCGCTCGGCACTAACGTAGGCGAACGCGAAGCCAATCTCCTCCAAGCCCTTCGCTTGCTCCCCGAATCCGGCGTCCACATCCGGCGCGTCTCCAGCATTTATGAAACCGAACCGGTGGACTATCTCGACCAGGAATGGTTTCTGAACGCTGTTCTCGAAGCGCAAACCGAACTCGACGCCCTGGATTTGCTGAGTGCGCTCCGCCTCATCGAATCCCGAATGGGCAGCAAGAAAGCCTTCGCGAAAGGGCCTCGCAAGATTGACTTGGATATTTTGCTCTATGGCAACGAAACAATCGACACGCCCGAACTCCAGGTTCCACATCCACGCATGCTCGAGCGAAAATTCGTACTGATCCCGCTGGTCGAAATCGCTCCGGGCCTCCGCCACCCAAGCTGGAAGTCGGGCGCGGCGCATATCCTCGCCGCGAGCACTGACCGCAGCGCCGTAAAAAAATTCCACGACGCCCCCAACTTTTGAGTGCGGGAGGGAAGCTCCCGCTTTTACGGAATAAGCCGGGTCACTAAATCTCACTTCAGGATTACCTTTCTTCCACTAACCACTCAACTCGTCCGCCGCAGCACCAACCGATGCAACGTAAAGGTCTTCGGCGCCAGCGCGTCCAGTTCAATTTGCGACAATCCACCTTCGCTGATTTCCCGCCACCGATAAACGCCAGGCTCGGATTCCGTCTGTTCCCGTCCATTCAACCGCCGTAGAAATTCCCGCGCATCCTCCGCGGAAGGTTTCTCCCGCAGGGTCGGCCGCGCCACCGCTTCCACCGCATAACTGCGCAGCAACTTGTTCCAGTAATGATTGAAGAGTTCGTCCGACGCGAAAATGTCGCTCCACGCCACTTCGCCGCCATACGCCACCACCACGCCGACCACGCGCTCGCCCTTCAGTCCGGAAATCTCCCGGCGAAAGCGCCGCTGAATCTCATTGACCACTGTTTCCACTGGGACGCTCACCCGGCGCGATTCATACAGCTTGGAATAGGATTGCGTCGGCGCGTCGGTCTCAATTGTCGCTGCCAGATCGGCGCTACTCACGGCCGGCGGGGGAGCGGACGGCGCCCGCCCGGCGCCCGAGCCCCCGGTCACGGCCGCCCAGACGTCTCCCTGCTTCTGTTTCACCGCCGCCTGCTCGCGCACACTCGGATGAACGATGGTTTTTGCTTCATTGAATTGCGCGCCGGCGGACCAGCGTCCGTGCTCCACGCAAAAGACGTTCAGCGGCAACGGCTCGCTGAAAGGTGCAACGATCCGATCCTTGGCAATCACGCGGTCCTGCTTTCCCCCGCTGATCAGTTCGCCCGCCAGCAGCAGCAGCGGCCGCTTTCCGCGATTCACCAGCACCAGTTGGTTTACGGAGGGTCCGCCGTAATTCTGCACTGTGGGCCGCGAGCCGTCGCGATTGCGGTAAATTACGTCCGCGCCCTGCTCGCTTACGGTCACTTCGCCGCTCGACAATCCTTCTTCCAGCGTCACAAACGAACTGGTGTCATACCCGGAAGAGCTGACCACGGGGAACACGGTGAGGTTTTCGTAGCTCACCGGATCCAACAGCCGCCATTCGCCCTCCAGTTTTCCCGCAGGCGTTGCTCCGGTCGGCGAATACCAGAGAAACCCAAGCGCCGCTACCCCCACTGCCGAAAGTCCCAACAACCCATGCCCGAGCATGCTGATCAATATGCGGTTCATTCCATCCTCCCGGACGTGCCGCGGGGGCGCGTCTCGAGTTAGAACGCAGGCCGGGAATTTTCTTGCAGTGGAATGCTGATTGGTGGGCCGGAGATTGCCGGAAATTCTCCGCCGGATCGGTGCACCATTACTTCTTTACTTCGGTTTTTATCCTCTGGTATTGCCGCCGAGGTTGTTGCGATTCTTGTTCTTACGCATCAACGAGGTTGCCGTCTCTTCCTTCTCATATTCCGCGATTTCCTCTTCGGAGTAGGAATAGGACTCGCGCGAGGCGAACATCGAATTGGTTTTGTTGGCAGCCTTCTTTTTCTTGCGTGCGGCGCCAAACTCGTAGCGCGTCATGCGTAGCGGCCCTTCAATCGCCTTGACCTCCACCAGCAGGTCGCTCACCTTTTCCAGAAAATCATGCAGGTGGAACGGCCGCAAGACATACGGCAAGCGCGCTTCTTCGATCACGGGAACGAACTGGCTTCCGGTCATCTCCGGCACTACGAATAGAACACGCAGCCGTGCGCCCTCTTCCACGCTGACCGTAGCCAGTTCACGCAACACATGGAACAGGGGAGTGTCGCCGCCGACCATCGCTATATTCGCGATCAGCAGCGAATATTCCCCGGTCTTCAGCTCGGTTTGCAACATCTTGATGTCCGGTGCCAGGCGCACGCGCCAGCCTTCTGAATCGAGCATCTGCCGCAGCGCCGTTCCGCTGAATGGGTCATCCTCAAACACAAGGATACCGACCTGCGGAGCCAGCGGGGTGGGAGGGGTCGCCATCCCCGAAGTATAAGCGGCGGCGGTGTCAAGGTCACCGGCCACAAACGCATCGCGACCTAACGGGCACCTGTACGAAAGTACGGGCGTGGTTTGTACGGTCGGAGAAGCGAAGTTTCAGGGTTTTGGGGCATCCGCGGGCTTGTCCAAGATGCATCCTTTTACGAGCATTTTGCCGTCGCCGTCCGGGGTGTCTTCCTGCAGGAAGCCCGTCTCTCCCTTGCTCCACCAGAGAATCTTGCCGTCGGAATAGCGGTTGCCGTCGGCCGATCCCGTCTGGCGCATCATAAAGATGTGATCCTGGGTGCGGACTTTGGCGACGGTGTCGTGCAGATAGACCGTGATCTTGGCCCCGCCTTCGCAGGTGTAGCCGGACTGCTTCCACTTTATCGCCGGACGCACATTGTTCGTGCGGCCGGGCGTGGCGGCGGGCTTCCCTGGATCGGCTGGCGTTGCAGGCGTTTGCTGGGCGCGTGTAACACTCGTCAGCAACAGCCCGAAGCTCGCCCATGCAAAAAAGCTCATCAATCTCGCTTTTTGCCCCAACGCCATTTTCATCTTCGCTTCGCCCCCGCTTTGTTTGAGTCTAGCGCTTGGTTCCGCGGTTGTCTGGCTTCAAGCATTCCAATACGCGAGTATCCGGATTCGCCGGATGTATGGATAATGGTATGCGTGACCCAACTTGAAAATTTCCGTCTGAAGATCTTTCCCACCGTTGCACAGCATTTCGGCGTTCCGCTTCTGCTAGACTCGGCGCATGAGTAAGGGCCTTTTTTTTGTAGGCGTCATCCTGGCCGCCAGCGGATTTATCTCTCCGCCGATCGCGTTGCTGGGCGGCCTCATCTATGGCCTCACGCTGGCTCACCCGTTTCACGTCGAGAGCAAAAAACTCTCCAAATTTCTGCTGCAGGCTTCGGTCGTGGCCCTCGGCTTCGGCATGAATCTTCACGAAGTGCTGCGCGCGGGCAAATCCGGATTTGTCTACACGGCGCTGAGCATCACCGGCGCGATGCTCCTGGGGCTCGGCCTCGGCTACCTGATTCACGTGCAGCAGAAGCCGTCGTTTCTGATCAGCGCGGGCACGGCCATCTGCGGAGGCAGCGCCATCGCCGCCGTCGGCCCCATCGCCCAGGCCAACGAAGAGGAGATGGCCGTCTCCCTCGGCACGGTGTTCATCCTGAATTCCGTGGCGCTGTTCCTGTTCCCGGTAATCGGCCTGGCCCTGCACATGAGCCAAACCCAGTTCGGCCTCTGGGCGGCGCTGGCCATTCACGACACCAGTTCCGTGGTAGGTGCAACCGCGAAATACGGCGCGGCAGCGCTCGCCGTCGGCACCACCATCAAGCTGGCCCGCGCCCTCTGGATCGTGCCCCTCGCCGCCGTCACAGCCATTGTTCTGAAGAGCAAAGCCCGCATCCAGTGGCCGTGGTTCATCCTGCTCTTCTGCCTGGCAGCGCTCCTCAACACCCTGTTGCCCGCCTACACCGGCGCATTCGGCGCACTGAATCACCTCGGCAGGATCGGCCTGACCGTAACCCTCTTCCTCATCGGCACCAGCCTCAGCAAACAAACCCTCGCCAAAGTCGGCGTTCGCCCCCTCCTCCAGGGCCTGATCCTCTGGCTCATAGTCGGCAGCACCACCCTCGCCCTCATCCTCACCAACTGGATCCACCTCTAAGCCGGGCCTCCGGGTGGCCTACCCTTTGTGGGGTCAGCACCTCCGTCCCATCCCGGCGCACTTCCGGGATGAACGGGTGGGTCCGCTCTTCTTGTAGGGGATGGACTCGCCCATCCCGCTCTGTGCTTGTGCAGCGGCCGCTTTCTGGCCTGCCCCCGATCGCCGTGTGGAGTTGGCCGCCCTTTTCCAGCGCCGGAGGCGCGGCATAAAATTAGCCCAGCGCGTAAGCGCTGGGTAAATAATATATAAAGTAATTAAGCGCCGGAGGTGCGACACGTGTCCCACACATACGCTCAAAACGTGATCCACGTCGTATTCAGCACCAAAGATCGCCGCAAACTCATGCCGAATGAATTTCGTCCGAAAATGTGGGCCTACGCAACCGGCATTTGCAAGAAATTCGACATCCCTGTTCTCGCCGTGGGAGGGATGGAAGATCACATCCATTTTCTCCTTCAAATTCCTCCGACCATTGCGCTGGCCAAGGCAGTTCTTGCCATCAAGTCGAATTCTTCGCGATGGGCAAGTGAAGAAGGCCACAAATTCGCATGGCAGCAGGGGTACGGCGCTTTTAGCGTGAGCAGCTCTATTGTCCCCGCGGTCATTCGTTACATACAGAACCAGGAAGCACATCACAAAAAAATGAGCTTCGACGCGGAATTTCTCGCCTTGTTGAAAAAACACGGGATGGAATACGATCCAAAATTTGTTTTTGGCTAGGTGCCGCGCCTCCGGCGCTCGAGCTTATCTCGTTATTCGATCCCAGCCCTCACGGGCTGGGCTAACTTCTGCCACGCCTCCGGCGTTCGTCGAGATTGAGAATATGCCAGGGCCGTGCTCCATAGCGCCGGAGGCGCGGCATAAACTAGCCCATTGCGCCTGCCCTGAGCAAAATCGAAGGGTAAGCGCTGGGTAGCTGGCACATAAACAATGCCAAGCGCCGGAGGTGCGACACATCTTTCACACGTACGCGCAAAACGTAATTCACGCCGGGTGCCGCACCCATGCCTGCCCTGAGCCCAACCGAAGGGCCTCCCCTGAGCTCGGTCGAACGCTGCTCCTTACAAAGCGTAGGCTACTCATCGAGTAGTGGGCCCGACGTCTCCCTATAGCGCCTCTCGAGCGCCGGAGGCGCGGCACATATTAGCCCAGCGCGTAAGCACTGGGTTGCATCCCCCACAAGAAATCCGAAGCGCCGTAGGTGCGGCACATTCTTCTCCCCCAGCATATCGGTTGAGTTGCTATTTGTGCTTCTCTACACAAACCTAGTATCGGACGAACTACCGCCGCGATGTTGCTATATCCATCTTTGTCAGTCAAATTCTCCGGTCCACCCGCCACCCTCCATGTCGTTGTGATTGGGGAGCGGGGAAAGATTGCTCGTTCGAACAACCGAGGCTGCGCAAGAAAGAGGTGGTTGTTATCCGGGCGTCCGCACCGACTTTCTAAACCTACAAAATTGTAAGTTTGAAGCTTACAATTGGATGATCAGAATGAATATCGGCACCATTTCGCTCGAGAAGTTAGAGTCTTTCGGAGACGTAGCTGCGGAAGACGACCCCGTTTTAGATTATTTTTTGACTACGGATGCCGTTCAACGAATTAAGCAAAACGAACTGTTTTTGATTCTCGGGCGCAAGGGTTCGGGGAAAACTGCCTTAGTGCGCTTTTTCGCTGAGGGTGGTGGAGAGACAATCTCAAAGCCTCTGAATCTGAGGGGTTATCCCTGGAGCGTGCACGCGGCCCGCATCGACCGTGGTGCAGCTGACATTGAGGCGTATGTATCGTCATGGCGATATCTCATCTCTCTTGAGACTGCCTTGCTCGCATTTGAAAGAACTTCAGACAAGAATCATCCAAAAGCGAAGGCAATTAAGAAGTTTGCAGAGGACAATTTCGGAAAGTTGAATCCGGCCCTTGGAGATGTCCTAAGACCCCCAAAGATTCGCCTGGATGGAACATCCTTTGAGCCCGAGTTGTTCGGTTTTAAACTTGGGAGCATCGATTTTGAACGTAAACCCGGAGATTTGGGACTCGGCGTCGAACTGAATGCATTGTCAGATGTCTTGCTTAATACAGCTATTGAGCTAGCAGGTAAATCTGGTTTTCGCACCCTTCTTCTTCATTTCGATGAACTAGACCAGGGCGTTGTCAAATTTGATGAACAGCGACAATTGATGTTGGTAGGGCTCATACTTGCGGCTCGAGATGTCCGACGCAATACACTGAAGAGCGCCGTACCGGTCAATCCGGTTGTCTACTTGCGTACAGACCTCTGGGACGATTTGATCTTTTCAGACAAAAACAAAATAACTCAGACTGCGGCGCTCAATCTAGAGTGGAAATCCAACGAACTATTGGAACTCGTAAATGCGAGACTTAAGGCGAGACTTGGACAAACCGCAGATTGGGAGAATGTCTCAACCGCATCACTAATGCGAGGCTCCCAATCAAAATGGAATCATATACTCAATCGAACGTTCCTTCGTCCGAGAGATGTTATAAAGTTCCTGAATTCTTCCCTCGCAGAAGCGAAGAAAAGAGGAGGTTCTCCTCTAGTTCTGGACAACCAAGATGTGACGAATGCTCGAGAAAGTTACTCGGCCTATCTGAAGGCTGAGTTGGATGATGAGATTATCGCCCATTGGCCTAAGTGGGATGAGGCCTTACAGGCATGCTCTGCAATCAGCACGATTACCTTCACCAAGGAGGAGTTTGTGCAGGAATATGACAGCCGAAATTCGAATGGCACCGAAGTGCCGGCCGATGAGGCGTTGAGATTGTTGTATAGATTTTCTGTCATCGGGTACGAACGTCGGAGCGGATACGGCGGCTCCTCTTGGGCATTTCAATATACAAATCCTGAAGCTGGTTGGGACAATAGCGCAACAAAATTCAAGGTCCACCTCGGGCTAAAAGAGTATGCCAAGCTGAGAGAGGAGAGGGCATGAGGTCGGTGGCCCGGGAAATCGGGGATTGTCCCCAGTCTCCGCCGGATCACGGAACGCGGTGGAACCCCTAAAAACTATCGGATAATGAATTAAAGAACCCCTGAAGCTCTCGAAGTTCATTCCTAAAATTGGTCGCCGTTAGGGCTGTCCCAAGCATCTTCGTATTCGCCACGTTAGCGCTGATGTTTTTGATGTCAGACTCCAGGTATTTCGCGTAGCTAGCGAACTGTCTCTTGAGTATTGGTTTAGCGGCCTCTTTGTCTACGGGGCAAGAAAGGGAACTGTAAACCAAGATCAGCGCGAGTCCGGAATCTAGATAATTTAAGGCATTGTCACCCGTTGCTATCAACGATGCCGAAATCGCATACTCGAAAGTATTCGGACCATGCTTTTGTTGTTCGATGAGATCTTTGCTGGAGATTGCGATCTTCTTGGAGTGCTTAGCAAAAGAATCCTTTATTTCTCCGATCGTTTGCTGAGGACGCGCCTGAAGATACGTTGGGAAAAATAAGCAGGTAGCGAACAGCGCAATGCACCATAAAGGTTTCATTTTCGCTCCTAGTAACGCTTGGTCGTGAGTAGCCATCATGAAAGTATGGAGATCGCGCTCAGAATATCACTGCAGGGTGCCCCGGATTCCGTTTTTTGGTACCAGGGCTCGGGGTCGCCTAAGCTCCTCATTTTTTCTGGAAACTCCACATTCAACATCTGGCTTTCAACTTTCAACTTCCGAACCCGACCGTTACTTTTTCGGCGCAAAATCGTTCCAGTACTACAGAATACTGTTGACTATCTGTTACTAACGCGGGACAATGGGCCATGTTAGCGCGGGGAGAGGTTTCTCTACACACCGCGCATCTTCCCGTCCCCAAAACCCTCACGTCTAAGTCCCGTGTTTCCACCAGTTCAAAACTGATAGAAAACAAAGGACTTCAACTCCATTATTTCGGTCACTTACGAAAAACAGGGGGGAGGGGGGTGTTACTGGCTTGCCCTGAGCGTAGCCGAAGGGTCATACCAATTCGCCGCACTTCTAAGCCTTTTGTTTCCCCTACATACGCAAAAACAAGGGGGTATGCCCCTGTGGAAAATGTCGGCGCGCCGACATTTTTGATTTTTCCCCATATATTTCGCACTTTTTGGACTCAACCCGCCGTAGCTTCAGCGAAGGCGGGCCCACCATTCCGAAGAAGGAAGTGTGACCATTGCGCGCTGAATTCAATCCAATGGCGTATAACGGGATGTCGATGTTTGCAAAAACCAAGTTTGGAGGACGACCGAGATGAGTGAAGCAGCGCAACAACCAGCGAAACAAACAACTTCGGGAAAGCCGCAGACCTTTACCGCCGGCGCTTTTGCGGCACAGAGCCCGACTTCGGGATTGGCGAAGTTCAGCATTCCGCGGCGCGAGCCTCAGGCGCACGATGTCCAGATCGAAATTCTTTTCTGCGGGGTTTGCCATTCGGATCTCCACCAGGTGCGCAACGAATGGAAAGAAGTGATGCCGACGGTGTATCCCGTCGTGCCGGGGCACGAAATTGTGGGCCGCGTAACCAAGGTTGGCAGCGCCGTGACCAAGTTCAAGGCCGGCGACATCGCGGCCGTCGGTTGCATGGTGGACTCGGACCGCGTGTGCCCGGCCTGCAAAGCCGGCGAAGAGCAGTATTGTGAAAGCGGCCTGACCCTGACCTACAACGGCGAGGACAAAATTCTCGGCGGCGTCACGTACGGCGGATATTCCACCGGCATCGTGGTGGATCAAAATTACGTGCTGCGCGTGCCGGCGGGGCTGGACCTGGCGGGCACCGCGCCGCTGCTGTGCGCAGGGATCACCACGTATTCGCCGCTGCGCCACTGGAATGTGGGCAAGGGACAAAAGGTCGGCGTGGTGGGCCTGGGCGGACTGGGACACATGGGCGTGAAGTTCGCGCATGCCTTCGGCGCGCACACGGTGCTTTTCACAACTTCGCCGAACAAGGCTGTCGATGCAAAGCGGCTGGGCGCCGATGAAGTGGTGAATTCGCGAAACCCCGAAGAGATGCAGAAGCATGCCGCGAGCTTCGATTTCATTCTCGACTGCGTTTCCGCGGACCACGACCTGAATGCGTACCTGCAACTGCTGAAGCTGGACGGCACGATGACACTGGTGGGTGCGCCAGAAAAACCCACGCCGGTGAGTGCATTCAATTTTATTATGAAGCGGCGGCGACTGTCAGGCTCGGCCATCGGCGGCATCCGCGAAACGCAGGAGATGCTGGATTTCTGCGGGAAGCACGGAATCACTTCGGACATCGAGTTGATTCCGATCCAGAAGGTCAATGATGCGTACGAGCGCCTACTGAAAAGCGACGTGAAGTACCGCTTCGTGATCGATATGGCGTCGCTGAAGTAGGCCGGCGGCGCTCCGAAATCATTTGCCAATTACGAAGGAAGAGCCGGAATTGAAACGATGGGGACTGCTGGCGTCCCAGAAAATGCTCCAGGTGGAAAGCGGCACTTTGCCCGGGACTCCCTTGGTGTAGAAGATCTGCAGGCCGTCGCGGGACCATTCCGCGGCGCGCTGGTAGGAATCGGCGGGGCCCAGAATCGTGCGGCGTTTGGAGAGAACTTCGTACAGAAAAAATGTGGAGTTCAAGCCCACGGAATCCGCCGGCACGCCCGCGAGCGTCTTCTGATAGTACGCCGTGACCAGCAGCAGATCCGCGTTGATGGGATTTGCGCGCAACGTGTCGCTGCTCATCACTTGAAACGCATCGCCGTAAATTTCCCTCAAGGCAATGGTCTGCGGTGGCTTGTCGTCGCTAAACCAATAAGCGTTCTGCAGATCGCCCGCGAGGATCGTCGTCGACGAAATCCAGCCGTGTAGCGCGTCAACCGACTGCGGCGAATATTGCGTGGCGGTTTCCGGAGCGCTGACCGGCAGCGTCCAGACCTGCCAGAGTTTACCGTCGTACTTCAGGAAGGCCACGCGTGAATCGTCCGGCGACCAGAAGGCGCTGCGAACTGTGGTGCTGGCGAGATCGCGCAAGCGTCCGGTGTCCCAGTCGTAGAGAACAATCGTGCGCTCCGGGCCGGTCTTGGAATCCGAACGGGTGAAGAGCAGTTTCTTACCGTCGTGAGAAACGGCGAGTTCGGAGCCTTCGGGCGCAACCGTTCTGCGAATTGCGCTGCGGCTAAAGATGACTTTCCCGTTTGCATCGAGATACGCGACCGCAGTGGGCAACTGAAAATTGGTGATTGGATCGAGAACCGGCTTTTTGTCTTTGTCCCTATCTTTGTCTTTATCGTCTTTCGTTTTGTCCTTACTTTTGTCCTTGCCCTTGTCGTCCGCGTTGTCGTCGGGATCCAGCTGATTCTTTTTGCGAAACTCGGGAAATTTCTCGGGAGCGCTCTGGCCGCAGCCGTTTAGGAGGCCGATCTGCGTGTGCTGTAGTTCCACTTTGAAGTTGTACTTGATGTCGCTCTTTCCGTCGGAGCACGATTCGCGGGAAAGCTCGACCGCGACGTCGGCGCCGGTGACTTCGTCTTTGGCGTGATAGACCCAGGAGACGCCGGGTTCGTCGGGCACGATTTCGTCCGGATCAAGAACGATGGGCGGGTAGCCGGCACGGTCGAGCCGCTCCGGGCCCTTCATCCCCAGGCGCAAGGACCAGGACGGCTCATTGCCATGTGCAACGATAAGGATTGGGTAGTGGCGCGAAACGGGAGAGGGGATTGGCGCATTCGCAGACGGCGCATTCTTCGCAGATGGTTTCGATGCGGGTTTCTGGGCTGGAGTCGGCGCGGGGGTTTGTGCGGAAGCAATTCCGACAGCTAGGAACGAGCTGAGCAGGAATAGAGTGCCGGTGTAACCTGGCGCGCGCATGCGGAGGGCTCCCAGAAAATACTGTATCAAGAGGCGCGGGAGACCGGGGAGGAGAATGGCGGCGCCGTACCCTCGAAGCAAAGGTCCGGGGAAAAGTGCAGCAAGACGGGAAAGAGAAAATTCTTGACAGGGCGAACAAAAGGCGAAACACTGGACTAGCATCGAGGTGAGCCATGTCCCCAGTTCTTCCCCGTACGACGCCGCGTTTCGCGATGCGGCGCCGCCCCGTTCGTAGCCCCGCAACACAACTCCTTCCTTTTAGCCCTGCTGAACCAAAGCCAGAGGCCGACGCCCTTGCCCAGGGCCAAACCGACTGGCGCAAAGAAAGCCTGGAAAGTCCAACGGTGGATTGCCCCCCGCCGGAATTTCCGGCTTCCCCTGCGCCACTGGTGGGCATAGCTCGCCTCGCCGCCGAAGCCCCGGCGGCGGACACCAAGCGGAAGTCTCTTGAGAAGCCGGAGTATTTCTTCTTGCCGGTGAAATCGATTTTGAACAAATGCGATTCGGCGCGTGTGCCGTTCGATTGGACGATCAATCCGTACCGCGGATGCGAGTTTGCCTGCAAATACTGCTATGCGCGGTACACGCACGAGTACATGGAAATTGACGGCGGAGAATTCGAGCGCAAGATTTTTGTGAAGCAGGATGCGGCGGCGCTGCTGGGGCCAGAAATGGAGCGGAAGTATTCGCGCGCATCGAAGGCCTCGGGGTACACGAAGGCGGAGCACATCGCAATCGGCACCGCGACGGATCCCTATCAGCCGGCGGAGCGGGAGTATGGCGTCACGCGCGCGTGCCTGGAGGAACTCGCGAAGCGCGAAGGATTGAGCGTTTCGATCATCACCAAGTCGAACCAGATTGTGCGCGACATCGATATTTTGAAGGTGATTGCGAAAAAGTCGGCGTTGACGATAAATCTTACCGTAACCACACTGAAGCCGCGTCTGGCGCGGTTGCTGGAGCCACGTGCTCCGCGCCCCGATCTGCGACTGGCGGCGGTGAAGGAACTGCGCGAAGCGGGCTTGCATGTAGGTGTTTCGGCTTCGCCACTGTTACCAGGGATTACGGATGCGGATGGGGAGTTGGAAGGAGTTGCCGCGGCGGCGAAAGAAGCCGGTGCCGAATGGTTCTGGTCAGGCGTGTTGTTCCTGATGCCGGCCTCTGCGAAACAATTCCTGCCGTTCATCGAGGAAAAATTCCCGCGGCTGGCGAAGCAGTATCGCGAGTGGTACACAAAAAACGGCTACGCCCCGGAAGAGTATCGCAAGAAAGCTTCGGAGCGGGTCGCGCGCATCCGCCAGAGATTTGGTTTTGCATCCCGCCCGTGGGAAGGCGACCGGCCAGCCGCCCCACAAGCCCAACTATCGCTGGGTTGGGACGCTGACACGGTGAGTGCAAATTTTCTGGAAATGAAATCGTGTGCAGCGGGCCAGTAGTAGGTTGGCAAAGCAGAATTTCGTACAACAAATCAGGGATCAAGTTCCTAGCCCTCCGCATGAGTTAGGACGTGCGGATAAGAGGATCGCAGCGGGGCCCTAAAGCAGTGTCCAGTCACGGAATAAGGTTATGGCTTCAAATTCGGGATAAGTGTCGTCTCTGGTTAGTCCAGAATTGTTCGTGATGACTTTGGCCGGCAGCCACAAACCTTGTTGGAGTTCGACCCATGAGAATTCAAATTCGAAATTGTGGAATTCCACTAATGAGAAATGGAGGCGGCTTGCCGGAACATACAGCCCAGTAGAATGAACAATAGTGCAGTCGTCGGGATGTACCCAGATTTTGCCTTGAAAATAGGAATCATCGCCGCGTGCGTGGTGCTTCTTTATGGGGTCGACCTGATAGACATGGCACTCAAGATGATTCCATCGATCAGTTGAGACGAATTTGAGCCTGTATTTGTCCTGAGTGAATTTGTATCCACCGAGAAATATCTCAGAAACGAACGCAGCGCGGTTCAAACTCCAAAGGATATTTCCTGGCCTGCCGTTTTTTGTGGCTTCCTGGAATTCTTCGATTCGAGAAAGGGCGACCCGATCAACAAAGTGGTACTGCTTGCCGCGGAAAACTAACAGGTATGGAGCCGATTTGAGGATGTGTATGTGAGTTTCGACGGTCACTGAATACTGCCGGATGCGAATATTGTTTTGCAGTTGTCTCTGGAAAATCAGGGGAACCGGAGTTTCTGGAACAGAGCCCTGGTTACCACACAGGCTTGCCAATGGAGTGAACAAGATTAACTGGATGAATTGGGCTCTTCCTAGCATAAATCCGCCCCGAAGTAGCCGCTGGACAGTTGCGGTTTTGTGGAGACTACCCTACGAGATGATGCGAATAAGCAGATTGAGAGCCAAAGCGAGTCGCCAGGAGGAAGCTAGGGGGCATCTGCAGTAAGTCGCTGTATCGCTGAGTGTTCGTAGTTACACAGGCTGAGAACAGAGCGACGTCGAAGGAAGGTATGAGGGTGAGAACTCGTGGTCCGAGTTCCATTTTAGGAGTCTCAGCCATTCGAGTTCCCAAAATGGGACATATTGATCGCATGTGTGTTTCGCCATGGAGCAAGGTGCGAAGCTCGAGGATGGATGGTTTGCGACTCTTCGTGCTTCAGTTCGCGGGCGCGAGGTAACTGGCCGCGAAGGAACACGATGAAGCGACGGGAGTGTGGGCGGCCGCTGATGCGGAGCAGGCCCATGCGATAGTTAGAGCCAGGAGGCGAGCAGGTCCAAAATAGAGAGCGGCGAGAGTATAATAGACGACAGATCGCCCGGGAGGCGGCTATGACGATTGAAGAGCAGGTTCTTGAAAAACTCCGTGATTTGCCTCCTGAGAAGCAAAAGGAGGTGCTTGAGTTTGTTGCCTCCCTGAAAGCAGAGGAAGGTTCGAAGGGGCCGCGCCGCAGCTTGCGGGGCCTATGGGCCGACCTGAACATACACATCACCGAAGAGGACATAGCCGAGGCCCGGCGCGAAATGTGGGGAAATTTCCCACGAGATATCGCCTGATGTCTGCTGTCCTTGATACGCATGCGGCGATCTGGTATCTGATTGATGCGAAGAGCCTCCCCGACAAAGTTTTTTCCTTAATTGACGCGGCAGCGGCAAGCGGTGTGCCGACATACATTTCAGCCGTTACACTCGTTGAGGTCGTGTACCTAGTGGAGCGCGGACGAATCGTCGCCGACGCGTTCGACAGGTTCGTCCAGGAATTGGGGAAAGAGTACCCCGCATTCAGAGTGGTTCCACTGGACCGTGACATCGCCGCCATTTTAAGGACTGTTTCGCGAGATGCAGTTCCCGACATGCCTGACCGGATTATTGCCGCGACTGCACTTCATCTTGACCTGCCACTGATAACTCGAGACAGACGATTGCAGGGTGCGGGGCTGAAGACGATCTGGTAAGCGGCAAGTTGACTTTTTCTTCCTCATACCAAAAGTTTATGGAACGATGATGCGGGATTCTTCGCGCTTTAGTTCATGGGCGCCGGGGAATTGGCCGCGGAGGAATTCGAGGAAGCGGCGGGAGCGGGGGCGTCCGTTGGTGCGGAGAAGGCCCATCCGATAGAGAAAGACGAGGAGTTGGAAGGTTTCGGAGTCCTTGGGGCGACCCTCGGAAGTTTGCGCAGTAGATTGCTTGGTTTCGTTCAGAAAGGCAGCGAGGGCGTCGTATAGGCCTCGCTGGATGGGCGGGACTGGCGGTTGTTCGTAGACGATGCCGGCGGCGAGTGTTTTGTAGGATTCGGCCAGAGATTGCAGCGCAGCTAGAACGTCAGGGTCGGTCGCGGCGGGCTGCGAAGCGCAGAATTTGGCGATTGTGAAAGCGATGGTGGAAAGTAGTTGCGGATGGATACGGACGAGATCCGGGGCTAGGCGGACATCAAGCAACCGTGTGTCGGCGGGGAGTTGGCGTGGATGCTGCTCTTCGTAGCGATGCGCGGCGAGGAGATAGGCGCAGTCGGGCGGACAGTCGAGGGTGACTTCGCGCTCGGTGCCGCAGCAGACGGGGCAGATGGTTTCGGCCTTGGCGGGGCAGAAGCGGCCGGGTTTGCGTTTTTGACAGATCGGGCAGGACAAAAAGTTCCCCTGAATATTTTCGTGAAACGAAATTACGAATTATAAGTTCGGTTGGTTACAAGAGCCATTGATCATTCGGCGCGAAATGAATCTGTCGCACCTCCGGCGCTTCCCATTTCTGAATCTTGACCCAGCGCTTACGCGCCGGGCTAAGTTCTGCCGCGCCTCCGGCGCTGATTCACCCGCAACTCACGAATTTCGCGATTCGTTGCGTGACCTGCGAAAGCAGAATATCACGCCATGATGACTTTGTTCTGGAAGCGGCGGGCGGCGATGACCAGGAGCATCGTGCCCATGAAGAAGAGCGCTACGGCGTCGGTCCAGAGATGTACCCAGCCCGCGCCGCGAAGAATGATGCCGCGGGTGATGTCGATGAAATAGGTGGCGGGCACGAAGTAGCTGAGAACGTAGAAGAACTTGGGCATGGTTTCACGCGGGAATATATAACCAGAGAAAAAGATGCTGGGGAGGATCGTCAGGAAAGCGAGTTGCATGGCTTCGGCCTGGGAATTGGCTTTGCTGGAAATCAGGATGCCCAGCGAGAGCGAGACGAAGATGTAGGGCAGAGAAAGCAGCGCGAGAAGAATAACGCTGCCGTGAATGGGCACGCTGAAAATGAAACGCATGAAAGTGAGAATCATGCAGAGCTCGAAGAAACCGATCATCAGGTAGGGAAGCAGTTTGCCGAGGAGCAGGCCCATGGGGCGGACTGGGGTGACGAAAAGTTGTTCGAGCGTGCCGCGCTCTTTTTCACGGACGATGGAAAACGCGGTGAGAAACGTGGTGACATTGAGAAGAAGAATCGCGGTCAGGCCGGGAAGAAAAAAATTGGGCGAGCGCGAATCCGGATTGAAGAGAATTTTGGGCCGCATGTCTACTGCGAACGGGGCGTCGCTGTTGGCGAGGACGCGGCGGAGCGATTCGTCGAGGCCGATGGCGGTGGTGACGTTGATGGCCTGGCCGGCGACGGAGGAATCGGAGCCGTCGATCAGTACAAGCACCTGTGCGCTCATCTGGTGTAGGAGTTTGTCCGAATAGTCCACCGGGATTTTGATCCCCACGCGGCATTTGCCGGAGACGATGGCGTCGGTGAGGTCGTGATCCGTCTCCACGAAACGCACCAGGTGAAACGTATCGGAGTTGCGCAGGCGGTCAAGCAGTTCGCGGCTTTCGCGGTGGCCATCGGCGTTGTAAACGACGGTGTTGATCTGGCGGATGTTGGTGTCGATGCCAAATCCCAGCAAGAACATCTGCAGCAAAGGAATGATCAGAGAGAAAAAAAGCGTCCCGAAGTCCCGGCGCACGTGCAGCGCTTCCTTGTAAAAAACGGCGCTGAAACCGCGGAAGGGGTTAATCACGGGTGGCCTCGGTTTCAGACTGATGTTTGTAGGTGAGTTCGACAAACACGTCTTCAAGGGAAGGCGCAAGCGGGCGGATTTCCGCGACGACGATGTTTTGCTTCAGCAATTGCGCGCGGAGGTGTTCGAGATCGAGTGTATCGTCGATCAGCGCGTGGATGGACTGTCCGAAAATCGTAGCGCTGCGGATGCCCGGAATGGTGCGTGCGACGCGCAGGGCGCGGGTTACTTCGGGCGTGGTGATTTCGACGCGATAGGTCCCGGCTGGTTGCACCTCGGGCAGTTCGCGGAGCTTGTCCGGCGTGCCGTCGGCGATGAGCTTGCCGTAATAAATGTAGGCGACGTGGCTGCAACGCTCGGCTTCGTCCATGTAGTGGGTGGTAACGAAAAACGTGATGCCGTGGGCGGATAGTTCGAAGAGCAGATCCCACAACTGACGGCGCGCGACGGGATCGATTCCCGCCGTTGGCTCATCGAGAAAAATGAGTTTTGGTTCGTGCAGCATGGCGCAGCCCAGGGCCAGGCGCTGCTTCCAGCCGCCGGAAAGCTGTGCGGAGAGGCGATTCAGGTATGGGCCGAGGCCGTTGAGCTGGATGATGTCGTCCATCCGTTGGCGGAGTCGATCGTGGGAGAGGCCGTAGATGCGGCCGTAGAACGTGAGATTTTCGGTAACGGTCAGGTCTGAATACAAACTGAAATTCTGCGACATGTAACCGATATTCTCGCGTACCGTTTCCGGGTCTTTTCTTACGTCGATACCCAAAACCGAGGCTTCACCGCCCGATAGTGGCAGCAATCCGGTGAGCATCTTAATGACTGTGGTTTTACCGCTGCCGTTCGGGCCGAGAAATCCGAAGATTTCGCCTTTCTGCACGCGGAAGCTGACATCGTTCACGGCGGTGAAATTACCGAAGCGGCGCACAAGATTTTGCGCGGAGATGGCGGGTTGTTCGAGATCAGCCACGGCTCAAATCCCCGGCGCCAGCGCGACGTCCGCCGCCATACCGGCGCGCACTTGGTGCGACGCGTCGTCTATGCGTACCTTCACGCCAAATACCTGGTGCGCGCGCTCCTCGACGGTTTGCACATTGCGTGGCAGAAACTCCGCCTGCTGATTAATCTGCTCCACGGCGCCGTTGAAGACCTGATTGGGGAAAGAGTCCACGCGAATCTGGGCTTTCTGGCCGAGATGCACGCGGCCGATCTGTGTTTCGGGAATGTAAATGCGGACGTAGATTTGATCGCGTTCCAGAAGCGTGGCCACAGGGGTGTTCGGGGCGATCAGGTCGCCGGGGCGAACATCGAGCACTTCGATGGAGGCGGCCGCCGGCGCAAGGACCTGGCGTTCGCGAAAGCGAGCTTCGTCGTAAGCCAGCGCAGCTTTGGCGGCGGAGACGTCTTCGACACGGTTGCCATTTTCGAGCTTTTCGAGAGTAGCCTTGGTTTGGAGATAGTGGGCTTCAGCCGCGGCAATTTCCTCTGCGCGATAGCCGCGATGAAGCTGGTCAAGCTTTTGCTGGAAATTCGACTGTTGCGCCAGTGCCATTTTCCAGTTGGCATCGGCGGTATCGCGCTGCTGCTTGGAGACGAGATCTTTCTCGGCCAACGCATCGTAGCGCTGGGCATCCATGCGGGCGCGGAGTTCATCCGCGTTGGCGCGGTCGAGGTCGGCTTGCGCAGCGGAGATGTCCTCCTGGCGGTAGCCGTTCTTTCGCTGGTCGAATTCGGCTTTTGCTTGTGCCGCGGCGGCGCGAGCCTCGGCAATTTCCTCCGGGCGATAGCCCCGTTGGGACTTTTCCGCAGCGGCGCGGGATTGTCCTAGCGATGCGGCAAGCTCTTTATCGTCGAAAGTAATCAGCACCTGGCCGGCTTCGACAGGGTCGCCCTCGCGAACGAGAACCTTGTCAATCCGGCCTCCGATTTTGGAGCCGACGCGAATGTTGCGAGCTTCCACAGTTCCGGAGCCGTGAAGAGAAGCGTCGCGATGGAGCATGCCGGAGGTGTACACGGCCAACGCAACAAGTGCGGCGACGACGAGAATGGGAATGAGAAATTTGCGATTCATAAATTCAATCTCCAACGGAAGCTAAAGGACTGCTGAATCCGGAGACGGCGTGACGCGTGGGGCGAGTCCCGACCAGAGCACCTTGAATGAGTCTTCCATGCGCGAAAGCAGCGTGCTGTCGGCGTGGAGAGTCCAGATAAGCAGTGTGCCGAAAATGGTTTGTCGAAAAACGTGCGCGATCACTTCCGGTGGCAGATCGTTGCGGATTTCCCCGCGGCTCTGGCCGATGCGGATCATTTCGGTGTGAATGGCGATTACGCGGTTCTGGAGATTCAGCATTGGTTCACGAACCGACGAATCGGTGAGAAATGCCTGCAGAAGAATGCGGACGATGGCCGGATTGCGCATGGGCTCCTGCGTCATCCGCGCGCCAAGCGAACGCATGAAAACGGGAACAGGCACATTTGCGGAACGCATTTCTTCGAACGCGGCCTTCAGCTTTGCAAGTTGCATTTCTCCGAAAGCGAGGAGGATGTGTTCCTTGCTCGGAAAATAATTGAAGAAGGTGCCCTTGCCGAGATCGGCGGCGTTGGTGATGTCCTCGACAGTGGTCTCGGCGAAGCCCTTGTGGGCGAAGAGTTCCATGGCGGCGCGGAAGAGGCGTTCGCGGCGCTCGAAAGACTGGCGTTCACGGCGATTGGGAGAAAGTGTGGGGGTAGCGGATTGCATAAAATGACCTTCAGACATAAATGACTATAGGTCATATTTGTGAAAAATACAAGAAAAAAGGCCCCGGGGGTACCTGCGAGGCCTTCAGTTAAAGCATGAGATGAGTTTAAGTTAGCGCTAGATTTCCTTGCCCGAGGAAAGATTCTTGGGCGATTTCTTGTTGAGATAAGAGATAAACTTCTGCGCTGAAGGCGGTACCGGCACAGCGCCTTTGAAGACGATGTCTTTTGGGGGGACCTTCTTCTTGTATAGATTTTCGTTGGCGCTGCCATCCGGACGAACTGTGGAACCGGCCAACGAGATACCTGCGAACAGGCCTCGGGCCCGCGAATAAGAAAGAATTTCCGCGCGCAGGGTCACGTCGGTTGAAGCCTCCGCGTTGCGGCCTTTGGGGCCGGCAGCGGCGGAGGCGTCGGCGCCGAGCTTCACCTTAGAACTGAGCACAGCGTTTGCACCGCGGCCGTTCATGATCAGAAGGACGAAGTCTGTGGCCTGGCCGCCGATCTGCAGTCCGAAGCTGCCGCCTTCAAGAGCCATCATTGTGGGAGCACTCCACGGACCGTTGAAGTGTTCGCCGCTGCGGCAAGTCATGGCGCCGCGTCCGTAGCTGGCGCCAACCACAAAGGCGGCTTTGACAACGGAGGGATAGACGATGATGCAGTCGGATTTGTCGATCAGGTCCTGCGGGATGTCGTCGGGGATATCCATGATTTCCTGAATCACCACGCCGCAGTTTTCCAGGCGTCCATTTTCCTTGCTGTCGTCGGCGAGCAGCGGCGGGCAAACAAACGAAGCCGCCAGCAAATACGAAAGAATCTTTTTCATTCGAATCCACCTTTTCAGAATAGTGTTTCCAAGCAGTGATTGAGCCCCAATTGATGAAACCTTACGGGCGGCGGAAATTGCGGGGCGTGGCTGGATGTGGCGATGCGCCCTGCTCTTGCTCCTCGCGACGCTGCGGGAGGAAGCGCCCACTGACTTTCGACTATACTTTCAGTTCATGGGGATTGCCAAGAGCCGAATTGCACGGAGTGTGGCGCGAACCGCGTTTTGCGCGCTAACCGGACTGTCCTTGGTGCCTATTGCGGTCGCACAAGAGAAGGGCTCGCAGGAAAAAATGAGCCTGGCCGCGGCGCGATTTGCCGCGCGTGTGGAGAGTTTGCTGGGCGCGGCGCCGGTGGACAAAGGGGAGTGGGGACTGCTGGTGGTGGATGCGGAGACGGGCGCGACGCTCTACGAGAAGAACGCGAACGATTATTTCCTGCCGGCATCGAACATGAAGTTGCTGACGACGGCGCTGGCGCTGGACACGCTGGGGCCGGAATACAGGTTCCGCACCACCGTGGAAACGAATGGCACACTGGGGCCGGATGGAAAATTATCTGGGGATTTGATTCTGGTGGGGCGCGGCGATCCCAAT
>Ga0210389_10000420_pt1 | contig 39976 bp, 36 predicted proteins | sample IncBWH28OmetaG_FD_160127 | JGI IMG/M metagenome (GOLD analysis project Ga0210389, IMG submission 160127) | Forest soil microbial communities from Barre Woods Harvard Forest LTER site, Petersham, Massachusetts, United States - Inc-BW-H-28-O ... | reverse complement strand
GTCGACCCTCACCCGCTGGCTCGACCTGGCGGCCGAGCGGCTCGCCGGGAGCGGGATCCGGCTGTACGCGATGGAGGGCAACGACGACCCGCCCGAGCTGTACGGGATGCTGCGCGACACCAACGTGCTGACCGAGACCGAGGACCGGCTCGTCGACCTCGGCGAGGGCATCACGATGGTCTCCTACGGCTACTCGAACCCGACGCCGTGGCACACCCCGCGCGAACTGGACGACGACGAGCTTGAGCGGCGCATCGACAAGCTCGCCGCCCAGGTGACCCGGCCGGAACGGGCGATCTTCAACCTGCACGTGCCGCCCGCCCGCACCGCGATCGACAAGGCCCCGGCCCTCGACGGATCGCTCAAGCCGGTCGTCAAGGGCGGCGCGGTGGTGATGCAGTCGGTGGGCTCGGAGGGAGTGCGCAGGCTGCTCGCCAAGCACGAGCCGATGCTCGGGCTGCACGGGCACATCCACGAGTCGCGCGGCGCCATCCGGCTCGGCCGGACGCTGGCGGTCAACCCGGGCAGCGAGTACGGCGACGGGATGCTCTGCGGCGCGCTGCTCGAGATCGACGGCAAGCGCGGCGTACGGCACTACCAGCTGCCGACGGGTTAGGCCGGCCCTTTTATCCGGCGCGCAGGGCGAGGATGAACGCCACGCTGCCTGCCACCGCCGTCACGGTACGCACGTGGTTCCACGCGGTCCACGACGAAAGGTACTGGATCCAGGTGTGCGCGGCGCCCGGGGCCGTGGGGTCGACGAGGGCCAGGGCGTTGTTGCGGGGCACGTGGTAGACCGCCGTCAAGATGAGGCAGACCAGGTACAGCGCGGTCCCGGCCAGCACGTAGAACGCCCAGTGCTGGTCGAGGTGGCGCAGCGCCGCGACGGACGCGACGATGGCGACGGCGCCGGTCCCGAACAGCGCGAGCATGAACAGCGGGGCTGGCGCCGCCTTGTTGATGGCGTTCATGGCGGAGATGCCCTGGACGGCGGGCAGCCGGCGGAGGGCTTTCATCACGAAGGTGGAGAAGGCGAAGAACACGCCGCCGGACACGCCCGCTCCGACCGCCGCGATCGTGGTGAGTACCTGAGAGTAGCCGCCGATCATCGGTCCGCCCCCCTTGCGGCTGGGCTGTCCCACACGCCGCTGGCCGCAGCGTCCCTGGCGTAGCGGGCGAAGTCGCGCGGCTCGCGTCCGAGAGCGCGCCGGACACCGTCGGCGACCCGGGCGTTGCGGCCGTCGAGGACCTCGCCGAACAGGTAGGTGAGCAACTCCACCACCCCTGCCGGAACTCCCTGCCTGGCCGCTGCGGCCGCGAATTCATGCTGCGCCACCCGCCGGCCGGTCTTGCCGGTCCCGCCGAGTACCAGGGTTGTCTGTGTCTTCGTGTGAGTCATACGGATCAGTCAACCCGTGGCCAATGAGACTGCCCATAGCTCACAGGCGCAGATTCATACGCGTTCGTCTACACTTGGCGACTGTGGATGTCTTCGGTGGCCTTCTTGACGGTCCGCGGGCGCGGGGAGCGTTCGCGCTGCGGGTGATGATGGACCCGCCGTGGTCGGTGCGGATCGAGGACCGGGCACCCCTGTCGCTGGTGTCAGTAGTGAGGGGACATGCCTGGGTGATCCCCGATGACGATGCGCCCGTCCGGCTCGACGCGGGCAGCGTTGCGGTCATGCGCGGTCCCGACCCGTACTGCTTCGCCGATTGCCTCGCCACGCCAGCCCAGGTGGTGATCCACCCAGGACAGCATTGCACCACACCGGACGGCCAGGACCTCGCCCAGGCGATGGACCTCGGCGTGCGCAGCTGGGGAAACAGCCCGGCCGGCGCGACCTCCATGCTGATCGGGACCTACGAACGGTCCAGCGAGATCGGCCGGCAACTGCTGTCCGTGCTCCCTCCGCTCGTGGTCATGCCGGCGGACGCGTGGGACTCGCCGCTTCTCCCGATGCTCGGCCAGGAGATCGTCAGGGACGAGCCAGGGCAGGAGGCGGTCCTCGACCGGCTGCTTGACCTGCTGCTCGTCGCCGTCCTGCGCGCATGGTTCTCCCGTCATCAAGCCGAGGCGCCGGGGTGGTACCGGGCCCAGGGCGACCCGGTGGTCGGCCGGGCACTCCGGATGCTGCAGAACAACCCCGCGCAGCCATGGACCGTCGCGACCCTGGCTCGCGAGACCGGCGCATCGCGCGCCGCCCTCGCCCGCAGGTTTGCCGAACTGGTCGGCGAGCCGCCAATGACCTTCCTCACTGCCTGGCGTCTCGCGCTGGCCGCCGACCTGCTGCGCGAACCCGGCGCCACGATCAGTGCGGTGGCCCAGCAAGTCGGCTACAGCAGCCCGTTCGCTCTCAGCACCGCCTTCAAACGCGTCCGGGGAGTAAGCCCGAAAGAGCACCGGGCCGCCGTCGCGGAGTGAACAAGCAGCTCGGCTACGTTCCCACTCGCTAACCCGCGGTCAGTCGTCGGCCAGGCTGCCAGGCTGTCGCGAACCGCGACGGTCAAAGGCCCCGGCCCTCGACGGATCGCTCAAGCCGGTCGTCAAGGGCGGCGCGGTGGTGATGCAGTCGGTGGGCTCGGAGGGAGCGGGCAGCGAGTACCGCGGCGGCGTGCTGTGCGGGGCGCTGCTCGAGATCGACGGCAAGCGCGGCGTACGGCACTACCAGCTGCCAACCGGCTAGCGGGCCGGTTGGGCACACGCGGCGGGCACGCGCCTTACGCGGCGGCCGTACCGGGGGCCGATCCCTGCGCATGGCGGTCGGAGCTTCGTTCGCAGGGTTCCCGACGACCACTCGCGCCGCAGTAACGGATTCCGAGAATCTAGCCGATAATCGGAAGCATCGGATCATAGAAGGGAGGCGACCTTGTCCGTCGCGACTGAAGAACAGCGCATACGCAGCCTGTTCGAGCGAGTGGAGGCCATTGAGGAAGTAGCCAGTACGCTGCCTGAAGGCGACGATCGTCGCGCAAAGCTGCTAGCCGTCTCCCGTGATGCCCTCGCTGAGGAGGGCAGTGTCCGGCCAGTTATCGCCGCGAACATCCTAGGCCTCAGCGAGAAAACGGTCCGAGCCTGGGCAGCAGCCGGGCTTCTGTCGTCGCGGCAGCAGTCGCCTCGACTGCTTCTCGACGTCCCCAGCGTGCACGAGATCAGCCATATCCTCCGCACGGTACGCGCCGACGGCCTCGACAGAGACCTGCTTGAACACGTATGGCACCGCCTCGAAGACCAGGCCCTCCTCAACCGCGATGATCTCCAGGAGAGCATCGAGCAACTGCGCCGCGGTGAAGTTGTCGTCCTTCGCCCGGCACCGGATGCAGATAAGTAGCAGGTGAAGTTCGGCATCCAAGGGGTGTTGTGAAGCCAGCCGACGAACGGTGCCCCAAAGCATCACGCTTCGCTTTGGTCTCCCTGGATCAACCGAATTAGGGCTGGCCGTTAGGCGTCCGCCAGGGCCGCCAGGCTGTCGCGAACCGCGACGGTCAGCGGATCGCCCGGGGCGAGCACGCGCTCGCAGTCGGCCAGCGTGGCCACCAGCAGGACGCGGGCATCGGAGAGCCGCCCCACGGCGTAGTAGGCATGCGCCAGGTTGGCCCGCGCCGCCAGCGTGTCCGGGTGGTCCGCGCCGAGCACGCGCTGGCAGTCCGTCCTGGTGCGCTCGTAGAGATCGAGCGCGCTCGGCATCCGGCCGGCCGAATGGTAGGCGGACGCGAGGTTACCGCGTACGCCGATCGTCTCCGGGTGATCGGCTCCCTGCACTCGCTCCCGGTCAGCGAGCGCCCGTTCGTACAGCGAGATCGCATCCCTGACCCGGCGCGCGGCGTGATGGGCCGACGCGAGCACGGTGACCGCGTCGATGGTGTCCTGGCTGTCGGGGCCAAGCACCCGTTCGGCACCCTCGAGCGCGCGGCGGCCGTGCTTGATGGCGTCCTTGGCGTGGCCCGCGTCAAGCCAAGCGCGCGCCAGCCGGCACCGTGTCCTGATCGCCTCGGGGTGATCAGGGCCCTGGCGGCGCTCGCGCTCGGTGAGCGTGCGCTCGATCACCTTGATCGCGTCCTTGTGCCGCCCCGCCTCCTGGTAGGCGGCACCCAGGCTGTCCTGGACGGCCAGCACGTCCACCCCGTCGACACCGCCGGCGCGCTCGCAGGCGGCGAGGACGCCTTCCATGACGGGGATCGCGTCGACCGGCCGGCCGACGGCGAGCAGGGCGGTACCGTACTCCGCCCTGGCCGCGGTGGTGCGCGGGTGATCGCCGCCCAGGTACCTGACCTGGGTCTCGAGTACCCGGTGGTAGAGCGCGACCGCGTCGCTGCCCATCCCCGCGGCGAGCGCGGCGCTCGCCAGCCGGGCGACGGCGAACTGCGCGTCCTCGTGCGCGGCGCCGAGCCGTCGCTCGATGGCGGTGGCCACCGCGCGCCAGTGGCTGACCGCGGGCCCGGTGATCCTGGCCGTGTCGAGGCTCTGCCCGGCGCGGAACAGCACCTGGTACGCGCCGCCCGCCCACAGGGCCTCACCCCCCGCCTGCTGCAGGCTGGCCGCGCATGCGCGGAACCTGCTGGCAAGCGCGGGCTGGGCCGCATCATCCGGCCACGATTCGCGGAGCGCTGCGGCAGCCGCGGCGGCCGCTTCCGCCCGCAGCGAGTCAGGCGTGGCGGCGAGCACCGCGGCGCGCAGCGCCTGCTGCAGCAGCACCAGGCCGCCGTCGCCGTGGATCAAGCCCACGCTGTGCAGGCTGGCGAGCGCGGAGCGGAGCCGGCCGGGCCCGTCCGCACCGCCGGGTGTCCTGGCGGCGAAATCAGCCATCGCGTGAGTCGCGAAGACCGACTCGGGTATCCCCGCGGAGCCGAGTAGGGCCGCGACCGCCAGGCACACCTGGGGCGCGCCGCCCGGCGCGAGCTCGTCCGCGCACTCCACGGACAGCGTCCAGGTCACTGCCATCGCGGTCGGCGTGGCCGCCGACGCGCCGGTGATCTGCTGAAGCCGCTTGACGTACAGCTCGTGGTAGTCACGGCAGCTGAGCCCTGCGCTCGCGATCGCCGCGCTGGCCTGGACAAGCGCCAGCGGGTCGCAGCCGAGTTCCTCCGCGAGGTCAACCGCGCCGAGCCGCTGATCTGGATCCGTGCTCAGCCTGGCCATCAAGTACGTGAGGCCCTCGTGCGAGCTGAACGGCCCGACGCTTGAGCCAACCGGATGCACGGCATCCGGCACCGCCACGCCTGGCCCCGCCGTCACCAGCACACGGCCGGCCGGGCCGCTCGGCCACAGGCCTTCTGCGTCCGCCGGGTCGGCCAGGCCGTCCATGACCACGAGCCACGGCCCGCTCGCCTCCGCGAGGCCGGCGAGAAAGCGCCCTGCGGTCAGCTCCGCGCTATCTGCGGTCACCGTGTCCGCGGGGATTGTCATCGGCCAGTCACCGGCCCTGGCCGCCGCCACGGCCTGCGCGTAACCGGACAGCAGCGCGTCGCGGCTGCCCGCGTCCAGCCAGATCAGCGGCCCGCTCGGGTTCTCCGTACGCCAGGTGCGCGCCAGGTGGGCCGCGAGCTGCGTCTTCCCCGTCCCACCCGCCAGGTCGGAGGCGTTATCGCGGGACCGTGACGGCCCGGTGAGGACGAGGCACCGCCCCTCGGGCAACGCGGATAGCGGGCCCGGCGCGGTTTGCGGCCTTGGCGTGAAGCAGTCGGCCGGCGCGGGGATGAGTCCGGAGGTAGCCTCGCCAGACTGGCCGGCCCCGGCAAAGTCCTGGCCGCCGGATGCGGCCGACATTCCACTGGTCGCGTCGCTACTGACGGTCACGTAACCGCGCCCCCTCGAACCGGCTCACCGGGACCTCCGCCATCGGAGCGTTGGCTATGCGCCAACCTTACGGGGAGTGCGCACCCGACAACTGGTGATTAGACGGTAATGCAGGGAAAAATGATGAAACGCGATGTAGGAGGGTGTCGGAGGCATCGTTCGGTATATTGACTAGGATCACTTACCCTCGCGGACTGCGACCTCAGCGTGGCCGATGCGTGATCTACGCCGTGCACAATGGTCACCGAGCGCCAGTAGCTCAGTCGGATAGAGCGGCTGCCTTCTAAGCAGCGGGTCGCGGGTTCGAATCCTGCCTGGCGCACCAGATCAGAGGCTATGTGGAGCTTCGAACGCATGTCGTTGGGAGCCAAACTTGGGGCGTCTTAGCGGCGGGTCATGGTGCACGCCACGAGCAAGCGTCGCGGGCACGGCGAGGACTCGATCTACCGGGACGCCTCTCCGAACCGGTATATCGGCGCGGTAGACCTTGGCTTTTGCCCTGCCGGGACGCGCATCCGTAAAAAGGTCAGCGGTAAGACCAAGGTCGAGGTTCGCGACAAGCTCCGGGAACTGTATAAGGAAGTGGACATCGGGCTGCGGCCGCGGCGGCGCTACACCGTGAGTGACGCGCTGGAGGACTGGCTCGCACACGGTATCGACGGGCTCTCGGCGCGGACTGTGACCTTGTACCGGGCACGATCGTGAAGGCGCTGATGGAGGAGCTGGATGGCGTCAGGCTGACGGAGCTCACCGCTTCTGATATTCAGAGGGCGCTGACCGCATTGGCTTCGCGGTCGTCGACGCGAACCATTCAGATCGCGCATAACGTGCTGGTGCGGGCGATCCGGCACGCTGAGCGTGATGACCTCGTGGGGCGCAACGTCGCCTCGCTCGTGGACGCGCCGAAGGGGCAGCAGGCAGGGCGGCCGTCGAAGTCGCTGACCTTGGAGCAGACGGTGGCGCTGATGGCTGCGGCTAAGGGAACCACGTTGGAGGCTTACATCGTCGTGTCGCTGCTCTCCGGGGTGCGGACCGAGGAGGCGCGGGCGCTGCGGTGGGATCACGTGGTGGCTTGGGTCGGCGAGCAGTGGCGGCCGGTTCACGAGGCCGGGTTCGATCACGACCAGGTGGTGGTGTTCATGTGGCGGGCCGAGCGGGCCGGCGGAGACACCAAGACGCCGAAGTCCCGGCGGACGCTGGCGCTGCCACGAAAGTGCGTCGAGGCGCTGCGCGAGCACCGTGCGCGGCAGGCGAAGGACCGGCTCTCGGCGGGGCCGCTGTGGAAGGACCACGGCATGGTGTTCGCCTCGGCCCTCGGGACGCCGCTGGATGATCACAACGTGCGCAGGCAGTTCCGGGTGATCACCGAGGCGGCCGGGCTCGGGAAGACGTGGGTGCCGCGGGAGCTGCGGCATACCTTTGTCTCCCTGCTTTCGGCTCACGGGGTGCCTGTGGAAGCAATCGCGCTGCTGGCAGGGCATAACCAGACGGCCACCACTGAGATGGTTTACCGGCATCAGATCGTGCCTGCACTTACCCGCGGGGCCGAGGTAATGGATCAGATGTTCGGTTGATCTGAGGAGGGCGCGGGCTTCGGAGACTTGGCGTGCCAGCCGTTATGGAGTCCTCAGCCGTTCGCGCAGCAGGTAAAGGGAGCTTTCGAGGACATCATCGTTGAGGGCCTCGGGGTCGGCCAAGAGGATCTCGACCGCCAGCATGCGCGCGGCCTTTGCCGGGAGGGCGGAGATCTCCGCTTCCGTGTTCACTGGTCATTCCCCCGACTGGCTGGTGCCCAGGCGGCACGGGCCCGGAGGATGAACTCCTCATCGAGCGCCGCGAACCGGGCGGCCAGGTCAGCGCTCCCGGGCGGCATGCGTTCCAGCTCCTCGCGTACGCGCCTTCGCTCGGCCAGGAACTCCGGATCGTCTAGCGCTGCCAGGTCTTGATGTTCCTCACTCATCTCTCTCGTCCTCATGAGGTCAGTAATCACTGGGAGTTTCGGCTTTGTCACCGTGACTGCCAGGATGCCGTCACGCGGGGTACCGTGGGCGTGTTGACCTGTGGCCAATCCCATGCCGGTCCACAGGTCCACGCCGGTCCACACACCCCGGTCTGGCGGCGGCACCCGAGAAACGGCGTACTCATGGCGGACCTGCACGCCGTGGTGCAGCGGCACCTGGAAGCGCGGGGCATATCCCTTCGCGCGCTGGCGGGTGCCGTGCACTGCGACGCGAGTTACCTGAGCAAGGCCCTACGCGGCCTCAAGCCGTGCGGCCCTAAGCTGGCGCGCGACATCGACAGGGTGCTGGAAGCCGGGGGCGAGGTCATCCAGGCTGCCGCCAACAGCGACTCGGCGAGGGGCGGCGGGGCGGCGGAAGCGCTGAACGTCATGACCTGGGTCACCGCTACCAACGCGAGCGACGACGCGATCACTGAGCTTGCCCGGGACGCCGAGTACCTGGCTGAGGTGCACGGGCGGATGCCCGCGCGCAAGGTCCTGCGTGAGGTCCTAGGCCTGCACCGGGCCATTCCCGCGCTCCTTCGCGGGGGACGTCAGCGGCTGGCCCAGACGCGGGAGCTGCTGCGCATCGATTCAGCTCTGCTCGCCCACGCGTGCCTGCTGCTCGGCCACCTCGGGCAGTACGAGGAAGCGCGCGCGTACGGAACCGCGGCGCTACTGTGCGCCCAGGAAGCCGGAGTAGACGAGGGCCTGGCCTGGACGGCCATGGCGAAGACCGCCCGATGGCAAAACAGGTTCGCCGAAGCCGCCGGCCTGGCCGCACGCGGGTTCCAGGCCAGCGCGAAGGCACCCGTACGGGCAGAGCTGGCCTACCGCGAGGCGAACGCCATCGCCTTGTTCGGTGACGCCCCCAGGGCACGGGACGCCCTCCAGAAAGCCAGCCGTGCCTCAGACGGCCTGGACGACGACGGCACCTCCGCGTGGTCGTTCTCCCGGGGCCGCCAGGCGATCTTCGCCCTGTCGGTCTGCGTCCATACCGGCGACCCGGACGGGGCGCTGCGCGCCGCGCGGGAGGCAGACGCCTACTGGGAGACGGGCGGCGGGAAGGTCACCGCCAATTGGGCGCAGGTACGCGCCGGGGCAGCCATGGCCCACCTGCTGAAGAACTCCCTCGACGGCGCCGGCGGGCAACTCAGCCCGGTACTACAGCTGCCCGCGGACCAGCGCATCCGCACCGTCACCGGCTACCTGGACGAGATCAGCGCGATGCTCCGGGCCCGCTTCGCCGGCAGCCCGCTCGCCGCGCAACTCAGCGAACAGATCAGGGAGTTCACCACAACCGGCGTAGCCGCATGAGCCCGCTGCCCGAGCGGCTCACCGGACGCTGGGATAACCCCTTCCGGCAGTCATACGACGACGCGGTGTGCTGGCACCTGTTGCTCGGCGGTGATCCAGCGGTCCAGGCCGCCGCCACAGTCGCACGGCAGCGGCTCGCGGGCTTGACCGGCCTGCACATGACCCCGCCGGAATGGCTCCACGTGACCGTCCTGCGCGTCGGCACCGCCGACCAGGTAACGCAAGACGACAGGAGCCGGATTATCGCCAAGGCGCAGGACTGCCTCGCCCGGACTGCGCCCGTCACTGTGACCTTGGAGCGGGTCTTCTACCATCCGGAAGCGATCGCGCTCAGCGTGTCTCCCAGGTCAGCACTGTCCCCGATCCTCTCAGCGGCGCGCACCGCGACGCGCGAGATCCTCGGGACGGACGACCGCGACGGCGAACTGGACGAGTGGGCCCCTCACCTGACGCTCTGCTACAGCACAACCGAGCAACCCGCCGCGCCTGTGATCACCCAGCTCGGCAAGACGCTCCCGGCGTACGAGGTAACAGTCAAAGAGATGAGCCTTGTCGTTCAGGACGGTCCGGAAGACTTGTGGAACTGGAAGGTTGCCGGGAGTGCGCGCCTGCTCGGCGGGCCGGGCGCAAGGCACGGCTAATCGGCGAGCTCCATGTTCAGGTCGCGGCCGGTGACGCGTTCCAGTAACCCGCTCCGAAGGCTGGATTTGGGGTCTTGGCGGCTGGAGGATCTCGTCCCCTTGAGGTTCTGCCCAAGCGAGGACTACCTGCTGACCTGGCCGACTTCGTATCTTCGCCGCTGCCCGGGCTGCGGATCGCAGTGGTCTACGGCAGGCGCAGGAAGCCGGCACCAACCCCCTGGGGCTAATCATCGCGCGGACGGCCGGCGCTTCGCCTGGTGTCGCTCGCGAGTCTGTGTCACCCGAGTCGAGCTCGCTGACGCGCAAGCCGAAGCCGCCGCCCATAAGCCGGGCGTGCCACAGGCTCGGCGACGGTCCTCGTTCACCTTCGTATTGCCGGACAACGGCCACGTTCATCAGCAGCAGGCGCCGCGCACCCCAACCAGCAAGCGCGGCCAGCGGCAGCTCGATGACCACGGCGGACAGCAGGCTAAGCTCGAAGCCTGCTGTCCGGGCGGGAAGCACCACGTAGAACCAGGCGTCGCACAACACCCCGAAGCGAGCGGTGCCGTGCGACGGACAACGCTCGCGCCGAAGCCAGTGGCTTACGTGATCACGTAGCGAGTACGTAGCTGCTCTTTCCGATGAGCCAGATCCCGAGCGATACGGACACGATGATGATCACTCGATCCGTGTGACTGTCGATCCACGTGTTTATGCGGACGAGGAGAGCGCTGGACCGCTCGGGCCTGACGATCGCGTGGATCTCGATGACGAGGAGCGACGATGTTGCGATAACGCAGAACAGGAAGAGCGAGATGTAAAGCGCCGCAGAGGAGAGCTTCGCCTCGTCGACGGTGGCAGTGGCGGCGGCGACAAGGGGCCACGGCTGAACGATCGCGGCGATGACGACGGCATACCACGGCGACATCTTGTCGATGCGCGCTTGCCACTTCGGTGTCTTCCTGGGTTTCTTCGGCCGGCCCATCCTCCTGCGCTGCCGCAGAGCGACGAGCAGCAGTCCGGCGCCGATGGCGATTTTAACCGCGAGCACGGCCGTCGACGGCGCGGTCTTGGGTTCTGGCGGCTTGTCGCCCGTTGCGAGAACGGTAAGCGCGATCACGACAGCGAGCGACAGCAGCCAGCCGAAGACGAATGCGGCTCCCTTTCTTACCCCGCGCTCTGAGGCGATGACCACAAGGAACGCCGTCAGCGGGACCGGTTCGAGTGTGATGGCAAGGCCGATGAGAACTAGGTCAAGGGTCACGATCGCGCTCTCAGCGTGTTTCGGCCGGATCCATGTCGGCCTCCGGGCCGGTCGCGGCGGGCTGCTCTGTGGCCTCGACTGCCACTCGGGGCAGGATGCGGTCCAGCCAGCCGGGGAGGGCCCAGTTGGCCGGGCCGGTGAGGTGCATGAGGGCGGGGACCAGGATGCTGCGGATGACCAGGGCATCGACGAGGACGGCGAACCCGAGGCCGAAGCCGAACTCCTGCAGGACCCGCTGGCCGCCGAGCAGGAACGATCCGAAGACCAGGATCATGATGCTGGCCGCGGCCGCGATGATCTCGCCGCTCTTGGCCTGGCCGGTGGTGACCGCCTGATGGTTGCGGCGGGCGGGGCGGCCGCCAAGGGCGGAAAGCTCGACGCCGCGGGTGTGGTGCAGGTGGTGCCACTCCTCCTGGATCCGGCTGACCAGGTACACCTCGTAGTCCATGGACAGGCCGAAGAGCACGGAGAACAGCAGGACGGGGATGAAGGCGTCGATCGGTCCGGTCCCGGACAGGCGCAGGAGCGAGCTGCCCCAGCCCCAGTTGAAGACCGCGTTCAGGGCGCCGAGGGCGGCGCCGACCGACAGCAGGTTCATAACCGAGGCCGTCAGCGGTATGAGCAGGCTGCGGAACACGGTCATCAGCAGCAGGAACGCCAGGAGCACGACGATGGCGATGAATATCGGGAGCTTGTCGGTGAGGACGTGGGAGAAGTCGAGATTGGTCGCCGTCACCCCGCCGACATGGACCTGAAGGCCGGTACCCTGCTCGGCCTGCGGGATCAGGTTGTCGCGTAGGTCGCCCACCAAGTTGATGGTCTGGCTGGCCTGCGGGCTGGTGGTGGGATAGAGGGTGGCTAGCAGCACCTTCCCGTTGGGCGAGGTCTGCGCGGGCGTCACCGACGCCACCTCGGGCGTGTGCGCGGCGGCGGTCAGGAGATTGCCGAAGGCCGTCGCGTCGGCAGGCGTGCCGGCCTGGGCGACGAGCTCGAGCGGCCCGTTGAACCCGGGGCCGAACCCTTGGGCCAGGGCGGTGTAGGCCTGGTGGGTCGTCGAGCCCCCCGGGTCGGTGCCAGCGTCGGAGGTCCCCAGCTGGAGGCTGAGGATCGGCAGGGCGATCACCACCACGAGGGCGAGGGCGCCCACGGCGGCGACCACCCTGTGGGCCTCGATGACGCGGGCCCAGCGGAGCCAGAAACCGCCGACGTCCTGACCGGCGGCGGCGTCGGCCAGGGTGGCCCGTTCCCGCCGGGAAAGGACCTTGGGGCCCAGGAACCCGAGCATGGCCGGCAGGAAGGTAAGGGAGGCAGTCATGGTCAGGGCCACCGCGATGGCCGCGCCGAGCGACGGCCCGTAGAGGAATCTGACGCCGAGGGCGAACTGGCCGAGCAGGGCGATGCAGACGGTGATGCCGGCCAGCAGCACCGTTCGGCCGGAGGTCCGCACGGCCAGGGCGGCGGCGTCGGCGTAGGACAGGCCGTCCTTGACCGCGCTGCGGTGCCGACTGATGATGAACAGCCCGTAGTCGACTCCCACGCCGAGGCCGATCAAGATGGCCAGCTGGCTGGAAACGCTCGCGATGTCGAACGCGTGGGAGAGCAGGCCGATGAGCGAGGTGGCTGTCACCAGCGCCAGGCCCGCCGTCACCAGCGGCAGCAGCGAGGACAGCAGCGCCCCGCCGAATACGATCAACAAGATGACCAGCGCCGCGGCGACAGCGACCACGACGGATACCCCGATGCTCGGGCGTTCCGAGGTCTCGATGGACTGGCCGCCGAGAGAGATGTGCACGTCCGGCCCGTCCGCGGACTCCGCCGCGGCGATCAGCCTCCCCGCGTCGGCCGTCGTCACCTGGGTCGAGGGCTTGTCCCAGGTCACGCGGGCGAAGGCGCTGGTGCCGTCCCGGCTGATCTGCGCCGCCCCGTTACTGGCGTACGGGCTGACGACGCTCTCGACGCCCGGCACCTTGGCCACCTTGGCCAGCGCCGCGGTCACCGCGGACTGCACCGGGGCGGACTTGATGGTGGCGCCGTTCGTAGCCTGGATCACGACCTGGTCGCCCTCACCGGAGGCGGCCGGGAAGTTCTGCGTCAGGAGAGTGGCGGCCGCCTGCGAATCGGTACCAGGCAGGCTGTTATTGGAGTTGAAACTGCTGCCGGCGGCCACGCTGACCCCGACGATGACCGCGACCGCCAGCAGCCATGCCGCCAGCACCTTCTTGCGGTGCTCGAAGCACCACCGACCCAATCGGGCCATGAGAACCTCCACGGGAAAATGCGCGGGAACGTCCATCGCACCCAGGACCCCAATGCTTCCGGGAGGACGGCCTGGCGTCGTGGGCCTGCAGGCTCGATCTGGCTTCACCCGGCTGGTGTACCGCGCAGACACGCGGCAGCCGCAATACACCCACAGGCACACCGCACAATCACCCTCTGGGCGTATGCCAGCTGCCGCGGCCTTCGCTACCGTCAGAACCATGAGTGCCCCTGCCGCGGGCGCCGACCGGGATCTGCCGTTGTTCCGCCGCCTGGCCGCGCGCCGTTTTACGACAGCCCAGCTGGTGGCCATAGACGTGGTCACGGTCGCGCTGGTAGCAGTCGTCTTCGGTTTTCTCCTGCCGCACCGGGCACCCCGGGCGTCGGGGACCGCATGGGACGCCGGCGGCTGGGTGACTTACGTTGTGGCCGCCGGGGTCACTCCGTTCCGGCGGCGGTTTCCCCGCGTCACGCTGGCGCTCGTCCTGCCCGCCGCCATGGTGGCCCTGTACCTGCGGTCAGGAGGAGGGGCTGTCGTCTATGTCGTCATGGCCCTGTACTCCGTCGCGGCCGTTTCCTCCCGCCGGGCCGCGCTGATCATCGTCGGCCTCGTGGGCTGCGCGGTCCTGGCCGCTACCATCGCAGGGGGCGGCGACCAGGTGATCATGGGCGCCATCGCCGGCGTAGCTCTGGTGCTAGTCGGCTGGCTGGCCGGGGAGAACACACGGGCCGGCCGGGTGTACGCCGACCGGGAGGCCGAGCGTGCCGCGGAGAAGGAAGCGGCCGCCGAGGCGGACCGAGCCGAGCAGGTCCGGCGGGCGCTTGCCGATGAGCGGGCGCAGATCGCCCGGGAATTGCACGACATCGTGGCACACGCGATGAGCGTGATCGCCGTCCGGTCCGGCGTCGCCCGCATGATGATCGACACCGACCCGCAGCAGGCCCGCGAGGCCCTCGCCATCATCGAGACCACCACCCGCCGGTCGCTGCGCGAGATGCGCCTGCTGGTCAGCGTGTTGCGCGAAAGCGGGGATCACAAAGCCGAGCTGGCCCCGGTCCCCGGGCTGAGCGACCTCGGCCTGCTGATCGCCGACATGGCCGCCGCGGGGGTAACCCTCGACGTGCAGGTCGACGGCGCCGTCCGCGATCTGCCCCCGGCCGCCGACCTCTCGGCCTACCGCATCGTGCAGGAGGCCCTGACCAACGTCGTCCGCCACGCCGGCCCCACCCGTGCCCTGGTCCGGATCAGCTACCGGCCGGCCGAGGTGAGCGTCGAGGTGACCGATGACGGGCCAAGCGGCCAGCCGCCCCCGACGTCCCGTCCGGGCAGCGGTCACGGGCTGATCGGGATGCGCGAGCGGGCCGCCCTGTTCGGCGGAGAGCTTGCCGCCGGACCGTACGCGGCCGGGTTCCGCGTCAAGGCCAGCCTCCGCACCACCGAGTTCCCCGCCAGCGACCTGCATGCCAGCGACGGTGCCCGGTGACGATCAGCGTGGTCATCGCCGACGACCAGGCACTGGTGCGCGGCGGCTTCGTGCTCATGGTGAACGGAGCACCCGACATGACGGTGCTAGGCGAGGCGCAGAACGGCGCAGAAGCCGTCGCCCTGGCCCGCCAGCACCACCCCGACGTCGTCCTGATGGACATCCGGATGCCGGTCCTCGACGGCATCGAGGCCACCCGGGCCATCACCACCGACCCGGACACCGCCGGAGCCAGGGTCCTCATCCTGACCACCTTCGACCTCGACGACTACGTCTACCGAGCGCTGCGAGCCGGCGCCAGCGGGTTCCTGCTCAAGGACACCGCCCCCGAGGAACTGCTGGCCGGCATCCGCACCCTAGCCGCCGGTGACGCCCTGCTAGCGCCGGGCATCACCCGCCGCCTGATCCGCGAATTCGCCGCACGACCCGAGCCCGAGGCACGCCCTTCACACAAACTGCTCGAATCCCTCTCGGCGCGCGAGCGCGAAGTGCTGGCCGAGGTGGCCGGCGGCTGGTCCAACGCCGAGATCGGCGAGCGCCTGCACATCTCGGCCGCCACGGCCAAAACCCACGTCAGCCGCCTGCTAATGAAGCTGGATGCCCACGACCGGGCCCAGCTGGTGATGATCGCCTACGAAACCAGGCTCGTCATCCCTGGCTGACCAGTTCACCATCACAGTTATCAACGGCGCCATCGGGCGGCACGGTGTAGCGGCGCCGGGGGCGCGGTCACCTGGCTCGCCGGCCAGGCGGTCCTAGGGCAGCGTCCTCACGGAGGCCTCTTGCGCAAGCGGGGCGCGTACATCCCGCTGCCCGAGGCGCTACTCGCGGGCCCGTAGCTGAACCGGGGAGGGGAGCCCGGACCCGCGTTCCGCTCGGTCCAGCGGGTGCCGGTTCTACCGGATCGCCCCGGGGCCGGCCCGCGCGCTGGGCCCTCTCCGGAGAGTTCGGCCAGCGCCCGCCGGTTTGCTCCTCCGGCGGCCGGATAGCTCACCCCGCCCGGCCATCCCGGCCGAAGGTGGATCCCCGGCATTAACCCGCCCCGCATGTCGGACTCTCGCGCCCTGCCTGGTCCTGGCTGGCCTGGTTGGCCCCTCGCGGCGAACCTGATGGCGCTGATATTCCACGGCCACACACTCGTAAGGGGGAAGTCGCATGACCACCAACACGCCAACGCTCCCGCCAGCACACACGGATGAGCGCGGCCGGCCGCACCTAGGGCTGACCGTTGGCCTCGCCGTCTTGGGGATCTTCGTCACCTATGTCCCGATCACCGGCGTGAGCGTCACGCTGATCAGCATCGGGCAGGCCACGCACGCGAGCACGTCGGACCTGCAGTGGGTCTCCGACGGGTACGTCATCCCGATGGCCGCGGCGGTGCTGTCCGCCGGGCTTTTCGGTGACCGGTACGGGCGCCGGCTCATCTTCTTGATCGGCATGGCGCTGACCGTCGTCGGCGCGGCCATCGCGGCCTCCGGTGGCCTGTACGCCGGCACCACCGCCATCCACCTTCTGTGGGCGGGCCAGGTGGTCTCCGGCCTCGGCGCCGGGACGCTCATGCCCACCACGCTCACCCTCATCGGCCACGCCGTGCCCGATCCGCGGGCGCGCGGCAGGTACATCGGGATGTGGGCCACCGGCCTGCTGCTCGGCCTGGGCACCGGCCCGCTGATCTCCGGCGTGATCCTGGACCACGCCAGCTACGGGTGGACGTTCTTGCCGACCGTCGGCCTCGCCGCCGCCGCCGGCGTCGTCGCGCTCGTCCTGCTCCCGGAATCGAAGGCGCCCGAGGGCCGGCTGCTCGACTGGCCGGGCCAGCTCACAGCGACGATCGCCATCGGCGCCTCGATCTACGGGGTTATCGAAGGAGGCGCGAAGGGCTGGTCCGTCACTCCCACGCTCATCGGGCTGTGCCTTGGCGGGGCCGCCTTCGTGGCGTTCGCTGTCGCGGAACTGAGGTCGAAGTCGCCGCTGCTCCAGCTGAGCATGTTCCGGTCGGCGGCCTTCAGCGCCGCCGGGTTCGCCGCTTTGGTCGCCCTGTTCTCCGTCGTGGGCACCACGTTCCTGCTCAGCCTGTTCCTCGGCTACGTGCAGCACCTGTCGCCCCTGCAGATCGGGCTGCGGCTGCTAATCATCAACGGCGTCGCGGTGGCGGTCAACCCGGTCATCGGGATGATCATGCACCGGGTGAAGGTGAGCTACCTGCTCGCCGCCGGGCTGGCCGGCTCGGCTGTGGGCGTCTTCCTGCTGGCCGGCATCGACGCCTCGACCAGCACCCCAGACCTCGCCTGGCGGCTGGGCATCCTGGGCCTGTCGATCGCCAGCATGCTCACCGCGGTCTCGACCGCCGCCATCAACGCCGTGCCGTGGAAGCTGGCCGGCATGGCGGCGGCGGGCAACACCGCGCTGCGGCAGTTCGGCGGGGCGCTCGGCCCGGCCGTCCTCGGTGCCATCTACGTCACCCGGACGACCGCGGGCGCCAGTCCAACCTCGGCGATGCACACCGCGCTCTTCGTCAACGGGATTCTGCTGGTCGTGGCCGCGCTCACCTGCCTGCTCACCTCCCCCCGGACCCGGTCCGGGGGGCGGCCGCGCAGGGCTTCTGAGGGCCGGGGGAACGCGTTATCGGTGTACGTACCATTATCTGTGTACGTACTAAGCCGGGAGCTAGTCTTGCTCCGCGCTGGCCCGGGCGGCGGCGCGGAGCAGGTAATCCCACCCGGCCCACAGCTGGCCGGGGCTCCACATGGCGCGCTTGGCCACCGTGTCCTCCTCGCTTCCCCAGCGGACCAGCGGCCCGGCCGCCATGGCGGTCAGCTGTGTGCGGCAGGCGCGGTCGAGCAGCACCGCGGTCATCACCGCCGACGGTAGGTCCGGGCCAACCGCGACCACGCCGTGCTGGGGCATTAGGCAGGCCGGAGCCGCCCCGAGGGCTGCCGCCAGCGCCTTGCCCAGCTCCCGGTTGCTGATCAGCCCGCCGGTCAGCGCGAAGCGCGGGATCTCCGGATAGGTGAACAGGCAGCCCGCGTGGTCCAGCGGGCGCAGCGGCACGTCCAGCGCGCACAGAGCGTTGGCGGCGTCGGAGTGCGTGTGGACCACGGCGCCGACGTCGCCGCGCCGCGCCATGATCTCGGTGTGGATCGGGTACTCGATGTGCCGGCGGCCGGTGCCGTCCAGCACGTCGCCGTCCGGCGAGACCAGGACGACCTGCTCCGGGCCTACTTCTTCGAAGCCCCAGCCGGTGCCCTTCATCCACGCGCCGCATCCGTCGGGGTCGCGCACAGAGCAGTGTCCCCAGATGAGGTCGGCCTGCCCGGCCGCCCACAGCGCGCGGCAGCCCGCGGCGGTCAGCGCGATCGCGTCGGCCGGGCTGCCCGGTACGGCGGTGCCCGGTACGGCGGTGCCCGCGCCGCTCACGGCGGGACCGGGCCGCGGCCCCTGCCCAGGGTCGGACAGGCCACGGCCCCGTCACTGGTCACCGTGACCTGCAGCCGGCCCACGCGGGTGATCTCGACAGTGATGCGCTGGCCGTCGCGGACCTGTCCGACGCCAGCCGGGGTGCCGGTGGCGATCAGGTCACCGGGGTGCAGTGTCATGACCGAGCTGGCGTAGGCGATCAGCTTCGGCACGTCCCAGATCAGGTCGGCCAGCCGGGCGTCCTGGCGCAGCTGGTCGTCGACCCAGGTGCGCAGCTCGAGCTCGGTCAGGTCACCCGCCTCGGCCGGGGTGACCAGATAGGGGCCGACCGGCGTGAACGTGTCGAACGACTTGCGGACCGAGCGGTCCTCGCCGCCGCGCATCGTCATGTCCAGCAGGCAGGCGTACCCGGCGACATAGTCCAGCGCGTCCTCTTGGCGGACGCGGCGTGCCTGCTGGCCGATGATGACGGCGAGCTCGCCCTCCTGGTCGAAGCGCCGGTCATGGTAGGGCAGCCAGACGGTGCCGCCGTCGGCGGTCAGCGAGGAGGGCGCCTTGAGGAACACGCCGAGGGAGTCGATCGCGGTGGTCTCGCTCATCTCGACCTGGTGGTCACGGTAGTTGACCGGTGCGGCGACGATCTTGCCGGGGTCGGGCACCGGTGGGAGCACGGCCGCGATGTCCGCCTTCTCGGCGTCGGCGGCCGCCGACGCCAGCGAGGCCAAGCTGCCATGCCGGGACAGGAACTGCCGCATCGGGCTCACCATGCTGTCGGCGGCGTCCGGCCCGAGTGCGGCCGCTGTCACGTCGCGCCACACGCCCCCCTGATCGGCGACGGCCAGCCGCCACCGTCCGGCGCTGTCGGCGAAGCTGAGGACTTTCATCGGCGCGAAGGCCCCTTTCGTCACGGATGGACCGGTACGGCTCAGCCGTCGCTCTCGCGGTACAGGCCGAGCGCGTCCAGCACCGGGGCATCGCTGGTGAAGAAGATATCCAGGTCGCGCTCGGCGGTGAGGGACAGCGGATGCCAGGACGGGACGGCGATGATGTCACCCGGCCCGAGGGCGAAGGTCTCGGTCCCGGCGCGGGCCTGCCCGGAGCCGTGCAGCACGCAGCCGATGCGCCCCCCGGTCTGCCGGGCCGGGCCGGCGACTGCGCCCGCCGGCACCCGGAGCATCTCACAGCGCATCGTAGGCATGACGTCCCGGCCGGTGAGCGGGTCGCTGTAGCGGACGTGGCCGATGGGCGCGCCCGCGGCGAGTTGGCCGCGCAGCGCAAGGTCGGTGTTATCCCACCGGTAGGCCAGCAGTGGAGACCGGCCGGTCGCGGCGCCGGCGTCAGCGGCGGGCAGCAGGCCGGGCCCGCCGCCGAAGCGCTGCTCGGAGCGGCTGGCCTCCGGCGCGGCCAGCGACGCCTTGTCGCTGGGGCCGTCTTCGTAGAAGACCGCATCCAGCGCGGCGACGACCGGCAGGTCAAGCACATCCAGCCAGGTCATCGCCTGGCTGGCGCTGTTGTGGTGCTCGTGGAAGGTCCAGCTGGGCGTGAGCACCAGGTCGCCCGCCGCCATGGGCACCGGGTCGCCGTCGACGAGCGTCCACACGCCGGTGCCCTCCAGCACGAAGCGCAGCGCGGCGGGGGTGTGCCGGTGCGCGGGGGCGACCTCGCCCGCGTTGAGCTGCTGCACGGCCGCCCACAGGGTGCCGACGGCATAGGGCGCGCCGCCGAGGCCGGGGTTGGCGCAGGCCAGGACCCGTCGGTCCCCGCCCCGCTCGACCGGGATGAGCTCGCCAGAGCGGGTGGCCAGCGGGCGCAGCTCGCGGGCATACCAGACGTACGGGACCGCCCGCGCGGCAGGCTGGGCGGTGAGCAGCCCGGACAACTCCCACAGCGGCTGGAGGTCGCGTTCGGCGAGTTCCTTGTAGAGCAGGTCGGTGTCCGCGTCGGGAGACCTGAAGCGTGTCGTGGCCACGGCCGCCCTCCCCTCTCCGGATACTATCTCAGTATACGTACTAAAGTGACATTATCGGGCTGCCCCCCGGCTGTCAACGCCGGTCCTCAGGCCAGGGCGGGCGGGTATCCCAGGAACGCCACGTAGGCCAGCCACCCGGGGAACGCCGCGGCGTCAGCCGGGTTGAGCGGGCTGAGCAGATCCCGCTGCACGGCGGCGGCCTTCGGGGTGAACCGGCGCAGGGCCGCCTCCGCTCCGGGGGTCAGGCTGAGGATGCTGCGCCGGCCGTAGCCCGGCCGGCGCTCCTGCCGCACCCAGCCGGCCCGCAGCAGCCGGGCGACGATGTCGGCCGTCGATGACCGGTCCAGCGAGGCCAGCCGTCCCACGGTGACCTGGTCGGCGCCCGGCTCGCCGGCCAGCGCCACCAGCACCGCGTACTGCGGGCCGGTGATCCCGGTGCCGACGTCCCGGGCCCAGATGGCGCCGTGCACCCGCTGGGCGCGCCGGATCAGGTAGCCGGGAGAGAGCGGCAGCGACAGCACCGGCAGCCCGTCCGGCGGGCTGGCCGGCGACGGCGGCTCACCCTGCTGGTAGGCGATCGCGGCGAGCATGCGCAACAGCTCCTCGCGTCCTTCGGGCGGGACGAGCTCGAGCAGCCCGTCCTGCACCCGCTGGACGACCGGGGTGATCTCCCGCATCGCGACCTTCGCGGGTGGGGTGAGCTCCAGCACGCGGCGGCGCTGGTCGGCCGGGTCCACCGAGCGGCGGATCCAGCCGCGCCGGGTGAGCCGGGCGACGACGTCGGCGGTGTTGTTCTTGTCCAGCGACGCCAGCTCACCCAGCCGCGTCTGGTCGATCAGCGGTTCGGAGGCCAGCGACGCCAGCACGCCGTACTGCGGGCCGGTCAGCTCCGTCCGCGTGTACTCGGCCCACATAGCGGTGTGCACCTGCTGTGCCCGGCGAAGGAGGTGGCCGGGCGTCTTGGGCAGGGACAGCACCGGGAGCCGGCCGCCGCCGACTACCCGCACGCCAGCGTCGCTGTCAGTGCCCGTGCTTTCCATGCTCGCCGCCGATGCTACCGCCATTGTCCCGCCCCGCGTCCCGGAAGGGTCAGCGGCCGGGACGGTGCCGCGGCCCGGCCCGGGTCACCGACCGGCCGCCAGGTGCTCGTCGAGGAACCGGTACGTGCGGTACCAGGCCTGGCGCGCGGCCTCGGCGTGGAAGCGGTCCGGGCGCGCGTCGCAGGCGAAGGCGTGGCCGGCCCCGGGGTAGATATACGAATCGAAGCGGGTGCCTGCGGCCCGCAGCGCTTCCCCGGTCGCGGTGACCTGCTCGGCCGGGATGGCCTCGTCCTCTGCCCCGGTGTGCAGCTGCACCGGGGCGGTGATCGACCCGGCCCGGTGCAGCACGGCGTGCGGCCCGGCAGCGATCCCCGGGCCGTAGAACACCACGGCGGCGCTCAGCCCGGGGACGGCGGTGGCCGCGGTGAACGCGGCCCGCCCGCCGAAGCAGAACCCTACGACGGCGGTGCGGGCCTCCCCAGCGTGGAGACGCGTGGCGCCTACGTCGGTGACGATCTGCTCGGCGCCGATGTCCGCGATCAGGGTCATGGCCTTGGCGTACTCGTCGTAGCGGAGCGCCTCGACCCCGGTCCGGTGGAACAGGTCCGGGGCGAGAGCGTGGTAACCCTCGGCCGCCAGGCGCCGGGTGACGTCCTGGATGTGCTTGTTGACCCCGAACGCCTCCTGCAGCACCAGCACCGCCCCCGATGCCGGCCTGTCGTCGGGTGCGGCCGACCAGACGCGCATCGGGCCGTCGGCCGTGTTAACCGTGGACCAGCTGGTCGTGATCATCCGGCCTCCCCCTCGTCCACTCCGGCGGTGATCAGCAGGGGGCCGCTGGCGGCGCGCTGCCGGGCCGCTCGCAGCCGGGCGTAGCCCGGGGACCGGTACCAGGCCAGGGCCGCCTCGACGCTGGGGAAGCGCAAGATCACCACGCGCCCGGCCTCCAGCTCGCCCTCCAGCATCTCGGCGGCCCCGCCCCGGGCGAGGTACTCCCCGCCGTAGTCGGCGACCGAGGCGGGCGAGGCCGCGACGTACTGTGCGAAGGCCTCCCGGTCGGCAACCTCAAGGTTGGCGACGATGTATGCCGACATTATGCTCCCTCTCAGTCGAAATTAAGGACGATCTTGCCGAAGTGCCAGCCCGCCTCCATGCGCTCGTGTGCCCTGGCGACGTCACCGAAGGCGAATTGCGAGTCGATGACCGGCCGCCAGTCCCCCGGGCCGACCGTGTGGAGCAGTTCGTCGAACTCGGCGCCGTGGCCGAGCGTGGTGGCGATGATCGACTGCTGACTGAAGTAGAACGAGCGCAGGTCGAAGTCGGCCCGGCCGTCCGGCGGCGCACCGAAGACGACCAGCCGGCCGCCCGGGCGCAGGCAGCGCAGCGACGACTCGGTGTCCCGGCCGACGGTGTCAAGGACCAGGTCCGCGCCCCGGTTGCCGGGGGTGAGGGCGCGGACCTGGTCGGTCCAGTCCGGGGCCAGGTAGCTGACCCCTGCGGTGGCGCCCAGCTTGACCGCGCGGGCGATCTTCTCCGGGCTGGATGAGGTGACGAGGACGCGTGCCCCGGCCCCGGCGGCGAGGGGAACCACGAACGTGGCGATGCCGCCGCCGGCACCCAGCATGACCACAGTCTCGCCGGGCTTAAGGCGGCCCCGGGTGAACAGCGCCCGCCAGACAGTCAGGCCGGCCGTCGGCAGCGCGGCCGCGGCCGCCCAGGACCAACCTTCGGGCTTTGGCCGCAGGTTCCGCTCCGGCAGCGCGATCAGCTCCGCGTACGTGCCCGGGACCCGGTCGCCGAGGATGGACCACTCCGGCCCGGGGACGTCCGGGTCATCACCCCAAGACAGCGACGGCTGGATGATCACCTCTTTCCCGGTGCCGCGCACCACGCCGGCCCCGTCAATGCCAGGGAACAGTGGCAGCCGCAGGCCGAGCCCGGACCGGCGCAGCAGAATGTCGTGGAAATTCAGCGCCGTGCACCGCAGCTCCACCACCACCTCGCCCGCTGCCGGCACCGGGTCAGGGACCTCCTCGATCACCAGCTTCTCCGGCCCGCCCAGCTCCCGGATCACCACCGCGCGCATGTCATGCCCCTCACGTCCTCGTGTGCCTGCGTCTTGAAAATGCCATGCCCCGGGCAGGCGGGCGGATCATCACCGCGGCGACCAGCGCGGCCAGCCCGCGGAGCATCAGCCCGGCCGCGGTGGCCAGCGCCGTCATGACCAGCGCGGCCGCTTCCCGGACGCGGTCCCTCCGGGTGGGCATCTGCTCCCAGGCGGGCATGCCCTGACCCGCGGTCAGCCCGCTGAACACGTTCATCATCGCGACGAGCTGCGGGTCCGACCCCAGCAGGCCGAACTTGATGAGCCGCAGCTTGCGCCGGTCTTCGTTTCGGATGGTCATGCGCTGCTCCTGTCCACCTCGGGGCAAAGCCTTCGCCCCGCCCGGCGGTGACGCCAGTCACCGCCGGGCGGAAACCGGAACTCCGACATCCACGCCAGCCGATCACCGGAAATCCGTCACCGCCTCTGCCGGAACCGGCCGGGGCGCGGATGACGGGCCTGCCGGGGCGCTGCCGGCCGCGGAGCCATTCCGCCGGCACATGACGGATTTCCGGCGGCAAAGGGGCTCGCATGTCGGGCTCCCGGCGTCCTGGCGGCCGTGGCTGGCCTGCGTTGCGGGGGCCGCGCACGCTGAGGTCCGGATGAAACGCCGTCCCGGCCCCATGGTGGCGAGGCACCGAACGCCAGCCGGGGCCGGGACGAGATCAGGAGCACCCGTGGAGACAGACACGCTCGACGACCTGGACCGCAAGCTGCTGCAGGCGCTGCAGTTGGACGGGCGGTCGCCGTTCACCCGGATCGCCGCCGTCCTGGGTGTCTCCGACCAAACCATCGCCCGCCGGTACAAGCGGCTGCGCAGCTCGTCGGAGGCCCGGGTGCTCGGGATGACCGACGAGAGCAGGCTCGGCCGCACCGTGTGGCTGGTGCGCCTGCACTGCACCCCGGACGGCGCCGACCGGCTCGCCGCCGCGCTCTCCCGCCGCGCCGACACCTCCTACGTCGCCTTGATCTCCGGCGGAACGGAGGTGATCTGCGCGATGCGGCCGCGCACCGACGCCGCCCGCGACGAGCTTCTGCTGGACCGGCTGCAGCGCACCCCGCGAGTGATCGGGATCAGCGCCCACTGCCGGCTGCACTCCTTCTTCGGCGGGCCGGTCAGCTGGCTGAACAAGATCAGCGCCCTGACCACTGAGGAGGAGGCCGCGCTGCGGCCGCCCGCCGCCGAGCCGCCTGCTGATGCACCCGAGGCACCGCTGACGGTGACGGACGCCGACGAGGCCCTGCTCGACGTGCTGCAGCGCGACGGGCGCGCCACCGTTCCGGAGCTGCGGGCCGCCTCGGGCCTGTCCGAGGACGCGGTGCGCCGCCGCCTAGCCTATTTGCGGGGCACCGGGGTGCTGTACTTCGGCGTCCAGTACACCCCGGCACTGCTCGGGCAGCGCGCCGCGGCGATGCTGTGGCTCTCGGTGGCCCCGGCCGCGCTATCGGCCGTAGGCACCGCGATGGCCGGGCACGACGAGGTGAACTTCGTCGCCGCCGTAACCGGCCAGGCCAACGTGTTCGCCTCCGTGCACTGCCGGGACAGCCGGCAGCTGTACGTCTACCTCAGCGAGAAGATCGGCGCGCTCGACGGCGTCCGGGCAATCGAGACCGCTCTGGTCCTTCGCCATATCAAACAGCTCGCCCTTGAACCAGGCCGATGGCCATGAAAACCGTTGCGCAATGGCGCATAACGGCGGCCGGCCTCATTCAGAAAACCCGCCTCATCAGGAAACATGCCTATTGACAGTAACTGGTTTCATGGACGCCCGTCACAATCGCCGACGCCCGCAATTCGTGTGAAGCGGCGACTATCGCGACCGCGCTTGGCACAAAGAGAATTAGCACAAGGAAAGTGCAGAGAATCACCAGTCCGTTCAGGGAGAACCCGTGAAGACCATGTTCATGACCAGCTCCGCCATACCGGTCACGGCGGAGGAGCGGCGCCGCCTGCGGCCGGTGTCGCGTGACAACAACGCCTACCAGAGGCTGCTGCGGGGCTTCGAGAACCTAGCGATCTGGACCGACGAGCTCGGCTTCGACGCGTTCGGCAGCACCGAGCACCACTTCCAGTACGAGGGCGGCGAGTCGATCCCGAACAACCTGCTGCTGTACGCGAAGCTGGCCACGCTGACCAAGCGCATCACCTTCGTCCCGATGTCGGTCGTTCTCACCACCCACGACCCCCTGCGGGTCGCGGAGGACCTCGCCCAGTTCAGTCACATGTTCCCGGGTCGCCTGGCGGTCGCGTTTGCGCGCGGCTTCATGTCTCGCTGGGTGCAGACCCTGGGGCAGACGGAGCACGCCATCGCCGACCACCCGGAGTCCGAGGCCGCCAACCGCGCGAAGTTCGACGAGTTCCTCTCCATCATCGAGGAGGCCTGGACTCAGGACTCGATCTTCCACGACGGGCCCGGGTACCAGGTCCCGTTCCCGGTATCCGGGATCCGGGACTGGCCCCTGGCCGACTGGACCCGCGAGTACGGTGCCCCCGGAGACGTCGACGATGACGGGACTGTCCGCCGCATTGGCGTCGTCCCCCGCCCGCTGAACGTCCCGGAGATCTTCATCCCGAGCACCCGGTCACAGCAGACGGTCATCAACGCCGGCGCTCACGGCCGCAACCTGTTCGTCGCCGCCGGCGGCAAGGAGCGGATTCTCGAGGTCGCGCACCTCTACCAGGACTCGGCGCGGGAGGCAGGGCGGGACGTCACGCTCGGCCAGAATTTCGGCGTGGTCTCCAAGATCTGCCTCGGGGAGTCCTTCGAGGAGGCGTTCGAGCTGGCCGTGAAGACCGCGGGATTCTGGTACCAGAACTTCTTCCAGAACTTCTGGTTCAACGAGGGCTACCGCCGCCCCACCGACCCGCAGCAGCGCCCGCTGCGCTTCCCCGACGCCCGGGCGCTGACCCAGCGGATGTTGGAGGCGGGCCAGCTCGCCTGCGGGACGCCCGACCAGGTGCGCGAGCAGCTGCGCGACACCGCGACCCTCTTCGGCGAGGGCAAGCTCGATTGGCTCATCTGGGAGTCCTGGACCCAGTCAGTTCCGTTCGACGACTACGACGAGGTGCAGCACTACCAGCTGGAGACGTTCGCCAAGTACGTCATGCCCGAGTTCCAGTAGGCACCCGTGCGCCTGGCCGGGGCTGCCAGCCCTCGGCCAGGCGCGCGCCTGCGGAACCCCGGCGAGAAGGGATGCCACGAATGCACTCTCAGGGATCCTTCGCCTCCCGCGACATGCGGACAGTCCTCGGATCCTTCGCCTCCGGCGTGACGGTGGTGACCGCCATCGACGACGAGCCGCTCGGATTCACCTGCCAGTCCTTCGCATCCTTGTCCCTGGAACCGCCGCTGGTGGCGCTGTGCCCGGCGCTCACCTCGGTAACCTGGCCGCGCATCCGCGAGATCGGCCGGTTCTGCGTCAACGTCCTGGCCGAGGACCAGGAGACGCTCAGCGGCCGGTTCGCCCACTCCGGCAACGGGAAGTACGACGGCCTGCACTGGTCTCCCGGGCCGTCAGGGGCACCGGTACTCGACGGTGCCGTCGCATGGGTGGACTGCGCGCTGTGGGCCGAGTATGGGGGCGGGGACCACACGGTGGTGATCGGCGAGGTGCGCGACCTGTCCACCGTCCCGGACCGGCGCCCGCTGCTGTTCTACCGCGGCGCCTACCGGCACCTGCGGCCGGAGTTGCCGCTGGCCGGGCCAGCACGGTGAGGGGCCCTGGGACCAGCGCGCTGAGGCTGCCGGCCCCGGCCGGGCCGGGGCCGGCAGCCTCAGCGCGGGGTCACGCCGGGACGGCCCGAGCCCGCCGCGCGATGGCGTGGCGGGCGTACCCGAGGTCCCACATGATCATCGGGTTGTACGCCTCGAGTTCCGGGGCGGTCCCCAGCCTGATCCGCCGCGCGCTGGCGATACCCTCCGGGGTGGGCAGCGGGCGGTCAGAAAGTTCGTCGCGCAGCACCTCATACAGCCGCCGGATCCGCTCGTCGTCCAGCTCACCGAAGTTCTCGGCCAGCAGTGCGGCGCACTGCGCGCGCATGATGGCCAGCACCGTCTCCGGGTCCGACTTGAACGCGGCGGTGGCGTCGAAGGCAGCATCCACCAGCGCCTGGACGGCCTCCGGCTGGCGCTGCGCCAGCGCCTCGGTGATGGTCAGGGTGACGTTTCCGCCCTCGAACGGGTACGGGGGGTACGGCAGCTCGGTCAGGCCTGCGGCCAGCGCTCGGTCGGCGTAGACGTTGGTGACGAAGCAGGCCTGGCACTCGCCGCTGGCGACCTGGGCCCAGTGCCGCCAACGGCCGACCTCCTGGTCGGAGTAGGTCACCACCTCGACCGAGGAGGCCAGGCCCATGTCGGCCAGCCACACCTTGGGCAGTAGCGCCTGTGGGCCCGGCGATCGCAGGGCGAATCGCGTGCCCCGCAGGTCGCCGATCGACTTGATGCCTGGCCCGACTAGCAGCTTCTCGGTCCACAGGCTGGTATTGGAGGCCAGGCAGAGCACCGGTCGGCCAGTCGCGCGGTAGCTTTGCAGCCCCCAGTAGTTCTCGCCGACCACGTCGACCACGCCGGACAGGAGCAGCTCACCCCAGTCGTGCCCAGTGGGACCGGAAGACGCCAGAGACAGCATGTCGAAGCGGATCAGCTCAAGCTTGAGCCCGAGCCGTTCCGCGCAGGCTCTCAGCGTGAACAGGTACGGCGTCCGGTCGACGTCGCGGTAGAGCAGCCGGAGGGAATCCATGCGGGTCGGCTCCCCTACTCCGCCAGCGCGATCACGTCGAGGACGAAGTGTGCGCCGGCGCCGGGGGCGGCGTTGGCGTCCGCGACCTCCACCGCGGTGCGGGCCGGCGGGTTGTCTGCGAAGTACTCCATCCAGACCTCGTGGAAGTCCTTCCGGTGCTTCAGGTCGGACAGGTACAGCATCACGTGAACGACGTGCGCGAGGCTGACGCCGCTGCCCTCCAGGATGACCTTGAGGTTGTCCAGCGCCTGGCGGGCCTGCGTCTTCGTGTCGTCGCTGATCTCGTTCGTCTCCGGGTGGCGGCCCCGGATCGCGGACAGGAACAAGAAGCCACCCGCCTTCACGCCGGGGACCATACCGGCGATTCGCTCAGGAGCGCCGGGCGGGTTGGGGATCGTCTCGCGGTCCATTATTTGCACCTCAATTCTGCAGGAAGTCGATGACCAGGCGGGCAAACTCGTCAGCGTGCTCGTAGGCCACGAAGTGGCCGCTGTTGCCGCCCCAGATATGCGCCCGGACATTGGGGATGGCCTCCAGCGCGTGCAGCACGCCCTCGACCGGGATCATCCCATCGTGGTTGCCCCAGGTGACCAGAACCTCGGCGGCCAGCTTGGGCAGCTCGCCGGTGAGGTCGGAGTTGGCCAGTGCGCTCATTTCCTTGCGGCTTTGCAGGTGACCGGGGGTCAGCGCCGCGCGGAACCGCGCCTGGATCACGTCGGCCGACCGCAGTTCCGCCCGGGGGGTGAACTGCTCCCAGACCTTCTCCATGTTCTCGACGCTGGGATCCTGGGCGAACGCGCCCACCGCGGCCAAGCCCTTGGTCACCCCGTGCTCGTGGCCGGGGCCGTACGCCTGGATGATGATCTTGCCGGTCCGATCCGGGTAATCGAGGCCGAACCGCAAGGCGGTCGCGCTGAAGGCGGACGAGCCGTACAGGTGCGCGCGCTCGATCCCCAGCGCGTCCATCAGGCCGCGGTGGAGCCGGGCGCAGAAGATGTCCATCGGCACGCCCCGGCGGCTGACGTTCTTCTCCGACTCGCCAAATCCGGGCAGGTCCAGCAGCAGCACCCGGAAGTGCCGGGCCAGCGCTTCCAGCGCCCACTTGGTGTTGTCCCACGCGTTGGCTCCGGGGCCGCCGCCGTGGGTGCAGATCAGCGCGGGGCCATCGCCCGCCTCGTTGTAGTGCAGGCGGACACCGTCGACCTCCAGGAAGCGGTCGGTGTCCTCCTTGCTCAGCGGCGCGCTCATTCGTCCCCCTTCTCCTGCGTGTCTGGTCCGGCGGCCTGGTCCAGCCGCCACAAGCCGACGCCCATGCCCATCAGACCGCGCGGCATGACCTCGTAGGCCAGAACCTGGGGGCGGGCCTCGCGCAGCGCGCCGAGCAGGACGGTCCACTGCCGCAGCTCGATCTCGCCGTTCTCCAGGAGGTCGCGTGACGACAGGGTCTTCAGCCGCGCGCCCTCCCCGTCCCGCATCCACGACACGATCTGCCGGTCGAAGTCCTCGCAGATGTCGCCGACCGACAGCGGGCCGCCGTACTCGGCGTACGGGTAGCCGGCGCTGAAGTGCGACAGCCCGCCGGAGGCGTACAGGACCAGCCGGTCGCTGCCGGGCAAGTCTTCCAGGCAGGTGCGCACCGCGTCGCCGAGCTCATAGCAGCGACTCGGCGACGGCGCCGGCACGTGGATCGCGTTTACGAAGATCAGCACAACCGGCACCGACGGCTGGAGCAGCGACAGGATCTGCGCGTGCGCGTGGGAGATCAGCCGGTTGCCCTCGAAGGCCCGCGCCGCGCTGACGTCGAACCCCTGGTCAACCAGCCCGTTCAGCAGGGCCGCGGCCAGCGTGGCGTCGCAGCGGTAGTCGGTGGACTGCCCGGACTCGACGTCGTAGGACGTCACTGACTCGCCGGTGTAGACCGCGAACTGCGGGATCGTGTCGGTGTAGTTCTCCCCCTGGTCATCGCCGATGATGACCAGGGCGTCGGGCGCGATAGAGTCGAATTCCCGCTGGAGCGCGGTGAACGCGTCACCGATGGTCGTGGCGTAGCGCGCTGAGCTCATCTCCGACGACTCCTGTGCCACGCCCGGGTTCTCCAGCGGCGGGCTTCCGTACTTGTCGGCGTACCGCTGCCGGCTCACCTCGCGCCTGGCATCCCAGTCATCTGGATCAAGGAGGGCGTATGCGTGTGAGGATGCCATTCCTGCGATGATGCTGGCCATCCGTTAACTCCTTCGCTGTCTGGCTGACCCGGGTTCCGGCCACTATTTCCGGGCCGGGGACAGGAAGATGTGCCCGTCCGCGTCGGCCACCGCCTGCTGGGCAGGGCCGACCACCACTGTGGTGCCGGGGAACTCTGCGATCGCCGGGCCGAGGATCGTGACTCCGGCGGGCAGCTTCTCACCCGCGTACACGGCCGTCCGCGCCGCCGTTCCGGAGAACACGACATCGCGCTCCCCGATCCGGGCCGCCGCCAGCGCGTCCGGGCTGGCCGTAGCGGTGTTGGGGACGCCCGCGGCGCTCTCTGCGCTGTCCGCCTGGGCCGACTGCGCTGGGATGCGGCCCTCCAGCCGGTAGGTGTTGATCTCCACCCCCGCCTCCGGAAGGCTGGTGCCGGCACCGTAGATCCGCTCGTAGCGCTCGTGGAACTCCAGCACAAGATGATCGAGGTCCCGGGGCTCGAGGGTCCGGTTCGGCACCGGGATTGGCAGCTCGTGGGTCTGGCGGCGGAACCGGAAATACAGCGTCCGGTTCAGCCGCAGTTCGGGGTGGTCCTTCATCGCGGCCCGGCAGCGTCGTTCCAACTCATCGAACCGGTCGTTGACCCGGTCCAAGTCCAGGTGGTCTGAGGCCCGGGCGGTGCCCGGTGGGGTCCGCTGCGGGTCGCTCAACTGGAACGACCTGTAGCGGTCGGAGGAGACCGCGCCGAAGGCGGAATGGGTGGTGGCAGTGGCGGGGACAACGACCGTCTCGATGCCAGCCTCCTGCGCGAACGCGTAGGCGTGCGTCGGCCCGGCGCCGCCGTAGGCGAACAGGGCGAAGTCGCGCGGGTCGTAGCCCTGCCGGATGGTCACGCTACGCACCAGGTCGGCCATCTGGTTGTCGGCGACCTGGCGGATGCCTACCGCAGCCTCCAGGACGTCGATCCCGAGCGGGTCAGCGACGTGCTTGCGGATGGCCTCCTCGGCCAGCTCGCGGTACAGCGGGAACCGGCCGCCGAGGAAAAACCCAGGATCGATGATGCCGAGCACCACGTCGGCGTCGGTGACGGTCGGGCGGTCGCCGCCCTTCCCGTAACAGGCGGGCCCGGGGTCAGCGCCAGCGCTTTCGGGCCCGACGGTGAGGATGCCGCCCTCGTCCAAGCCAGCGATGCTGCCGCCGCCGGAGCCGATGGCAGTCACCTGGATCCTCGGCGTCGCCAGGTGGTACCGGCCGGCGATGCTCGTGGTCGACACGAGCGGCTCCCCGTCCACGATGAGCCCGACGTCGAAGCTGGTTCCGCCCATGTCGCTGGTGATGACGTTCGGGTACTCCAGCCGCCGGGCCAGGGCGGCGGAGGCCAGCACGCCCCCGGCGGGCCCCGACATGATCATGCTGACCGCCCGCTCCCCCGCCTCGCGGGCCTCCATGACGCCGCCGGTGGAGTCCAGCACGGTGAAGTCGCCGCGGAACCCGGTGTCGGTCAGCCGCCGCTCCAGCAACTCGATGTACCGGCTGATCACCGGGCCGAGGTAGGAGTTGATCACGGTGGTCGCGGTGCGCTCGTACTCGCCGATCACCGGGGACAGCTCGCTGGAGGTGGTGAGGAACACCTCGGGCCACTCCTCCCGGACCAGCCGGGCGGCCTCCAGCTCGTGCTCCGGGCGGACGAAGGACCACAGGAAGCAGATGGCGGCCGCCTTCATGCCCGCGTCGCGCAGCCGCCGGGCCGCCTCCCGCACCTGGTCGGCGTTGAGCCCGACGACCTCGTCCCCGCTGAAGTCGAACCGCTCGTCGACCCCGACGATGTCGCGCTTGTCCACCAGCGCCGCCGGGTTGCGGCGCTGGCTGTAGTGGCCCGATGCCTGGCCGACCCCGGTCCACGACCCCATCGACCGCTGGATGAGCAGCGTGTCCTCCATGCCCCGGGTGGTGATGAGGCCGGTCGGCTCACCCTTCCGCTCGATCAGGGCGTTGGTGGCGGCGGTGGTGCCGTGCGCGAAGTAGGCGACCCGGGAGCAGAAGTCGGCCAGTGGCAGGCCGTACTCGGCGGCGGCCAAGGTGAAGGCCTGGACCACGCCCTCGCTGCGGTCGGATGGGGTCGTCGGGGACTTGAACTGTCGCAGCCCGCCCTGGTTGTCGATCACGACCATGTCGGTGAACGTGCCGCCGATGTCGGTTCCGATGTAGAACCTGGTCTCGCTCATTGCCCACTCCGGTTGTCGGTAAGGTGCAGGCGCACGTCGCGCGGGTCCGCAGCGCCCTTCGGGACGAGGTCCACGCTGTGCTGGAGCCCGCACCCAGGGCAGTAGTAGCGCCGGAACTCCATGGACGCGTGCACGATCAAAGTGACGGCGATGTCGGCCGGGTCGGCGGCGTCCGAGGCCGCGTAGCCGCGCCAGTTTTCTGTGGCCGGCCCAAGCAGGTGACCGCAGGCGCAGCGGGTCCAGGCCTGGCCGTCCGGGTCGGTGACCACCTCCAGGCGGTCGCCCAGCGGGCAGACCCGCGCCAGCGGGCCGTCGGCCGGCGCGTCGCCCGCTGCCTCGCGGACGTGCAGGGCGCGGCGCGCGGCGCGGATCGCCTCCCGCCGCTCTCGCGTCGCGACCGCGTCCACCCGGTCGTCACTGGTGAGCTCGACCCCGTACAGCCGTTCGGCCGCCTCCCTCGTGATCGCTCGCGCGTCCAGGTCAGCCTGAACGACCCCGGGCGGGCGCTCCAGTGGGTCCCCCCAGCCGCCGCCGGTCTCGGAGATGGTCTTCAGCACCTCATGCTCGCTTAGCGCCACCGACCGGGGCAGGTCGGCGGTCGACACGTATTCGCCGGTCAGCTCGTCGAAGTCCGGAATCTGGCCCGCCGCGAAGCACAGCCGCACGTCGGATGAGCGCACCAGCACCTGTTGGTTCTGTGCGCCGACGAGGCCGCCGAAGATGCCGGAGGAGTCGGGGATCTCGAACCGCTGCAGGCCCGGGACGAAGAACCGCTGCGCCTTGTGCGGGGCGTAGATGCTGCCCACGCTCAGCCCGCCGCGGTGACGGCCCGCGCCGCCGCTGTCGGCCGCCAGGCCGCGCCACAGATACAGCAGCGGGTAGTCAAGCTCGAGCGACTCGACGTTGGAGATCTTCGTGCGCTCAATGTCGTGATGGCCCTGCACCGCGACCCCGTCGTGGTCGCGGTAGGCGGCTCCGCCGGAGGCGAGGTTGTCCAAGGTGAAGCCCACCACGTGCTGCCCGTCGGCCTTGGCGCCGTGGAAGACCGTCACGGCCGGCCGCCCCGGAGGGCCGGCCTCCGCCTCGCCCAGGTACTGGTCGCTGCAGGCCAGCAGCCGGGAGATCGCGCCCACGGTAGCTAGCTGCACCTCGAAGACCGCTCCGGCGATGTTCCCGCTGACCGCGGCGGGCTTGAGGGCGTTGCATACCCGCCCCTCCGGGCAGATGACCTCAAGGGCCCGGAACAGGCCTGCGTTCCAAGGGATGTCGTAGGCAATGGTCGGCAGCAGCGCCGCCGAGATGCCGGCCATCAGCCCGGCCCAGGTGCAGTTCTTGGCGTCGGGCGTCTGCTCGGAGGACGCCGAGTAGTCGAGCACGAGGCGGTCGCCGGACTTGGTGAGGGTGAGCGCGACGCGCGGCGTCTCCTTGATGGCCTCGTTGTACTCCAGGTAGCCGATGGTCTCGATCGTGGCGTCGGGGAGCTCGCTGAGCCGGCGGTGCATCCGCTCCTCGGAGATTTCGATCAGCCGCGCCATGACGCCGCGCAGCACCGGCACTCCGTACCGGTCGACGAGCTTGCCGATGCCCTCGGTGGCCGCGTGGTTGGCCGCCATCAGGCCCTTCAGGTCGAGGCTCATCGCGAACTCGGCCCGGCTGTGCGAGACGATCAGGTTCCAGATGTCGGAGCGGATCACCCCGTTCTCCACCAGCTTGACCGGCGGGAGCAGCAGCCCCTCCTGGTAGCAGTCGGTCGCGTCCAGGCCGATCCCGCCCTCGCGCATCCCGCCGATGTCGGCCATGTGCATGAGGCCGCCGGACCAGAAGATGAGCTCGCCGTCGGCGAAGATCGGCGCGACGATCGCCATGTCCGGGCCGTGCAGCGCGCCCTTCCACGGGTTGTTCACCACGAACATGTCCCCCGGGCCGATCCCCGGATTTGCCGCGCAGTCCTGGATGACGTGGTGAACCATCGAGCTCATCGAGGAGGCGTGGAACAAGATCGTGCGACCCATAACCGCGACAGAGCCGTCGGGCAGGTATATCCCGACGTTGAAGTCCGACATCTCGGTGACGTTCTTCGACCCAGAAATGGCCGACAAACGTGCCGCCTGCTCGTCCACAATTCCGAGCAGGCGATGCCGTATCACCTCGAAAGTGATGGGATCAGCGTCTGCGACTGTGCCTACAGCTGACAATGTCATCACTCCTCCAAACCACCTCAATGACAGCAGAATGCCAAAGGACCCTGCTGTCAGACTTTTGTTATTCGGCGGCGCGCTTTAATTCACCGTCCCTGTTACTTGTGTTCATTCTCGTTGGGCAAAGACAGCCGGGATAGTCAGCCCGTCACACAAATTGCGGACCGCTGGGCTTGTGGCCCGCGTCCAGGGAAGCGCGCTCCGCAGGCGCGGCCGTACGATGGCCGGTAGGAGCCGCAGTGACCGCGCTGCGGCCGGGCCCGGCTGGGAGATCAGGAGTTCCGGGTGGAGACCGACACGCTCGACGAGCTCGACCGTAAGCTGCTGCAGGCGCTGCAACTGGACGGGCGGGCGCCGTTCAGCCGGATTGCCGCCGTACTCGGGGTCTCCGACCACACCATCGCCCGCCGGTACAAGCGCCTGCGCGGATCCGGAGACCTGCAGGTGCTCGGGATGGCCGACGAGAGCAGGCTCGGCCGCACTATGTGGCTGATCCGCCTGCACTGCACCCCCGACGGCGCCGACCGGCTCGCCGCCGCCCTGGCCCGCCGCACCGACACCACCTACGTCGCCATCATCTCCGGGGGCACCGAGATCACCTGCGCGATGCGGCCACGCAGCGATCAGGAACGCGACGACCTGCTGCTGGACCGCCTACGGCGTACCCCTAGGGTGGTGGGGATCAGCGCCTACTGCGTGCTGAACGCCTTCTACGGGGGGCCTGTCGGCACGCTGAACAAGATTAGCGCCCTTAGCCGGGAAGAAGAGGCCGCGCTGAGGCTGCCTCCTGCCCAGCCTCCCGGGGAACCGCTGACTGTGACCGACGCCGACGAGGCTCTGCTCGCGGTGCTGCGGCGCGATGGGCGGGCCGCCATGTCCGAACTGCAGGCCGCCTCGAGCCTGTCCGAGGACGCGGTGCGCCGCCGCCTGGGCCACCTGCGCGATACCGGTGTCCTCTACTTCGACGTCCAGTACACCCAGCGGCTGCTCGGGCAGAACGTCACCGCGATGCTGTGGCTCTCGGTGGCGCCCGCGGCGCTATCCGACATCGGCACCGCGATTGCCGGGCACGGTCTGGTGAGCTTCGCGGTAGCCGTCACTGGCAAGGCCAACATCTTCGCCGTCCTGGTCTGCCAGGACACCAGGCAGCTGTACGCCTACCTGAGCGAGAGGATCGGCGCGCTCGACGGCGTCCAGGCGGTCGAGACCACCCTGGTCTTGCGCCATATCAAACAGCTCGCCCTTGAACCGCGCCGCTTAGCATTTTCTACCTCGTCAGGCTCGCGCGCTGCGACTCGATGATCTTCGTGGCAACATGTGCGCTCAACAGGTGATCGGGATTGGTCAGGTCGAGCGATGTCAGCGCCTCGATGCGCTGGATGCGGTAGAGGACCGTGTTCACATGCACCCGCAGGACGCGCGCGGACTGCTTCGGGCTCTCCCGCTGGCTCAGGTAGACCGACAGCGTGCCGAGCAGGTCCGACTTACGGCGCGAGTCATAGTCGATCACCGGGCCGAGCACGTCCTCGGCATACTGAACCAGCTGGTTCATGTCGCCGATCTGCAACAGTAGTCGGTAGATGCCCAGCTCTTCATGGAGGATGGTCTGCCCGGCCCGGCCGATGCGGATTCCCAGGTCAATCGCTTGCTGTGCCTGCATGAACGCCCGGGGGGCATGCTCGGGAAGCCGCATGACTTCGCTGATGCCACAGGTGAGCGGGATGTCGCACATCTGCTGAACCGGAGGTACCAAGACCGGATCGCCCCGGCGGGATCTCGCGGCCTCATGGCTGGCGTCGACGTGCGCGGAGCCCCGACCAGGCAGCAGTATCACCAGCTCGGAACCGCGGACGAGGGCGGGGCCGGGTACCTGGGCACTAAGGCGGGCTAGCAGGGCGTCGTCTTCTTCATCGCTGCCGGGGCGAGGCGGCGCCTGTGTCCCACTTACCCGGACCACCAGAACGCGATAGGGCTGAGAATCGGTCAGCCCGAGGTTACGGGCCTTGCGACTGGCATCCTGGGTGTCCAGGAAGTGCCCGGACAGGAGTGAGTCCATGACTGCTTCCTGGTAGCGTCGGCCCAGCTCGCGGCCGGCGCGCGAGCTGGCGAGGGCGACCGCGAACAGCGCCGCCGTGTAGCTGGCGACGAGGAGTTCGACGTCGTCGGCCACGCCGGTCGACTCACCGGCCATCAGCAGGTATCCGAGCACGGTGTCGCCGGCCATGACTGGCGCCGCCAGGCAGTCTCCGGCCGTGTCCGTGGCAGTTGACAGCACCGCGCGCAGCGCGCGCCGCTCAACGGCCAGGTCGCTCAGCAGGCGGGCGGTGCTAGCGTCACCGGGATCCCAGCTCGTGATCCCGCCCGTGGTACCACCGTCAGCCTGGGCCTGAAGCCGGAAGTCTGGGTCCAGGAGCGTGACCGTCTTCCCCCATGCCTGCGCGAGGACCCTGGTGAGCTCGGCGGCATCACCGCCGCACGCGGCTGCTGCCGCCACTTTGTCGCACACTGCCATAGTCTGCGACGACGTCGTGCTTCGGCTCGGCAGCCGCGACAAGACGCCGGGAGCATGGTTGTCTTTATGCTCAGATAGGCCTGCAAAAGAGCTGAGTAGGTGTCCCGCCGTTGTCGACACGTTCATCCGGACTCCGTTTCAGCGCCGCGTCGCGCCTCCGGGGACTGCTGAGGCTATTAGCTTGAGTAGGGCGGGCCGGCAAGGCGAGTCACAACCAGCACAACGCGGAAGGCCGACATACGAGCCCTGCTGTCACGGGAAATCCGTCGCCACGCCCGCCAGCGGCACGCTGTACGAGCCTGATCGCTGTCCGCTTTGGGCACACGTGTTCTGCGCCTTCGCCCAGGAGGTACGTGCAGCGCGAGCCGTACTCCAACTACTCGCTCAGAGTCACCATCCGCAACCTCTGCCACTACCGCATCACCAACCCCGAACTGGCCTGCGCCGCTTTGCTGCGCGACGCGGTCCAGGACCACGCCGAAGACATCGCCCGCACCCGGAAGGAGACTCGACGCCCTCGACCTGGTATACCTGCGCATCCCGATGCGGGCCCCGTCAGGCAGCGACCTGTATGCCGGTCACAGTTGGGCACACGCGCCATCCGGGGTGCCTGTGCTAGATGATGCCGTCGCATGGGTCGACTGCGCACTGTGGGCCGAGTACGCCGACGGGGACAATACGGTAGTGGTTGGGCGAGGTGCGTGGCCTCTCCGCACGCTGGGACTTGTCAACCGCCGTTCGTGGAATGGCGCGAGAGAAACGGCGCGCACTCATGACTGGCGATCTCCGGGCGAGTCCAAGGCGGCGAGGTCCAGCGCCACGAAGGCGCTGGACCACGAGCATCCGAGCGCGAGTGCTCTTGATCGTGCTGATCCCGAGCGCGGCCCTGCTCATCAACGGCGCCTCGGTCGCCAGCGTCCTGATCTCTGAGGCTCTTTCGGCGCGCAACTTCGCTGGCTTCTTGCAGCAAGGCGTCAGTCTGTTCACCCAGCACCAGTCCGCCGTGGAGCAGGAGCGGACGCTCAGCCTGAGATCCCTTGGGGGTGATCGGCAGGCGCTGGCAGGCCTGCAGGGGCAGTGGGACGTGACGAACGTCGCCCTAGCAATGACCTCCGGCTGGCCACTGTGGGCCAAGGCGTCAACCCGGCCGCGGTGACCGCCACCAACGCCACAGTTCATAAGCTGGCCGCCCAGCTGGCAGAGGTACGCCAGCTCGTGGTGGTCAGGACGGAGCCACGCGCGTGTTGATCACCCGGTCCGGTCCGATGCCGAACTGCTCCGCGCGGCTGCAGCCGCTGTCTAGCCAGTCGAGCTGGCCGGGTGCGTGCGCGTCGGTGTCGATCGCGAAAACGCAGCCGATCTCGACAGCCAGCAGCAACAGGTCATCAGGCGGGTCCTGCCGCTCGGGCCGGCAGTTGATCTCCACGGCGACGCCACGGTCGCGGCAGGCGCTGAACACCGCCTCGGCGTCGAACTCCGACTGCGGGCGTCCGCGGCCCGTGAGCAGCCGTCCGGTGCAGTGGCCGAGCACGTCGGTATGCGGGTTGCCGATCGCCGCGATCATCCGCTCTGTCATCGGCGCGAACGGCATCCTCAGTTTGGAGTGCACGCTGGCGACGACGACGTCGAGCTGCCCGAGCAGCTCCTCGGTCTGGTCGAGGGAGCCGTCCTCGAGGATGTCGACCTCGATCCCCGGCAGGATCCGGAACGGCGCGAGGGCGGCGTTCAGCTCGCCGATCAGCTCCAGCTGGGCGCGGAGCCGGTCAGCGGACAGCCCCCCGGCCACGGTGAGCCGGGGCGAATGGTCGGTCAGCGCGATCCATTCGTGCCCCAGGTCCCGCGCGGCCAGCGCCATTTCCAGCGGCGGGCTTCCGCCGTCGGACCAGTCCGAGTGCGCATGGCAGTCGCCCCGCAACGCGGCCCGCAGCGCGGACGGCGGGGCCGACGGGCCGCCGGCGAGCAGCCGGGTCAGGTACTCCGGCTCCTGGCCGGCCTTCGCCTGCGCGATCACCGCGGCGGTTACCTCGCCGATGCCGGCCAGCTCCCGCAGCGTCCCGGCCCGCACCCGGCCGGCCAGCTCCCCCGGGCTCAGCCCGGCGACCACCTCGGCGGCGCGCCGGAACGCCCGCACCCGGTACGTCGGCGCGCCGGACCGCTCAAGCTGGAACGCGATCTGCCGCAACGCCCACGCCGGATCCACGCCTGCAAGCTTACGGACCAACGCCGCCGCCCGACGGTGCCGGACCGGCGACGCACCCCATCAGGAAGTAGCCGCCCCGCTGGGCATCCTCGACCTCGGGCCGGGACCGTGAATCTCCCCGATTCGCCGTCCGGCACGGCGCGATCCCTATCCGATGGTGAGTACGGCCTTGCCGGTGATGCGTCGTTCGGTGAGGGCCTGGATGGCCTCGGGCAGCATCGTCCAGGCGTCGACGAGCCCGAGGACCGGGTCGAGCCGGCGGGCGGAGACGAGGCCGGCCAGGATCGCCAGGTCGGGACCGGGCGGCTCGGGGTATGCGTAGGACAAGTAGCTGACCAGCCGGGCGCCCTCGTGGCCGAAGAAGTCGTAGATGTTGATCGGGGTCTTGTCCTGGTTGCCGGAGCCGACCACAACGGTGCCGCCCGGCGCCACCTTGGCCAGTGCGGCGGCCAGCGCCGCTCCGCCGACCCAGTCGGTGACCAGCTCGTAGAGTCCGGCCGCGTCGGACGGGCTGGCGACTACCGATACCGCGCCGCGGCGGAGTAGTTCCTTCTCGTGCTGCGCCCGGGCCACGGCGGTGACCTGGGCGCCGGCGGCGACGGCAAGCTGCACCTGCATCCCGCCCAGGCCGCCGCTGGCGCCGGTCACCAGCGC
>Ga0210389_10000419_pt1 | contig 40128 bp, 30 predicted proteins | sample IncBWH28OmetaG_FD_160127 | JGI IMG/M metagenome (GOLD analysis project Ga0210389, IMG submission 160127) | Forest soil microbial communities from Barre Woods Harvard Forest LTER site, Petersham, Massachusetts, United States - Inc-BW-H-28-O ... | reverse complement strand
CATCGCAGGTGGTGACGGCCTTTTCTAAAACAATCGGCTGGATAACGGATGTAAATACCCGGGTACCAATGTTGTTTTGCAGGCGCCGCAGTTTATAAATGGACGGGTCGAAAACTTTTACCTCTGCCCCAAGGGAGATGGCCGTCCGGGCAGCATATTCGCCTACAGTGCCCGCGCCAAGAATGACGATTTCCGTCGGGGGCACGCCGGTTATGCCCCCCAGCATTAGTCCCTTACCGCCAAATATATTGCTCAGGTATTCTGCCGCGATCAGGATAGAAGTAGCGCCGACGATCTCGCTCATTGCTCTGACCACGGCCAGCGATCCGCCTTCATCCCGCAAGTGCTCGAAACAAAGGGCTGTTATTTTTTTATTGAGCAGGGCATGCAGGCATTCGGCTTTAAACGTTGATAGTTGCAGTGCTGATATAAGCGTTTGTCCGGGCTTCATCATTTCAATTTCGGCCAGCGTTGGCGGCGCAATTTTGATGATGATGTCTGCTTCGTATACTTTTTTGCTGTCGTAAACAATCTGCGCGCCTTGCTCGCTGTAATCTTTATCTAAAAATTTTGCGGCCAGCCCGGCATTACTTTCCAGCATCACATCGTGGCCGTTATTCACCAGCAGGGCGACGGAGAGCGGCGTTAGCGGGACACGGTTTTCCTGGAAGGAAATTTCTTTTGGGATGCCGATGTATAGCTTGTGTTTTTTGTTTTTTACCTCCAGCATCGACTCCTGGGGCTGCATCATGGCTTGTTTGGCAATGTCGGAAAACCCGCTTAATTTCCCTGAACTCATGTTGTCTTATTTGGGATGATGAAGATAAGCAAAAAAACAGATTAAGTATAAATTAAATCCGATGCAAATCAAATTGTCACGTAGCCACTAAACGTTCCGATGGAACGTAAAATGATTTTTGGTTAATTTCTACCGACCAGGCGTCCTTACAGGACGCTTTTTTTGTGCTTTTCGTCCGCCATTTGGCGGACAGTTGGTTGGTAGAAAATTAAATATAGGCTTTAGCCTTCCATCGGAACGCTTGGTTACCAAAGCGTCAATTTAAATTGTTTCCATCAAATCCTTTCAACATTTATCTGCCTCGAATCAGCGCCGGTGACCTCGATATTGATGCGCACGTAATGCTCCGGCAGCAGGTTCGGAATTTTATCAGGCCATTCAATAAAACAATATGCGCCCGAATAAAAGTATTCTTCGTAGCCCAAGTCCAGTGCCTCGGTTTCATTTTTAAGGCGGTAGAAATCGAAGTGGAATATCCGGTTATCTCGTCCTTCGTATTCATTTACGATGGAAAAAGTAGGGCTTGTGGCGGGTTCAGTCACACCTAAATTTTCGCATAACGATTTGATGAGGGTGGTTTTGCCGGCGCCCATTTCGCCGTAGAACAGGAAAATACGGGAGTTTTCAGCGTGAGCGATTATTTCAGAGGCGATTGTTGGAAGATGTGCGAGAGAGATTGAGTTTAGGAGCATAGGCATTATGCGTGACCAGACTTGCGGGGCCTCAAAAATTTAGTTCTTTTGATGCGCTTCGCTTTTAATTCATTGATATTTGATTTTGGTTTGATTAAATCGGGTACGAGCATTTTAGCAACCACATCCCAATCTAACAATCTTTCCGGGTGCAGCCGTCCTTGTTCCAGTCTTTCCAGCACAATATCCTGTTGCCATTGAGGAATTTCTTTCATAAGCGAGGCGTTAACGGAGAAAGACTTACGAAGTTTTCAAAACTTCGTAAGTCTCAATCCTATTCAAAAGTAAGAAAAATCTTTTATTTCGGCCCGTAAGTCGCTATCGGTATCAGCATTTCCTCCAGCGAAATACCGCCGTGCTGGAACGTCTCGTTATAAAAATTAACAAAGTGGTTGTAGTTGTTCGGGTAAACAAAATAGCTGTCTTCCTTTGCAAAAACAAAGCTCGAGCTTACGTGCAGCTTTGGCAGCATGGCATCGTGCGGGTTGCGGATGTGGAATACTTCTTTGGGGTTAAAATTCAGGTTTTTGCCTTGTTTATAACGCAGGTTGGTGTTGGTGTTGCGGTCGCCGACGATTTTGCTTGGATTTTTAACCCGGATGGTTCCATGGTCGGTCGTTATAACCACTCTTACCTGTTTCTGTGCTAAAAACTTCAGCAGATCATACAGCGGCGAGTGCTCAAACCAGGATAAGGTTAGCGAGCGGTAGGCTGCATCGTCACTGGCCAGCTCGCGGATCATCTGCATGTCGGTACGTGCGTGGGATAGCATATCCACAAAGTTGTAAACCACCATGTTCAGATCGTTATTCATCAGGTTGTTTACCGATTCGTTCAAGGCGCGGCCTTCGTCAATATTCAATATTTTATGATAGGAGAACTTGATATCCTTGCGCAATACCCGCTTGATCTGGTCGGCGGCGAACTCACCCTCAAACAAATTTTTCCCACCCTCGTCCTCATCGTTCTGCCACATATCCGGGTAACGTTTTTCCATATCCAGGGGCATCAGGCCCGAGAAGATGGAATTCCTGGCATATTGCGTAGCTGTAGGCAGGATGCTGTAATAAGTATCTTCCTCCTCCAGCCTGAAGTATTCAATTAAAATAGAATTGATGATCCGGAACTGGTCGTAACGGAGATTATCTATCAAAATAAAAAACACCGGCCCCTTGCCATCCAAATGCGGGAAAACTTTCTTTTTAAATAGCTGCGGCGACATAACCGGGCCGTTTTCAGGGTTTTTAATCCAGTTCAAATAATTCCGCTCTACAAACTTGCAGAATTGTGTATTGGCTTCGGCTTTTTGCAGCGTCAGTATCTCGTGCATGCCGGCATCTTCCAATTTCTGCAGCTCAAGCTCCCAGTAAACCAGCTTTTTATAAACATCTACCCATTCATTAAAATCCAGGTTGTCGTTGAGCGTCATGCCCAGTTGCCTGAAATCCTGCTGATAGGCCATGGTGGTTTTTTCGGTAACCAGGCGCTTATTTTCGGTCAGCTTTTTTATGGTGAGTTGAATCTGCTTCGGGTTTACCGGCTTGATCAGGTAATCGTCGATCTTGGAGCCGATGGCATCTTCCATCAAATATTCTTCCTCGTTTTTTGTAATTAAAACAATGGGCACGTCATTGTTCAAATTTTTTATCTGCGACAAAGTTTCCAGCCCGGTAAGCCCCGGCATGTTTTCGTCCAGGAAAACCAGGTCGAAATAACTATTCTTAAAGGCGTCAACAGCATCGGTGCCGTTGGTTACAGTAGTTACTTTGTAGCCCTTTTCGTTTAAAAAAAGGATATGTGGTTTTAAAAGGTCGATCTCGTCGTCGGCCCAAAGTATGGTGGTATCTTGCATGTTATTTTTTTGGGATTACACCGATTTTAATTTGATTTCACCGATTCTTTTATTGATGATTACATCGATCCGTGTTTGATCACAATGATTCAAAAATCGGCAAATCTGAATCAGTGTAGTCCGTATCAAAAATCGGTGAAATAAAAAATCAATCGGTGTAATCACAAACAATAACCGCAAATCACGCTATTTGTTATTGATAATAAGTTACATTAACAAAAATTAACAAATATACGACAGGGTTGTTACCTTTATTTTTCATTTTTGCCCGCATTACAACGCCTTGAATAAAAAGAAGATCATAAACGACCCGGTTTACGGCTTTATCAGTATACCGACTGAATTGGTGTTTGACCTGATTCAGCACCCCTATTTTCAACGGCTTAGATATATCAAACAGTTGGGAATGACCCACCTGGTTTATCCGGGCGCGCTGCATACCCGTTTCCATCACGCCCTGGGCGCGATGCACCTGATGGGCATGGCCATCGAAACCCTGCGTAATAAGGGCCATCAAATTTCGAACCACGAAGAAGAAGCTGTCATAATTGCCATTTTGTTGCATGATGTCGGTCACGGGCCCTTTTCGCATGCCCTGGAAGAAAGTATTGTTGAAGGGATCTCGCATGAAGACATTTCGATCATGCTTATGCAAAAGCTGAATGTCCAATTCGGCGGCAAGCTGACAATGGCGATTGAGATATTCAAAGGGAGCTATCACCGCGAGTTTTTACACCAACTGGTGTCGGGGCAGCTGGATATGGACCGGATGGATTACCTGAATCGCGACAGCTTTTTTACCGGTGTATCGGAGGGTGTGATCAGTTCCGACCGTATCATTAAGATGCTTAATGTAAAGGATGACCAGATCGTGGTTGAAGAAAAAGGCATCTATTCGGTCGAAAAGTTTTTAATCGCCCGCAGGCTAATGTACTGGCAGGTTTATCTGCACAAAACCGTTATAGCTGCCGAGCAGTTGCTTGCAAGGATTTTGAGACGAAGCCGTGAGCTTGCTTTATCAGGCGAACAGCTGTTTACTACGCCGGCACTCAACCATTTTTTGAAAAAGCCTATAGGCCGGGATGATTTTATGAACGGGGATCATCACCTCGAGGCCTTTGCCTTGTTGGACGACACCGACATAATGGCTGCAATTAAGGTGTGGGCGACAAATGACGACCCGGTTTTGGCGAAATTATGCACTGACATGGTGCACCGCGATCTGTATAAGGTGGACATCACCAATGAACCGCCAGACAAAAAGATCGTCGAAGAGCTGCAATGGAAGGCGGTCAACCGTTATGGCATAACCGCGCATGAAGCCACCTATTTTGTTTTTGAAGATACCGTCCGCAACAATGCATACCGGCCTGGCGATGGGGATATCCGTATTTTAATGAAGGACGAAACGATTAAAGACATTACCGCAGCCAGTGATAACTCTAACCTGGAAGCATTGGCGCGAACGGTAAAAAAGTATATTCTTTGCTATAAAAAGGACCTGATGATTTGAAAATTCAAGCGATTTGAGGATTTGAAGGTGAACGCAAGTATCTTTTTTATCTTCAAATTTTCAAATCAGCACATTTTCAAATAAAGAGTTAAATTTGCCCGATGCAATTTACCGCACATGAATTGAGCTTGATGCTAAACGGAACTGTTGAGGGAGATCCCTCAGTTGCGGTAAATCAGCTGGCCAAAATTGAAGAGGCCCAGGCAGGGTCATTGTCATTCCTCGCAAATCCCAAATACGAACAATACCTGTACACCACGAATGCATCGGTTGTGATCGTGAACAACGACCAGGTTCTTGCCCAGCCGGTAAAAGCGACGCTCGTCAAAGTGCCCAATGCCTACAGCGCAATTACTGTGTTGCTTGAAAAGTATAATACCATCAAGCTAAACAAAACGGGCGTTGAGCAACCAAGTTTTATCCACCCCTCGGCTAAGCTTGGCGAAAATATTTATATCGGCGCCTTTGCCTATATCGGGCCAAATGTTAAGATCGGCAGTAGCTGTAAGATATATCCCAATTGTTTTATTGCCGATGATGTAATTTTGGGCGATAATGTAACGTTGTTTCCGGGTGTGAAGATTTATTTTGATTGCGTACTCGGCAACAATGTGATAATCCATTCAGGCACGATAATTGGCGCCGACGGATTTGGCTTTGCCCCGGTTGGCGACGGAACCTATACCAAGATAAGCCAGATCGGCAATGTTGTTATTGAGGACGATGTGGAGATCGGCTCAAATACGACCGTTGACAGGGCAACCATGGGGTCGACCATTATCCGTAAGGGTGTTAAGCTGGATAACCTGATACAAATTGCACACAATGTGGAGATCGGCGCAAATACGGTGGTTGCGGCACAAACCGGTATTTCGGGAAGCACCAAGATAGGCGAAAATTGCATTGTCGGCGGGCAGGTGGGCATTGTAGGTCACATTACCATCGCAAAGGGATCGCAGATACAGGCCCAATCGGGAGTGAGCAGAACCATAACTGAAGAGGGAAAAAAATGGATGGGCTCGCCTGCGTTTCCGCTAAACGACCACATGCGCTCGCAGATCGTAATCAACCGGCTGCCGGCACTTGAGAAAAAAATTAACGAACTTGAAAAAATAATTACGGAATTGAAAAAGGTTCAATAGTTCACTGGTTCATTAGTTCATTAGTCACATCTGATGGCTATTTGACGAATTTTGTACTAATGAATCAATGAACTAATGAACCAGTGAACACTAACAAAAGATGAATGTAAAACAACGAACCATTAAGGCGCCGGTATCAGTTTCGGGCACCGGTTTGCATACCGGCGAACGTGTTACGATGACTTTTAACCCCGCGCCCGAAAATCATGGGTATAAATTCAGAAGGATTGACGTGGAAGGTCAGCCGGTTATCGATGCGGATTGCGACAATGTGACCGATACTTCCCGTGGTACCACCATTTCGCAAAACGGGGCCAGCGTGAGCACGATCGAGCACGTTTTGGCTGCACTGGTGGGGCTCGAAGTTGACAATGTGCTGATCGATATGGACGGCCCGGAAACACCAATCATGGATGGCAGCTCCATCGAATTTGTTGAAGCGATAAAAGAGACCGGTTTAGTGGAGCAGGAAGCCGATCGCGAATATTACCATATCCCATACAATATTCATTATTCGGAACCCGACCGCAAAGTTGAGATGGTAGCGATGCCCCGCGACGATTACCGCTTTACCTGCATGGTTGATTATAACTCGCAGGTTTTGGGCAGCCAGCATGCCAGTATCTCAACCATATCCGAGTTTAATAAAGAAATTGCATCCTGCCGTACCTTTTGCTTCCTGCATGAGCTGGAAATGCTTTTGCAGCACGACCTGATAAAAGGCGGTGATTTGAATAATGCCATCGTGGTGGTAGATAAAGATGTAGACGAAGAGGAACTACAGCACCTGGCCAAAATTTTCCATCGCCCGGATATAAAGGTTGCGCCGCAGGGCATTTTGAACAACATTGAGCTGCGCCACCAGAACGAGCCTGCACGCCATAAACTGCTGGACATGATTGGCGACCTGGCATTGGTCGGTGTTCCGCTTCGCGGCCATATTATGGCGGCAAGGCCCGGCCATGCGGCTAACGTTGCCTTTGCCAAAAAGATAAAGACGCTGATCAAGAAAGAGCGGAGCCGCAAGCATATCAAGCAATACGACCCGAATATGAAGCCTGTTTATGATGTTACGCAGATCATGAACATCCTTCCGCACCGGCAGCCGTTTTTGATGATCGATAAGATATTGGAGCTGACCAAAAGCAATGTGGTGGGACTAAAGAATGTCACCATGAACGAAGACCTGTTTGCGGGCCATTTCCCCGGTATGCCGTTATTCCCCGGCGTGCTGCAGATAGAAGCTATGGCGCAAACCGGCGGCATCCTGGTGTTGAACACGGTACCCGACCCTGAAAATTATATCACACTTTTCCTGAAAATTGAAAACGCCCGGTTTAAAGCCCCTGTTGTACCTGGTGATACCCTTATTTTTCATTGCAGCCTGATCGCGCCAATTCGCAGAGGCATTGCGCAAATGAAGGGCATTGGCATGGTTGGTGAGCGTGTTGTTGTTGAGGCCGAACTGATGGCGCAAATTGTTAAAAGACAAAAAACTGAGGAAGCATGATCCAACCCCTGGCGTATATACACCCGCAGGCCCGAATAGCCGATAACGTGGTGATCGAACCGTTTGTTACCATCCATAAGGATGTTGAAGTTGGCGAAGGAACATGGATAGGCTCAAACAGCACCATTATGGATGGTGCGCGCATCGGCAAAAACTGCCGTATTTTTCCGGGTGCGGTCGTTTCGGCCCCGCCACAGGATTTGAAATACCGCGGCGAGCAAAGCACGGTTACCGTCGGTGATAATACCGTCATTCGCGAATGTGTGACGCTTAACCGGGGTACTGCGCTTGATAAAAATACCACCACCATTGGCGCAAATTGCCTGCTGATGGCCTACGTGCACGTAGCGCATGACTGCGTCATCGGCGATAATGTGATTATCGCGAACTCCGTTCAGCTGGCCGGCCATATCAACGTTTATGATTATGCCTTTATCGGCGGAACCTCGGCGGTACACCAGTTTGTGGAGATCGGCGCGCATAGCATGATATCGGGCGGTTCGCTGGTGCGTAAGGATGTTCCACCGTATACTAAGGCGGGGCGTGAACCGCTGTCGTACATCGGCATTAATTCCGTTGGCTTAAGGCGCAGAGGCTTTTCAGCGGCATCCATTAACGAGATACAGGAGATTTACCGCATTATCTTCCTGAAAAAATACAACGTTACCAAAGCGCTGGATATCATCGAAGCCGAATTTAACCCGACGGTTGAGCGCGACGAGATCATCAACTTTGTACAAAACTCGCAGCGTGGTATTATGAAAGGGTTTGGTAATTCGTGAGGAGTTCATGGTTCATAGTTCATGGCAGCTACAGTGTGGCCTGTCATGTCACGAGCTGTCAATCATAAGCTATTCGGCTATGAACCATCAACTATGAACCATGAACTACCAAATTCTCCTCGAAAACATTGGCCGCCGATTTAACCGCGACTGGATATTCCGGGGCATAAACTATACTTTTCAATCGGGCAGTATTTATGCCATCCTGGGGCCAAATGGCTCGGGGAAATCTACAATGTTACAGGTTTTGAATGGAAGCCTTGGGCCATCGGCAGGGAGGATCAGCTATGTTTTTGACGAAAAGCCGGTTGAAGTTGAAACCATTTATCAGCACTTGAGCCTTGCGGCGCCCTACCTGGAGCTGATAGAAGACTTTTCGCTGAGTGAGATGATCGATTTCCACTTCCGGTTTAAAGCTTATAAAAGCGGGATGAATAATGAGCTGGTGACCGACATCCTGGCGCTGCCCGGCAGCAAGAACAAGCTGATCAAATACTTTTCGTCCGGGATGAAGCAAAGGCTGAAACTGGCGCTTGCCTTTTGCTCGGATACACCCCTGCTGATGCTTGACGAACCCACCTCCAACCTGGACACCCAGGGCGTGGACTGGTATTTAAGCCTGGTACAAAAATTTGCCGAAGACCGGCTCACCATCATTTGCTCCAACCAGTTGCACGAATATAGCTTTTGTAATAAATCGCTGGATATTAGTGATTATAAGGGGAAAGCTAAAAGCTAAAAGACCAAAGCTTAAAGCTTTTAAAAGCTTTTTGCTTTCAGCTTTCGCCTTTTAGCTTTTTTTGTAATGTGCTGAGCGCTGGCGCATTGATTTAGCCGCTTCAAACAGGCTGGGATGTGGCTATATTTGCTACAGTTAGAAACATTTGCAGCAAGGTAGATTTAAAAATATGGAATTGGAGAAACACTATATAAACAGAAGCGGCTGGCTGCGGGCGGCTGTTTTGGGCGCAAATGATGGTATACTTTCAACAACAAGTATAGCGATAGGCGTAGCGGCTGCCAGTACTACACGAACCCCGATTATACTGGCTGCATTGGCCGGATTAGTTGCAGGGGCATTATCAATGGCTGCGGGCGAATACGTTTCGGTTAGTTCGCAGGCTGATATTGAAACCGCGGACTTAGCCAGGGAAAAGAAAGAACTTAAAACGATGCCCGATATTGAACTAAAGGAACTTGCGAAAATATATGAAAAGCGAGGGTTGGAAAGGGAATTGTCAATGCAGGTAGCGGTGCAACTCACCAGGCGCAATGCATTGGAGGCACACGCCAAAGACGAATTAGGAATTAACGAATTTTCGCAGCCGAAGCCATTGCAAGCCGCCTTGGCCTCGTGCGCATCTTTTATATCGGGCGGCCTTTTACCATTTTTGGTTTCGTTGTTTGCTCCGCTTGATAATATGGTTATTTTGCTCTATTCATTTGGCATCGTGTTTCTGGCATTGTCGGGCGGGGTTGCGGCAAAAGCAGGCGGCTCGGGCATGTTAAAAGGTATAGTGAGGATTTGCTTTTGGGGCACCATTGCAATGGGAATTACCGCATTTGTCGGTTATTTATTCGGCGTGAAGACGGGCTAAGATAGGCAGTGGGGTTGCCGGCAAACCGGTTGCACCATGAGCATTAACGACGGCATGGTTTGCAACCCGACTCCCTAGTCACGCCATCCACCCATTGGCGGACGGCATGACTGGGTTTTTAGCTTCATCTCATTTTATCCTTTCTTCTCCAAAACCAGCACCACTTTGTTAAAATCAGCTGAAGAGTTGATGATCTTCCTGAACGTATCAAACTGTTCCATCGGGTAAAATTCGTGATGGTATTGCTCCACGATGTGAACCGACAATAGATTGCCTTTGATCTCGTAGCTGCAAACAAAGCCCATGGTTTGTTCGCCGTTATCGGTATACGTTTGGCTGATCTTCAGGTCGTTGGGGTTGCTGATGGTATAGCCGTCCGGGATAACAAAATCAATCTTTCGTTCCTCGATGTGCCCGAATTCAAAATCCACGGGTTCCTGCCGCGGCTTTTCCTGGTACATTTCAACCTGCGGGCCAATGGCCATGCCTATCTTTAGCAACAGCTTATTGCCGGCCCGTTCAATCAACTCTCCCGATTTGGTTTTGGTGTGCAGGATCAGCGGTTTATTGGGCGTTTCATCCTCAAAACCCTGGTTGAGCACCTCTGAGAACAATATATTTTCGGAATTGGCAAACGCCTTGGTCAATTCCTTAATGATATTCTTTTTTTGTTCGTCGTTGGAGTAGTTGAAGGCGTCGCGGTAATTTACGGATGCATACCCCTGGAATATTTGCTTCTCGTCAATGCTTAATGAGTCCAGCTCTGGGTTGAGTTCCAGCCGGGCTTCTAAATTCTGAACGGTTTGATCGTAAGGCTCCGCCGGAACGGTTTTAATATCAGCGACCGCCGTTGTCAGGTTTCCTAAGGACATCTTTTTGCAGAACAGCCCATTTGTTCCGGCCCATGAAGGAAATATCCATGGATAGCGGTAATCGGGCCGGGTTGGCGCAAGGAACTTGTTTTCGGTGGGGAAATAAAAGATGGGGTACTCACAGTTATTCCAGTCTTCAAACTGCCTGTCAACGGCAAACTTTTCGCGGTTGCCCGATAAAACATATTGGTAATTTACACCCAAGTTTTGAAAAATGGCCGTGTACAAACGCATGGTGCCGATGGTTCCGCCAATTTTAACGTGAAGCACCGTAGCCAGCGCATTTCCATCGGCGCTGTTCAGGTCCTCGTTGTAGGTAAAGTTTTTCTTGATAAAATCCTCGACGGCCGTAATTTTTGCTACTTCGTCGGTTAGTTTATCCCAGCCGTTGGCGGTAACAAGGTCAGATGCCGCCCTGTATTCTTTGTCCGAATAATCGGTATAAACGCTGTACACCCTTTTGGCCAGTTCGTTCCAGGTAAACATGCGCTCGGTGCTGCTGCCGGATGTGTTGTAGGATAATTTATATTCTATGCGATATACGTTGGCGTCGAAATAGGCGTATTTCTCCTCATCAAGGCCCGGCGTGTTTTTAACGATGCATTGCGCAATGCGTTTATTGTTGATCACCGTGTCCGAAGCTGAAACGTTAAAATTATACGATTTAACCTCAAATTTCAATCGGGCCGGCCCAATCACCTGCACGGTTGTAGCCAGTATAGGTATACGCTCCTGCACTATTTCGCGGCCAAAATAGGTAGTCGACTTTTTGAACGTGTAGAAATATTCCACTTCGCAACCTTTTTCAAGGCCGTTCAAAGCAAATATTTTGTAGGTATTGCCATCTTCTTCCTTAATATCCTTGATATCGTTTTTGTCCAGCTCGAGGATTTTGCCATCGGCGAGTATACTGCGGGCCTTTACATCCACGATGTCGGAGTTCTCGCTTAAACCAAGATATATTTTATTAAATCCTTCAATCCCCCGGTCATCGTTAATGTGGACGATTTTGTGAATGGTGTAGTATTCGTCGATCTCGTCTTTTGAGGCATCAGCGAACTCTATTCTTCTGGTATCCGAAATTACAACGGCTGCCTCTTTACTGTACTTGCTGTCGATAGCATGGATGGCCGGCTTATCAGCCCAGGTCTCTTTTTCAATATTGGGCGATTGCGCAAACAATTGCTGCGCCGATGCCAGGGCTGCTACCAGGAAAAGCGTCTTTTTATTCATTATGTTCAATTTTTTGAAAGGCTTAAAGTTTCTTTATACAACGGGAAAAGGTTTTGAAGCACCTTGTTCCATGCTTCAAACTGATCGCTGGTGAGCATCAGGTGGTCATTATCAAACTGCTGCGTCAGGCTAACCCAGTTACCCTTTTGTTCATATTGCAGATCGAATCCAAATACAGCGTTATGATAGGTTTTGCCCGGCGGCAAATAGGTTAGCTTATAGCCATCAGGTATTTTTAGCATCGTAACGTACTTTCGATCAGAAACAAAGTTGTATTCAATGGGTATCTTTCTTTCGGGGTAGTCTATCCGCTCACCTTCAAAAAACCGGAAGAGGTTTAGGTTAAGGTAATAGTCGTTACCGATGTTTTTGGCATAATCGGGCAAACTGAAATCGCCGGACAGAATGATCTCGTTATTGGGCTGCTTTTTGTCGACGTAAAATGTGTCGAGGTGGAATTTGTTGGTGCCGCGCACAAACTCGTCTTTCATATCGTCGATCATATTTTTCTTGTCCCAGTACATCAGCTTGCCGTAAATGTCGCTCGCATAATAGCCGGTGAGGGTTTTTTTGATCTTTCCTTTCAGGCCGTTGGGCGTTATCTCCAGCCAGGTGGTATCATTCACCGTGTTCCGGTCCTTTTCGATCACCGGCACTTTTAGTATTTTGTATTCCTTCTCGTTAATGGAGATCATGGCTTCTTTATCCTGTGTCATCGATGAAGGCATGCCGAAAACACAAGTGGGATCGGTACCATCAAGGAAGATATACTTGCCATTAAGCAGTATGGTACAGATCATGTGGTTGCTCACCAATGGCAAAGGCGTTTGGCTGAATTTGTACGGCATATCGCGCGTGCCTATCCAGGTAAAGTAGGCCTGCACGCCCGCATAATTAAGCATCTCTGTAAGGATGCTGGCCATATCCTTGCAATCGCCAAAACGCCGGTTGCATACCAGCCCGGCATCGCGCGGCACAAAACCACCCATGCCGTCTTCAAAAGCCACGTATTTGATGTTGCCTTGTACCCAGGAGTAAATGCTCCTGGCTTTGCTCTCCAGCGTGGGGGCATTAACCGTCAGCGAGTCAACGATATGTTTAAGTTCGGGTGTTATCTGCGTGTTTACCGATTTAATATAGCTGTAGTTTAGCCGGTACAGGTCGTCGGCATTTGACAGGAAGGGCACGGTATTTCCCTTATCGTCCTTATAATTTTCGATATAAAAAATTACGTGCGGCGAATACCAGGCAAATCCAGGGGCATCGCGGTATGACTTATCCCGCGGGCAATTTTTGTATTGGAAGGTATAAATAAGATCACGGTGTTTCTTTTCAACGCTAACGGTGATCTTGCTGGTGTCGAGGCCCATCAACTGGTATTTTATCGAGATATCTTTCGATACTGTTACCTTCAGCTCACTGTTGATCGCGGGTACGTTCGCTGAAAAGTAAAAGGGCGACAACAAGTGGGGGTCCTTGTTTACCCAGGATACATGGAGGTTGCCTATGGCGCCCGGCTCAACGGCGGGGAAGTTAAAAGTAGTTTGCTTTACATCGTCATAAAAAACAAAGCTTTCCTTGTCGATGCTGGTTTTAAACTCGCTCACTTTTAATTTTTTATCGTCGGGTGTGCGGGTGTAGGCATCATAGGTTATGAGCTGCTGAAAATCGCTGTGCGAAAAACCGTATTGCCCCGAATAGGTATTTGCGGTACCCAGCACATATTCAATCTGCTGCGTTTCGTCACTCTCCACATAAGGCTGGTTATCTTTCAGGCTTATATTATACGCGTATATGTGGTTCAGCATTACCGCCTTTTCGTTGGGGAAGGCTTTTTGTATCGAATCCAGGCTTTGCGCTTTAGCCTTATTAAATGGGAGGGACATGCCTAAAAACACCAACGCCACTAAGCAACACACTTTATTCATTTTTCACCGAAATAAGTTTACCGTAATTATAAATCATTGTCTTGATCAATTTACCATTTTTATCATAATATTTAACCGGGCCATTATTGACGCCGTTATCAAGGCTTATCTCTTTTTTTATCGTCCCGGTTTCGTAAAATTCTCTGCAAACGCCATCGGCATTGTCTGCCACGTAGTGATATTCCGATTTAGGCTTTCCGTTAGGGTAATATTCCGTCGATAAGCCCTGATAGTTGCCATAGGCCGAAGTGTCAACCGATCTTATCTGCCCGTTGGTGTAATACAACACATCACGCCCGTTGATGCTGCCATCGCTATAGGTGGTTTCTCTTGCGGGCTTTCCGTTCGGGAAATAACCCTTCATTACGCCGTTGAGATAGCCGAGAGTTATATCAGGCATCAGCTTCCCGTCCTTACCAAAATAGGAATAAGCTTTGGCATCGCCGGCCTCAAACGTAACCTGGTAGATCTGCGTGCCATCCGGGTCGTACTTTTTACTAACGCCGTTAAGCTCGCCGTCTTTATATTCCCCAACATAATCCTTCCCGCCAGCAGGAAAGTAGAATGTTTTTTCGCCGTTAAGCTCGCCGTTGGTATACGGCGCGGTTTCAGACAGGGTTCCGTCTTCCTCGTAATATTTCCACACGCCCGCGCGGTTGCCACGCTGGTACCGGCCTTCCGAATATTTTTGTCCGCCGTAAAAATAGCTTACATAAGTACTGTCCTCAAAACCTTTATTGTAAAAGTAGCTGGCATCGATACTGCCGTCGAAATAGTAGGTTTTATAGGCTCCGTTAAAATCACCGTTCACGTAATCCCCTTCCGTCATCTTTTGCTTGTTCGGGTAGTACAGCACATATTTGCCCGATCCTTTAGGAAACGAATCAACCGCCATAATATTTCCTGCATCGTCAAATTGTGTCAGGTTATCCAGCCAGCCTCTTTTGTATTTTTCCTCTAATGTTTTCCGGCCTTTCGGATTGTATTCTTCTTTAAAGCCGTCCAGGTCGCCGTTCAGGTAATATTCCTTCGTGGTCAGTCTGCCCCGCTCGTCATAAAATAACCATTCGCCCTGGAAATCGCCGGCTTGCGCCCATCCTTCCGATTCCGGCTTGCCGTTTATATAAAAAGTGGTGACATAACCATCTTCTTTACCGTCGGTCATATTCACCTCGGATTTCTTTTGACCATTGGGAAAAAACTCAACTGAAAGGCCATTAAGCTCGTTATCTTTATAATTATTGATCTGCTCAATTTTTCCGGATGGATAAAACACGGTATCCGGGCCGCTTAAATCCCCCTTTTTATCGTAATAAGTATGGGATCTTCTAACGCCGGATAACGAAAAGTTGATCACACTCGTAACGTCATCGATCATAGCTGAATTGCTCAAGGCTGCCCCGTTGCGATCGAAATAGGCTGCCGATTTAATAGCGCCCTCATCATAAATGTATTTGTAAAACAGCTTGCCGTCCTTATAGTAATAATCGGCTTCGCCGTCGTTTTTTCCTTTTTTAACGGTATAGGTGCATGACAGCTGGCCATTATCAAAATACTCCTGGTGAAGGCCGTCCTCCTTATCGTTAGCGTAATTCAATTTTTCCTTTAATTTGCCGTTTTTGTAATAAAATTTCCATTCACCGGTCATTTTATCGTTGCTTACCAAGCCCTCAGCGGACGGGTTGCCGCTTTCGTAATAACCCTTGTAAATTCCCTCGCCCTTGCCATTTGCATAAGGCTCAACGTCTTTTACCGGGCCGCTTTTATAATATTCGCGCGATTCGCCATTTTGCATCCCGTTGGTGTAATTGGCTACTGATGATAAATTGCCGTTAGCATAGTATCCTTTTGCTTCACCCTCTTTTTTATCCAGCTCGTAATTGATGACTGATTTTACGTTGCCCGCGTAAAAATAAATCGTGGCCACGCCGTCCAGCTTGCCGGCTGAATAGGTTTCGTGTAATGACGGGTTGCCGTTCGCAAAATAGTCTTCCTGCAGGCCATCCAGCTTTCCTGATTTGTAATGCTCCCTGCCTTTTAGTTTGCCGTTGTTGAAATAGAAAAGCCATTCGCCATCACGGTCGCCGGCAGCGTTGTAATCGCCTGAGCCCTGCAGGTTGCCGGCTGGGTAAAAAAGGAGCCAGTGACCCATCAACGTTTTACCATTGTTTGTTAGTGCGCCCTTACCGGCGAGCACGCCGTTTTCGAAGTAGTATATTTCCTTAACTGTGTCCCTTCTCTGATAGTAAAGCTCCCGGGTGGCGCGCAGTTGGTTGAAATAAACGCCGGCAGCACCGACGAATGCATCCAGGGGTTTTTTATTCTTCTTCACAAAATCCTGTACAACCGGGATATTAACATTTGAGAAAATGTGGTACACAAAAAGTTCAAATTGACTTTTGTTGCTGAACACCTGCCGATAATAGGGCAGGTAGTACTGAATCCAGAAATCGTTATTGGTATCGCTGTATTCCAATTTTTCAAACACTGCCTGTATCTGCCTTGCCATTGGGTCGTCCAATGAAACAACAGATTTATAGGCAGGGTCGAGCGCAATTTTTGAAAGGACAATATCCTCAACCGCCTGGTAGTTTGCATCGGGGTTGATTGTTCGCTTATTTTTTAAGTCCATCACCTCGTCGGTGGCGCGCGATATCTCATTCAAATAGCGGATGGATTTTGACCAATACTTGCCTTCGGGGCTCATCAGTAAATAACCCATAAAACTTAGGTATGCCGGTATTATCTTGCCCTGGTTCAATGCGGCCATGCCCAGCCAATAATGGGCACTGTACATGTAGGGGTTGATGAGCAAGGCTTTTTGAAACCATGTTTCGGCCTCGGCCCAGCGCTGTTCCCCGGTAAAGGCTATTCCTTTATTAAAATAAAGCAGTGCGTACGCCGGGTATTTGGCAATGGCCTGGTCAAATACCTGCCGGGCTTTGCCGTATTGCTTCAAATCCATCAGCGAGTTGCCATAGGTGTTATAAATGTCAGGCTCCCATTCCCGCTGTTCCTTCAACGCCAGGCCTTCAACGCAGTATTTTACCGCCTGGTTATACTGGCTGTCTGCCTCGCAACTTATCGCCTTTTCATAAAGCGACCAAACATAGTTGGTGTCGCTGCGGTTGATCTTATTGAGTTCAAGGGCCTGCTTGTATTTGCCCGAATCATAAAGCGCGGCGCATTGTTTGATCACCTCACCTGAATTTACCAACTCTTTTTTTTGCGCAGAAGAAAGTTTAGGATACAACACCACCAACAGCAGCAGCAGTTTCAAATATTTCATTTACCCGGGTTCAATAGTTTTTATGACAGGTGAATATACTTTTTTTTATTAATAAATTACTAATTCGAAAGCCAAAAGTCTTAAGTCGAAGGTCAGGCTCATCTTTTTACTTTAGGCTTAAGACTTTCGACTTTAAACTAAACATCCGCAAGTTCAATCCAAACAGGCCCGTGATCGCTTGATTTTTCCCAGCCCCGCACATTCCTGTCAACACCGCCCGCCTTAAGCCGGTCAACCAGGTTTGGGCTCAACAGAAAATGGTCTATGCGCAAACCAGCGTTACGCCCGTAAGCATCGCGGAAAAAGTCCCAAAACGTATAGATCACCTCATCGGGGTGAAGCTTGCGAATGGCGTCCGTCCACCCCTGGTCGATCAGTTTTTTGAATGCGGCGCGGGTTTCGGGGCGGAACAAGGCGTCGTTTACCCAGCGTTCGGGCTTATAGGCATCAAGTTCGGTGGGCATTACATTAAAATCCCCCGTAATTACCGTCGGCATACCTGATGCCAGCAGCTCGGCGGCATGCAGCGCAAGGCGGTCAAACCATTTAAGCTTATAATCAAACTTAGGGCCGGGCGCGGGATTGCCGTTCGGCAAATACAGGCAGCCGATGGTAATGTTATTTACCACTGCTTCGATGTACCGGCTGTGCTCGTCTTCCGGATCGCCCGGAAGGACACGCCTAACTTCAGCTATATCACCTATCCGTGACAGGATAGCCACGCCGTTCCAGCTTTTTTGGCCGTGCCATATCGCCTGGTAGCCTGCTTCATTTATGGCAGCTTCGGGAAAGTTTTCCTGAATGGCCTTCAATTCCTGCAGGCAAACTACATCGGGTTGGGTTTCGGCAAGCCAGCGCTGCAAAATGTGCATGCGCGCATTGATACTGTTTACGTTATAAGTTGCAATTCTCATGTCCTGGTGGATTGGATGGCCAAATATAATTGGAAAACCAGGATTATAGTTAATTTAATGAGCTCAAAATAGCGGTAAGTGTTTAGCGATTGATAACTGCCAAATATGGAGTTATATTTAGTTGGTAATGTGAGCGTTATGATAGCTCCCCTCTCGAGAGGGGGTGCGCTGGCATTGCGTTGTGGCGGGACTGCCTGCCGGCAGGCAGCGGTGTGTTAACCGACATGCTCGATAACACACCCCTCCACCCCTCTCAAGAGGAAAATCGCACTGCCCTCCGCTTTTTGGTAACCCTCTTTTCTTTTTTTTTATTCGCTAAACACGTACAAATAGCGTGTCTGCCTCAAAAAACTTTATCCATGTAAACCAGGTGGCCGTCTTTATCAAACCCTTGTATTACTACCCTGTACCGCTTTGTTTTGCCGTTTGCGTAAAACTGCAGCTTCGCATTTCCGCGCTCATCAGTTTGAAGGTCATGCGACCAAAACAGCGTTGTGCGAAAACCAAGGGCGGGCTTTTGCCCTTTGCCGCCATCGGTGCCGGGCGAAAATTCACGCGGCACGCTGTAGCCATTAAAAGTGTATTGATCTAATATATCTGTCTTGACATTGTAATAGTTAAAAGCATTGCGGTCATCTTCGGCATTTTTAGTATAAACCATTATGGCCCCTATAAAACCACCCTGCAGCGGTGCGAACCAAACAGGCGGCGGTACAAAGCGTACCAGGGCCACGTCGGTCATAGGCAAGTGGTCTACGGCAGATTCATCTACACGCACCTCATCTATATAAAAGTAAGGTTTATCACCGACAGGGGTTGGCGGCAGAGAGACGGATTTTGATGGGGCGGCCGTCCCCCCCATCCGTTCGTTTTGGCCGTGGTAAAGCCAAATTATGCCGCCTGCGCCCTGGCGTATGGCGGTCAGCCCGGGGAACCTGCCGGTTATGTAATCTAATACGCTTTGATTTGACAGGCTGCCTCCATCAAGAACATCAAGGGTCTGTGCATTGTCTGAATCGTACAGTTTCACGTGGCTTTTCAATAGCTTTTCCAGCTGGGTGGTTTTATTTTGTTTGATATCCACGGTCTTTAGCATGATACCATTATTCATGGCAATCGACGCTGCTCCCAACGCGATGCTGTCCACAAAAGCGGGGTTAATCCCGGCATCCAGCATCGTTATGTTTGGTGTTTTGGCCGGTAAAGTGCGCACGGTATCGATATTTTCGTTAAAGAAAGTGATGTCGACATTTTGTTTCCGGTTTTTTAAATTGACCGCTTCATAATACACCTCCGCGTCGCCGGGGGCATTAATGTTATCCAGTTTAAATATACCGGTACTGTCGGGCTCTACATAAGCCACCACCTTGCCCGAGTCGGCGGAGGCGATCATCATCTTGAGCTTCAGGTATTGCCCGGGTTGATATTTTTCAATTTTTCCGGCGATAAACTGAGATCGTTCCACCGCATATTTCAGCGCCGGGGTTTTGCCGGTGAGTACTTCATCCCATTTATAGTTCCGTGCGCTGCTCGTCAGCATCACCAGGTCGAGTTGCTGGCGAAGCGAGTCGCTGTTATTTTGAAAATAATAGCCGGGGTTGTGCAGGGATGCTTCAAGTTCAGTGCCCAATAAAAAGGATGAGCCAATATTTTCCGGGGCTGCCGGGCCCATATCGGCATCTGTAACGGCAACTGAAAAATTTCCCTGCACCGGCATACCGGCGCCGTCGGCCAGGCTGAGCCTGAAGGTGTTTTGGGCGCCGGGCCGGTAGGAAATGCTGTCGGCTTTCAAAGCGATTGACGGCATATCACCAGGTTCGATAAAAACAGATCGTTCGGCCACCAGGCTGCCGTTTTCATCAAAGGCGCCCAGGTGCAGTATCCCATTGGAAAAACTGCTCTTTTTTAAGGCGAAAACGTTTATCCCACGGCTCAGCTGCAAGGGGTAAGCAATAGCAGTGCCGTCGTCCTGCACCGCTTCAACCAGGATCGGCTGGTCAGCGCGCTGCTGTCCGATGAAGCTGATTAGCAGATCGATCTCACCGGGAGGGGCCGGATTGACCCGAAAACTCAGGCCCGCCCGCTCCACGTTTGGCAAGGGGACATTTTGTACGCTGTTATCAGGGAAATGAACCTGCGCCGAATACCTCCTGGCGGCATCAGCTTCCAGGTTAAAACTACCCATGCCGTCGTTTAATGTATTTATTTTGGCAACCGGTTTTTTTTGATCGTCGATGATATCACCATAAACCTTCACCGGGTCGCCATTGCCGTCGACCGCCTTAAAGGCGACGTTGCTGATCAGCCCGTCGATCAGTTTGCCACCCTCGGGAAAAAAGCCGATATGATAGCGCTGCGGCTTAGCAGCAGTAAGGTATGTCGGATCAATAGGCTGGCGCGCGTTTTGAATATAAACGGGCTGCCCGAAAATAGCGCTTTTGTCGAAATTCAGCATCCAGGCGGTAAATACCTGCAGCGTGTACCAGCCGCTTTGCAGCGAATCGGGCAGGTCAATATTGCCATAGGCGCTGCTGTTTTTTAGCGGCAGCTTGTCCTGCCTGATCAGCTTGCCATTCGCGTTGGATAAACGCACATACACCACCTTGCTGAGCTGCGAGGGTTTGCCATAAGCCATTGCATAGGCTTTGTACCAAATGGTTTGACCGGTCAGGTAAACATTTTGAGTAGCCTGTACGAATGCTTTTTCGTGCGGATAATTTTTAAACTGTGCCGCAAACGCCGTAGAAAATTTTTGTTGTGCCGAAGCCAACCCCGATTGTTCGCTTTGTGCAAGCGAAACAAGCGGCAACACTAAGCAATAAAAGAAGGCAATGCAGGCCGGTGATTTTTTCATTTGTTATTGAATAACGGTTTATAAATCTTACCTGAGCCGGATAATTGGTTTATCAATGCAAGTTAATGTTAATTTTTTGTTTATTGCCTATTTATATTTTTGGCCACGGAAAGCGCATTAATTTTTAACTTAATGAGGTCGAATGCCAGGAAATCAAAGCCTTATAGAAACTTAATTTTAAACCACAAAGTACGCTAAGGTCACAAAGCCCGCCAATTTTTCTCTTCCTGCTCGCTATTCGCTATCGAACATTCAAGGTTTAAAACATCGTTGTCCAGCAAATTATGTCTGCTAACTTAAAAGTCATTTCGCCGGGCTAAAAATCGATCGGCTTTAATTAAAAAACCTTATCCACGTAAACCAGGCGGCCATTTTTATCGAAGCCTTGTATTACAATACGGTATCGCTTTGTGTTGCCGTTTGCGTAAAACTGCAGTTTCGCATTTCCGTGCTCATCGGTTTGAAGATCATGCGACCAGAACAGCGTAGTGCGGAGGTCCACGGCGAGCTTTTGCCCTTTGCCGCTGTCAGTACCGGGCGAAAATTCACGCCGAACGCTGTAACCGTTAAAAGTATATTGATCTAAAACATCGGCGTGGTTGCTGAGCGTTTTATAGGTATTGCGGTCATCATCGACATTTTTAGTGTAAATCATTATAGCTCCTATGAAGCCACCCTGTAAAGGCGCGAACCAAACCGGCGGCGGCACGAAGCGGATCAATGCAACATCTGTCATATTCATGTATTTCACGGCATCTTGATCTACACTTACTTCATCAACATAAAAATAAGGTTTTGGCAGCTCTGACGGATCGAGACCTTTCCCCAACGTAGATGGTCCGTGGTATACCCAAACTGTGCCGTCGAATGCCAGACCGGGTACGCGGCCAACTAAATAATCAAATATTTTTTGGCTCGGCGGGCCAGGCTGATCGACCAAATCGAAAGTGAAGGCATTGTCAGCAGAAAAGCGTTTTACATGGCTCTCGATCATTTTTTGCAACGGATCCTTCCGTTCCTCCTTAATGTTCACCGTTTTTAGCATAACACCATTGTCAATCGCCAAATCATTTCGGCTCGGGATCACGCTGTCTAAAAAAACAGGGTTTATACCAGGCTTTAACATTGTAAGACTATTTTGGCCGGCCGGCAAGGTATTTACGGTGTCGATATCTTCGTTAAAGAAGGTGATATCAATAGGCCGTTTGCGGTTCTTTCTATTCACGGCCTGGTAAAAAACAACTGCATTTCCGGGTTTGTTATAGTGGTCGAGTTTAAAGATACCGGAGCTATCCGGTTCAACATAGGCAATCACTTTATCTGAATCGGCAGAAGCGATCATCAACTTTAATTTCAGGTCCTCGCCGGGCGTATATTTTTCAATTTTCCCCGCAATAAACTGCGACTGTTCCACCGCGTACTTCAGCGCCGGAGTTTTGTTGTTCAGGATGTCGTCCCATTTAAAATTTTGCCTATCGGTGAGCATCACCAGGTCAAGCTGTTGGCGTAGCGAGTCGCTGTTATTTTTAAAATAATAGCCGGGGTTGTGCAAGGCAGCGGCTGTTTCGGACCCTAATAAAAAGTACGAGCTGATATTTAGGGGGGAAGCCGGGCCCATGTCAGCATCAGTTACCGATACTGAAAAATTCCCGCTGACAGGCATTCCCGTACTATCTGTTACGTTAACGCTAATGGTATTTTGCCCGCCCAGCCGGAATGAAATACTGTCGGCCTTCAGGGTAATTTTTGGCTTATCGGCGGGCTTGATAAAAACCGACCGCTCGGCCACAAGGCGGCCGCTTTCATCAAAAGCGCCAACGTGCAGGATGCCGTTGGAGAAATCATTCTTTTTTAAGGCGAAAACGTTGATACCCCGGCTCAACTGTAAAGGGTACCCAATGGCCAGTCCATCATCTTGTACTGCTTCGACCAGGATCGGCTGAATGGTTGGCTGTTGCGCTGTGTAACTGATTAGCAGGTCGATCTCACCGGCGGGTGCAGGATTTATGAGAAGACTGATGCCGGTTTTCTCCACTTTTGGCAGCGGAAGATTCTGTACGCTGTTGTCGGGGAAATGTACCTGTGCCATGTAGCTGGCATCGGCATTGGCCTCCAGGTTAAAACTACCCATGCCATCATGTTGGGTCGTGATTTTAGCTACCGGCCTTTTTTGATCGTTCAGCACATCCCCATAAACGTATGCGGGTTCGCCATTACCGTCAACAGCCTTGAAGGCAATGTTGCCGATTACCCCGTTGATCAGTTTGCCGCCCTCCGGAAAAAAAGCAATATGGTATTGCTGTGATTTGGCAGCCGCAACTTTGTCCGCGTCAAAGGGCTGGTGGGAATTTTGGATATAAATAGTTTGCCCGAAAATTTTGTTCCTGTCGAAATTCAGCATCCAGGCGGTAAATACCTGCAGCGTGTACCAGCCGCTTTGCAGCGAATCGGGCAGGTCGATGTTGCCATAGGCGGTGCTGTTTTTTAGCGGTAGCTTGTCCTGCCTGATCAGCTTGCCATTCGCGTTGGATAAACGCACATACACCACCTTGCTGAGCTGCGAGGGTTTGCCATAAGCCATTGCATAGGCTTTGTACCAAATGGTTTGACCGGTTAGGTAAACATTTTGAGTAGCCTGTACGAATGCTTTTTCGTGCGGATAATTTTTAAACTGTGCTGCAAACGCTGTAGAAAATTTTTGTTGTACCGAAGCCAACCCTGGTTGTTCGCTTTGCGCAAGCGAAACAAGCGGCAATACTAAGCAATAAAAGAAGGCAATGCAGGCCGGTGATTTTTTCACTTGTTATAAATAACGGTTTATAAATGTTACCTGGGCCGTGATGATTGGTTTATCAATGCAAGTTAATGTTAATTTTTTGTATTTAAGATATTTACAAGTTGTGTAGCTCGCAATTTACAAGAAGCCCCGAAGCTTTCACATTCTCACGAGGATGCGCGGGAAGTCAAAGTTTTGATATCTGCATAATAACGTCGTTTTCTGGTAGCGAAAGAGCAATAAAATATCTCGAATGAATTTTTAACGAGTTAAATTCTGTCAACTTTAGGTCTTCCCAGTTGAACTTGTCTGAACTGGCATTTCTTTTATAGTCTCTTATTCTCGAATGAAGGTCCACTTTAGAAATAACAGTATCGCAGGTACATTTCCAATGGTTTTTCACATACGCGTACACGCTGACATGTGTTCCCCTTTTAGCATCTTCTACTAAGAAATTTGTACTCGCAGAACCTTCTGAATGAGTAGTTTCGATGATAAAAAAATGCTTATGTACAAGTGTATCGATATTTATCGCTTTCAAAAATTTATATCTATCCGGCTCACCCTTGCCAATTTCATCTTGATCGTTTGCAGTCGGTGAGTAGAGTATCTCTGCCGCAACTTGCAAGCTTTGTTTAAAGGCTACCCTCAACTCCGAATTGACAGATCTCCTTAATTGAAAATTTATAGATGCTAATGTGCTTTGGTTCCATTTTTCAAAAACAGTTTCAACCAATTTTTCATCTTGTTTTTGACCAATAACTACGTTTGTAAAAGAAAGAAACACGAATATTAAAAATAAATAAGTTTTCATGGTGTAATTACTGGTTTAATATTTACCTCACTCAGTCTGACGATGCAGGCGCCCAGCGCAATGGTGAATGGTGCCCCGCTGACAGATTCTTGCATTATCGGGCCGACCAAAATTAAGGCAACTAACAGTTTAAAATATACATTACTTAATATAAAAAAGCCCCGAAGCTTCGCCCCGGGGCAACAGAAGTGGTCCAGGTAATAGTTTTGTTTAGTTAAAATCCAGGTCGCCTACATATACGGTACGCTGGGAATCCTTTTTCATCTGCAGCACGATCAGTTCCTTCTTTTCCTGCGGGGTGCCGTAACGGGTATACAATTCGGCCATGATGGTGGTTGGACCTGCAATGGTGGCCTGCCTGTCGCCAAAGTAATCGATCTCGACCTTGTAGGTTCCTTTGACGGCTTTTTTCAGCAGGAACTGCTCCGGCCCGAAGCCCTGGGTCATATCGTGCGAGATGCGGCCGCCTATCTCAGTGCGGTTGTGCGAGTAGTAGCATTTTTCGCCATTCGGATCGGTTACCCACAGGTCGATATCGGTATTGTTCATGTTCCAGTTCATCACAATGCGTATATCCACCGGCATCGGCTCAATAATCGTTTTTGAAATTTTGGAAAGATCGAGCTTGCCTTTATTCATCGCAATGATGCGGTTGATCTCCGGCAGAAAAACTTCCTGTATGCCATTGTACAAACCATCGGCATCCGGCGAGTAGCTCCGGGTCATGGCCTCATAAAGTACATCCAGGGCTTTTTGGTGCTCGCCGGCGTCCTCGAGGGCCAGGCCATAATCCCGGAAGCTTTGCGGGTCGAGCGGGCGCAGTTCGGTAACTTTTTTAAAGGCATAAACTTCGTCTTCATAGTCGCCCAGTTGTTTTAGCTTGTAGCCCATCATTTTGTACAATTCGTAGCTGCCCAGGTCAAGCTCGGCCAGGTTGCTCAGGATGCGCAGGCCCAGTTCCTTGTCGCCCATTTTGATAAAGTAGCCGGCAACAGTATAGTAATAAACCGGGTTGCCGGTATATTGGGGCCGCAAACCGAGGTACACCTGGTATCGCAGCGCCTTTTCTGCCTTGCCTATTGTTTTTAAATATTCGGTCTCCGCTTCGGTATAAGCAATATCGATAGCGCCATTTTGTGCCGGGCGGTTGGTATTTGGATGATCGCTGTCATCAGCGGTGCTGTCAGCATCGTTTGTGGCTTCTGTGGTATGAGAGCCGGTCACGTAGCCTTTTTTTGTAGTGATTACCATAACGCCATTTGATGCCTTGGAGCCGTAAATGGCGGCGGCAACTCCGCCCTTAAGGACTGTAACATCCTGGATATCGTTGGGGTTAATGCTATTGAGATAGGAATTGTCCTCGATGGGCACGCCATCCACCACCAAAAGGGCCTGGTTGTTGCCCGTAATTGACCGGTTGCCACGAAGTACAATACGTGTTGAAGGATTAACGCCGTTATTTGTCGTATTTACCTGCAGGCCCGAAACTTTACCCGCTAATGCAGTGGCGGCATTGGTTGATCCCGCCTGGGTGAGCGACTTGTTTTCCACTACGGCAGTTGCATAACCAAGCTGCCTGGCTTGTGTTTTTATACCCAAAGCGCCGGTAACTACCACTTCGCCCAATTGCTGGGTTTCGTTTAGCGATTTGTTGGTTGTTACTCCGGCCGCATTTCCGGTCACAACTGTAACGCCGGCCTCTTGCCCCTGCAGTAATTGGTCGGTTGAAGCTGCGGGCAATTTTTTGAGTTCATCCGCCTCTACGGTTGCGACGTCTGCAGTAATATCCTTTTTCCTTTGCGTTTGATAACCGGTTACCACTACTTCATTTAACGTGGTGCCCGAAGGCTGAAGGGACACCCTGATAACAGCGTGCCGCCCGATAGTGACCTGCTGTGTGGTAAACCCAATGTAGGATATGATGAAAATATTACCCCGGCCACCGCTAAGCTCAAAGTTTCCTGCGGAGTTGGTAATTGCGCCATTACCAGTTCCCTTTAGCCTTACAGATGCGCCTACAATCGGCAGGCCGTCATCACTGGCGGTCACGGTTCCCCTGATCATGGTTTGACCCGTTACCGGAACAACGGTATTCCCGGTTTGTGCTGGCGGAATTGCAGCGGTAGTTTTGGCAGGGTCAGCGATGGCTTTGCGATCATTATGCAACCATTGACTCAAAGTATTCATCATTTCTTCCGATTTGGTCAAATTTTCCCGTTTCGCCGGCGGATTATCCGTCTCACGCTGCTTCATGATCGAATTATATTGGTCACGAAGCTCATCGGGCGGTTCAATTCCGTAGGTAATGTAGTCGTTCACACTTTCCAGTACGATGAGCGAAGTATTCCGGGTGATAATGCTGAACCTTTTGCCCAGCGACTCGATATCCTGCCGGTTGGCATCATAATCAATGTCCAGCTCGCTGATCTTTTTCTGCGCCCAAAGTTTGGCCACATTTACATTTTCAACCGAATTCTGGCCGAGATCAAGCGTTATAGTTTTCTCCAAACTCACCTTGTTGCCATAGCCAAACTGCAGCGTTATAGTTTGATTGGGATTGCGTGTAATGCCCGCTACTGAAAAGGTGCGTCCCACAGTCACCGGCAGCGAAGGATAGTTTTCGTCCATGGCATCGCCTTTAATTCCCAAAAAACGCAGCGGCTGGCTGGTAAGGCTGGCCAGCGCTTTGTCGTTATTATCTGTAGCCAGGTCAATCAGTTCGCCTCCGGTTTTCAGCGCGATAAATTTCAGGTTGCTGTAATCAGCCAGGGATGATGAATTGATGCAATAAACTTGCCGGCCGTTAAACTTGAGCTGTTTATCGCCAAAAGTTTGATGACCGTCGCTCATCAGCAAAAATTCATCCGCAGGATAATTTGAAAGGTTAAGGCATCCGAAATTGGTTGCGCCATCATAGGTAACCGCGGCCAGGTCGTGTTTAAGCTGCTGCCAGTCGCCCCCGGTTAGTGTATATTTTTTGGTGCTGATGACTGCATTGCTGAAAAGCACCAGGGTTATCTCCGCATTGTTTACCTTTTTAAAATAGGCATTAAGCAATGCATACTCTTTGGCCGTATCACGCGCCGCGCCGCTTAACGAGGCGTCCCATAATAAACTGATCGAATGCGGCAAAAGCTTATCCTTTACCTGCGGATGCAAAATAGTATTAACAAAATAATAATACTTGTTGCCTTGTTCCTGCAGCATCACTTCGCTGGCATCATTGGGTTTGGGGATGCTGAACGAAAGGGAATGCCCCGGTACATAGTTATCCCTGCTAATGGCCGCCGAATACGTATTTTGACGATGGTCGAACCGCAGGTTATCAGGGTTTGAACCATCGGAAACCGGGGCCGCTTCGCTTTGGATAACCGATGCCGTGAGTGAAAATTTTTGTACCGTGTCCTTTAAGTTGAGGGGCAGGTTAAACTTAAGATCGCCGTTATCGGCAAGCGGTATCTCCTCTTCATAGCCAATGATGACGGTGCGCGTACCATGCGGGTTGATTGGATAGATACGCGTGCGAAATGCATTTCCCTCTACCTTTTCCAATAAGCCCGGGTCGATTCGCCGGCGTTCCACTGCTTCAAATACCACGGTTCCTTTGCCGCGGTCCACGGGGACGGCCTCGCGCATATGGCCATTGATATCAAGTGCGTAACGGCTTATGCTTACGCCGTCCTTGAGGGGGAAAACCAGGGTGCCTTCCAAAATCCGCGAAGTGGAATTATAGAAGGTCATTTCCCAGGTAGTGCGGCTGATATTGCCGTAAATGGCAACATCAATTTTTAATTGCTGCAGGCTTACACCGTTATTGCTTTTACCGTCTACGGTAAGCTGCGGGGCCTGGGCGCCGGCAAATGATATTTGCAGGATAAGCAATATTATTGCCGCTAATGTGAGGTGGTTCGATCGTTTCATGGCTGCTTAGTTTCCCTATAGATGCAAGGGACGGCATCATTCCATAACTGATCCGGAAAAAAATTGGCACAGCCGTTAAATGTTTGGTTTTTACGATTATTTATCTACATTTATTTCAAATAACCTTCGTCATGAAAAAAATTGCCCTTATCGCTATCCTGGCGCTCTGTAGTTTAAACCTGCTTGCGCAATCAACCCAAACGGCTATTATTACCAAGGCCTATATCGACGGCAGCCCGGGAGACAGCTCTGCCGGCATCGGTGATATTATTGTCATCCATGTAAAAAACTGGAAAAGTGAGCCGGCGGCGCAGCAAAACGTTAAACAGCTGAGGCTTTATGTTAATTGCATGGAGATAGGAGGACCCGGGCCGATGGGCTGGTGCCAAATGGGCGATGACGCTGAGTTTAAATTTTTGCTGGAGCGAACCGCCGCCAACGACTCAGCGTGGAATGCCATCCTTGGCTACCCATTGTTTGGCGGTCAATTTTTTGATCTGCCGGTAGCCGTGAGTGTAGGTCAGCATGGGCAAAGCGGCTTGCCCACTAAAGTCAATGCTTTTGAATTTAAGCGGATATACCGTAGCTGGTTTTGGTTCTGCCTGGTCATATTGGCGATCTATTTCGGGGTGTTTTTTTACTATGCCATCACAACGCCCATGCTTCGCGACGCGCCTGCCGACCTTACGCCGCTCAATATCCCCGGCTTGGATGCAGGCAATGCCCCCTATAGTCTCGGCAAAGTGCAAATGGCCTTTTGGTTTTCTGTGGTGCTGTCGTCCTTCCTGTTTATATGGCTGATAACCGATAATTATGAGCTCATCACTTCGGGGACGCTTGTGCTGATTGGTATTGGCGCGGGCACAGCGCTGGGCGCCGTCAGCATAAATAATAGTAAGTCGACCGGGACTGTAAAACAAATACAGGATTTGCAGGCGCAGCAATCAGAACTTAATACGGCAAACGCTTTGCTCGCCGCCACAGCTGGACCGGAAGTGCCCGGAAAGATCGCTTATAATAAATTTTTATATGAGCAGCTAACGGGTAAAATTGCCAAACTGATCGATGGTCTGAGGTTAGGAAAAGACAGTTTTATCAATGATATCCTGACCGACGAGAATGGCGTCAGCTTCCACCGGTTGCAGATGGTGGCCTTTACGCTGGTGCTGGGGCTTGTTTTTATATACTCGGTTTGGGCCAATTTAACGATGCCCGATTTCTCGCCAACATTGCTGACCATGCAGGGTATAACCGCCGGAACTTACCTTGGCTTTAAAATCCCGGAAAAACAGAGCTGATCACCGGAAAAATCGCTTTTAAAATTTGAGGGGCGGTTTTTCGTGGCCGGCGGTTTAAAAAGCGGATGTTCACGTGTTCACGCGTGTCGAAAATGAACACTATGAACATTTGTGAACGCTTTATTGCATTGACAATAAGGATATTAAGTTTTTGCAAACACGCAAAAAAAGCACTTTTTTACAAATGACCGTTCATCGGTGAGCCCGGGATGAACACCAAAATGAACACTGTTGTGTCTGGATTTCCTGCCCGTACGGGCGCCCCTCGTGGATGCCCTGGTTTTTCCATGAACCACCCCGTCCGCAACAGACGCCATTGTCGTTAATCATTAAATATTATTTTGGACATTCTTTGTATTGGGTACATTCAGGGCGACCACAAGGGTCGCCCCTACGGGCGGGTACCCTTTCAAACCATTTCAAATGCTTACGAAACACCCTCAAACGCCTTCAAAACGGTTACGAAATGGGGGCAAACGAGATCGAAAAAAAACTTATAAGGGCAAAAAACGTTCATTTCTGTTCAGGGGATGAACATCATTTGGCCGCGTTTTCTGATTTTCTATTCCCTCAAAAATTCTTCAATCAGCGCTGCAGTTGCGACGGCAAAGATGCTGCCCTTCGCGCCGCTGCCAGCCTCACCGATCAGGAAGCCGTGGGTACCAGGGAGAATCGCTAATTGCGCACCGGGGACTATCCTTGACATTTGCAAGGTGTGGGCCGGTACCACTACGTCTTTGTCGGATGACATAAATAATGCAGGTGCTTTGATGGAACGTAATTCATCATCAGGCCAGTCCTTAAAATTTTCCATGCGCTGCACATCTTTTTCAAACATCACCTGCAGCTTGTTTCTATCGGGTGTTACAGCCAGGAAATCGGCTTGCAATGGCGCCGGCATGTTAGCCAGGGTGGCGTGCGGAAAGCCATCGAAAAAGCCAGGTATAAAACCATCCCTGCGATAGGCGCCGGAGATAACAACTATTTTATTAACCATCTCCGGGTGGCGTATTGCTATTTGCATCGTAGTGCTCGCCCCATTGCTGAAGCCGAGGATGTTTGCTTTATCTATTTTAAGATATTTTAGCAGCCCAACTACATCATCGGCATCCTGGGTAAATGATTCGGGCGCGTTACGGTCACTGGTGCGGCCATGGGCCTGCAACTCAAGGGCGATGACCTTATTGTCATTGGACAGCAAGGGTAATAGTGTGCTGAAGGATGACTGTATAGTTGAGCCGCCGCCGTGGATAAGCACCAGCGGCATGTCGCCTTTACCATATATTTCGTAATACATGCTTATGCCGTTAACCGGGGCATGGCCTGATGTTGTTGGCTTTTCCATAGGAGTTGTTTTTTGTGCGTTTGCTAATGATAAATGTGTTATGAGCATTAAAAATACCGGCAAGAGGCGCGTCTGACCGGCGATTGCTGTGCGGGCCCTGCTCATTTTAATTTGCCTACATAAACGTCCAGCTTGGCAATGTTTTGCTCAAGCCCCTTATCAGCCTTATAGGTTTTTACGACATCGAGGAACACCTCCTTCGACTCAAAAAGCATATGCCACTTCAGCAGCGTTTGTTCGCCCAGATCTTCAAATTCAATAGTAGCCAGTATCCATGGATAGGTGACGTGTTCGTAAACGATCTTTTTGAGCGGCACAATCTCTTTGAATAAGCTTTTATTATCATAATCAGTGCCATCCGGGCCGTGCATCACCAGGTTCCACTCGCCGCCATGCTGCATATCCATTTTGCTGATGGTAGTGGTGAAACCATTAGGCCCCCACCAATTAGCAATATGTTCGGGGTTGGTCCAGGCTTCCCAAACCAGCTCTACCGGTGCATTCAGTTTTCTTGTTATAAGCAGTTCCCTGTCGCTGGTATCAGTCTTTTTTGTTTCCATATTTTTCTTTTTTGAGTTTTTCCAAATAAGTTTCCAATGCGTCCACTTTGGCTTCCCAATGCTGGCGATATTGATCAACCCAGGCCGACACCTCGCTAAGCTTATCGAGCTGGGCCTCGCAAAAATGGTCTCTGCCCTGTTTTTTAACAACTATCAGGCCGCAGTCGGCCAGTACTTTTAAATGCAGCGAAATAGCCTGCCGGGTAACATCGAAGTTTTCGGCAATGGCGTTAACATTTTGCGGCTGCGCTGCGATCATGCCGATGATCGAGCGCCGGGTGGGATCGGCTATGGCCTGGTATACATCGCGTCTGGCTATCATTATATGCAAGTAAGTGCTTGCAAATATATATGCAAGTATTTACTTGCGCAATTTTTTTTTGAAAATAATTTACAGACTGTTTAAAAACAAAGTAACCCATAAACGGTGCGCCAGAGCTATAGCACAATTTTGCCCGGAAACCGAAAAGTGGTGACACATTTTTTGTCAGTCGTAAGTTGCTGACTGTCATCGGTGTAGCAGGGTGTAGCGTGGTGTAGCATGTGTAGCGCTACACCTCCCGGTTGAAACAAATTATCTGTTGGTCAAAGAGCAGAGGTCGAGTTTTATAATGAAAAAGGCGAGATGATAAGTACCTTCACGAAATAGTTAACGCTACAGTTCAGATAGTTGGAAAGGGTGACTTACGAAGCATTCAAGGCAATTGCCGGATCATTCAAAAACGCAACCAATTGATCCACAGCCCTGGCCCGGTGACTAATATGGTTTTTTTGCTCCAGCGTCATCTCGCCAAAAGTTTTGTCGTAGCCATCAGGCTGGAAAACCGGGTCATAACCGAAGCCGCCTGTGCCGGCCCGTTCATGGCGAATAGTGCCTTCAACGGTCCCTTCAAAAAAGTGCTCTTCGTTATTCAAAATAAGCGAAATTACTGTACGGAAGCGGGCTTTGCGGTTCGCATTGCTGCCCAACTCCCTAAGCAATTTAGTCATATTGGCATCGTGATCGCCATATTTCCCGGAATAACGCGCCGAGTGCACGCCCGGCTCGCCGTTAAGCGCATCAACCTCCAGGCCGCTGTCGTCGGCAAAGCAGTTTATCTTATATTTCTGGTGTACATGATGGCTTTTGATGGACGCATTGTCATGAAACGTTTGCCCGATCTCGGGTATATCATCGTAACAGCCAATATCGTCGAGACTCAATATTTTGAGGCGGTCTTTTATCTTCTCTGCAACTTCGTGCAGTTTATGGGCGTTATTGGTAGCAAAAACTAACTGCTGCATGGCTTAAAATAGTTTCATCGCTTCCCAAAATTCCTTTTTGTTTTCTACGCTGTCCATCATCTCTTTAAAACTAAAAGTGAACAGGGTATGGATATCGCTCACCGGCTGCGGCTTGTTCTGGTGTACCGCGCGCATGGCCGGAGGCAGGGCATAGTTGCCGAGGATGAGCATTTTTTGCGGCTTAAAAAAATCGATGACCTGCTCAAATTGTGCTTCGGGGTAATTGGCCAGGTTAAAAATGGCCGTATCGTCCAGCCCATAACCCAGTCGTTTCAGCGTGCTTTCAAGCGCGGTTAAATGAGCGTCGGCCATAAAATCGCTCTCCGGGTAGTGCGTGATGACCAGGTATTGCTTTTTATGGCCCCCCAGGTACTTAAACACCGGTGCCGGCGTTTCTTCTACAATAACGGCTTCCACTACTGGCAACTCTTTTTTTTGGAGTGCCTTTTTGTCGGCAGGCAGCAGGTAAATATCGTCCTGTAAAATAAAACTGTATGCAAGCGGGTTTTCGACGTTCATAATGCAAATCTTTCCTGATTTATCTTCTGCCTAAATTGAATAGCGGCATGGCTATAAGGGATATTAAGGCTACTTTAACAAATTTTAACAAAAGTAGCTAAACAGTTTGACGCATTATGAGCATATTCGCACAATTATAGGTGTCCCCGATCAATAACAACCGATTAGGTCGCCATTATTCATAAATTTTACCGAAATTCGGCGTTTTTAGTGCTCCCGGGCGGAGCGGATTAATAGTAAAGATACATGAGAAAGATAGGGTTTGCCCTTTTGAGTTTAACGTTATGGCTATCAGCTGCTGCACAGGCGCAGCCCAAAGTGCATAACCTGGATAAAATTGCTGCTGTGGTAGGCGGAAGTATTATTTTGCAGTCGGATATTGAATTGAAATACGGGACCTACCTGGTTCAGGGCAATCCGCCTGATCCATCGGTAAAGTGCCAGATCGCGCAGAGTTTTATCACCCAAAAGCTGCTGGCTGCACAGGCCGTCATTGACAGTATTTCGGTGACTGATGATGATGTGGATAACGATATTGACCGCAGAATGCGCGGCATGATACAACGGGCGGGCGGCCAGGACAGGCTGGAAACTTTTTTGGGCCGGTCGGTAATACAATATAAAGACGAGATACGCCCGGATATCAGGGAAGAGCTGGTGGCACAAAAAATGCAGCAAAAGATCACTGCCGACATCAATACCACTCCTGAAGATGTAAAACAATTTTTTAATAAGATACCCAAAGACAGCCTGCCCACTTTTAATAAAGAGGTTGAGGTTGGCGAGATACAATTCGACCCGCATTTAACTGAACCCGAAAAAGCGGCCTATAAACAAAAGGCGCAGGACCTGCTCGACAGGATAAAAAAAGGAGAAGATTTCGGCGCCCTTGCGCGCCTTTATTCGCAGGACCCAACAACGGCCATACAGGGCGGAGACCTTGGCTTTGCCGACCGCACCACTTATGTAAAGGAGTTTGCCGCATGGGCTTTCCGCCTGAAAGCTGGTGAATATTCGCCGGTTTTTGAAACGGATTTTGGCTTTCACTTCCTGCAAGTTATTGAGCGACGCGGCGAACAGGTGCACGTGCGCCATATACTCATTGTCCCGGCCACTACGCAGGCCAGCCTGGACCGGGCAAAGGCAAAAGCCGACAGCGTTTACGATTTCCTGGTAAAAAACAAAAAGATCGATTTTTCGACCGCGGCAAATTATTATTCGGATAATAAAGAAACCAAGTATAATGGCGGTATGCTGCTTAACGCCGACAATGTGGAAACACGTACTACTTTTATCCCAACAGACAAGCTCGACCCGCAGGTAGCGCTGATGACTGATACGATGAAAATTGGCAGCATTTCGAAACCAGTATTATTTACCGGGTCCGACGGCAAAAAGAGTTATAAAATTATTTATCTGAAATCGAGCACCAATGCCCATAAGGCCAGCCTCGAGCAGGATTATCCCAAGATAAAAGAGTACGCCACAAACGATAAGATCAACCGCAAACTGAGCGAGTGGTTCGAGAAAAAGAGGAAGCAAACTTTTATTAAGATTGACCCCGAGTACCAGGGCTGCGTACAGATGAAAGGCTGGGCTACCCCGGTTGATAACACCGCTAACGCTGAAGTTAAACCTTAAAATATGCAACACCACTCGGAAGTAGAGGCTGCTGACGCTTTGGGAAAAATATACCGGCAAATAACTGCCGAAATTGGCAAGGTTATAATCGGGCAGGAGGAAGTGGTAAAATCTGTGCTGATCTCAATTTTCAGCAATGGCCATTGCTTGCTGGTGGGCGTGCCGGGCTTAGCTAAAACCCTGCTGGTGCAAACCGTTGCCCAGGTGCTCGACCTCGACTTTAAGCGGATACAATTTACCCCCGACCTAATGCCTTCGGACATTATCGGTTCGGAGATTTTGGGAGAGGACCGCAATTTTAAGTTTATTCCCGGCCCTGTATTTGCCAATATCATACTGGCTGATGAAATTAACCGTACGCCGCCAAAAACACAGGCGGCCCTATTGGAAGCCATGCAGGAAAAGGCGGTAACCGCTGCCGGCATTACCCACAAACTGGCGCAGCCCTTTTTTGTACTGGCTACCCAAAACCCGATAGAGCAGGAAGGCACCTACCCGCTGCCCGAAGCCCAGCTTGACCGTTTTATGTTTAACGTTGCGCTGGATTATCCTACTTTTAAAGAAGAATTGCAGGTGGTTAAAAACACGACCAGCACCCAAAAGCAGGAAGTAAACAAGTTGCTGAATGCCGAACAGATCATTTATTTTCAGCAACTGGTGCGTAACATCCCGGTAACGGATAATGTGCTTGAATATGCTGTGAGACTGGTAGCCAAAACCCGCCCCACCGGCGAAATGGCCGCGCCGCAGGTAAAACGCCTCATCAACTGGGGCGCGGGGCCACGCGCCTCGCAGTTCCTTATTTTAGGGGCCAAATGCCATGCGGTGATCAATGGCAAATACTCGCCGGATATTGAAGATGTGCAGGCGATTGCCAAACCGATATTAAGGCACCGCATCGTGCGCAGTTATCATGCCGAAGCGGAGGGCTTATCGACAGATAATATTATCGAGCAGCTTTTCTGATTAATCCCAACTTAATCAACCGGAATGTTGATCTCATTCTCCCAAATCACTTTCCTGTCAAGATTCGCTTTAAAATTTGACACTGTAAACGCCTCATCCGGTTTTATCCGGCGCGAAAACACCTTCTTCCCGTTCACAAAAACAGTTAAATTTTTGCTGTAATCGACCATGTCACGGTTCAGCCTGATGCAAAACGCACTAACATCGCTGGTTTGGATATAAAAATCATTCCCCTGTCGTTTGGCTTTTACCGCGCCTGACCTGTGCGGATAATCAAAGGCCATTTCCTCACGATGAACGATTTTGTTAAAATCATTGGTATCCGGCCAATCGGTGATTTTAAAATTTGGGTCGGTTTGCCAGGCCGCTTTTTTTGAAAGGGTATCGAGTTTAGTTATGGTTATCCAGTCGGAGGTGCCATATTTCAGCTTATCCGTCTCAAAATATATTTCCTTTGGATAAGGATTGCGCACACGATTGGCCATATCTTCAAATATTTTAGCCATGGGCGTAAACGCTTCTTTCATGGAAGGAAACCAATGCGGATAGCCGACGTTCAATTGTGTGTACCAGTTAACGCCAAGCGATTTTGCCAGGCTGTCGACGGTTTTTACCGCAGCGTAGGGATAGTAATAATCCTTATCGGTCGCAAAATTGTAAAAATGGCGGGTCATGCCATTTTGCAAAAAAGTGCCGCCGATGTACACACGGGGTTGGGTGTCCATGCCGTAAAACCCTGCATAAAGTGATGGTGATTTTACCAAATAGGTAAACACCCCTGTGGCGCCATTGGAATGGCCCAGCAATTCGACACGATTGTCGTCGATGTTTAAAAAAGCTTTCAGGTGCACTACAATGCGGTTTACCATGTCAAAGCCACTTTCGGTTGTCATCCAGTTGATGGTTTTGGTACCCATCGGGTATATAGTGATATAATTTTTTGTATAAAAGGGAATGTGTTCGCTGGTTGCGCGGTAAACATACCGGGAGCCGGCTGCATCGCCATAACCGATGTTATACTTCACTGCGCCGTGTAAAACCACCAAAGCCGGGGCCGGGACTGCCGGGTTATAATTATCGGGTAATTGCACGTAAAATGGCACATCGGTGGTATCTACGTGGATGTAAAGGGAAATGCCATTATTTTTTACGTACGGTTTGGGCGAGCGATAAACCAGGCGCTTTTTTACCCGTGCATAAAAATCGACGCCTTCGGGCAGGTCGTTCAATTGGGGCCTTACGTCCAGCGCGTTTTCAAACGACAGGAAGGCGGCCTTTACCGAGTCGAGGCTTCTCTTTTCCTTTGCGCGCTCTTGGTCTTCTCCAAGCTTCACTGCGGCAATCATTGTTTTCCAGCGGGTATCGTCTTTTAAAAAATCGAAATTTTTTTCCTTAAGAAGTTCCGCGCTAAAAAACGGGTTATTGTTAAGCGCATTGTTCTTTACGTAACGGTTTAGCGCTGCCATTGTCTTTTCCGTATCCTTTGCCAGGGCCCAGGCGATAGCCACTCGGTAAGCCAGCCCGTTTGATTCAGGGTCGGCCTTGTCCAGGTATAGCTGGTAGTTTGCCGCCGCGCAGGGATAGTCCTTTAGTTTCATGCATGAATCTGCCAAACCCATATAATTGATGTTTTGTGCTGAAAGACTAAACGGATATAGCAGGCAGCTTATGGATATTGATAAAAGCGCGAAGACGGAAAGGTTTCTTTTCATACCGGGAATGGGTGTTTGCACAAAACTGCCTACCAGGCGGCCATAAATGAAATGCGATTGACAAACACCTGATATTTGCTGATGAAGCGATTGTATCAAGTCAAAAGTCGAATAGCATTTTCTGACTTAAGACTTTCGACTAACCAGGCCGGCTTCGTCATTGAAATCAGCGCGTTCGTGTAATTCTGCGGCTGATATCGGTTAAAGCAGGTTATATTTAACCAATGAAACGTAAATACCTGGTTTGGCTGCACCTGACCGTATGGCTGCTGATACTGGCAAACTATATGTGGAACGCCATTTCTTTGCGGTTTTTCATGCATGACAAGCAGGCGCCATTAACCGTGGTGTTATTTGCGGAATATTTTTTTACAGAACTGCTTTACCTGGTTATTCCTATCCTTTGCTTTTATAGCGCCTACCGGCTGGTGGGGCCCGCGCTGCTGTTTAAAAACAAATGGTACCGGGCGATTATTTACACCGTGCTCACGATTGCGGCCGCCAGTGCCTGGCGATATTTTGCGGAATACCGGGTTTTGTTGCCTTACCTCGGTTTCGACAATTATGGCGGCCATCCCTGGGCAGCCAGCGACTATATTTCCAATGTTTTCTATTATTATTTCCCTAGCTATTTTGTTTATGGGCTGATGTACTTTTTTGTAGAAGGCTGGTACAAAACGCGGTTGAACCAGCAGGAATTGCTAAAGGAAAAAGCTGCAGCCGAGCTGGCTTTTTTGCGTTCGCAGCTCAACCCGCATTTTTTATTTAACAGTATTAATGATATTTACTCTTTAACCTGGCAAAAATCAGAACAGGCGCCGGCGGCCCTGTTAAAGCTATCCGAAATTTTGCGGTATATGCTGCGCGAAGATACAGACGGCCTTACCCCCTTGAGCAAGGAAGTGAACTATATTGAAAATGTAATAGACCTCCAACGGATCAGCGCCAAAGGCAGCGCTTTTATTAATTTCAGCGCGGAAGGGTTGATAGACGGTCAAAAGGTACCCTCGCTTATTTTTATTCCTTTTGTCGAAAATGCCTTTAAGCACGGGGTTTTAAATGATGCTGATCACCCGGTTCAAATATCGCTTTCGGCTACTCCTGAAGGCATTCATTTTTCGGCCTTCAATCAAAAAAACGACCATCAAAAGGACATTACCGGCGGGATCGGTCTCAATAATATAAAAAGGCGACTGGAGTTATTATATCCCGGAAGCCACGAACTAAGGATTGATGATAAAGATGATAGTTATCATGTAAACCTGATGCTGCAATTATGAAGAAACTAAAATGCCTCATCGTCGACGATAAACCGCTGGCTATCGATCTGCTTGCGGATTATGTGTCGAAGGTGTCTTTCCTCCAACTAACAGCCACCACCACCAACCCGCTGGACGGGCTTACCATCGTGCGGGAGCAAAACATCGACCTGGTCTTCCTCGATATCCAAATGCCGGAACTGAACGGTATTCAATTTATAAAAATAGCCGGTAAGCATTGCAAGGTCGTTCTCACTACTGCTTACAGTAAATACGCTCTTGATGGGTATGAACACGATGTGGTTGACTACCTGATGAAGCCTATATCCTTTGAACGTTTTTACCGCGCGGCTGAGAAAGCCTTCCAGTTGACCGGCACGGCGGAATCAAAAAATAATGCAGCTGAATTACTGCCAACCGAACCATCAACGGAATATCTGTTTATCAAAACGGAGCACCGCATTCAAAAGATAAACTTAAACGAGATCCTGTACATTGAGGCCCTGCAGAACTATATCGCGGTAAATACTGCCGGGCAAAAGACTTTAAGCCTTGTGACGATGAAAAAGATGGAAGATCAATTGCCGAAGAATGATTTTGCAAGGGTGCATAAATCGTTCATCGTTGGGCTGAGGCATATAAGTTCAATTGAACGGAGCCGGATATTTATTGGCGATGCGATTATTCCCGTGGGAGATAATTACAGGGATAGTTTTTATGAGCTGATCGATAACAAGTAGAAACAGCATTCGAAAATTATCGGCGGTGCAACCAAATAACGCGGCGATAAAATCCTCCTGCCCACCTAACCCGGGGCGCATAAATGTTTTTTGCAGCATGCTTGCAAGCGTGCATGGTGTGATTTGTATGAACACTTGAACAACGCGGTTCGAAGCCACGGGGAGTATAGGACGATACATAAACTTTGAAAGCGATTGGTAAGGGTTGATTCAGGACAGACGCATTAAAATAGCTTTAGGCTTATTTGCCATGTAAAGCTTAGATTTTTAACCACAAGGGCGCAAAGATTTCGCAAAGAGCACAAAGCTAAGCAC